>ERZ1034976.79-NODE-79-length-83356-cov-25.755213_pt1 | contig 83356 bp, 79 predicted proteins | sample MGYA00520623_ERZ1034976 | MGnify/ENA primary metagenome ERZ1034976 (study PRJEB33766, sample SAMN09781774) | gut metagenome | biome: gut microbiome | host: Homo sapiens | place: Madagascar | study: EMG produced TPA metagenomics assembly of the PRJNA485056 data set... | reverse complement strand
TTAATAATAGTAATCATTACTGAAATTATAATAACATAAAATAATAAAATGTCAACACTTTATAGAAAAAATTTTTCAATTATTTTTTGAAGAATTTTTTTCTGAGGACATACAAGATGGGCATAAGCCATTAAAAAGAACGGCATGGCCATCTATTTTACCACCAAAGCATGAAGAAACAAGTGCCTCAAGTCCATCATCCGCCGGAGTATCAATGTCGAGAACGCATCTGCATTTGTTGCAGACAAAATGATAATGTGGAGCCGGATTGCCGTCAAAGTGGTCGTAGCCATCATAGGTAGAGAAACGCTGTGCCTGTCCTAACTCAACCAGAAGATTAAGATTTCTATAAACTGTACCAAGACTTATGTTCGGAAATGTCTTTCTTACATTTTCATATATAAAATCAGCTGTGGGATGGTCCTTTCTTGTCATGAGAAAATCATAAACAGCCTCACGCTGCCTGCTTTTTTTCAAACTTTTTATCTGCATGTAATACCTCACTTCGATAATAGTAATTATTCTTATTTTACATATTATTGATTTATATGTCAATAAAGTTTATAATTGTTCCAATGTTATTTATAAGAGGGTTGATTATGGACCAGAATTTAAAAAACGATATTGAAGAATGTCTGGTATGCGCAGATGAGATAGAAGCATACGGAATAATTAAAGATAGAATGACTACCACTTTCAGGGAAAATGTCAGATATGAAATGCTTAAGCTTCTTGCTTATATCGGCTATGGTAACGGATTTTTTTCCGGGCAGGAGATTAATTTTATTAAAGAAGCAACAGGGTTTAATGTAACGGAAGGTATGCTGCGTTCCATTGTTGCAAGTGAACATCTTCAGGAGTCGTCATATAAGGACAACCCACCATTTGCGATGAAGTATTTTATATTGTCGGATGCAGGCGGTAAGGCAAAAGATAATAAAAGAAGAACACCTAAGTATATTAATGTTATGAGAAATCTGGGACAGGAACTTATTGCAAGGGACGGCACAACAGGTGATGCACTCATAGACAGACTTACAGGTTATATAGGCATGCTTGAAAAAAATGCAAAAGAATACGGACTCGTAAATGTTAAGGGTACGGTTAAAGAAACAAACACTGAGAAAAAGACAGTCGAAGAGGCGCTGGAGGAGCTTAATTCCCTTACAGGACTTGATGATGTAAAAAGAGATGTCAATACCCTTGTTAATCTGATGAAAGTCCAGAAAATAAGGGAAGAACGCGGGATGAAAGTACCCACCGTTTCAAAACATCTTGTTTTTTCGGGCAATCCGGGAACAGGTAAGACAACGGTAGCAAGACTTTTAGCAGGAATATATAATTCCCTCGGTGTTTTAAGCAAAGGGCACCTTGTGGAAGTGGACAGGTCGGGACTTGTAAGCGGCTATATCGGACAGACAGCTGCCAAAGTAATGGAAGTAGTGGATACCGCACTTGGCGGCGTGCTGTTTATTGATGAGGCATATACCCTGACTGCCAATAAAGGTCAGGGAGATTTTGGACAGGAAGCCGTAGATACACTTTTAAAAGCAATGGAAGACAACAGGGACAATCTTGTGGTAATTGTTGCAGGATATACGGATCTTATGGAACAGTTTCTTGATTCTAATCCGGGACTCCGTTCAAGATTTAATAAGTTTATGAAATTTGAAGACTATACGGCAGAACAGCTTTTGGAAATAATCAAAAGCATGGCAGCAAAGCAGGATTATGTATTATCGGAAGGAGCGAGAGTGGCAGCCTTGGAATATTACAGAAAAGTAACTGCCGATAAGCCTGAGAATTTCGGTAATGCAAGAGATGCCAGAAATTTCCTGGAAAAAGCTATTTCCAACCAGGCAGGAAGAATTGTGGGAATTAAAGATATTGACAAAGAAACCATAATGACTATAGAAGCGGAAGACCTTTCACTTGATAATTAGTGAATGTTTTGTGAAAACCTTTGATTTTTCAGTGCTTATATGATAGAGTTAATAAGTGCATTTTGTGCAATATAAAAATATGAAAGAGAGATTTTTATTTAATGAAAAGAAAATTTATTGCAGCTCTTTTAGTAGGAGTTATGGCAGTTTCACTTGCAGGATGCGGCAAAGATAAGAGCAAAAATACCGATAAGGAACCTGAGACTAAGGAGTTACAGTATTATGAACTTGGTGGAAAGAATTACGTGGAACTCCCGGACTATTCACAGTATGTTGAAGTAGGCGAATACAAGGGATATGAGATACCTGTGGATGCGCCTGATTCAGTAGAGAAACAGTTACAGGCATATAAAGACAACGTTTTGTCACAGAATGCTACCTACGGTGACAATATAACTAACAGAGTAGTAGCTGATACAGACGAAATCAATCTTGATTTTGCCGGAACATATAATGGAGAAGCATTTGAAGGCGGAACTTCAACAAATTATAAGTATAAGATTCATGGCGGTTTTATTGAATCCCTTGATTCCCAGCTTGTTGGACTTGAATGCGGCAAAGAATATGTACTTAAATGTAAATTCCCTGATGATTACAAGACTAATAAAGAACTTGCAGGCAAAGATGTTGAGTTCAAAATCAAAGTTAATTACATTTATGGCGAAAAGACAATTCCTGAATGGAATGATAGTTTTGTAGCAAAACTTACAAGCAATAAGTTCACAACAGTAGATGATTTTGAGAAAGAACTTAAGACAGAAATCCAGGCACAGAATGAGTATAGTCTTAAGAAAACTTACAGTTCCGGACTTTGGTCAAAAATTCTCGATTCAAGCAAGATAAACGGATATCCTGAAGATAAGCTTAAGTCGGCTGCAGATGATTATTTCAGCAAATATCAGGAACAGTATAAGAAATATGCAGAGACATATTCAAAAACATACGAGGAAATCCTTACTGCATACGGTTTTAAGTCAGAAGATGAACTCAAAGCAGCATGCGAGGAACAGGCAAAGAAAGAGCTTGAATACATAATGCTCGCATGTGAAATCTCTAAGAAAGAGAACATAGCAGTAACAGAAGAAATTTATAAGGCACTTGCAGAAGATCTTCTTTCAGATTATAATTTTGATAGTGTAGAAGCCTTTGAAAAGGAATATGGACGTGACTACATTATGGAAAGCTTTGTGTTTGAAGGCGTAAGTGAGTGGTTATGCGATAATAATAAGATGGATGTCAACGAAAAGACTACTTCTACAAAAGCAGAGTCGGATTCATCAGCAGCGGATACCAAGTCCGAATAATTTCCATCTATCTAAAGGCACTATCTGAGGATTGATAGTGCCTTATTTATTCAAAGGCAGATGAAAATAATGAAAGGGTGTTTTTATGAAGACAGAAGATGAACTTAAATTATATAAAGATGTTGCACTTATATCAGGAGATATAATTTTCAGATATGATATATTAAAGGGTAATATTACCATACTCGGCGGACCGGCGGAACTTTCAAAATACGGTAATGCAGTTAATGTGTACGGCTCCGGGAGCGAATATGCCAATGAAGCATATAATGAAATAATAAGATATATAAAGGAAGCAGTCAGCCGTGATATGGGCGGAATTATAGAAGAGGAGATAAAGATTGCATTTACTCCCGGTAATTTAAGGAATTACACACTTAAGGGTAAAATTGAATATGATAATAACTGGAATCCATGCAGTGTATTAGGTAAAATAATAAGACATACCGAAAACAAAGACATAGCAGCCGATTATGTCGGAAACAATCTTACAGATATGGAATACAGGCCGATTCCTGAAGAATATGTTATGAAAATAACATCCGGTGACAATAATGAGGAGTGTCATTATATAGATACGGAACTTGTAGAAGACGCTTTGGACACGCTGGCAGACACAGGGAATATCGGAGCTGCTGTTTTGTCATTAATACAGAAAATCGGTAAAAAATACAGACTTGACTGCGTATCTATAAGTGAATACGACAAGAATACGGGAATTTCTTCACCTTCATTCCAATGGTATGACGAGAACAATGTAGCGGTTGGCAATGTATTAGCCAGAAATCCGCTTGACAGACTGATACATAATGACTTTGAAAAAAATAAAGTTATGGTTGTTAATGATTTTGCCGGTTATTCGGGAGATGATGCTATACTTCTAAAACTTAAGGAAATCGGAACCAGGTCAGCAATTGTATGCACATATTCAGGCAATAATGTGTCAGGTTTTGCCTGCTTTGAGGTACATAGAAACAGTATAAGGTGGAGTAACGAAACAGTTACGGCATTAAGGCTTGTTTCCAAGTTTATAGCAGCTTATCTTTCTAACATAAAGAATTACTTTGAGCTTGTTAAGAAAGACGCTAAATCAAAGACACATGATGAAGTTACGGGACTTCCTAAGTTGGAGATATTCAAGAAAAAATCATTGGAACACATTAATTCCAAAAAGACAGGGAAACTGGCTCTTGCCTGCTTTAATTTTACCAATTTTGATAAGGTTAACAGTATTTATGGAAGGGCAATGGGAGATACCATTCTCAGGGAATTTACCAAAGAATATGCCAAAATAGAAGACAGATTTGTAATAGGATGCAGAACTAACGCCGATAATTTTTTGGCACTTATCAATCATTTTGATACAAGAGGCAACAAAATATCATCGGCAATGGTAGAACGTATGAAACTTAATTTTAAGAAGATATGTGATGAAAAATGTCCTGATGCAAAGGTGGATGTTAATGCCGGAATTATGTTTTTGCCGGAACATGTTGACAATATCGATAATTACATATCCAAGGCGAGAAACGCCTGTATTACGGCTAAACAGGACGGAATATCCTGCGTATTTGCTTATTAGGAAGAGGAAAAGAAATGGTTTTAGCAATAGACATGGGAAATACCAATATCGTGGTAGGATGTATCGAAAAAGGCAAAATACTTTTTGTTGAGAGACTCTGCACGGATTTATCCAAGACAGAACTTGAATATGCTATTGGCATCAAGACTGTGCTTGAATTATATGACATAAAAGATAATGAAATTGATGGTGCGATTATTTCGTCGGTAGTTCCACCGCTTACAACTATACTTCAGACTGCCGTAAATAAGATAATCGGTAAAGTCCCTATGGTTGTGGGTCCGGGGATTAAGACGGGACTCAATATACTTATGGATAATCCAAAGGCAATGGGAGCTGACCTTATAGTAGATTCTGTTGCAGGAATTAATGAATACGGGGCACCGCTTATAATTATAGATATGGGAACGGCAACAACGGTTTCCGTGATTGATAAGGACAAGAATTATATCGGAGGCATGATTATTCCGGGCCTCAGGGTTTCTCTTGAATCCCTTGTAAGCAGAACATCACAGCTCCCCAGAATAGGACTTGAAGCACCCGCAAAGACTATAGGAAAAAATACGGTTGACTGTATGAAGAGCGGAATCCTTTTCGGTAATGCGTCGATGATTGACGGACTTATTGACAGAATAAGGGAAGAAATTGGATGTGAAGCAAAAGCAGTAGCCACCGGAGGACTTGCAAAAACAGTTATTCCTCTGTGCAAACATAATATTATAGCAGATGATGAACTCCTTCTTAAAGGGTTGTATCTTATATACAGAAAAAACACGGAAAAATAAAGGAAAAAAGGCTTTTTTTCTTGACAAAGGAAGAAAAAACCATTATAAATATCATTGTGGGTAGAGGAGTGCAAAACAGGCGCTCGATATAATAAGATACTCGAATATGAATGTTATTAGGAGGACATAATACATGAACAAGACTGAGTTAGCTTCAGCAATCGCTGAAAAGGCAGAGATCAGCAAGAAAGATGCTGAAAAAGCATTAAAGGCATTCACAGAAGTAGTTGCCGAAGAATTAAAGAAGGGTGAGAAGATCCAGTTAGTAGGTTTCGGCACGTTTGAAGTTGGTGAAAGAGCAGCAAGAGAAGGAATCAATCCTAGAACTCGTGAGACAATCAAGATTGCAGCAGCTAAGACACCTAAGTTCAAAGCAGGCAAGCAGTTAAAAGACAGCTTAAACTAATAAAGAATCAGAGCTTAACGCCTCAGGGATGACCTGGGGCGTTTCTTGTAGTTATGTCCGGAGGAGATTAAAATGAGATTAGACAAATATTTAAAAGTTTCAAGACTTATTAAAAGAAGAACGGTAGCCAATGAAGCCTGCGACAGCGGAAGAGTAAGTATTAACGGCAAAACCGCAAAAGCATCAGTTGACGTAAAAGTGGGTGACGTAATCGAAATACATTTTGGCGATAAGACAGTTAAGGTTATGGTAACAGATATAATCGAGACAACCAAAAAAGACGATGCCAAAGATATGTATAAATATGTGCAGTAATTTTAACCATTCATAAACCGGACTTTTTATGAATATATTGTGTAATAATTCATAAAACCGGAGGGCAGAAATGGAAGAACACATACAGGCAAATCCTCATCATTTATCCTTGACAGACAGACATACCGGTACAATAACGGGCGTGAAAGATGTAATATCTTTTGACCTTAATGCTATTTTACTTGAAACGGAGTCGGGGATGCTTTCAATAAAAGGACACGATTTACATGTAAACAGACTGTCTGTGGAAAAAGGAGAAATTGAAATCGCGGGAACCATAGACGGAATGGTATATTCTGACGTGAATACATATGCCAGGAAAGGTGAATCTATTTTTACCAGATTATTCAAGTGATGCCGGATTTTATTGTTGAGGAAATAAAAGAAGCTCTTCTGGTTATGGCATACGGTATGGCATTGACGTTTTCTTATGATTTGTTGAGGATAATAAGAAGGATAATAAAACATTGCAACGTGGCAGTATCTGTTGAAGATATAATTTTCTGGCTTTTTGTAAGCTATACCACACTGGTTTTTATAATAAAAATAGATGACGGCGGACTAAGGATATATTTTTTCATTGGTCTTATATGCGGCATCACATTGTATAAAACAGTAAGTAAATTCATCTTGAAAAAACTAACGGAATTATTTACAATTAGAAAGAAGAAAAGAGGTGGCACCCATGAGTCATAGAAGTAAAAAATCTAATGTTTTTATTGCCGGTTTTATTACAGTGGCTGTTATTGCCATCTGCATTTTTTTTAAATTCAAGGTGAAAGACATCAAGGCTGAGAATGATGCCGGTGACAAGAAGATAGAACAGCTTGAGAATGAACTGGCGGCAGAGAAACAGCGCACGGAGGAACTTGAGACATATTCCAAGTATGTGAATACCAAGCAGTTTGTCGAGTTTATGGCACGTAATAAATTAGGACTTGTATATCCGAATGAGGTTATTTTCAGACCGGAAGATGACTGAATGGAACGGAAGCTGTCAGGCTTCCGTTTTTTTTATCCAATATACACAATATGACATATTTTTCTCTTTTGCCGATATATAATGGAAGTTAAGCGGATAAATAAAGGAGATGATGTCGTGGAAAATTTTACCAGAAATAAGATACTGGAAATGTCGGACAGCCTTAAAAGGCTTGCTGCAATCTACGGAAGATGGAATTTTGGAGGAATAATTAAAAATCAGTTGTCAGAGTCTGCGTATACCCTTGAAAAAATAATGGATATGCGGCCTGATGATAATCTTTATAAAATTTATGCCAATAAAATCAAAAAGAAACTTGCTTTAAAACAGATTCAGACATCGGACATGTTTTTTACATATAATAACGGAAAACTTAAAATAATAATAACAGCGTGGATGAAAAACGGCTGTTATAAATCGGAAATCCTGTCGGACATAATCGGAAATATAGTAGGAAAAGACCTTGTTGTAGCAAGTGAGTGTAAAAATCTTATATCGGTTGCGCCTTTTGAGTACATTCTTAAAGAAACGGCGGAATATAACTGCATATACAGTAAAGCGATGATAAGTAAAAATAAGGAGGATATATCAGGGGATTCTTATACTTTTGTGAGAACAGATGATAACCACCTTATAATGGCAATATCTGACGGAATGGGAACAGGAGCTGTGGCTGCGGCAGACAGCGGCAGCGTCATGGATTTTATGGAGGAATATGTTGCGGCGGGTTTTGACATTACAAAAGCACCGGAGGTAATTAATGAGGCACTTATTTACAGACATAATGACTGCCCTGTAACATTGGATATTTCGGACGTGGATTTGAATACAGGAAAAGTAAAAATGATAAAGTCAGGAGGGGCGGTTACTTTTATTAAAAGAAAAAACATAGTAAAATATTATTTTCCTTCGTCGCTGCCTCTTGGCGTTATTGATGACATAACATCTTACAGGCAGGAGGAAATGTTATATGATGGGGATTATCTCATTATGATTAGTGACGGAGTTGCCGACAGTCTGCCTTTTTATGATAAGGAAAAACAACTTGTAAGGATAATTTCCGAAACAAAAGAGGAAAAACCGGAGCGTATGGCTGAACATATACTTGAGGAGTGTCGTTATTATAACGGAATCAGCAATAAAGACGATATGACGGTTCTTGTTCTCGGAATATGGAACAGAAAGTCCTTGCAAAGGGAAATATGATAAAGTATATTACATTTATGATTAAAGATACGGTGGGACGGATAAATGCTTAGTGAAGTAATTGAATTTAATAACAGATACGGACTTCTCGACGGGTGCGGCAGCGTTATTGTGGGATTATCGGGCGGTGCGGACTCCGTGGCACTTTTTCATGTGCTGAGGGAACTTCGCAGCCGTTATGGTTTTAGTATAATTGCGGTTCATGTCCATCATGGAATCAGGGGGGAAGAAGCCGACAGGGATCTGGATTTTTGCAGAAATTTATGCCGCCGGTACGGAGTGGAACTGCGGGAATTTTTTTATGATATTCCAAAACTTGCAAAAGAACTTTCTTTAAGCCCGGAGGAAGCGGGGAGAAAAGTACGATATGACAGTTTCAGAAGTGTTGCGTCGGAGTATGAAAATAGCAGGATAGCAGTTGCACACCATGGAAATGACAGGGCAGAGACTGTAATTTTTAATATGACAAGGGGAACCGGAATGAAAGGGCTTCGTGGAATTGTACCTATGCGGGATAACGTAATAAGACCGCTTCTTTGTGTTACCAAAGCGGACATTCTTGGTTATCTTGATGAGATACATCAGGACTACTGCCTTGACAGCACCAATGAATCCAATGATTACAGCAGAAACCGTATAAGAAACGTCATTCTTCCGGAACTTGCGAAGATTAACAGCAACGCGGTATCCAATATATGCAGTATGGCGGATAAAATGATGGAGCTTAATGATTTTGTAGAGAATTACATTGATGATATGTATGATAAATGTGCGGTTGAAGACGAAAGGGGAATTTTGTTAAAAAGACCGGATAATGCCTGTGCATATATTGTCAAAGGAATGATTATAAAAGCCATAAGCAATCTTAAAGGGACTTTAAAAGACATAACCGACAATCATATAACCGAAATTTGTGAAATGTTTGACAAACGAAACGGCCGCAGAATTGACATTAAATACGGAATAACGGTGGAAAAAGAAGAAAAAGGTATATTTTTCCTTAAGGATTCAGACATAACATATAATGAGTATGAAGTTGAGGTTCCGTCAAAATTGATATTGTCGGATGGAAATTTTATGGAATTTAAGAAAATTTTATGGAATAAGGGCCAAAAAATCTCAAATGAAGTGTGTACTAAGTTCTTTGATTATGATAGAATAAAAGACAGGCTGTTAGTCAGAAACCGCAGAAAAGATGATTATTTAGTGGTAAACAGTGCCGGAAACAGAAAGAAACTTAACCGCTATTTTATAGATTGCAAGATTCCGGAACATATAAGAGACAGCATTTTTCTTCTTGCGGACGGAGACCATATTATGTGGGTTCCGGGCGGCAGAATAAGTGAAGAATATAAAATAACTGAAGATACAAAGAATGTTCTTTGTGTAGAATGTGGAGGATCAGAATGGAAAGAGTAGAGAAACTGCTTAGCGAAGAAGAGGTTGACAAAAGAATTGCAGACCTCGGGGCACAGATAAGCAAGGATTACGAAGGAAAGAGCGTACACCTTATATGTGTCCTTAAGGGCGGAGCACCATTTATGTGTGAGCTGGCTAAGAGGATTACGGTTCCCGTTTCAATGGATTTTATGTCTGTTTCAAGCTATGGCGGCGGAACAGAGTCGTCAGGTGTCGTTAAGATAGTGAAAGATCTTGACGAGCCGCTCGTTGGTAAGGATGTTATTATTGTTGAAGACATTATTGATTCAGGAAGAACATTAAGCCATCTTATTGAGATATTTAAGAAAAGAAATCCAAGAAGCATCAGATTATGTACATTGCTCGATAAGCCTGAGAGAAGGGTTGCCAGTGATGTTAATGTTGAATATGTAGGCTTCAGGATACCGGATGAATTTGTTGTGGGTTATGGTCTTGATTATGACCAGAGATACCGCAATCTTCCATATATCGGCGTAATGAAATTTGACTAGGAGGATATTTTTTTGGAAAAGAAGCAGCAGAACAGAGGCGGCGGAATTGTTTTTTATATAATTCTTGCTGCAATTATAGGAATAATTGTTTTTTCTGTTAAGTCATTTAATAAAAAAGGTGATGATTATTCTTATTCACAATTTGTACAGGATCTTAATAATGGTATTGTATCCTGTGTAACAATCAAACAGAATGAACAGGCACCAACCGGTAAGATTACCGTTGATTTCAGCCAGCAGGGTAAGGAGTCTGTATCGACTTTTGTAACGGATGTTACCATGGTTGAAAAAGTTGTAACGGAATATAACAGCAAGAATGACCAGAGAGTAGAACTTGATACAAAAGATATTACGAAGGAAAGCGTGTTTTTAACAACCGTTCTTCCGTTTATACTCGTAGCAGTGAGCATAATAGTAGTGTTTGTTTTACTCGGAAGAAGTTCCGGTGGTGGCGGAGCCAATGCAAAGATGATGAACTTTGGCAAGAGCAGGGCAAGACTTATGGACCCAAGTGCCGCTAAGGTAACTTTTGATAAGGTTGCGGGACTTTCGGAAGAGAAAGAGGAATTAGAGGAAATTGTTGATTTCCTTAAGAACCCCGCCAAATATGTTGAACTCGGTGCCAGAATACCTAAGGGTGTTATACTTGTAGGCCCTCCGGGAACAGGTAAGACACTTATTGCAAAGGCTGTTGCCGGTGAAGCGGGAGTTCCTTTCTTCAGCATTTCTGGTTCAGACTTTGTTGAGATGTTTGTCGGCGTTGGTGCGTCAAGAGTAAGAGATCTTTTTGAAGAAGCGAAGAAGAATGCACCATGTATTATTTTTATAGATGAGATTGATGCGGTTGCCAGACGAAGAGGTACAGGAATGGGCGGCGGCCATGATGAACGTGAGCAGACGCTTAACCAGATGCTTGTTGAGATGGATGGTTTTGGTGTTAATTCCGGAATTATCGTAATAGCAGCTACCAACCGTGTGGATATTCTCGACCCTGCCATTTTAAGACCGGGCCGATTTGACAGAAAAGTTGCTGTTGGTAAGCCGGATGTCAAGGGAAGAAGAGAAATCCTTGATGTACATGTTAAGGGCAAGCCTATAGGAGATGATGTAGATCTTGATACCATTGCACAGACAACGGCCGGCTTTACGGGAGCTGATCTTGAGAACCTTATGAACGAAGCAGCTATTTATGCGGCTAAGAACGGCAGAAAGTATATTATACAGGCTGATATTGAAAGATCATTTATCAAGGTTGGCATAGGTGCAGAGAAGAAGAGCAAAGTTATTTCCGATAAGGAAAAGAAAATTACCGCATATCACGAAGCAGGACATGCAATTCTTTTTCATGTACTGCCGGATGTTGGACCTGTCCATACAATTTCAATCATTCCTACAGGAATGGGCGCAGCAGGTTATACAATGCCTCTCCCTGAAAAGGATGAGATGTTTAATACCAAAGGAAAGATGTTACAGCAGATTATCGTGGGACTTGGCGGACGTGTTGCAGAAGAACTTGTATTTGAAGATGTTACAACAGGGGCATCACAGGATATTAAGCAGTCTACCGCACTTGCAAGAGCTATGGTAACCGAATATGGTTTCTCCGACAAAATCGGACCTATTGATTATGGTAATGACAGCGATGAAGTATTTATCGGAAGGGATTTAGCCCATACAAGAAAATACGGTGAAAACATAGCCGGAGAGATTGACAAAGAAGTTAAAAAGATTATTGACGAATGTTATGCAAAAGCCAAAGAGCTTATTCTTGCCAATAAGAATGTGCTTGACAGCTGTGCAGCAATCCTTATCAAGAAAGAAAAGATCACAAGAGAAGAGTTTGAGGCATTGTTTGAAACTAACAATTAGTAAATATGCACAAAATAAAAATCAATTTTTGTGCAAGTTTGTGCACACTTATTTGGGACATATTGATATACTCTCATTGTAACCCCCCAATACATTATATAGTTTTACTACACCCCATAAGAAACAAAAATACCTTCTCCAAAGAGGACCGCCGACGGAAGCGGTCCTCTTTACTTTATGTATACAATTAAACTTATTGTGCATATTAGCGAAAATTTTCGGCGAAGATTATATTGCAAGTAAATCTAAATAGATTTAAAATATAACGAGTAATGTCAATTATAAGAGGTAGTGCAATGGAATTTATTAGAAATTTTGATTATATGTCTAAAGAAGAAAAGACATGTATGTATTTAATTAATATGAGACCGGTTCTTAATTCGAGAGGATTGTTCCATGACTGTACGGAAGAATACAGAAATCCTTCTGAACCGGACAAGAATACCGATGTATTTATTAAATTCAGAACAGTGAAAAATAATGCCGATAAGGTCGGAATTGTTACGGATGGAGTGTACACTCCTATGAAAAAAACCTCTTATGATTCTAGATTTGATTATTATACAACAACAGTCCATGTGGGAGAGACACAGTTCAGATATTATTTTGAAGTTGTGACAGGTCGTGCCACTGTATATTTTAACCAGCTTGGTGCAATGACTGAACTTAATCAGGATTATGACTTTGCCATTAATCCGGGATTTAAGACACCCGGATGGGTGAAAGGTGCCGTAATATATCAGATATATGTGGACCGCTTTTATAACGGTGATAAGAGCAATGACGTAGTAGACCATGAATATAATTATATAGGTGAACACGTTAACAGGGTAGAGAACTGGGACAAATATCCCGCAACAATGGGCGTAAGGGAATTTTACGGAGGTGATCTTGAGGGCGTAATCCAGAAACTTGATTATCTTCAGAATTTGGGAATACAGTGTATATATTTTAACCCATTGTTTGTATCACCATCCAATCATAAATATGATATCCAGGATTATGATTATATCGACCCTCATTTCGGAAAGATAGTTGAAGACGGTGGCGATGTGCTTCCTGAAGGCGTATGGGATAATTCCAAGGCAACAAAGTACATTAAGAGAGTTACAAGCCTTGCCAACCTTGAAGCAAGTAATGAATTGTTTGCCCATCTTGTGGATGAAGCGCATAAGAGAGGCATTAAAGTAATAATAGATGGCGTATTTAACCATTGCGGTTCTTTTAATAAGTGGTTAGACAGGGAAAGAATCTATGAGAACAGCAATGATTTTGAAAAAGGTGCTTACGTATCGGCTGACAGCCCATACAAGGATTTCTTCCAGTTTAACGATATGGGTGCATGGCCATATAACGGAACCTATAACGGCTGGTGGGGACATGATACGCTTCCTAAGCTGAACTACGAGGGTTCAAAGAAGCTTGAAGAGTATATTCTTAACATAGGACGTAAGTGGGTATCACCTCCTTACAATGTGGATGGCTGGAGACTTGATGTTGCCGCAGACCTTGGTTTCAGCGCCGAATACAACCACGAATTCTGGAGAAAGTTCCGTAATGCGGTTAAGGAGGCCAACCCTGATGCCGTAATTCTTGCGGAACATTACGGAGATCCGTATTCATGGTTACAGGGTGACCAGTGGGATACAATCATGAACTATGATGCTTTTATGGAGCCTCTTACATGGTTCCTTACAGGTATGGAAAAGCACAGTGATTCATTTAAGCAGGAAAAAATAGGCAATCCTTCATATTTCTTTGATTCAATGAGACATAATATGTCAAGAATGGGAGATTCGCCTGTAAGAATTTCCATGAATGAGTTGTCTAACCATGACCACTCACGTTTCCTTACAAGAACCAACAGAACTGTAGGAAGAACAGATTCAAGAGGACCTAAGGCAGCAGAAATGAATGTCAACAAGGGCGTATTCAAAGAGGCTGTTGTTGTCCAGATGACATGGCCGGGTGCACCTACGATATATTATGGGGACGAAGCCGGAGTGTGTGGATGGACTGACCCGGATAACAGAAGAACATATCCATGGGGACACGAAGATAAGGAACTTATTGAATTCCATAAAGCAGTAATTAATATACACAAGTCAGTACCTGCACTTATTGACGGTTCATACAAAAATCTTTTTGGCGAATATAATGTTATTGCATACGGCAGGTTTAAGAGAAGCAGTCAGGCTGTTACAATCGTTAATAATAATGAATATGAGAAACAGGTTGATATTCCGGTATGGGAATGTGAAATACCTGACGGAAGCATTATGAGAGAAGCAATAATATCTGAGAGAGATACTTTTAGGCTTGATGACAGGGAATTTACCGTGGATAATGGTAAAATAACAATCAATATGCCGGCATATTCATCAGTTATTCTTGTTAATACTTGAAATTTATCTCAATAATTTGATATAATATTGAATTATGGAACAGATTAAAGAATTAACGAAACGTCTGATAGCGAACAGCTTTAAAGAGCTTCTGCTTCAGAATTCTTTTGAAAAAATTACAATTAAAATGATAACGGATCATGCTAATGTAATCAGACCAACATTTTACAACCATTTCCATGACAAGTACGAGCTGCTTGAATGGATTTTCAGGGATGAGGTTCTGGACGAGGCAGAAATATTTGAACGTGAAGGTAAGATAGAGGAAGGAATTTATCATATTTTTTCTAAATTCTACGAAGACAGGGAATTTTACCGGAAGGCGTTTGAGATAACAGGGCAGAATGGTTTTGCAGATACATTGTCCGATATGTTTACTTCTTTTTATAAAGAAGCTGCATCAAGGAATCTGAAAATCGTAAAAGAGACAAAGCTTTCTGTTGATACTGTAGCCAGATATTACTCCAGTGGACTGATTACCGTGCTTAAGATGCTTGTTGGGGATAATGGCTCGGAGAGCCTTGAAGATTTCCTTTATGGATACCGTTATCTGATAAGTCATGCCTTATATGATATATAATTGCGACTACATTTTTGGGAAAATGTAGTCGCTTTTTACATTTAAACTAAATTGTATATGGAAAAAATTACATTGCAAAATTAGAATACAAGGGTAAATTGAAGAAAGTATATAGAGGTTTATTCATGAATACAGTGATGATAATACTGGTCGGTTTTGGATTAGCGTTTGATGTATTTTATATAGCTGTATCACAAGGATGCGTGTTAGACCGCATACAAGGCAAGAATATGTCATTAATGTGCCTTATAGTCTGCGGATGGCAGATGGTTGCACTGGCAATAGGTTACGGAATTGCCAGACTTCCTAAAGTGTATGCCATGTCTACCGAAATCAGGATGGTATGGTCACTTATATCGGCATTGATTTTCATTGCTATAGGTTTTATTAAGATATATATAAGTAACCATAAAGTAGCAAGACCGGAAATACGACAGGAAATAGATTTTAAGAAAATATGCGGTATAGCCTCATCCACCAGTGTATATACGCTGTTTGCCGGCCTTGCCTGTGAGTGGATAGGTATGGATATTGCGGATATATGCATTATGGTATGTTTTATGACAATAACTCTTGTTATATCCGGAGTGTATGTAGGATACAGAAACGGTGAACTTAATAACAAAGTATATTTAAGCGGCGGGGCACTGCTCATAACAGCCGGATTATGTGTTATAGCAGAATATCTTATATGGTGGTTTGGAAGGTAAAAAGATATGCCAAAGTGGACTGATTCGTTAAAAGCTGCAATAGGAAACGCTGTTCTTACTATTTTTGTCAAGGTGGGAATGAGACCTAAGCAGATATTTCAAAATAAAAACAGAAAAAATTGCAATTACGGTGAACCTGTCATATTTGTAGGAAATCATACCAGCCATTATGACGGAATAATGACTTCCGTGGAATTTAAAAAAAGCAAAGCTGATATAATAGTTGCAAAGGACTGGTTTGAGAAGAAAAGCATTAACTGGTATCTTAAGAATGCCAGATGCATTCCGATGGACAGATACGGAGTTGACACAGGATGGCTTAGAAATTCAAAAGAAGCTGTCAAAAAAGGCGAATCGATTATTATTTTTCCTGAAGGAAAGACAAGTAAGGATGGTAATATCGGGGAGTTCAAATCAGGTTTTGTTATGTTATCCATAATGACCGGAGCCAGAATAGTTCCATTTGTCATAGATGGTAAATATAAAATGGTATTTGGAAGGCGACAGAGAATATACCTTGGTGAGCCGTTAGCACTTACAGAAGAAGGCAAATCACTTACTCCAAAATATATGGAGAAGGAAAGTGAAAGATTTCGTCAGATAATACAAGATATGAAAGAAAAAGTGAAATAGGAGATAGTTATGGTATTTGATAAACTTTTAGAGATTTTTTCTAATGTAATACCTGAAGTTGATACTTCAGAAATTACAAAAGACAGTACATTGTTTGAAGATTTGGGACTCAATTCGTTAACAATGATGCTTCTTGCAGTATCGGTTGAAGATGAGTTTGGTATTAAATTTGAAGATGCCGGAGAACTTAATACGGTAGAAGATGTATGTAATTATATTAAAGATAAGACCGGTGAGCAGTAATGAAGATTTTGCTGATTAAAGGCAGCCTCCGCGGAGAAAACAGCCATTCACTTATGGTGGCCCGTAAGTTTGTGGAGGGTATCTGCGAAGAAACGGATTCAGAAGTTAAGGAAATATACCTTGGCGATACCAGGATAGAGCATTGCAGAGGGTGTTTCGCCTGTTGGAAAGTCACTCCCGGCAGATGTGCAATAAAGGATGATATGGCAGGAATAATATCGGATATACTTGACAGCGATGTAATTATTCTTTGTTTCCCTTTATATTTTTTCGGAGTATCTTCACCTATGAAGACGCTTATGGACAGACTTCTTCCGTTAAAGATGCCATATAAGGGCTGTCTGTCAACTGAGGAGAATCCTGTAATCATGGATTTCCGCCATGACCTTTCAAAGAAAAGGCTGGTGCTTATATCAAGCTGCGCACACGCATCAACGGATGTTGTATATGAACCGGTTACAAAACAGTTTGACCTGGCATGGGGCCCCGGCAATTACGATACGGTATTTTGTCCACAAGGCGAGATCCTTATGTTAGAACAGATGAAACCGATACTTTCGGTATATCTGAATAAAGTTAAAGAAGCAGGCAGAGAGCTTGCAAAAGAAGGAAGACTGTCAGAAGAGACGCATAAAAAAGTATGTGCTCCGCTTATACCTGTCAGAGCAGTTGAAAAGATGATGACGGGATATTGGCAGGATTACCCACAGGAGATGGAATAGGATGAAAGAAAGAAGCACAAGCAGTATGGGACTGTTCAGGTTCTATTATGTAGCAGGAACCAGCCCGTTATTTGTTTCGACAATGATATTCAGGGAAGAATATTATCATAAACACCCTGAGAAATACAGTAAAGAGCAGCGTTTTAAATTTGCCAAAAAGATTATGCTCCATATGAAGAACAGAGGAAGAGTTAAGACCGACTACTACGGAAGAGAGAATCTTCCTAAAGAAGGCGGATATATACTCTACTCCAATCATCAGGGCAAATACGATGCAATCGGAATACTTACAGACCAGAAAGAACCTTGCAGCGTACTTATGGAAAGAAAACAGGGCGGCAGGGTAGTTGCCAAGCAGGTGTTAAGACTTACAGGAAGTGAGACTCTGGACCTTGACAATCCTAAGAGCCAGATTGCCACACTCAAAAAAGTGGCAGAACAGGTGGCAGAAGGAAGAAGATATCTCATCTTTCCGGAGGGAAAATGGGGCGACAATAAGAATACGCTTCAGAAATTCAATGCCGGATGTTTCAGATGTTCTTTTGATTCCAAGACCCCGGTCGTACCTGTGGCGATAGTCGATTCCTACAAAGGACTTAATGGCAATTCTCTCAGAAAGGTAACAACCCAGGTACATTACCTCAAGCCGATACCTTACGAAGAATATAAGGATCTCAGAAAAAATGAATTGTGTGATCTTGTAAAAGAAAGAATACAGAATAAATTGGATGAAGTTCTTAAAAAGAGGTTAGAAAAGTGAATTATCAGTCAGAACAGACAGAATATTTTGAAAAGTTGATAGAACCTGAGATTTTGACAAAACTCCCAAGATATGATACATTTTGTGAATTGCTTGAGATGTGCAAAAATGATTATGCCGGTCTCCCTGCCATAAGCGACATGGTCAATACCATTACCTATGGCGAACTTTATGACAGAATTGCGTGCAGGCGTAATTTCTTATACCGCAACGGATTTAAGAAGGGCGATATAATCGCAGTTCTTGCACCTAACAGCATGTATTCGATGGAGTTATATATGGCAATTCCCACAGCAGGATGTATGGTAATAATGCTTCCATCGGCAGAAAATGCCATAAGCAGGGAATGCCTTACAGCACTTATTAATAAATTTGATATTAAGGGATTATTTATTAACCCTGAATATAAAGAGGTGGCAGAGGGTCAGCCTGTTAAGGTTTTTGACATCCATGACACCGACAATGTACCGGGACCTACTGCGGACGTTACAAAGGATGATATTGCGGTAATATGTTTTTCTGTTAATAACAGCCCTGATAATCCGTACGGAGCAATGCTTTCACACGGAGCGATAATGAGAGCCGCACACAATGGTTTGTTTATACCGGGACACACTTACAATCAAAGGACAATAGCAATCCTTCCTTTGTCCCATGTATTTGGGGCGATAAGAGGGCTTCTTACATGTATTTACACAGGAGCACTTGTGTATGCCTGTGAAGACATGAGCAACATTGTTTTTGATATACCTAAGATGAAACCTACAATTCTTACCCTTGTACCGGGGCTTGCGGAGATGATACTTTCCGTGGCAAGAATTAAGGGTAAGGAATTTCTTGAAGGAATTGAGACTATAATATGCGGCGGTGCATACTGCCAGCCAAAGCTTGTAAAGCAGGCAAAAGATTACGGAATCAACCTTCTTGTAGGATATGGTCTTACCGAGGCCGCCAATATTGTCAGCGGTAACGTTGACACGGATACGGTTCCTGACTCTATCGGAAAAGTATATCCGGGAACGGAGGTACGAATTCAAGACGGAGAGATTCAGGTAAAAGGTGACGTTGTTATGAAAGGGTATTATAATGACCCGGAGAGGACAGCGGAAGTATTTACAGAAGACGGATGGCTTAAGACCGGAGACATAGGAGAATTTGATGAAAACGGTTATCTTCACATTCTCGGACTCAGAAAGAATCTCATAATACTTCCTAATGGGGAAAATATTTCGCCTGAGGAGCTTGAGAACATATTCTTAAGCAAAGATGAGATAAAAGATTGTGCTGTATATGAGGACGCTTTAAGAGGCAGACCGCTTATGGCAATCACAATACAGCCGGAGGAAAGTTTTTGTGAAGGCAAGGACGAAAAAGATATTCTTACCTATTTCAAAACACTTGTAAAGGACACCTGTAACCTCCTGCCCAGTTATAAGGCAATCACCAAAACAGTGGTTACTTACGAAGCAATAGAGCATAAAACAGGTGACAGACTCTATAATATAGAGTGGTAATTAAGGGAATTAGTGGAAAACACTTTATTCTATACATTAAAAAAAGTCTTAAAGGAGAATTTAAAGATGGATGAAAAACAGGCAAAGATCGCAGAACAGATCAAAGGAATCTTAGTAGATAACTTAAGAATTCCAGCAGAAGAACTTGATTACGATGTAGAGCTTTTCGGAGATGGAATTGGTCTTGACTCAATCGATTCTCTTGAAATCATCGCCGGTATCGACCAGGAATTCGGCGTACAGATGACAGGCGTTGCTAAAGAAAACTTCTTCAACATCGCAGCACTTAGCAAATATGTAATGGAACATATGGAAGCTTAATAGCTTGACATTCCCCCCGGCCCGGCCGGGGGAATAAAGCTGACAAAGAGGTATAATAAGTATGGAAAATAAAATGAGATGTGTAATTACCGGACTTGGAATGATTAACTCAATCGGTAATTCGGTAGACGAAAGCTGGAATAACTGTATTAACGGTGTTTCAGGAATTAAGGAAGTAAAATCGATAGATACAACTGAGTGTTACGCTCACCTTGGAGCAGAGGCAGCAGAGCATTTTGATGTGGATGCAGGCAGTGATGCGGATAAGATGGACAGAGTATCATTACTCTGCGTAAAGGCAGCAAAGGAAGCACTCAGTGATTCAAAAATAGAGATAAATGATGAAAACGCAGACAGAGTCGGTGTAATCATCGGAAGTTGTGTAGGCGGTGCAATAAGTATCCAGAATTTCTTCACAGCTTATGAAGAAAATCCTGAAAAGGCAGATAAGAGCGATATTATCAAGATGCCAATTGGTGCAATCGCCAATAACATTGCCAAAATTTCAGGTGCAAAAGGTGTTGTAACCAATGTAGGTAATGCATGTGCAGCAAGTACAATAAGTATTGAATATGCCTGTGATTTAATCAGAGCCGGTGTAGGCGATGCATTTATCGTAGGGGGTTCAGATTCATTCTCAGCTCTTGCATTCGGTGGATTTACAGCATTACACGCACTCGATACAGACCCATGTTCACCATACAACAAGAGTAAGGGTATAACACTTGGTGAAGGTGCAGCCGTACTTGTAGTTGAATCTTATGAACATGCCGTTGCAAGAGGTGCCAAAATATATTGTGACGTACTCGGCGGAGGAATCAGTTCAGACGCCCATCACATCACAGCACCAAGAGATGACAGCGAAGGTCAGATGAATGCGATGAAGTGGGCGCTTGCAAAGTCAAAGATGGATCCAAAAGAAATCGCATATATTAACGGACACGCAACAGGAACCGTTAAAAATGATACAACTGAAATTCAGGCAATGCAGAATATTTTCGGCGATAATGACAATACATCGGTTGACTCAACCAAGTCAATGGTAGGACATTGTCTCGGTGCGGCAGGTGCGGTAGAAGCAATCTACACAGTAAAAGCACTTACAACAAATACAGTACCTCCAACAATCGGATATTCAGAGGAAGACCTTGAAAGACTTAAAGAAAAAGCCGGTAAATTAGACTTCATGCCTAATGTCAAGAAAGAAAAAGACATTGAATATGCAATGACAAATAACTTTGCTTTCGGTGGCAATAATGCCAGCGTTATTTTTGCAAAGCATGAAAAAGATATAAAAGAACCTGAAAACAATAAAGTATACGTTACAGGTATCGGACTTGTCAGTCCTTTAGGCAACAGCGTTGAAAGCTACATCGAAGGCTCTAAAGCAGGCGTAACCAAAGCAGAAAACGGTAACATCCATGCAGGCGTATCCTCAGAAGATTATGCCAAGTACGGAATTAAATTAGCTTTCTACCGTAAGCTTGATAAGTTAAGCCAGATGCAGGTTGTTTCAGGACGTGCATGTCTTGATAACGCAGGAGTTACCGTAACTGATGACAATGCAACAGATATCGGTATGATAGTAGGAACATCAGACGGACCTGCAACAGATATTATTAACTTCCATGAAGGTCTTATTAAGAACGGACTTCATCAGGGAAGTGCTTTTGTATTCCCTAACACTGTTTACAATGCAGCAGGCGGATATTTCTCAATCAATTCAGGCGTTAAGGGTGTTAACGTAACACTTACAAACGGTCCACAGGCAGGACTTCAGAGCCTTTGCTACGCATATAACGTAGTTAAAACAGGTGATGAAAAGATGATGATTGCAACAGGACTTGATGAAAATACAGATACAATGGAACTTCTTTATGACAAGCTCGGACTTCTTTCAGATAAAGATGAAGCAACACCTTATGCTATGGATGGAAGAAGCTTTGTACTCGGTGAAGGTGCAACATCCATTATGCTTGAAAGCGAAGCATCTGCAAATGAAAGAGGTGCTAAGAAGCTTGCCGAAGTTGCAGGATACGCAATGACACATGAATCTGTAACAGTAGGAACAATTAAAGGTTCAGGTGCAGCTCTTTGTAAAGCAGTCCTCAAAGCATGTGAAAACGCAGGAATTACAACAGATGATATCGATGCGGTTGTCGGTTTTGGTAACGGCAACACTAACGTTGATACAATCGAGACAGAATCTTATGAAAAAGTATTTGGAGATAAGGTTAAGACATTGCCTGTACTCAGTGTTAAGACACTTACAGGTGAAGCAAGGGCATGTTCAGCAGCTCTTTCTGCAGCTCATGCAGCCATGATTTTATCAGGTGAACTTGATTCAACACAGCCTGCTTACAATTTTGTGAATGGAAAGGCAGTTAAGACCACAACAGATACAAAGAACTTCAAGTACATACTTGTAACAAGTTATGCGGCAGGTGGTTCGTACACAGCGGTAGTTCTTAAGAAAGTACAGTAATGTCTAAAAAAAATATTATTATTGTAGCGGGTGCATTAATATTATGCATTGCAATAGGATTTTTATATTGTAATTTTATACATTCAGATATCAAATTAAAAAAATCTTCAAAAGGAATTACTGTTAATTATATTAATAAATTTCCTGATGCTTCATACCGGAACCTTTCGGATATAACAGAGGAAGAGATATGGAACGATGAACGGTATGATATCGTAGAAGGCACTGTGGAAGAAATAAGAAATGTAAAGATTAGGTTTGGAGCTGAAAAATGTTATGGTGCGATTATTACAATTAAGCCGGAGGAAATTATAAAAGGAACTCTTGATGAAACGCAAATTAAGGTTTTTGTGGATTGTAATATTGGCAAGGCTGATTCAAGCGGAGATTCTGAAATCCTAAAAACATTAAAAGAAAAAGACAGAGGTATTTTTATTATTTATAAATATAGTGATACAGATGTCTGGGAGAATGATAAAAAGAATCTATATATGGATGAGTTAGCGGAATATGGTTTTGAAGATGCAGAGAGATTTGCATTTATAGAAAAAAATAGCAAGGTATATTTTAGTTCTATATACAAAAATATTTCCGAAGATGATACACTGGAGGAAATAAAAGAATATATAAAACAGAAAAGAAAGGAACTATTATGAGTAAAGTAGCAATCGTTACAGGTTCATCAAGAGGAATCGGCAGAGCCTGTGCATTAAGACTTGCAAAAGAAGGCATGGATGTTGTAGTTAATTACAACAGTAACGAAGCAGAAGCAATGAAAGTTGTCAATGCAATCAAAGATATGGGACAGGATGCAATAGCAATCAAAGCTAACACAGGTAACCAGAATGATGTTAAAAATATGTTCCGCGAAGCTTTTAAGCATTTTGGACATATAGATGTGCTTGTAAACAATGCAGGTGTTCTTGATGACGCATATCTTCTTGCAATCAACTCGGATTCCCTTGACAGAAGCATGGATGTCAATGTAAAAGGATATTTTTACTGCTGTCAGCAGGCTGCGCTTAAAATGTTTAAGACAGGCGGAAGAATCGTTAATGTATCTTCGGTAAGCTCAAAGCTGGCACTTGCAGGACAGTCTGTATACGGAGCTACAAAGGGTGCCGTTAATTCAATGACAGCAACTCTTGCAAAAGAACTTGCACCTTACGGTATTCAGGTTAATGCGGTAGCACCGGGATTTATCATGACAGAAATGATTGAACAGATTCCTGATGAAAAAAGAGAAGAGTACCTCAAGGATATTCCAATGGGAAGACTGGGAACAGTAGAAGAAGTAGCTGCAACGGTTGCAATGCTCTGTGGCGAAGCAAGTTCATATATTACAGGACAGGTAATAGTTCTTGACGGAGGATTAAGCCTTTGATGAACATAATTGAAATCAATAAAAGAATAAAGCAGAGACCACCTTTCCAGATGGTTGAAAGAGTGCTTGACGTGGTTCCCGGTGAATCCGTTACCGCACTTAAGAACGTGTCTGTAAATGAGCCTTATTTTATGGGACATTTTCCTGATGCACCCATAATGCCGGGAGTTCTCGTAATTGAATCGGCAGCACAGGCTTGTTCACTTGCAATCGAAGCGGACGGAACAGACGAAAGCACAATTTATGTACTTCTTAAAGTAAAGGATTTTAAGTTTGTAAAACCTATTATTCCGGGAGATACAATGATTATTAATTGTAAAAAGACAATGGGAAGTGCAGGTTTATATTCTTTTGCCGTAACCATATCGGTTAATGATAAGGTAAGGGCAAAAGGTGAGTTAATGTTTACTGCGGTAGATAAAGAAACAATTTACGCAGAATAAATCAAAGTGAGGCATATTAAAATGAGTAAAGTGGCATTTATTTTCCCCGGCCAGGGCGCACAGTATGTTGGAATGGCAAAGGATTTTTATGATAAATATGATGAGTGCAAAGCTATCATAGATGAAGCTGACGAGTGCATGGATTTTGATCTTAAAAAAATATTGTTTGAAGAGAATGACCTTATAAACAAAACAGAATATACACAGGCAGCTATGTTAGCGGCTGAGTGTTGTATTCTTAAGGCTGTTGAAATGAAAGGCATTAAAGCGGATATTACGGCAGGATTAAGCCTTGGAGAATATGCGGCGCTTGTTGCAGCCCGTGCAATCAGCTTTTCGGATGCAATGAAGCTTGTAAGAAAACGTGGAATTTATATGGAAAAAGAAGTTCCTGCAGGCAAGGGCGGAATGGCAGCAGTAATTGGTCTTGACAGCAAGATTATTGATGATACATGCGAAAAGATAACTAAAGAAAGCGGAAAGAGTGTAGCGGCAGCTAACTACAACTGTCCGGGACAGATAGTTATTTCAGGATATAAGGAGTCTGTGGAAGCAGCGGTAGAACCTCTTAAAGAGGCAGGCGCGAAGCTTGTATCCATTCTTAATGTAAGCGGACCTTTCCATTCACAGATGTTAAAAGGTGCGGGAGAAAAGTTAGGCGTGGAACTTGAGAATGTGGAATTTAACGACCCTGAAATTCCTTACCTTAACAACGTAGCCGCTGAAATCGTTACAACAAAGGACAGCATAAAGGAAACACTTGAACGTCAGGTATATTCACCTGTCAGATGGGAACAGTGCGTTAATAAGATGATTGAGGAGGGAGTAGACCTCTTTTATGAAATCGGACCGGGTAAAACACTTGCCGGATTTATGAAACGTATTGACAGAAGCAAAAAGGTAATCACAATCAACACAGTTGAAGATTTGGAAGGCGTAAACTAATGTGGGATGAGAAGATTGAGGAATTGGAAGCCCGACGCGAAAAAGCGTACAATGGTGGCGGACAGGCAAGAATTGACAAACAGCATGAAAAAGGCAAGCTGACGGCAAGGGAACGACTTGATGTTCTTTTTGACGAGGGAACATTTGTGGAAATTAATTCTTTAATGGAATCAAGATGTATTGATTTTGGTATGCCTAAAAAGAAGATACCGGGAGACGGTGTTGTAACCGGATATGGTAAAGTCAACGGCAGAGTTGTATTTGCATCATCACAGGATTTTACCGTAGGCGGAGGTGCTCTCGGAGAGTACCATGCCCGTAAAATATGTAATGCGATGGATATGGCTATGGATGCCAGGGCACCGTTTGTTGAAATCAATGACAGCGGCGGAGCGAGAATTGAAGAAGGAATCGACAGTCTTAACGGATATGCTCTCATGTTCAGAAGACATACACAGATGTCCGGTGTTGCACCACAGATAGCCGTTATAATGGGACCATGTGCGGGCGGAGCGTGTTATGCACCTGCTCTTTGTGATTATATATTTATGACTCAGGAAAACGGACAGATGTACCTTACAGGACCTAAGGTTATTAAAGAGGTTACAGGAGAGGTTGTAACAACTTCAGAACTTGGTGGTGCAGAGGTTCATATGAATAACAGCGGTGTTGCACATTTCGTATACCCTGATGATGAGTCATGTCTTGAAGGCGTTAAGAGACTTCTTTCTTACCTTCCTGAGAATTTTGAAGAAAAGGCACCATACGTGGAGCCTGTTAAAAAATATTACCACAAGAGACTTCGTGATATTGTATCACCTAATCCGAAGGTGTCTTATGATATGCATGAGGTAATTGAAGAACTTGCGGATAAAGATACTTTTATGGAAGTCCAGAGTGGTTTTGCCAAAAATATTATCGTAGGTTTTATGAGAATGGAAGGACATACGGTGGGCGTGGTTGCCAACCAGCCTGAATTTATGGCAGGCTCACTTGATTATAACGCAGGTGACAAAGGTGGAAGATTCATAAGATTCTGTGACTGTTTTAATATTCCTATCCTTACACTTGTGGATGTGCCGGCATTTTTACCGGGCAAATCCCAGGAATATAACGGAATTATAAGACATGGAGCCAAGCTTTTATATGCATACAGTGAAGCTACGGTACCTATGGTAACAGTCATTTTAAGAAAAGCATTCGGCGGTGCATATATCGGTATGGACAGCAAGGGTATCGGAGCGGATTTCGTATTTGCATGGCCTATTGCACAGATAGCGGTTATGGGTGCCGAAGGAGCGGTTAATATTATTGCCAAGAGAAAAATCGAAGAATCGGAAGATCCTGAAGCAGCAAGGGCAGAAGCTATTGCCGAATATGAAAATAAATTCATGAACCCTTATATTGCGGCTTCAAGAGGATATGTTGATGAAGTTATAAAACCTGATGAAACCAAGGAAAGAGTAGTTAAAGCTTTTGATATGTTAAGTCAGAAGAACCGTGTTAAAATACCTAAAAAACATGGTAATATGCCGGTATAATTTCAGGCAACAGGAGTTAGGAAATGAAATTAATGACATTTGTGTACATAGGAATAGCGGTAGTTTTTTTAGCTACAATCATTATAATGCTATTGCAGAAATATAGTCCAACGAAGGGCAAAAGACAGACACGGCGCGGAATAATTGCTTTAGCATGCTGGGGCTTAGGCATCGCATTAATATTTTTTGGTACAAAACATTATATGGCATCGGCAGCATCTATTGTTATTGTCGCAGCAATAATTGTAATTATGCTTCGCGCTATAGGAAAGATGACAGAGGGCATGTCACCCGAGGAAGCGGAGGCGACTCTTATAGAGTCACAGGAAAACGGTTATAACAGTGTGTTTGCGGGTTGTGATTCGGCTGAAAAGAGAGAAGACGGATATCATTACGAACTTACGGTTATCTGGACCAGCGGAGAAGGATACGAACAGCATTATAATTACCGCCACGGAACTATGCACCTGACCTCCAATGAAGATTATCTGATACAGGGAAGAGTGTATTATCTGGATACAGATGCATTGGCTGCAATGGGACATTTTAAAGAAGAATGTCTTGCAGAAGGCGGCCTTGATATATCCGGAATTAATCCCGGTGCATTTACCGATGGAGGAACTGTGGGCGCAGCAGTTATGAATCTCGCACTCAGGGCATATGAAGGCCCGCAGACAGAGGCAGAAGCCCGTACTATCAATAATGTAAGAAACGGACGGAATGTATTTATAGGAATTTCTTTCATACTTATGTCGATTGTTGCATTGATTAGTTCACTTATTGATAATTCTACTTTTGATGATGCTTTTAACAGGGCAGAAGATATATCAAAGAAATCATCGGGCGGTATCAGAGCACAGGTAATTTCAAGGGAAGCATGTGATAATCCTGATTATACAAAGCTGAAACTTGGTTATTCATATAACGGTGAGAAATACGAAAGCAGTTTTGATGTTTCAACCGAAAATCTGTATGCTTATAGCGATACTGTATATGTTACAGTCAAAAATGATAATCCTGCCAAAATAACCAGTATTTCCACAACCGGCAATAAGTCATTGAAATCGTTTAAATCAATGAGAAATATGGGAAAGATATTTGGATACGTCATATGCGGAGTCTTTTTTGTGGTAGGTATAACATTGGCAGTTAAAGGATTTAGAGCCAAGGGTAACTAAAAATACTTGCATTATTTATTAAAGTATGATAATATAATCAAGTGTTTTAATTTCATATTTTAAATTCCAGCGGGTGTAGTTCAATGGTAGAACACTAGCCTTCCAAGCTAGATACGTGGGTTCGATTCCCATCACCCGCTTTATTTTTTTGCAATGATGTAATTGACAAAAATTCTCAATAAGTATAAATTATCATTGAAAACAGACTTAAGAGGATAAAACATTGACACTTGCAGAACTTAAAATTAATGAATCGTGTGAAATAGTTTCAGTAGGAGGAGAAGGGGCACTAAGACAGCATTTTCTTGATATGGGTCTTATTCCGGGAGCTAAAGCCAAATTAGTAAAATTTGCACCGATGGGTGACCCGATGGAGCTTCTTATTCATGGATATGAGCTTACCTTAAGACTTGATGATGCAAAGAAAATAGAAATAAAAAAGATAAGTGATATTGAATCTGAAAACGGGAATATAAAATCTCCCAATAAGCAGATACCACATCCGGGTCTTGGTGAAGGCGGAAAATTTCATAATAAAAAAGAAGAACACCCATTGCCGGATGATGAAGTGCTTACTTTTGCCCTGGCGGGTAACCAGAACTGTGGCAAGACAACTATGTTTAACAGACTTACAGGAGCCAATCAGCATGTGGGCAATTTCCCGGGTGTGACAGTCGATAGAAAAGACGGCAGTATAAAAGGGTATGATAACACGTTAATCACTGATTTGCCGGGAATTTATTCAATGTCGCCATATAGCAGTGAAGAACTTGTTACAAGAGAATTTATTTTAAAAGAAAAACCAAAAGGAATTATTAATATTGTTGATGCTTCCAACATAGAAAGAAACCTTTATCTTACAATGCAGCTTCTGGAACTTAATATCCCTATGGTAATTGCACTTAATATGATGGATGAGGTCCGTGAGAACGGTGGTTCCGTATACATAAACAGGATGGAAGAAATGCTTGGAGTTCCTGTGATTCCTGTGTCAGCTGCCAAAAATGAAGGAATTGATGAACTGATTGACCATGCAATTCACGTTACTAAATACTCGGAAGTGCCAAAAAGACAGGATTTTTGCGATGAGGATGGAGAGGACGGAGCAGTCCACAGATGCATACATGCCATAATGCATCTTATTGAGGACCATGCCAAAGCAGCGGAAATTCCAATAAGATTTGCAGCATCCAAAGTGGCAGAGGGAGACAACAATATTATTGAATTGCTTAATCTTGATGATAATGAGAAACATATGATAGATCACATAACGTATCAGATGGAAAAAGAACGTGGGCTTGATAAGTCAGCGGCAATAGCTGATATGCGTTTCAGGTTTATTAGCAAGGTATGTGAGGAAACGGTTGTAAAAGCTAAAGAAAGCAAGTCTCATAAAAGGAGCAGCCGGATAGATAAAATCCTTACAGGCAAGTACACGGCAATTCCTTCTTTCATTCTTATTATGGGACTGGTGTTCTTCCTGACTTTTAATGTGATAGGAGCAAGACTCCAAAGTCTTCTTGAAATGGGAATAGATAAATTGGGAAACCTTGTAGACGGTATTTTAACATCTACAGGTGTTAATCCGGTTATACACTCTCTTGTAATTGACGGTATATTCACGGGTGTGGGCAGTGTATTAAGTTTCCTGCCGATAATCATTACGTTATTTTTCTTCCTGTCAATTCTTGAGGACAGCGGTTACATGGCAAGAGTTGCCTTTGTTATGGATAAAATACTTCGTAAAATCGGGCTTTCCGGACGTAGTATTGTTCCGATGCTCATAGGTTTTGGATGTACGGTTCCCGGTGTTATGTCATCAAGGACATTGTCATCGGAACGTGACAGAAAGATGACAATTCTTCTGACACCATTTATGAGCTGTTCGGCAAAACTACCGATATATGTACTTTTTACATCGTTGTTTTTTAAAAAATATGCAGCACTTGTAATGATTTTGTTGTACGTAGGCGGTATACTTACAGGAATACTTGTAGCCATTATTATGAAAAATACGGTTTTTAAAGGAAATCCTGTGCCATTTGTAATGGAACTCCCTAATTACAGAATGCCCGGTATGAAAAACGTCATTATGCTCTTATGGGAAAAGGCAAAAGATTTTCTACAAAGAGCATTTACGGTCATTTTTCTTGCAACCATTGTAATATGGCTTTTACAGACCTTTGATATTCATTTTAATATGGTAACCGATTCTAAAGACAGTATACTTGCAGCACTTGCGGGAATAATAACACCGATATTTGTTCCTTTGGGATTTGGTAACTGGAAAATATCAACGGCACTTCTTACCGGATTTATGGCAAAAGAAAGTGTTGTATCAACTTTATCCGTTCTTGTACATGGCAATTCAGAAATACTTGCCATGCTTTCTCCGGCTGGGGCATTGCCATTACTTGTATTTTGTCTTTTATATACACCATGTATTGCGGCAATAGCATCAATTAAAAGAGAACTGGGTATAAAATATGCTGTCCTTGTTGTAATAGGTCAATGCCTGATTGCGTGGATTATGGCTTTTGTGGTCAGAATGATTATGATAATATAAAGAAGAATTACTTGAAAAACGAACTAATGTTCTGTATAATAAAACTAAAAAAAGACTGGAGGTGCATTTGTGAATAACAGAATATACGCAGCAATTGACCTCAAGTCTTTTTATGCTTCGGTAGAATGTGTAGAGCGAGGACTTGACCCTCTGACAACTAATCTTGTGGTAGCAGACCCATCAAGAACAGAGAAGACGATATGTCTTGCGGTATCACCTTCTCTTAAAGCGTATGGCATTCCCGGAAGACCGAGACTTTTTGAAGTTGTTCAGAAAGCAGGACGCCGTGGAGTTGAGTATATAGTAGCACCTCCGAGAATGGCTCTTTATATGGAGTACAGCACACGGATTTATAGTATATATCTTCATTATGTGGCTCCGGAGGATATTTTTGCATATTCCGTAGATGAGGTTTTTATAGATATGACATCATATCTTAAGACATATGAGATGTCACCGAGGGAACTTGTTATTAAAATGATAAAAGAAGTTCTTGACACAACGGGAATCACAGCTACTGCGGGAATAGGAACCAATATGTATCTTTGCAAGGTAGCTATGGATATAGTAGCCAAGAAGTCAACACCGGACAAGGATGGAGTAAGAATTGCCGAGCTTGACGAGATGAGTTACAGAAAGCTTTTGTGGAATCACAGACCTATTACAGATTTCTGGCGTGTAGGTCCGGGTTATGCAAAGAAACTTGAACAGCACATGCTGTATACAATGGGAGATGTGGCAAGGTGTTCTGTTGGGGATGATAAAGAGTATTACAATGAGGCTCTTTTGTATAAGTTATTTGGTGTTAATGCAGAATTACTTATTGACCATAGCTGGGGATATGAACCATGCACCATGGCAGATGTTAAAAGTTACAGACCTGAGAATAACAGCCTCAGTCAGGGACAGGTTTTACAGAGCCCCTACACATACGATAAGGCAGGACTTATTGTTAAAGAGATGACGGATATTCTTGTGCTTGATCTTGTTGATAAGGGACTTGTAACCAATCAGATAGTTCTTACCATAGGATATGATATTGAAAGTCTTAATGACAGTGAGGTACGAAAACGTTACAGAGGAGAAATTACTAAGGACAGATATGGAAGGTCAGTTCCAAAGCATGCCCATGGTACGATTAATCTTGAGAGGTTCACTTCTTCTACAAGAGTTATTATTAAAAAGACAATGGAACTTTACAACAGGATTATTGATAAAAGCCTTCTGGTAAGACGTATTAACGTGGTGGCTAACCATGTGATGCGGGAAGAGGATGTTGTTAAGGAAGATTCATACAGACAGCTTGATATTTTCACCAATTATGAAGAACTTGAACGTATAGAAAAAGAACAGAATGAGGAGTTTGAAAAAGAACGCCATATCCAGGAGGCTGCCATTGAGATAAAGAAAAAATTCGGCAAGAACGCACTTCTCAAGGGCATGAATTTTGAAGAAGGCGCAACAGCAAGAGACAGGAACAGGCAGATAGGAGGACATAAAGCATGACAGACAGTTATGATGATATTATTAATCTTCCCCATCATGTTTCAGATAGATATCCGCATATGCCGATGTACGACAGGGCGGCACAATTTGCACCCTTTGCGGCACTTACGGGCCATGAGGAAGCCATAAATGAGACCTCCAGATACACGGAGGAACGGATAGAACTGACAGAGGAACAGAAGGAGAACATTGACAGGGAACTGCAGGAACTAAGGGACCGCGGTACTGAATGCAATGTGCGGATAGTATATTTTGAACCGGATGAACTTAAAAAAGGAGGAACATACGTTGAATTCAGAGGTGCTGTTAAGAAAATTAACAGCCGCGGACAGTTGACTCTTGAGAATGAAACAATACTTCTATATGATAATATATATGAACTTGAGATTATGGATTGAGTGACATCCATTATAGGATAATTTACTTGCAAAATATGTCGAATGTTGATACAATAAGAAAAAGCCTTGAGGAGGAAGTAAATGATGAATATTATGATATATGAGGATAACGGAGAATGTATAGGTAATTTACAAGGGATACTTAGAGAATATTTTGAAGAACGAAGCATCATGTTTAGTATGTTTATTACTAAGCTTGGTGCTTTTTGTGATTTTGATTCAGGAAATAATACGGATATGGTATTTATTGATATAGACGGAGAAGAGGGCGATGCAATTAATTTTGCAAGAAGAATAAGACAAAATAATAAAAATGCTATTATTTTCCTCCTTACGGATAAGTTGCAGATTATACCTGAGATGATGAAAGTGGGAATCTTTCAGGTGATATTGAAACCGATAGATGCGGATTTAGTATATGATGAGCTTGACAGGGCAGTTCAATTATATGCGGATATATACAGCATATATGATATAAGTTGGTGCGGAGTCAATCATTTGCTGAATTATAAAGATATATTCTATATAGAAGCATATAACAGACATTTGTATATTGTTACCGGAGAAGATAGTTATATGAGTATGGGGTCAATACATAAAGAAAAAGAAAGATTTGGAGGACGCAGTTTTGCAAGGTGTCATTGTGGGTTTTTAGTTAATATGCAATATATAACTGAGTGCGGCAGTAACTATATTAAAATGAGTAATGGTAAAGAGATTCCGATTAGCAGACAATATAGGGATGAATTTATGAATTTATTTACGAAGTATTTAAAAACAAAAACAATTCATTAGGTCAAAAATGCATCGAAAATGGTTAATTCTGCATATTGCATTGAAAAATATACATTTATATGATATTTTCCGTGGAGAAGGTAATATTGTTCTTGAGTGAGTATTAAATTTAGGAAAGGAGAAGTATACAGAGCAATATGATATTTACAGGGAGTGCTATTATCTTCGGGTAATTAATAATGTATTAGGAAAGGATAAAATAATGAGAAGAACAAATTTAGTAAAGACAATTTTATGTGGCCTTATTGGAACAATTGCAATGGGAACAGCAGTATTTGCAGGAACTGTCAGCAGGGAAGGATATGTGAGAGGAAAAAACTACACTAATTCTTACAGCGGAACATTGGGCAAGTATGCTGCCGGTGGTGAAGCAGATACAGCAGCAACCAGTGCACAGAATACAAGTGGAAGCAGTAGATGGTTCTCTGTACAGGTGTATGAATATAACGTGGTCACTTACAGTAATGAAGGAAAAGATGTTGTGTCAAAAAAAGTATCGAACGGAAGTTCAATTAATGCAGAAATCGACAGGGACAAAAATTCAAAAGCATACAATTACATCCATGTAGGACAGGGATATGCATCCAGTGAGTATTCATCGGCTACTATGCTTGACAATTATACATATATAGCTAAACAATACTACGAATAAAATATAAAAAAGGAGACGGAAATAATGATTAGTATGGTTCTAAGAAATATCCAAAATTCATTCATAAATTTTCGCAAAATTTTTATCCTGTTAATTGTTTCACAGATAATCTCCATTATGAGTATTTTTTTTGTATACGGAATATACGGAAGTTATGCAGCCAAGATACAGGAAATAGAGCTAAATACATACAGAATATGTATAGATTTTGAGGAGGCTGAGAAAAATACGGTTGGCACACTTAAAAGAAACCTTCCGGAAGTATTAGACAGGATTAATGATAAACTGGAGTTCGTGTTTGTTGCCGGAGTAAGCAATCATAAATTGGTGGCAATGAGAACAAAGTATATTGATGGTGACTTTAGAACTGTAATAATAAAAGCACAGTTTGGAAATATGAAAGGAAGATACCTCAATTCAGAAGATGATGAAAAATGTAACAGAGTTATTTTTTCAGCAAAAGGCAAGGAAGATTCGGTGGGTGATATTGTAGATATAGCAGGTACTGAATTTGAAATTGTAGGTACTTGTGATGAACTGTTTGCAGATGGTTATGATATACCTTATAATTCATGCCCTGATGATTTACAGCTTGGAATGTGTTACTTTAATTTTAAAGAATTGCCTACGGTTAATGATTATAATGCAATAAAAAAGATGGTTAGAAGTAACTTTAGTGACTACACAATGGATGAATTTGATATAAAGAACAATGATGAACTTACTTCATATAGGACCATAATTGCTATTTCCGTCTCAATAGGAATTATTTCGGCACTTAATACATGTCTTATGTATGGATATATTATAAGCCAAAGAAGAAAACAAATGGTAGTATATGGAATAATCGGGGCTGCCAGAATAAGAAGATTTGCAATAAGTGAATCGGAAATGCTGGTATTCAGCGTTACAACCTCGTTAGTAGGAGTTGTTTTATTCAGAACAATTTTCCAGAGTATTGTATTAAAAGTATATGACAACAGCAGTGAAATATATACTGTAAAGATGTATGTGTTTATGACAATACTGTATATTATGTGCATACTGATATTTACTTCTGTTTTGCTGGCAGTTATGAACAGGGATAAGCTGGCAGATATGTTGAGGAGGACAGAGAATGACTAAATTTGGAATCAGCGAATATATAAGAAATTTTTGGTTTAATTTGTGCTCAATATTATTACTTATTGTAATGATGATTTTAACCACAGGCATGATATCAAATATTGACGAAAAAGCCGGTATGTATAAAATAGCACGTAAATATATGGATTATGACAGTATGTATCTTGCAGCTGTAGAAAAACAAAATATTGAAGAATTGCAGGAAATGGGCGATGTGAACTTTGTAAAGACTTTTGGAGGAGAATATGGACCATCAAAACTAATAAGAGGATGCATATATACCGACGAAATTATGAAAAATTTAAGACCAAAACTTGAATACGGTAAATATCCTGATAAAGTTACAACAGATGATAGTACCATAAAGGCATTGATAAGTGATAATCCGTATGGAATAAAGGCCGGAGATACATTAACATTAAATGTAGATGGAAGCAGTGTTCCGGTAAATGTGTATGTTACAGGGGTAATCAAGGAGGGACAGAGGTTATATATCTGTTTAAATAGAATTTTTATTAATATGTCATATGAAGATTTTTTTCCTGTATACAGTTACGAGCAGACAGAAGACGTATGGCTTATTATTCCGGAGAGTGAAGCCGGCAAATTGCCTGAAACAATGAGTTACCTATGCGATAATGTGATGATTAATCCCAAAGGAACACTTACGGAACAAGAGAGAGATACAATATATAACAGAATAGCGGATTATGATATAACCGGTTCAAGCCCATATCCTGAACCGGCTGAGCTGGTAAACAGAAATAATACCATGTTTAAAATAGAATTTATGAAATATATTCCACTCTCTGTGGTTACTATTGTGCTGCTTTGCATAAGCATAATCGGTATTGTTAATATAAAAACAGCGAAAAGCACAAGATATTACGGAATAATGTATGCTTACGGAATGCGATATAAAAAAGCCCAGATTATAGAGGGTGTATCGATGACATTTAATTGTGGTTTAGCTGTTATATTTACCGTATCATTAATTAAATTGCAACAGAAAATGGAATTTTTCGGAGAAATAAATTGTAATCTTAATATGCCGCAGATAATCACAATAACCGGAATATGCATTATTATAATATTTTGCTCAATGTTTGCTGCTAAAGGTGTGCTAAAGGAACATACACCGGTCCAGATACTTAAAAATAAAAACTAAATGGAGGCATCTATGATAGAAATAAAGAATTTATATAAGACATATAATTATGGAAAGCCAAATGCTTTTGAAGCTTTAAAAGATGTGTCATTAACGATAAATGATGGCGAAATGGTAGCAATTATAGGTAAATCCGGAGCCGGAAAGTCAACATTAATGCACATACTGGGATGTATTGATGACTTTGAAAAAGGTCAGTATATTTTTAATGGAAAGGACATTTCCAAAGTAAATGAAAAGAAAAGTGCGGCAATAAGAAATTCCGAAATAGGAATTGTCCTACAGGAGTTTGCACTTATGGAACAATATACGGTAGTAGAAAATGTAATTATGCCATTGTTTTTTACCCCGAAATCAGGACGAAGGAGTGAAAAGGAAAAACGTGCTTTGGAGATACTGAAAAGACTGGAAATGGATGAATATGCCCATAAAAAAGTCAACAAACTTTCAGGCGGGCAGAAACAGAGAGTTGCAATTGCAAGGGCAATGATTAACAATCCGTCTGTTCTTCTGGCAGATGAGCCTACAGGAGCTTTGGATGTGAAAACAACCGATGAAATTATGAAAGTTTTCAGAAATCTGAATAAGAATGGAACTACAGTGATAATCATTACACATGACATGGAAGTTGCAGGAATGTGTGACAGAATCATAGAAATTAGTGACGGAAAAATTATATAACATAAAAGGCTGCGGATATAATCTGCAGCCTTTAGTATTATTTTGAATAGTTAAGATACCACAATACACCTAATGTAATTCCTATTGTCCAGACTATAAGGGATAAGATTCCGCATATAAGACCTGTTCTTGATTCTTTACAATGGCTTCCGTATTGTTTCTTGTATACATAGCACAGACGTATCGTGAATATGGAAAATAAAATTACACCAAAGAAAAAACTTGCGATTCCCATATTACGGCATGCCTTTGCCAAATCGTCGGCCTGTTTGTTACCGGTTGTACCCATTATTTATTGAAACCTCCCTGTCTGAGCCAGTCATATAACTGGGTAATTTCTTTATAATTGACAAGTACATAAATAGTGTATATCAACATAATTGTTGACAGAATAAGTCCGATAATTGAACATATAAGACCTATTGTTGCAGGAGCATTCATTTTTCCGTTGTTGGATTTTTTGTATTTAAGCGCAAAGACGAGACCGAGGATACCAAGTGTAATACCTACTATTCCGTAACAGCAGCACAATATGATACTTAAAATACCAAGTACAAGTGCTGCGACCGAATAACCGCTGTCATTTTCATAATTGTTATAATTATTATTGTAACCATTATAATAGTTATTATTATAACCGTTATTATATCCATTGTTATTGTTGTCAGAGTATGAACCTCTGTTATCGGATTCTCCGCCGCCTTCACGGTAATATCCCTGATTGTTATTATTATCATCACCATTATAATTGTTCTGATATTCCATAATGAACCTCCGTGTTAAGTTGATTAAGGTATGATATATACATGCCTTGTAATAAGAATGATATTCTTAATTATAAAGTTGACAACTACAAGAAAAAGTGCAATATACAGGTAAAAATATTTTAAATGCATACCCTTAACCCTGCCATGTGTCAGAAAACGGAAGGTCTGGCTCATATAAAAAAATGCGGTAAGTATGACAGCGTATATAACCAGTGGGTGATATAAAATACTCTTCGGGATATTGCCGTGAATAAGATATATAAAAGCTCTTGTGCCGCCGCAGCCTGGACAGTAAAGACCTGTAAGGTGTCGGAACTGACATTCTGTAAGCATATTAATATTGTAACGGACAGCAATTCCTTTGATAATCAATGCTGTAATTCCTGTAATAAAAAATATGCAGATTCCTATTATATACACAACGGCATCCGAATCTTTTTCTTTAAGCAGTTGTCTGAAATTTAATCTTTCACTCATATACAATATATTAACATGAAAAAACACTCCTTGCAATACGTACAAAGTCCTTATAAAATATAACAAGAGAATGGAGGAATGCACATGACGGTAAAGGAACGGGCTTTGCTTGTTACAAAACGGCTGGATGAATTTTATACCACAGAGCTTACCTGCTATCTTAATCATGACAGCGCATGGCAGCTTCTTTTTGCCACCATATTAAGTGCCCAGTGTACAGATGCAAGGGTTAATATAGTGACAGAAAAGCTTTTTAAAAAATACAGAACCTTGGAGGATTTTTCTAAAGCGGACATTAAAGAACTTGAGGAAGATATACGGTCCACAGGTTTTTACCACAATAAAGCAAAAAATATTAAGGCTTGTGCCACGGAACTTCTGGAACGCCATAACGGGGAAGTACCAAGAGACATCGAGAGCCTTACGGCATTAAGCGGAGTGGGCAGAAAGACTGCCAATGTGATAAGAGGAAATATCTATCATGAACCGAGTATTGTGGTGGATACACATGTTAAAAGAATTTCCGGGAAGTTAGGACTTACAAAAGAAGATGACCCTGTTAAAATAGAATTTGACCTTATGAAGGTTCTTCCTAAAGACCATTGGATTTTATATAATATTCAGATAATAAGGCTGGGAAGAAATATATGCTTTGCAAGAAACCCTAAATGTGAGGAATGTTTTTTAAGGGATTTATGTAAAGCAGGAAAAGGAAAATAATAATGATAAAAGACTTTGTGGCAATCGACCTTGAGACAACAGGCCTTAGCCCTTATGATAATAAAATAATAGAATTAGGTGCGGTAAGATACAGGGACGGAAAGCCTGTGGACCAATATAATACCTTGATTAATCCGGGAGTCCATATCCCGGAACGTATAACAGAGATAACCGGAATTGATGACGATATGGTAAGCAAAGCACCTTATATTGATGATGAGCTGGACAGAATTATGGAATTTATAGGTAACGATGTAATTCTGGGACATAATGTGATATTTGATTATACATTTATAGCGGGAGCTCTCGCAGGACACAGTATAGAATACAGTGCGGAAGCAATAGATACTTTGAAGTTTGCCAAAAAAGTATTGCCGGCCAATGAATCGAAGAATCTTGAACACCTTTGTGAAATGTTTGACATAGTGACGATACACCACAGGGCATACGAAGATGCCATGTCCGCTGCCAATGTGTATTTCAGATTGTGTGAACTTTCAGGAGAGGAAACGATTGTTGAACAGTATCACTTCAAGAAACAGAAAGCTGCGGGGATTACACCCAAACAGGTAAATTACCTTAAGTCCCTTATAGAAAGACATAATATAAAACCTGACTACATAATCGAAAACCTGACAAAAAGCCAGGCTTCAAGGGAAATCGACAGAATATTATCCGAGTATGGAATTATGAGACGGCAGCTTTAATTTCATTAAGTTTTGAAATGATGGGTGCCTTCATTATGGAATCCAGCTTATCGGCACTTTCGATTAATGAATTAATACCGGTTATATTATTGTCTTTACGGTAAAGTTCTGCTAACATGTAGTAATTGCGGCTTACGTCAGTACCGATTGATATACCGTATTCAAGAATTACAGCAGCGAGTGAACAGTTCCCAATCTCAATAAGTCTTGCACCACATCTGGCAATTATATTGACAAGTGTGATATAATTTTCATCATATTCAGATAGTGCTGAAAGGTTGGCAACGCCGTATTTTTCCTTTAAGTCAGTATTGGTAAGACCTGAAAGATTAAGAATTTTTCTGGCCTGCAGATTTAAAAGGGTTGTGCGGTATTCGTTAATTTCATCATCTGAAATATCGGAAGGGATGACAGAATCGGGAATATTTATGTAATTGAGATTTGAAATATCTTTTCTGCGGACGGTATTGGCTCTTGACTCCCTTGCCCAGAAAGATGCCTTGGCAGAATCTGATTTACGGGAATGTTTTTTACATTCATATAATATTAACATTCCGATTATAATAGTACAAAATAAAATAACCCATCCAAAATTTTTAAACATAGAATCACCTCAGAAAGGAAGTATTGTGATGTATAATAAGAAAAACAGAAGAATAATGACAACTGTACTTGTTGTAATACTTGTACTTGCAATGGTTGTACCTCTTCTTATATCTGCTATTTCCTGATAGTTGGATTATACGAAAAAAATCATATTATATCAAGAACCAAGAGGAAATTAGGGTTGGAATGAACGGTAAAATATGATATTATTAACCAATAACCCTTATGATAGGAAGTTAGTAATGGCAGTAGGAAAAGTACCTAACAGAATTTTAAAAAGAAGCGTTGTTAATCTGCTTAAATGTCCGCCAAGAACGGGCATTGATGCAGCCTCTTTTGCCGTCGGAGATATACACGTCCTTACAGCCTGTGCAACAGGTCTTACGGATTGTGCAATTGCACCGGAAACAGCCGTTTACAAAGCGGCGAACAATATATGGGTTTCCGGGGGAGAACTCCTTGGGATAGAGGCTTCTTTTATGTTGCCTAAAAGCTATAACGAGTATAACCTCAAGGCATATACAAAGCGTGTCAAAGCAGCATGCGATAAGTGCAAAACGACACTTGCGGGAGGGCATACGGAAGTAACGGACGGCGTTAAGAGGTTTTGTATAAGTGTAGCAGCAACAGGTATTGCAGGCACTACACCGGTCAACATACATAACGTTAAGCCCGGAATGGATATAATTGTTACAAAATGGATTGCACTTGAAGAGGTGGCAATGATTGTAAGTAATGAAGACAACATGGCAAAGTTATGTGAACACTTTTCTAATGAATATATGAGTGTAACCGGACAATATGCTGACTGGCTTACAGTTCGTGATGAGGCCGCAGTCGCGATGAAGCATGGTGTAGCAGCCATGCACGATATATCGGAAGGCGGTATATTTACTGCACTCTGGGATTTTGCCGAAGGAAGCGGATGCGGGTTTGAGGTCGATTTGAAACGTATTCCGTTAAGACAGGAGACAGTGGAAATTGCAGAATTTTTCCACCTTAATCCCTATACCATGAAGTCATCAGGAAGTATAATAATCGCTTGTGATAATGGAACTGATATGGTGAATGCCCTTAATGAAGAGGGAATTCCGGCAGTTATAATAGGCAGAACAACTGATAACAATGGTAAGATACTTCGCAACGAAGATGAAATCAGATATTTAGATAAGATGTAATACAGGCACAGCCTGACAGAAAGGATGGATTACAATATGCGTGAAGCAATTTTAGCAGTTCTTGAAAAAAACAGCAGAATAGATTTGGCGGATCTTGCCGCTTTACTTGGAGTTACGGAAGCGGAGGTAGCTAATGAAATTTCAGAAATGGAAAAGGAGAGAGTTATCTGCGGTTATCATACGCTTATCAACTGGGATAAGACCAACAATGAAAAAGTAACGGCACTTATTGAAGTTAAGGTAACTCCACAGAGAGGTCTCGGTTTTGATTCAATTGCCGAGAGAATATATAATTACAGCGAAGTGCACGCACTTTACCTTATGTCCGGAGGATTTGACTTTACGGTAATCATTGAAGGAAAGACAATGAAGCAGGTTGCTACATTCGTATCAAGCAAATTAGCTCCGCTTGAAGCAGTTTTAAGCACTTCAACACATTTTGTATTAAAGAAATATAAAGACCACGGAACAGTCCTTGATGCTCCCGTGTCTGATGAAAGGATGCTTGTTACACCATGAGAAACCCATTATCTGACAAAATAACGACAATTAAGCCTTCTGGTATTCGTAAGTTTTTTGATCTGGTAAGTGAAATGAAGGATGCCATATCTTTGGGTGTGGGCGAACCTGATTTTGATACACCATGGAGAATACGTGAAGAAGGAATATATACCCTTGAAAAAGGCAAAACATATTACACAAGTAATTCAGGTCTTATGGACCTGAGAATTGAGATTAGCAGATATCTCGAAAGAAGATTCGGACTTAATTACGATGCGGAAAAAGAAATTATTGTTACCGTAGGGGGAAGCGAAGGAATAGACCTTGCTTTCAGGGCAATGCTTAATCCGGGAGATGAAGTTATCATTCCTGAGCCATGCTATGTTTCTTATGTGCCATGTGTAACGCTTGCAGATGGTGTTCCTGTTACGGTTAACCTTAAAGAAGAAAATGATTTTAAGCTTACCAAGGAGCAGTTACTTAGTGCCATAACACCTAGGACCAAGATTCTTGTACTTGCGTTCCCTAACAATCCTACAGGTGCAGTTATGACAAAAGAGGAACTTGAGGAAATCGCCCAGGTTGTAAAGGAAAAGGATATCTTTGTTGTATCCGATGAGATTTATGCCGAACTTTCATACGGCAATACAAGACATTGTTCAATCGCATCCATTGATGGAATGAAAGAACGCACTATAGTAATTAATGGTTTTTCCAAAGCCCATGCAATGACAGGCTGGAGACTGGGATATGCCTGTGGACCTGAAGTAATAATCAAACAGATGCTTAAGATACATCAGTTTGCTATTATGTGTGCACCAACCAACAGTCAGTATGCTGCTGTAGAAGCATTGAGAGAATGTGACGATGCAGTTGAAGAGATGAGAAATGAGTATGACAGACGAAGAAGATTCATGCTTAGCAAACTCCGTGGTATGGGACTTAAAGTTTTTGAACCATACGGGGCATTTTATATTTTCCCAAATATAGCAGAGTTTGGACTTACGTCGGATGAGTTTGCAACAAGATTTCTTACGGAAGAAAAGGTTGCGGTTGTCCCGGGAACAGCTTTCGGTGACTGCGGTGAAGGATTTTTAAGAATGTCCTACGCCAGCTCATTAAGCAATTTAAAGACAGCAATGGAAAGACTTGAAAAATTTATTGACAGATTAAGAAACAAATAGCAGGAGAAAATCTACATGGCAGAGCAAATGAAAATAGAATATATTAATCCTTTTCTTGTAGCGGGAACAAGTGTACTTTCTGATATGTGCGGACTTAAACTGACGGCCGGAAAACCATATGTAAAAACAACATCTTTTGATTCAGACTATATTGTAATTAGTCTTGGAGTAACAGGTCAGATTGCAGGTCAGGTTCTTCTGGCATTTCATAATGATGTGGCATGTGACATTGCTTCTAAGATGTGTATGATGCCTATAACAGCACTTGATGAACTTTCACTCAGTGCACTTAGCGAGTTAGGAAATATGATTCTTGGAAATGCAGCAACAGTATTATCAACAAAGGGTGTTTTTATTGATATAACACCACCTTCAATAATACAGGGAACATTTCATATCGGAAGTTCGTTTGCCCAGAATATATGCGTACCACTTATTTATGATAACGATAAAATGATCGAGTTTGATATTTCATTGAAAGAAGGAAAATAAGATGTTAAATATAGTCCTTCATGAACCGGAAATGCCTGCCAATACCGGCAATATCGGAAGAACCTGTGTTGCAACGGATACAGTGCTTCACCTTATCGAACCATTGGGTTTTAAGATTAACGATAAAATGCTTAAAAGAGCAGGACTTGATTATTGGGATAAATTAGATGTAAGAATATATGATGATTTTGATGATTTTCTTGCAAAAAACCCGGGAGCCAAAATATATATGGCAACAACGAAGGCAGCAAGAAGTTATACAGATGTACAATACGAGGATGATTGTTATATAATGTTTGGAAAGGAAAGCGCCGGGATACCTGAATCGATTCTGCAGAAGTATCAGGATACAGCGGTAAGAATCCCTATGTGGGGCGATATAAGGTCGCTTAATCTTTCCAACTCTGTAGCAATCGTTTTATATGAAGCATTACGACAAAATAATTTTCTTGGACTCAAGATGAAAGGAAGACCACGTACTTTTGACTGGGACTAATCAGCCCCAGACAGAAGGTGCGTGGCCTTTTGCTTTAGGTAGGGCAAATGTAAATTCCGTACCTACGCCCTCGGTGCTTACAACGTCTATATATTCGTTATGTGACGTGATTATTTCTTTTACTATGGAAAGACCAAGGCCGGTTCCGGTCTTGTCCTTGCCTCTTGAAACATCGGTTTTGTAGAAACGCTCCCATATTTTGGATATGCTTTCCCTTGGAATACCAATGCCGAAGTCCTTGACAGAAATAAGGGCTTTATCACCCTTTTCAGTGACGGATATTATTATTGAGGAGTCGCTGTTACTGAACTTAATTGCATTATCTATAAGATTATAAAGAACCTGCTGAATCTTGGACATATCGGCAGAAACCATAAGTTCTTTATCCGGAAAGATAAGTTTGAATTTGATTTTTTTCTTTTCGCAGGTACCCTGAAAAGTCTCAATGGTCTTTTTGATTGTAGCAATAATATCAAAATCAGAGATGTCAAGAATCATACCTTCATCCGTAACATTGTTGATTGTAAGGAGATTATTGGTTAATTTTGTAAGACGTTCTGTTTCCGATATTACTATGCCGAGATATTTTTCCTGCATTTCAGGGGGGATGGTTCCGTCAAGCATTGCTTCAAGATATCCTTTTATGGAAGTTAACGGTGAACGGAAATCATGGGATATGTTGGCAATAAATTTTTTCTGGTATTCGTTAAGACTGTTAATTTCAGCAGCCATATAGTCAAGGGAATCTGAAAGCCTGCCTATTTCGTCATTATGTTTTATATTAATTTTTTCGGAAAAATCTCCCTTGGCATATTTACTTACAATCTTTGTGATTTTGTTAAGTGGTCTTGTAATGTATTTATAGAACAATACAAATATAAGTCCCGATGTGATAAAACATATAACCAAGGTGATGTAATTAAAATTAAAACTGTTATCAGCATCAGAACGGACATCTTTTACAGATTTGCTCAGGATTACATATCCTCTGGTATTGTATAGATAAGTTATTGGATAATATACCGTAAGGTAGTTGCTGTCATATATTCCAAAGAAATCGTTGACGATATAATTGCTTTTCTTATATTTAGCAGGGTCAAAGCCTTTTACAGAGTCCAACCCTGAGTCGGAAGTATCCATTAATACAGTTCCATCCGTTGCAAGCAGTATGATATTGCAGCCTGTATATCGTGAAACTGCTTTAAGAAAAGGCAGAGAGGGAGCGTTTTCTACATCTCCGCCGGAATAAGCATTACCATATTCGGAAGCAATGCTCATTGCTGCTTTGTACATATAATCAGCCTGTGAACTTAATTCACTTCTGTAATTGAATTTTGAACAAAGCGTAGATATTATTCCGAAGCTTATAATAATACCTATCAGATATATAGTTATCATTTTGTTGATTAATCGTATTCTCATTAACTATTTTCTCGATTCAAATTTATAGCCGACACCCCATACGGTGCCGATACTCCATTTTTCGTGGTCATGTATTTTTTCGCGGAGCCTTTTTATATGGACATCCACGGTACGGGTATCCCCCACATATTCATAACCCCATATATGGTCTAAAAGCTGTTCCCTTGTGAATACCTGGTTTGGTGAGGTCGCAAGAAAGTATAAAAGTTCCAGTTCTTTAGGAGGCATATCAACCGGTTTACCCATATATATTACGGAATAATTACTCAAATTAATGATTAAATCAGGGTACTCAATGTACTCTCCGGAAGGCTTTTCAGGGGTATCGTTTGACTGCGTGGTTGTATATCTTCTTAAAACAGCTTTAACTCTGGCAACAAGTTCCTTGGAATCAAAAGGCTTAATCATGTAGTCGTCGGCGCCAAGTTCAAGCCCCAGTACCTTATCAAATATCTCACCCTTTGCCGAAAGCATTATTATAGGGGTATTGTTTTCACGGCGTATTTCCCTGCAGACCTGGTATCCGTCAATTCCCGGAAGCATAAGGTCTAAAAGAATCAAATCAGGTTTAAAACGGAAGAATGCTGTAAGTGCGTTTTCACCGTCATTCACGATTAAGGTCTCAAAACATTCTTTTGTAAGGTAAAGAGAGATAAGCTCAGCAATGTTGTTATCATCATCTACGATTAAAATTTTCTGTTTGTCCGCCATATTATTTCCTCCTAATCTTTAAATTCAGCTATGGTTACTCCGTAGTCACCTTCGCCGAAGGTTCCTAAACGGAAACTTTTAACATGTTTCTGACGTTTCAGATAGTTATGAACCGCATTTCGTAATACTCCCGAACCTTTGCCGTGGACAATACGGACAGGGGAGATATGTGCCAGAAATGCGTCATCCAGGTATTTATCAAGTGCAATAATGGCTTCGTCACTGGTCATTCCGATAAGATTGATTTCAGGGGAAATTGAAGCCGTTTTATTCATTTTCAGCTTGCCGATTCCTGATTTTTTATTGTTGAGTTTCTCGGTTTCGGAAGCCTCTTTAAGGATTATAAGGTCCTTTATATTCACTTTTGAATTAAGAATACCCATTGAAACCGTGAGAAAACCTTTGGAATCAGGAAGGGTGTGAACCGTTCCGTCAAGGTCCATGCTGATTACATGGACTTTGTCGCCTATATGGAAATCGGCGGCGGTGTGGTTCGAGGTCTGCACAGGTTTATTTGCAGCCTTTTTAGCATTGGTTTTCTCAAGCTGTTTTCTTATACGTTCTCTTCCGGCTTCCAGATCCTGTATTGTCATTCCGTTTTTGGCAGCCTTATTGAAGTCCCTGATAGTCTCGTCGGCCGTCTCTTTGGCTTCCCTTAAAATTGCGTCCGCCTCTTCCCTTGCCTTCTCAATAATGCTGTCAGATTTTTCATCAAGACGTTCAGTTTTAATTTTAAGGCGGTTCTTAAGTTCTTCAATTTCTTTCTTATAAAGTTCAATTTCAGCCTGCTCTTTTTCTATTGTAACACGGCTTTTTTCAAGGTCGGAAATTACATCTTCAAAAGCTTTGTCCGAGGTTCCTATATTAGCCTTGGCATTTTCTATGATTTCAGAAGGAAGCCCAAGCTTGCCGGATATTGCAAAGGCATTACTTTTGCCAGGGATTCCTATAAGAAGCCTGTAAGTAGGCGCAAGGCTTGCCACATCAAATTCACAGCAGGCGTTTTCAACCCCGTCAGTTGAGAGCGCATATATTTTCAACTCACTGTAGTGGGTGGTGGCTATTGTTGTAATCTTTTTGGAATGTAAAGTCCGGAGTATGGATATCGCAAGGGCGGCACCCTCTGTCGGGTCTGTTCCGGCACATAATTCATCAAAAAGAACAAGGCTGTTGGAATCGGCTTTTTTAAGAATATATACAATATTTTTCATATGGGATGAAAAAGTCGAAAGACTTTGTTCAATGCTCTGTTCGTCACCGATATCCGCAAAAATATCATTAAAAACGGTCAGCTTTGAGTTGTCTGACGCGGGAATATGAAGTCCTGACTGACCCATTAGAGAAAACAGACCGATTGTTTTTAACGTAACTGTTTTACCGCCCGTGTTAGGGCCTGTTATAATAAGCTGCTCGTAACCGTCACCGAGATATATGTCCACAGGGACAACTTTACTACTGTCAATTAAAGGGTGACGGCCTTTTTTGATGTTAATTTTACCGTCGCAATCCATTATAGGCTCGGAACCTTTGTAACTATGTGAAAAACCTGCCTTTGCAAAGATAAAATCCAGTTCCTTAAGTATATCGTAATTGGTGAGAAGTTCTGTAGTATAGTTGCCTGCCATTGCCGACAGGGAAGAAAGTATAACGGAGATTTCCTCACTTTCTTTTATCTCAAGTTCACGAAGGTCATTGTTAAGCTTTACAATTGACATGGGCTCAATGAAAAAAGTTGAGCCTGTGTTACTCTGGTCATGAATCATGCCGGGAACCTGTGAACGATATTCTGCCTTGACCGGGACACAATACCTGCCGTCCCTTGTGGTAACAACAGCATCCTGCAGATATGTCCTATAGCTTCCTGATATCATATGGGAAAGCTCAGATTTAATGCGTTCATTGACATTTTTCTGCTGCCGTCTTATATCTTTAAGATTGGTGCTTGCGTCGTCTGCAATTTCCGTTTCGGAAATAATGCAGCGGTTAATTTCATTCAAAACATCACTGAGAGGATTAAGTATGTTAAAACGTTCTGACAAAACATCGGGATTGGTTTCAATACTGTTACTGTCATAACGGATTGCGGATCCTGTAACAGAAAGCAGGGCTGCCACGGAAAGAAGCTCGCTTATGCCAAGTGAACTTCCGACTTCAAGGCTTTTTATAAGAGGTCTTATATCTGTCAGACCCGAAAAACCAAGCGAACCCTTTGCAAAAATACGGGATGAAGCCGCGGTTGTATCCTGCTCACACTTCCTTATATAATCAAGGTCTGTAGACGGCATAAGCTTACGGCAAATAACCTTGCCCGGAGCGGATGTTGCATATTTTGAAAGACGTTCTGTTATTTTATCAAATTCAAGAATGGACAATGCTTTTTTATTCATTACAAAAAACTCCTGTCAATATCTAAATTATTTATATTTTACTCTACCGGACAACAAACTTCAATAATATGTCATAAATTGTTCATATTTTAGGAATATAATACAAGGACTTACACTGATTAATTCGAGAGGACAATACCATGTCAGATAAGAAAAATGATAATTATGATTTATATACAGAACATATTGTTAAGGAACCATGGAAAAATTCAAAGCGTATTTTGAAGAAAGGTGCGTTACTGGTTGCCATGGCGGTATTTTTCGGACTTGTTGCGGGCCTTGTTATGATTATTGTTTACAAAACAGGTAAAAATTATCTTGATGATAATAAAGCTGCTATGAATGAGACAACCTCAAGTACGGACGGAAGCGAGAGCAAGGAGACTGACCCGGAGGACACTACGGTGCCGCCTATTGAAGAAATTACAACAGAAATTCCTTCAACGGTACCTATAGATAACGAGAAACTTAATGACTATATGGGATATTATAAAGCACTCAAATCAGTTGCGGACAAAGCCGGATTGTCGGTTGTAACCGTTACTGCTGCAAAGCAGGGGGTTGATTTTTTTAATTCAACATATCAGAACATAGCTGATGAATACGGGATTGTGATATCCTCAGACAGTACGGGATATTATATACTTACGGAATATTCCCTTGTTAAAAATTCGGAAAATATACAGGTTACATATTATGACAAAACAGTTGATACAGCTGAATTTGTCGCAGGTGACACAACAACAGATATGGCAGTTATTAAGACAGGCTCGTTGAATACGGCGGTTGTACCTGTTCAGTTTGGTAATTCGGATGCAGTCCTTAAAGGGGATTTATTAGTCGCAACAGGAAAATTATACGGCTTTAACGGAACGATAGGATATGGAATTGCAACAGGTGTCAATAATTCTGTTAATGATACAGATTCAATTTACAGGCTTATCAATACTGACATCAGCGGTACCGCTACTTCAAATGGTGTTATTCTTAACCTGCATGGTGAAGTGGTAGGAATAATTACAATGGCATATAACAGTGATAATACAAATTTTATAACAGCTTATGCAATTAATGATGTAAGAAACCTTATGCAGAACCTTGTTAATAAGAAAAGTATGCCTTATCTGGGAATAAAAGGACAGACAGTTACGGATGAGATAGCTGCCACGAATAAAATCCCTAAAGGAATATACATTTCTGCTGTAGAGACCAATTCTCCCGCATACAAATCAGGAATACAAAGTGGTGATGTGATTACACGGATTAACGGAACCGAAATTAACAATATGGAAAGTTTTATGATGCAGCTTGAAAAAAATAATCCGGGAGATAATGTCAACGTCACTATTAAAAGACGGGGCAGGGAAGATTATAAAGAGATTGAATTTAACCTTGTGCTTGGTGTAGAATAAGACGTATTGAATAGTGAAAGGAAAATTTTTTATGAAGTATATTAACACATTAAATGAAGGCGAAAGAGTCAACGGAATATACTTTTGCAAGGTAAAGGCAGCGGCAACAACCAAGAATGGTAAAGATTACATCAATCTTACTTTACAGGATAAAACAGGCAATCTTGACGGTAAAATATGGAATCCCAACTCACCGGGAATCAGGGATGATTTTGAATCCGGGGATTATATACTGCTTAACGGCGATGTAACGGTTTTTAACGGAGCATTACAGCTTAACGTGGCAAATGCGGGCAAAGCGGAAGCAGGTTCTTATGATGAGAGCGATTATATGCCATGCTCCGAAAGGGATATTGAGGAGATGTATGATGAACTTCTTAAAATAATGTCTAAGGTTCAGAATGAGCATCTTAAATCCCTTATTAACAGCTTCTTTGTGGAGGATAAAGAATTTATCGGCAATTTCAAGAAACATTCCGCTGCAAAGAGAGTTCATCACGGATTTATCGGAGGACTTCTTGAGCATACTCTGGGAGTCGTTAAAATATGTAATTATATTGCAGACAATTATACATATCTCAGCAAGGACTTACTGCTTACGGCAGCACTTTTCCATGACATAGGCAAAGTGTATGAGCTTTCCGCATTTCCTGAAAACGATTACACTGATGACGGACAGCTTCTTGGACATATTGTGATGGGATGTGAAATTATCGGCAAGGCAGCAGATAAGATAGACGGATTCCCTGTTATGCTGGAGCGTGAATTAAAGCATTGTATAGTTGCACATCATGGCGAGTTTGAATACGGTTCTCCTAAGAAACCGGCTCTTGCCGAGGCAGTTGCACTTCATTTTGCCGATGATATGGATGCCAAATTAGAGACTTTCAAGGAAGCACTTAATACTCCGGCAGGACAGAACGGTGAATGGACCGGCTTCAACAAAATGTTAGACAGTAATATAAGGAAAACAATTATCTGATATGGAAATAAAGAAAAATAACGATTATGAACTATTAATTGAAGATCTGACAATGAGCGGCGAGGGCGTAGGCAGAATAGATGGCTACGCTCTTTTTGTAAAGGATACAATTCCCGGAGACAGGGTAATTGCAAAGGCAACAAAGCTTAATAAAAACTATGGCTACGGCAGGCTGATGTCTGTAATAGAACCTTCAAAGGACCGTGTTGAAGCGAAATGTCCTGTTGCGAAAGCTTGTGGGGGCTGTACCCTTATGGCAATGAGCTATGAAAGACAGCTTGAATTCAAGCGCCATCTTATAGAGAACAATCTTATAAGGATCGGTGGGCTTAGCGGCATAGAAGTACCTCCTGTTATCGGTATGGACAACCCATACAGGTATAGAAACAAAGCCCAGTTTCCTGTGGGAACGGACAAAGACGGAAATATTGTCATGGGCTTTTATGCAGGCCGTACCCATTCCATAATTCCTAATGAGGACTGTCTTATAGGTTCGGATATCAATGCAGGAATTCTTGCAGAAATCAAAGCATTTATGATTATGAACCACATAAAATCCTATGATGAGAATTCTCATAGCGGGCTTGTACGCCATATTTTAATCAGGACAGGATTCACTACAGGTCAGATAATGGTGTGCGTTGTCATTAACGGCAGCAGTATTCCGAAAGAAGATGAACTTGTTAAAAAGCTGCTTGCATTGTCTTTTTCCAATGAAAGAAAAATTGCAAGTATAATGGTTAATATAAACAGGGAAAAAACAAATGTTATTCTCGGTAAAAAATGCAGGGTGCTTTACGGTACTCCATATATTGAGGACTATATCGGAGAGGTAAAATACCGTATCCAGCCATTGTCTTTTTATCAGGTAAACCCTGTTCAGACCGAGAAGCTTTACAATATAGCACTTGACTACGCAGGGCTTACGGGAAACGAAACGGTGTGGGACCTTTACTGCGGTATCGGTACAATCTCTCTTTTCCTTGCAAAGAAAGCAAAGAAGGTATACGGCGTTGAGATTGTTCCGGAGGCAATCGAAGACGCAGTCACCAATGCTAAGTTAAACGGCATAGACAATGCCGAATTTTATGTGGGAAAAGCTGAAGAAATACTTCCTGAAAAATATGACAAAGAAAATGTACATGCCGATGTTATTGTAGTTGACCCGCCAAGAAAGGGTTGTGATGAGGCATTGCTTGACACCATGGTCAAGATGGCACCTGAGAGAATCGTGTATGTAAGCTGTGATTCCGCAACACTCGCAAGGGATCTTAAATTCCTTGTGGGAAACGGTTACGAAGTAAAGAAGGTGCAGGGTGTGGACCAGTTCTGCCACAGCGGACATGTGGAGACGGTGGTGTTGATGGTAAAGATGAACCCTAACAAGTAAATAAAGTGTAGTAATTATAAGGCTTTCTGAAAGGCTATCGTTAAAAAGTATAACGAGTCTCTCGGAAAGCCTTATTTTCTTGTTCAGATATAGCTAAGTAAGAACATATCTACAAGGGAGAGTTGACACTACAGAATGGATAACAAGGATTTGAACCCTCAAGGGGTTCAAATTAAATATTTATAAAATGCAATCATGATTTTAGTCGTTATTAGTAGATATTAGTAATAAATAGTGAATATTAGTTATAAATCTACTTGAATTCTGCTGATATATGAGTTAAAATAAAATGATATTTTTGGAGGAATGATATGACTGAAGAAAAATGGGTTTCAATGGAAGAAATATGTAAACATCTTGGCAGTAGCAGGGACACGGTAAAAAAGATGATTAAAACTCAAGGTCTTCCAGGATATAAGATATATAGGAAATGGAAATTTAAAATTAGCGAAGTAGACTCGTGGGTGCGTAGTAAGAATCGAGTTACTGGCGCAGAAGGTCGAGGTAAATCAGATGATTAAGGCTATTGATTTATTTGCGGGTGCGGGTGGCTTAAGCTATGGTTTTTATTTAACCGGGGAGTATGAGCTTGTTGCAGCAGCAGAGATAAATGAGAATGCCAGAGCAACATATAAACAGAATATTGCAAAACACACAGAGAAATTTGAATTCATAAACAATGTGATAGGATATGATTTTGGCGCGTTAAACCAGAGAAAAGGCGGTGAGATAGATGTTGTAATTGGTGGACCACCTTGCCAAGGATTCTCTAACGCAAACAGACAAAAAAACCATCTTATTAGTATGAATAATAGTCTTGTGAAAGAATATTTCAGAGCGATTAAACAGATAAGGCCGAAAGCATTTGTTATGGAAAACGTGAGTATGCTAGAGTCTGATACACACAGATTCTATGATTCATATAAAGATAACGCGGAAATCGAAGCATTGATTGCACACGGATTTAAAATCCCGAAGAGAATGGATTCCTTAGTATTGGCTGACCGAGTGTTTACTGATATAGATTTGGAACAGTTACCACAGGAAAATTTAGTGTCGTATGATATACCATCACAATTAAAGCATTTATTAAGTGTTCTGAGAAAAAATTTAGGTAACGATAGAAGACTTCCGAATTTTTTAATCAAGAATGCATCACTTATTAAAAGAATGATTTCAAAATATCTGGCTGAAAATCAGGCTACCACAGATAACGGAACCATAATAATGACGAATAAATTATCGACAATTTTGACATCACTGGAAGAGAAAAATTGGGATACTATAAAGACTGATCTTGATTATGTGGTTGATTTACAAAAATTGATAGAGTGTATTCGTGAAATAACAAACAATGAACTGATAGGGGAATATGAGTATTCGGTAGAGCACGGATTAAGATTTATTACTCAATCGTATTCTGTAATTGATTACGTGAATGCAATTCTCGGAAACGAGTATATACAAAAGGGCAATGTGTTTAATGCGGAGTGGTTTGGTGTTCCGCAAGAACGTAGAAGATTTATTGTGCTTGGAATTAGAAAAGACATATATGATTTAACAGGAAAGGAATTAGACTATAGCGAAATACAGAAGGCTGATGTGATTCCTACAGTCGGAGATGCAATCGCCGATTTGACAGACTACGAAGTTGGGTATGATAAAAAACAGGAGTTGCAACCATATAAGAAAGATGATGACTTATGTGAATATGCAGTGTTGATGAGAACGGGTAGTGAGGGCGTAAAAAACCATATTACTACCAAAACAACAGAAAAGGCGTTAGACAGATTTAGAAAAATAAAGCAAGGAAAAAATTTTCACAGTTTGGATGTTGAGGATAAGGATACTTATTCTAAGCCAGAGAGAACACAGAATACGATTTATTTGAGATTGGATCCAAGAAAACCAAGCGGTACGGTTGTGAATGTAAGGAAGTCCATGTGGATTCATCCAACATTGGATAGGGCGATATCTGTAAGAGAAGCAGCTAGATTACAATCATTTCCAGATTCATTTGAGTTTATAGGAACAAAGGATTCCCAATATCAGCAAGTTGGGAATGCTGTTCCGCCTCTTCTGGCAAAGGGTATTGCTGAAATATTACTAAAATATTTAAAATAAATCTAAAAAACAAACAATATGTGTAGCCGTAGATTACATTTATTCTACGGCTATTTTTACGTTTAATGGTTCTTGAAAAATAATATACGAAAAATGTTGATTATATTTGAGAAATAACATTGACAAAATCACGTGCAAAAAATATAATGTAGCTAAGATATCAAAAATGGAGGTTGCTATATGGCAAAAGAACGTGAAACTAAAAGAGAAAAATTTGTGAGACTTGCAGAAGCACGTACTAACAAAATAATTGATATGCTACAACTTCTTGGAAATTGTTCTAATTCAAGTGCGTATGATTATTCGCAAGAGGATGTGGACAAAATCTTTTCTGCTATTGAATCTGAGATTAAAGAAGCAAGAAAGAAATTTAACAAGATTGAAAGTAAGAAAAGTACAAGATTCACATTAGATTAAGGAGGGTATATATGGGACTTACACCTATTCCACAAAATTACAAGCGAAACGTTGATTGGATTATCGGTGCATATGAAGATGCTGGAGTGGATTTTCCTAATGGATTCCAGAAAGATGCTATACAAAATGCTGTAGGAGCAAGACGGACCAATAATTGGAAAAATTGGAAATGCGATATTTCATATATTGAAAACAATAAAGGAAAATTTATTGTTGTATCAGATAGTGGGACAATGGGGTTAACCGGTAAAAATACTTCAGCAGAAAAAATTAATGAAATGATGGCAAGAGAAGAAACCTTGCCAGCTGAAGAAAGATTATCTCGTTTCACATCTATGTTTAACTCTGGTGGTAATGCTACCGGAGGCGGTTTGTATGGAGCAGGAAAGAGTGTGTACTCTGTTGCTTCTGAAGATTATACTTACTATTTTGATTCTTTACGTGAAGACGGAATATACGTGGCTAATGTGAATAAAAAAGGTCAAGTAGAATCTGTTGCTTATGAAGGGGATGAAGCAAAGAAATTTATTTTTGAAGAAACTGGTCTTAGTGAAAAAACAACCGTTGGAACGAGAGTTATTATAGTTTCACCAAAAGAAGAACTTGTGAATGCAATAAATGATGGAACTATTATAGACGATATCCAAGAATCATGGTGGATTATCATTGAACGATTAAAGGATGATGCTGCCATTACGGTAAATGGGAATAGGGTTACCGTTCCGAACGATATTAAACAATGTACTCATGCATATGAATTGCCTTCACCAGAGAAATATATATTAGGTTATAAAGTAAAGCATTTTGGATTATATGTTTTTGATGACGGAAGTAATAGATGGCAAGGTATTTCATATTATAGAAAAGGCATGAAAATCGGGGAGATTGATCTCAAAGAGATACCTAAGAAAGTAGATGGTAAGTATTGGGGATATATTGAGGTTGATGAACAGTGGGAAGAAGAACTCTCTGATATTGAAGACAAAGTTCACTTTGGCGTAAGTAAAGGCAAAAAGAGGATGCAACAATATCAAAACCTCAAGAACTATACACAAAGCAAAGTAACAACTTGTTTATCTGAATGGGGATACATTAAAGATAAAGAAAGTGACGATAAGAAACTAAAAGATGAATTAAACCAAATAAAAGAAGATATTCAGGATCTGTTTAGAAAGCTTGATTTTGAGGATCTTGGCAAGGGACCTAAGAAGGCAGATTTTGATGTTCGTTGGCAGAATATTAGATACCCTGAAGAAAATTCTGAAAGAGTAACTGGCGGGGATACTATCAAATTTTCTGTAAGAATGAGTAGTTCATATACAGTTAGTAAGAGATTTGAATGTAACTTATCTGTTGTGAACCCTCAAACTGGTTCGGTTGTTTCGATTATAAAAAAAGACAAAATATCTATTGAATCTGGTGCAGTGAAAAAGCTTGACTTTGAGCATCGAATTACAAAGGATAATTCTGTTCAGTTCGCAGAAAATAGAATATTACTTTCTGTAAAAGTAATAGGAAGTGGAAATGAAAAACGGAAGGAATTACCTTATTTCTTTGATATTGACAGACCAGATAATAGCAGGGAAGAGGTTAAATTAGCTCTTCATGAATGTATTTTTCCAACGGAGAGCAGTCGTAGGGTGAATTTCGGAGAGAAATTAAGAAATGTAACCTATTTGATTGAGAATAAGAGAAATGAGGCATTAAATTACCGTCTTAATATCAGTATTCATAATGCAAGCGATATTACTAATCCTAAGATTATTGATGTGGCGCAGCTTACAGGAGTATTGGCTCCGTTTGAAGAGATAGTTACGGATCCGGTTAAAGAAATTGTTTTTGACGAGGCTATATATTCAAAATATCTAACGGAGGGTGTGTTGGAACTCAGAGCAAGATTGATTGCTAATGCGGATGATTCACAGTATGAAAAAGGTGACAAGATTACGTTTTATAATTATAAAATTTTCTTGAATTCAGATGAAAAACACGGAAGTGAAGATTCATTTGATATCAATCTTGTAAAATCCCCGGAAGATTACAGAAGATCCTGGAATACTCCTGGAAATGGAAGAACTATTACGCTAAATATCGGACATGTTGCGTATACCAATTTGGAGGATTATGCAGACATTCAGCATGATTATCTGCGCGAGCAAATGTTAAAACAGTTCGTGCTATTGTATCTGTCTGAAGGAAGATATGATATGTTCGGGGATGTTGGAAAGGACTTTGTGAAACTTGAACCACAGGAAGCGGCGGAGCAGGTTTTACAAAAAATTGAAAGTGTATATTATCAAAGTTTGAAATCATAGGTGATGAAGAATGGGACATATAGTTAGATTGGATGCTGAAGGGCATTTATTATATGAAGGACTTTTATCATCTCAAGAAATTGCAACTATAGATGAGATTCTTCAAGCTTTAAAAGAAGAAATTCCTCAGATAGAAGCTGATTTAGAAGAGACATATGGTAAAAGTGTATTATACAAGTATAATCTAGGTAAAATCCTAGGAGAACTTTTGACAAAGTATGATATATCATTTGCTGAACGTAGGAAGTTCTGGGATGAGATAAAGAATTTTGCTACAAAAGAAGACAGAAAAAGAAACGAAGGCACTAATGCGGAGACGCGTAGCTTTTATGGCCAGTGCTATAGACTTTCGCAATATGATCAAGAGATTGTTGAAAAGCTATCATGGAGGCAATGGCAGGATATATTAGATCGTGTTGGAAACAGAGAAGATGAAAGAATCTTTGAATGGATTCGCCATAAAAGTGAAAAAATTAGAGAAGACGATTGGCGTGAATTTGAAAAAGGATTACATCTATATCTAAAAAATAAAGATACATCTGTTTTTACGGATAAAGAGTTATTTGCAATATATGAATCGATTCTTGAGATGGCTAAATACTGGAGAATTTCATTTGGGCAGTTCTCAAAAGACTTTCCAAATAGCGCAAAAATAAAGAGTAAGGCGAGACGATCAAAGAAATACCAAGCAGAATGTTTCAGAATAAAAAAAGATTTGAGAAGAGATCTTGATGAAGAGATTTTTTCACAAGCATTTGAAAATGCGATGAAATAATATTGTTGAACACACTTGTGAGTATATTGCAAAATTAATCCGATATACGGATAACACAATGAACATCAAAAAGTCGTATTTTAGGTAGTTCATTGCTTGTGTTAAAAAATCTATTCAGTAGCGTGACTTTAGAGAAAGGAAAACATACGCTTCCGCGAATGATATTTATAATATTAGTACTTGCTATGTTGATTTGTTTGAGTGATATATACTATCGACAGTTATTATGTCATAGGATGTGCAATTGATTATTCTAAAATATAACTATGGAGGTGATTTCTATGATTCAATATGCAGAATTTTGTACTGGGATAGGAGAATTTAAATTAGGAATGGAGATGCTGCACAAGAGTGGAAAATGGACCATCGGGTTGCACAGCACCGACAGTGCCGGAGAAAGAACCTCAACATGCAGTTATCGATGCCATGAATGCTGTATTGGAAAGTTCCAAGGATGTGATAGCTATATTGGAAGAGAATATTCTGGAAGTTATCAGCCAAGACAATTCTGATGAAATTGAGGAAATTAACAAGACCATTGCAGAAAAGCAAAAGGAACTCCTGAAATTGGTACACAGCAAAAAAAGATTATTCGAAATGTGCCGATGAAAAGGAAAAGCTTAGGCAGAATAAACAGCTATTTTTGGTAAAGCATGCTCAGACCGAAGGCACCAGACAGTGAATCAATGAACTTGCAGCCTATGTTAAAACACAGGATACTCAGATAACCGAGTATGATGATAAACTAGTAAGGAAATACATCAATCAGATAAAGATTTATGACAATAAGTTTGTGGTCTGCTTTAAGGCCAAGATGGAAATCAATGTTTTAAGATAAAATATAAAGAAATTAGCAGCGGCCAGACAGAAGTTCGGATGTTTTAATTTGCAAATAATAAAATTATATGAAAAATAATTGTAATATATTGATAATATAGTTGAAATGTGTATGATAAAATAAAAATGTACGATAAGGAGAAAAATTATGGCTGAATCAAAGTATGATAAATTTATAAGAGTTGCTGAAGCTAGAACAAACAAAATTATTGATATGATTCGACTTTTAAGTAACTGTTCTAATACCGCAACATATGAATACACTGATGAAGACGTAAAAAAGATTTTCTCTGCACTAGAATCAGAATTAAAAACTTGTAAAAGCAAGTATCAGGATAATAGCAATAAAGAAAGCAAATTTACGTTGAGGTGATTTAGATGACTATTGAATGGAAGTTTCCGCATAATGGATTTGGACAAGTACGTGGAGTATCGGACGCAGGCATTGAAACCTTTACAGGAACAGAGATACAGTCGCTTGCAAGAGAAATTTGTCAAAACTCATTAGATGCAGCGGTGGAAGGCAGTAATGCGACCATCAAAGTTGATTTTGAACAGTATAGAATTCCTTCTTCTGATATTCCTGGATATGAGCAGTACGCTTCTAAAATTCAGAAGGCTTATGATTATTGGTCGAAAAAGAATAGTGAAAAGACCATTAAGGTACTGACAAAGGCATTAAATGCAATTAAGAAGCCTAATACAGTTGTTTTGCGAATTAGCGATTTCAACACAACTGGACTCAGTCATCCATATGAGGATAGTGACGAAGGCTGGAATGCATTGACAAAACTCGATGGTGGTGCGACCAAAACGGGTGATAAAGCCGGAGCATTTGGAATAGGAAAGAACGCACCATTTACAAATTCGGATTATAGATTAGTCTTTTATAGAACTCTAAATGAAGATCAAGAGACTGCTGCACAGGGAATGTCACGCTTTATATCTTTTCCAGAAGATTTAAGCAATAGTATGAATACGATGACAACTGGAATTGGTTATTACGGAAATCCGGAAGGTAACTTACCTGTTGATTCTATCAGTGAGTTGGAAAAACTATATCAGAGAACTGGGATTGGTACAGATGTTTTTGTGTACGGATTTAATGCAGGATATGAATGGAATAGCGATGTAATTAACGAGGTTCTAGAAAATTTCTTGATGTCTATTCACAAGAATTTATTAAGTGTTACAGTTGACAATAAAGTCATCGATAATTCTACGCTTGCAAGTTATCTCAGCACGTATAACTCAAAAATAAAAAATGCATATTGGTACTACCAAGTGCTTGTTCGTCCTGAAACAAAAGTGTTCAAAAAGGACTTTCACGGGATGGGAACTCTAAAACTTAGCGTTTTGGTCGATCCTTCGGAGAAATTGAATAGAAAAATTCTCATCACTAGATCTTCCGGAATGAAATTATTTGCATTGGGTAATATGTCGAGAATTATTTCATTTTCTGGTGTGCTTGAAATGGAAGGTAAAGAGCTTAATGAATTCTTTAGAGAAATGGAAACGCCAGCACATGATAAGTGGTTGCCAAGCAGACACTCAACAAATGTGCCGCTTGCAAAAGAATATAACAATGAGCTAAAGGATTGGATAAGAGGCTGTATTCAAACGTTGGGCGAACATTCCAGTGACGATGAAATTGAAGTTGCAGGTTTGGCGGGTGTCCTTCAGAAGGAATCGGATAAGACTAATCAGCGTGGAGATGACAGCAATAAAGAAAGTCTTCAAGATACAATTGGTTCCATTACAATTCAGCCTCGAACATCAAAAACAAAGCCAAAGGGTTTATTTTACGGCAGTGATGGAAATGGAAAGTCGAAAAACACGGATACGGAAGGAACCATCGGTTCTGATGGAGGTGATCCAACAACTCGGAATTTAGGCGGGACTAGACATAGGAGTAAAAAGGATTCTCATAAAGGAAGAGCGGAACAAGGTGGACATGATACCGTACATAAAAGATATGGTGGAGATATAAACCAAGAGCTTAAGAATGTTAGAGTTATAAAGACATCGAGAAACACTTATAGAGTTTCCTTTATTTTACCACGGGATATTTGTGCAGGGCATGTTGAGATTGTTACAGTTGGTGAAAATGGTAAATCAAATCGACTGGCCATCCATTCTGCATCAGAGTTGATGGGGTGCACAGGAATAAAGAAGAGTTCGGAAGGTGTAGGTTTTTCTAGTATGAAGGGAAACGAAAAAGTCCAGTTTGAAATCGCTTTGCTTGATAACCGGGAATATGCGATGGAGGTAAATGTATATGAACATAACTAAAAGATTATATACATATCCAGTTCTAAGCGAAGAAAGAGATGATTACACTGATTCTGTCTTTGATGCAGATGTGCAGTATAAAATGAATGGTGTTAATAATCTGTTGTTTGATTTCGATATAGAAATGGATAACAAAGAACTTCAGAAAATGATTCTGGAAGGTGATGCTGAATATGTGATTCATATTGAATGCGCAAACACATCATATAGAACTACGATTCATGATATTTCCAATCACGTAAGCAAAGAAATTCCGATTGGAAGAATTAACGGAAGAATAGAAATTATCGTTTTAATAGTGACAAAAAAAGCTGTTAATCATTTTGTGAATTCTAATTGGGACGATGATTATCAAGGGCTGTCATTCGAACTGTCAAAAGGAAGTATTCTTGCGTATAAAAATATACCAGCTATTGATATTGTAAAGAATTACGAAGAATTTAACAGCGCAAGTTCAATTTTTAAGGTGTATAAGCGGTTAACAACAGAACCAAAGCCAATGGAGGTGGAATTGTCAACTGCACAAATTGGTATCGGTTTGGGATTAGAAGAGTATGAGATTTACTCTCATTTTTGTGACAAAGAAGAATTTCAACCAATACTGAACTCCATGATGGTTTTCCCTGCCTTAGTATATGTTTTTGAAGAATTAAAGCAAGAGAATGGTATTGAAAATTATGCAGGTACAAATTGGTATATTTCTTTATTAAAGGCCTATGAGAAACGTGGAATAGACTTGGAAAATGAGATGTTATATTCTGATAAGACCTCTGTGCAATTAGCACAGGAAGCAATGGAATTACCGTTGAATGCTGCATTGAGAAAATTTGCAGATTTGTTTGAAACTGGTGAGGAAGAGGAGGATGTCTAAATGAAACTATATTTTATGAAAAAAGAAGCACTGGACATCCTTAAATCAAACCTCGATATGGTTTACAATATGTATTTCACGGAAAAGGATAATAAATGGCTTTGGAAGGTCTGTGGAGGAGATCCATTTGTCAAATTTAAGGAGATACAAGATTTCCAGTTGGCACCGATTGATTCTGATATGTCAAAAGGTGAAGTTGAGTTTGCGAACTGTAAGATTATTTATCAGCACTTGTCATTTTTGACAGAGTCACAGGCTTGTGATGAAAGACTGTGGGCGGGTCTGTGCCATTCGGTTTATTACGATTACCTTAGAAAAAGATGGGACTATGATACAAAAACACCTAAAACCCAGAAAGAGGCTGTATCAAATATAAAATCGAGATTTTTCTTTTCTGGTGGTACAAGAGCTGGATTATTTAGAAATTCCATAGCCAAGTGTTGGTGGGTTGGAAGAAATACCTATGATCCAAGTAATGTAGCAAATCCATTTGAAAAATTGGATATTATAGGTAGCAACGATATTAGTAGTAAAATTTCCGATATTTTTTACAGTAATAATTTCTCTGCAAATCCGGTTATTTTGAATGGTATCGTTAAAGCATTCAAAAACTTCAAAGAGGAAAACACACAGCTTTCACTCAAGGAACATATAAGACCAACATTGCAATTCTTGAATGCAGTAGGCGGTGGAGTTGTTTTAGATTGTCTTGATGAGGATGAGATTGCTGATATGCTCATTGATAACATCTATGGCATTTTACAAGGTGATGAGCAGGGTGTAGAGATTGAAGAGGAATCCGAAGAGTATGAAGATATGGATGTTGATGGCAATGACATATCAGAAGAAGAAAACTCTGAAGATAGTGTTGAAGAAGAGTATATAGTTATTGGTCAAAAAGTCAATGTTCGTATTAAGGAAACCGATGAACCAAAAACAATACTGGTAAATTATCTTCCGAATTCCACAAAGATTCCGCTATTGGCAAAAAGCCTTTTAGGCTGCTGGATTGGAGATGAGGTTCCTTTTCAAGGAAAGACGTATATTATAGAAGCAATTCAAAAGTAGAGAACAGTTAAAAAGTGTTTTCAGTGGTGACACTTTTTAACGATAGCCTCGACCTATCGTTAAAAGGTTCATGGATATGTTTCCTTTCACGATGGTAATTCATAGACAGTAGTCCTTTCACGTTGAGACGGTGGTGTTGATGGTAAACACAAAGGAAGAGTAAAAAAATGATGGTGTAATTAAGTCACAAAAAAGAGGAAGAAATAATACAAAGTACAATAAAATCAGGCAAAATGGTTATTGAAGCAGATGCTGTTTATATGGTTTTAGAAATTAAATTTGATATGCAAGGGATGTTTATTGGATAGCTTGTTTTATTATAATGGAAATCAAATAAGCCTAGATTGAAAAATTAAACCTGTACTTTGACAACTGAAAATGGCTAAAAAAGTCTAATTTACTTTTGCAATGGCTTCTTCTGGCAGACATGATATAGTTAAGATATCGATTGCTATCTGCTAGAAAGGGGCAGATATGACTTATTATAAAAAAGAAGGACAGATGGATCTGTCTGACAGGATTGCGATAGAAACCGGAATTAGCAGTAAAGATTCCTTCAAAAAATAGGAAAACTACTCCATCGTCATCCGTCAACGATTGCACATGAGATTAAAGAAAATCGTACATTCATTCAGGGTAACTATTTTCTAAGAAAGGACTGCAGATTTGTAAGACAGTATGTACAGCATCACGTTTGTGGAGATGAGTCCTGCGAAGAAAACTGTTGTAGATGCCGAAGGGTGGACTGCCAGAAATACTGCGATAAATATGTATACCGGGCATGCCATAAATTTGAAAAGCCTCTATATGTGTGTAATAACTGTTCAGAGAACAAGGGAAAAGCCTTCTTTCAATAATGAGTGAGGCTTCTTTTAGTTTTGCTTATGGGTTTGAAGTGTTGGAAATTTATAGACATTTTCTTATCGTAGAGCTATAATACTAAAATCATATGGAAAAGATAGGCATTGATTTTAGAAAGTGATACAAATGAAAAAGCTAAAAAAGAGATTTATTGTTCCGGCAGTGGTATTTATATTGAGTATGTGTGCGTTAATCGGCTTGATATATATAGTCGGAAAGAGTCAGGAACAGCAGAACAGGACAAATGCAAAGCTCAATGCGATGACATATGCGGAGCGTATAAATGGCGAGCTTATGGAGGGAATAGGAGTTACCGATACCTTAAAGCAGGTTGTCATAAGTGGTGATGGAAATATAAATGAGTTTTATGATGTTGCAGCAAATATGATGGACGATTCGATTCAGAGTATACAGATAGCACCGAATGGAGTTGTGACTGAAATATATCCAGAGGAGGGGAATGAATCCGGTAAGATTGATCTGATAAATGATAGTGACAGGGGAGAGATTTCGCGCTATGCGAGGGATAATGACACTGTAATTATGCAGGGACCATTTGAGCTGAAGCAGGGCGGATATGGTATAGCAGTGCGCAATCCGGTTTATTTGGAGGATGAAAATGGTAAAAAGAGCTTTTGGGGCTTCACAATTGTTATACTGAAGGTTCCGGAAATTTTTTCTAATTCTGTAGAGGCTCTTTCCAATTTTGGATATAAGTACAGTCTACAGAAGTGTGCTTCGCCGTGGGATAATATGTATGAGTGGGTTTATGGTTCAAAGAAAGAGTTGAACGATCCGGTGATATATGACTTCGACGTGTATGGAGACAAGTGGAGGCTTGAAATTTTACCCAAGAGTGGGTTTTACAATAATAACTACCTGATATACATGTTTATCGGAGGTGGAGTTATTGTCCTGCTTTTGGCAGGGCTTACAGCAGCGTTGATTTCAATCAATGAGAACAAGAAGAATTTCAAGAGACTTGCTGTGACTGATGCACTGACCGGTATCTACAACAGGCACGGCTTTGATGAGCAGGTTGAGCAATATATGAGACAGAATCCGCAAAAGCATTGTGTTGTGGCAATGCTTGATATTGACGATTTCAAGCTGGTCAACGATATGTATGGACATGCAGCGGGGGATGGTGTACTTAAGAAGCTTGCAGAGAGCATGAAGCAATATTTTTCAAAGGATGCCATACTCGGCAGAAACGGGGGCGATGAGTTTAGCATTTTCATGCCGGATTGCACGGTTGTGGAGGTTAAGCCTTTCCTTAAGAAGTTTACAGAAGAAACCAGGAAATTTTATTGTAAAGGTGAAGAACATACATTTACCATTTCACTGGGCTTTGCGGAGTATCCTGTTTTGGCTGATGACCGTTCACAGCTCATGCGGTGTGCGGATATGGCACTTTATGGGGTGAAAATGCATGGGAAGAACGGCTGCATGGCATACCGTAAGGGTGAGCAAGTAAAGAGTCGCGCAAAGCTTGGTTTTGCCGTTAAGGATATTATTGATAATTTGCCGGGAGCTTTTATTGTTTACAGAGCAGATAAAGAAAATGATGAGATTCTGCTTGCAAACAGTGAGCTGCTTCGGCTTACAGGCTGTAAAAATATGGACGAGCTGCTTGCATATACAGGTAAGAGCTTCTGCAATCTGATACGCCCGGATGAACAGGAAAGCTGTCAAAAAAGCATATGGTCGCAGATTAACGGAGGACACTCAAATGATTATATTTTCTTTCATATGCGAAAAGCAGACGGCACATATATTTCAGTGCTCGATCATGGCAGGATAGTGGATTCAGTGCACAATGGCAGAGTATTTTATGTGATGATTATGGACTTAAAGTCACTGCAGAGGCACTATGGAGACCGCCTGGAGCTGGAGGAGAAGTAGAAAAAAGCAGATTGTGAACACATGCGTTCACAATCTGCTTTTTTAATATTACAGTTTACGTCCAATATCAGCAAAATAATATGATGCAGGGTGCTTTTTTAATGTCCGAAAGAAGGTGAATGAGAATAGCAAGAGTGGAATCAGATTACTAAAAGCACAAGATATTAAGAAGTAATGCGGTAAGGTTAAATTTTTTGTTATGTTTATTTGTATAGCAATCCTTTTGGTGCATTAAATTTAATAATAGGGAACTTTTGCGACAAACAACATGTCAAAAAGTTCCCTAAACAATTCTTGATAATTAGGGAACTTTTTAATATAATATATAGCATAAAAGTTCCCTAAAAAGAGAGAGGTGAAATGAATGGGAGCAAATTATTCAGAAATTCAAGAATTATTACAGCAAAAAGCGGATATACAGGCGAGGCTTAATCTGATGCCATATGATGGAAATCCGGAAATTAAGGAATCAAATGGTTCAAAATACTTGTATATGCGTAAGCGAGTAGCAGGCAAATTGACCTCTACTTATGTAGACGTATATTCAGATGAACTATATCAGTTGCTTTTGCGTAATGCCAGGGAACGCAAAGATTTAAATAAAGCCATTCGTAAAATCAATAAAGATTTAGCGGCACTTGGTTACGAAGATAAAGAACTTTCAGCGAGAGTATTACAAAATTTGGATTTTGCCAGAGCAAATTTGAAAGCGAACATTTATGATCAGGCAGTGTTAGAAGGTGTCGCAACGACATTTCCGCAAACGGAGGATATTATCGAGAATGGACAAGTCTATGGGGTATCGGCTACGGATGTGCAGAAGATTCTTAATTTGAAACACGCCTGGGAATTTATCTTAGATAGAGATGTGATTCAGAGTGAAAGTAATTATCATATGCTTTGTCATATTGCAAAGTTGGTTAATGAAGGTTTCTTTTATGATGGAGGTCGTATTCGTGGTATTCCTGTGCAGATAGGCGGAACAAGCTATGTACCACCATTACCTATTGAAACAGTGGTTATCGAGCGAATAGATGAAATTAGAAGTCAGGATAAAGAGCCAATAGAGATAGCGATTGAGTTATGTATGTACTGTATGAAAACGCAGGTGTTCAAAGATGGAAATAAGCGAGCATCGGTTATTTTTGCCAACCATTATCTGATTGCACAAGGTATGGGATTTTTAGTTATACCGGAAAAGGATGTACCGGAATTTAAGAAGTTATTGGTGCAATATTATGAAGGTGAGCCACTAGAGGTCATTGGCGCATTCTTAAAAGAGCGTTGTTGGAAGAATTTTTAGAATGTTATTGAAACGTAAAGTGGACATTGAAACTGCAAAAGCGGACATTGAGGGTGTTAACTCTCTTCATAAAACTGCCCAAAACAAATCTGTGGACCGATATATTACCAAATCCGACAGCAGTATTGATTAAACATGGCAAAATAACAAATGGTGTAAAAAGCAAGTGTTTATGCGGGTTCGCAGGATGTTGAGGTCTGAAATAATGATACCGAACGTGGAGACGGTGGTGTTGATGGTAAACACAAAGGAAGAGTAAAGAAAAACAGTTGCAGTTACCGTTAATTCTTCTGATAGAAAGTATGGAGGGGATAACAGAATGAGACTTTTAGTGATACTTAGTCCTACAGACAAATGGGGAACAAAGGCAGAATATACTAAGTTTCGGAAATTTCTTCAAAGGGACGGATATATAAGGATTGCACCGGAAGTATATATGAAAATAGTGCAAAACAGGAAAGCCTCTGAAAAACAATATAACAATATTTATATGGTAACAGGTGAGGCGGATTATCAGGAAAAAACGGTCGTGGTAAATTGCCCCATTGTAATATAATTATACGTATGGAAAAAGTTATGAAACAAGTAAAACTATATATAGTGGTTGAAAAAATTGTGCATAACTAGATGTAATACTTGAACGACTCTCCAGAAATGGTGCATCGTTCAGCAAGGAGCTTTTGCAAAAAAGACTATATAAAAGGAACCAGGTCTTAAATGCCAATTCACCGTTTGTGATAACAGATGAAATATTGGAACATCATTATCACGCATTTCAGGAGCCATAGGGCGAAGGAGAAAAAGTAATTTTGCAGAAAGAGGATATTATGCAGTATTCAAAGGAAGAAATTAAGTGAGGCTGGAAAGCTTACAGAAAGCGAAGCTGAAGGAATCCTTGGAGAGATAAAACAGTATCATGTGTGAATCTTGGAATAGGATTGGCACAGGAAGGAAAGAAAGTGCTTCTGATAGACGCTGATCCACAGGGAAGTCTTACAATCAGTCTTGCAAAATCTCTGGAAAACCATCTCATACAGTTGAATAATGAAAGGGGACGTGCTACTATTATATAAAGATGTTGATCACGGCAGCTTATTTAACGGGTAAACTAGGAGGAGTTTTATATGACCACACAAAAGCAACAAGGTATTAAAAAGCAACTAACGAAAGGATTTGTGAAAGTAGCAATAATCGGTGCGATTGCGGCAGTTATTGGAATCGTAGCACTACTGATCGCAGCGATACAGTATGAAAAGGCATTGAGCCAATACGGATTTACACAGGGAGATATCGGTAAAGCAATCGCGGCATTTTCGGAGAGCCGGAGCGCATTACGTGCAGTAGTAGGCTATGATGACATAGCAGTGATAGACAAGCAGATTGAACTGCATGACCAGAAAAAGGCAGCGTTTGAGAGTTACATAGATGAATTGAACCGCTCAATCAAATTCACCGAAGGCAGGGATGCCTATAATAAAGTATTGCAGGAACTGGACGGGTACTGGGAATTGGATGCACAGGTATTGGAACTGGCTACTTCCGATGACGAGGAGGGATATCTGAAGGCGCAGGATCTGGATATCGGAGATCTGACCGCACAGTACGAACGGATATACGCGGAGTTTGTAGATTTGATGAATCTGTGCGTCGAAAAAGGAGATCAGGCGGAGGTGAATTTGCGCAATATGGAGCGTTTTATGCTGATCGCGATTCTGGTTATCGTAATGACCTCTTTCTGGAGTTCTGTGGTATTAGGCAAGAAAATGGCAGGAAATATCGAAGAACCGATGATAGCGCTGGCAGATCGACTTCAGACTTTTGCACAGGGAGATCTGAATAGTGCATTCCCGGACAGAAACACGGAAGATGAGATATTCTATATGATACAGGTCGCAAAAGGCATGGCTGCTGACCTGAATCTGATCATTACGGATGCAGGAGAATTGTTGGGACAGATGGCGGAGGGTAATTATGCCATCGGTACTAAGATCGAAGAGAAATATGTAGGACAGTTTGTGACACTGAAAGATGCCATGCGTAAGATGAACCGACAGATGAACAGCACCTTACAGCAGGTAGAAGAGGCCGCTAATCAGGTATCTGCCGGATCGGAGAATCTTGCACAATCTGCCCAGGCGTTGGCAGAAGGAGCAACAGAGCAGGCAGGATCTGTGGAAGAACTGACGGCAACCATTACGAATATCACAGATGCCGTGTCACGTACAGCCGGCGAACTGCAGAGGACGACGGAAAAGGCTGAGAATTATGCACAGCAGGCGGATGCAGGGCATACGCAGATGAGGTCATTGATGGAGGAAATGGATCGAATCAATGAAACATCTAAAAAGATACAGAATATTATTGCTGACATTGAAGATATTGCGAGTCAGACGAACCTGTTGTCTCTGAATGCGGCAATTGAGGCTGCAAGAGCAGGGGAGTCAGGAAAGGAATTTGCAGTGGTGGCAGAACAGATCCGTAAACTGGCCGAACAGAGTGCACAGTCGGCAGTAGATACCAGAAGCCTGATCGAGGGATCGCTGCAGGAGATTAAGAATGGCAACCAGGCAGCGGAGGTAGCAGCGGAATCTCTGGAGCAGATCGTTATGGGAGTCAAGGAGATTGCGACAGATGCAAAACGATTGAGTGAAGAGTCTGCTGCGCAGGCACAGGCGATGCAACAGGCAGAACTTGGTGTGAATCAGATATCGGAAGTAGTGCAGTCGAACTCTGCGGCAGCAGAGGAATCGTCTGCTACCAGTGAGGAATTATCCGCACAGGCATATGCATTAAACGATATGGTAGAAAAGTTTACACTACGTCGGGATTAATTGCTAATTAAAAAATGAAATAAATACCGGTCTTAATAATCCGTAAATAGTGGAGAATTAAGATCGGTATTTTTTATAACATAAAACTTTCATTATAACTGAAATTTTCATTTCCGCATTATCTATTAGAATTGTAATAAGGTTATTGATGCTAATGAAAACAACTTGGTTATTTATATAAAAAATGTAATGAAGAAGAATCTGATAAATAAGTTTGCACCATTTCATGCATATGAAGTAATCGTGAATGAAGCTGCAATCGGAACAATGTAGATGAAGCAGATTATTAAAAAGGAAGGATTGCCGGATGTGGTATTTCACAGCCTGCGTCATACATCGGTGACATACAAGCTAAAACTGAGTGGCGGTTATATAAAGGCGGTCCATGGCGATTCCGGTCATGCGCAGGCAGACATGGTAACAGAGGTATATGGACATATTCTGGACGAGGACCGCAAAAAGAATGCCCAGCTTATGAAAGTGCTTGGAAATCCTGAGATGGCAGCTCTGCTGACGAGTCTGGCGAAGTCGATGAACTTGAACTACCCTCCAGAAATGGTGCATCGTTCAACAAAAAATATGATAAAAAATACTAGACGTGGGCTTTATTATATAACGCCTGAATTTCAGGAGGGAATTTGTCAGGCATCATTTCGTGGATTGAGTCCTCGTTTCCGTCAGCCATTGCTTTTTCATAATACCAGCATTTGAATTTAAGCATGGCAAGGGTCTTTTCAAGAGCTGCCATTTCCTCTTCAACAGCAATCTTGCGGGCTTCAAATATTTCTTTTCTCTCGGCATAAGTTGAGTCCCCGCCGGACACCAGTTTAAAAAACTGTTTTATATTTTTGATTTCCAGTCCCGATTTTTTCAGACATTCTATGAGTTTAAGAGAAGCAAGCTCGTTATCGCTGAATTTCCTGATGTTACCGCTTCGTTCGAGATTTGGGAAAAATCCCTCTTTATCATAATATCTTAAAGTTGAAATCGGAATGCTAAACATTTCCGAAACCTGTCCTATTGTATACATTTTTAAATCCTTTCAAAAAAGTATTGACCTAAAGTTAGGTTTAGGTATTACAATTACTTCATTATATAATAAAAAAAAGAAGGAGTAAATATTTATGTTAATTGATAATGTAAAATCCCCTGAAGATATCAAAGGGTTTAGCAAAGAACAGCTAGAGAAACTGGCAGAGGAGATAAGAAAAGGTCTTATGAACCGCCTCTCTAAGAAGGGTGGACATTTCGGACCTAATTTTGGATTCGTGGAAGCAACTATTGCACTCCATTATGTTTTCAATTCGCCCGTGGATAAATTTGTATTTGACGTATCCCATCAGAGTTATGTGCATAAAATGCTCACAGGACGCAAAGACGCATATTTTTATGATGAGCATTTTGCAGATGTGTCAGGTTATACCAATCCTGAAGAAAGTGAACACGATTTTTTCAATGTGGGACATACTTCTACGTCAATCAGTCTTGCCTGCGGCATTGCAAAGGGACGGGACTTGAAGGGTGATAAGGAAAATATTGTTGCGGTAATCGGCGATGGTTCATTAAGTGGCGGTGAAGCATTGGAAGGGCTGGATTTCGCTTCGGAGCTTAACAGCAATTTTATTATCATTGTCAATGATAATGATATGTCAATTGCGGAAAATCATGGCGGACTGTATAAGAACCTGAAAGAACTTCGTGATTCTGACGGAAAATGTGAATGTAATCTTTTTAAGGCAATGGGACTTGATTACAGATATGTCGCTGACGGAAATAATATTGAATCATTAATCAAAGCCTTTGAAGAGGTTAAAGGTATAGACCACCCCGTTGTTGTCCATATCAATACATTAAAGGGTAAAGGATATAAGCCTGCTGAGACCGATAAGGAGAACTGGCACTGGTGCATGCCTTTTGACGTTGAAACAGGTAAAAGCAATGTGGACGATTTCGGTGAGGATTATGGCAGCCTTACCTGCGAATATCTTTTGAAAAAAATGAAGCAGGATAAAAGCGTTGTTGTACTTGTAGCCGCAGTCCCTACCTGTATAGGTTTTACCGGGGATAAGAGAAAAAAAGCCGGTAAACAGTTTATTGATGTGGGAATTGCCGAAGAACATGCAGTTGCCATGGCGTCAGGAATTGCCAAAAACGGCGGCAAACCTGTATTTGCAACTCACTCAAGCTTTTTCCAGAGAACTTATGACCAGATATCCCAGGACCTTTGTATAAATAATAATCCGGCAACATTGCTTGTAAATACAGCTTCCGTATATGGCATGAATGACGTTACCCACCTTGGAATATATGACATTCCTATGATGTCCAATATTCCTAATCTTGTGTACCTTGCACCTACAAGCTGTGAGGAATATTTTGCCATGCTTGAATGGAGTATTGAACAGAATGAACATCCTGTGGCAATAAGAATCCCATGCAACGGCGTAATCAGAACAGGTAAAGAAGCAGACGCAGACTACAGCGTAATCAACAGATATAAAGTGACAGAGTCAGGACAGGATATTGCAATTATTGCACTTGGCGATTTCTATCAGATTGGTGAAAAGCTAGCAGAGTTAATTGCCGACAAGACAGGAGTGGCACCAACACTTATCAATCCAAGATACATCACAGGTATTGACAATGAAATGCTTGAGGACCTCAAAAAGAACCATACAAAAGTAGTAACCCTTGAGGACGGAATACTTGACGGCGGATTTGGCGAAAAGATTGCAGCTTTCTATGCCGCAGCGAATATGAAAGTCTACAATTATGGCCTAAAGAAGGAGTTTATTGACAGATATTCAGTAGATGAGATTTTAAAAGAGAACCGTATTACTCCGGAACAGATTTTTGAGGATTTACAGTAAATTATATATACCTCGGATTGCGGTTTCGACAGCCGTGGTCTGAGGTGTTTTTGTATTTGATAATTTACACATTGTGTAATCTAAAAATATATGATATAATATACACAACGTGTAAAACAAGGAGGCTGTATCCATGGAGAATTTAACAGAATGTCAGATTGAGATAAAGAAAATTCGTGAAGCAACAGGAATGAACCGCAAGGAGTTCTGTGAACATTTTAACATACCATACAGGACGGTTACCGAATGGGAGCGTGGAACCCGTAATGCGCCGGATTATGTTTTGAGGCTGTTGGCTTACTATATTAAGAGTGAGAATATGATTAAGAAGGAGAAACAGAATGGACAAGAATAGAGTTATCACGGTACAAAATATTCCTATCACAATATCCAGAGCGGATATTGATGATTATATATGTATAACGGATATGGCAGCAGCCAAATCTGATAATTCAAGGGCAGCGGATGTTATAAAAAATTGGCTGAGAAACAGAAATACATTGGAATTCTTAGGAACATGGGAACAAATTTATAATGCTAACTTTAAAGTGGTCGAATTCGACCACTTTAGGCAGGAGGCAGGTTTACATACATTTGTTATCAGTGTAGGAGATTGGGTAGAACAAACCAACGCTATTGGGTTATATGTCAAGAAAGGCAGATACGGCGGAACATATGCACATAAAGATATTGCATTTGAATTTGCGTCAGCAATAAGCCCGGTGTTCAAGTTGTATCTTATTAAAGAATTTCAAAGATTAAAGGAACAGGAAAATGATTTAAAAGATATTGAGTGGAATGCAAAAAGATTTCTTACTAAGAATAATTATCTGATTCAGACAGAAGCGGTAAAGAACTATTTAATTCCTGTATGTAATTACAGGGAAGATTTGAGGTGGCTGCCATATGCAGAAGAAGCTGATTTGCTGAATGTTGCATTATTTGGTTTTACAGCGAAAGCATGGAGAGAGGCAAATCCTGAACTGGCGAAGAACAGCAACATAAGGGATTATGCGTCTATTAATGAATTAACGGTTTTATCAAATCTGGAAAGTCACAATGTACAGATGATACGGGAAGGAAGATCAAAAGAAGAGAGATTTATGATATTAAAGGAAATTGCGGAATATCAGATAAAAATATTGAATGAGGCTCAAAATATAAGTATCGGAACAGACATATAATTCTCCACGAATCGTAGAATTCGCATAAATTCACCAAATTCTACGAATTGTGGGTTTGAAATATGATGCATAAAGGATATTATTACCATGAAAGGAGGAAGAGGATGGACCAGATAAAGATTGGCGGATTTATTGCAGAAGAAAGGAAAAGGAAGGGATACACCCAGAAGATCCTTTCCGAAAAACTTGGAATAAGTGATAAGACAATTTCTAAATGGGAACGGGGAAACGGATTCCCTGAAGTATCACTTCTGATTCCATTATGCAGTGAACTTGATATAACAGTTAATGAATTGCTCTCAGGAGAAAGGGTTTCTGAAGAGCAATATCGTAATAAGGCGGAGGAAAACATGGTGAATTTAGTTAAAGAAGCACAGGAAAATAAAAAGAAAATAATCCTGTCGGTAATGGTAGGCATATTAACAATACTTGCCACCGTTCCTCTATTTATGGTTGCGGGAATGTTTGATATGAGGACTGGTGTCAGAATAACATTTATTGCAATTGGTATAGTTGTATTGATAATAGGAATTGCAGTTGCGTGCATTATGGACAGAGAAGCAGGGGCTTTTGAATGTCCTGAATGTCATGAACGATTTATCCCTGATATGAAATCATATATCATGGCAGCGCATACACTGACTAAGAGAAAACTAATATGCCCTAAGTGTGGTGCACACAGATATTGTAAAAAAGTTCTTACAAAATAATATTTAATCACCCCGGATTCATGTGAATCCGGGGCAGATAGCTTCTTATTTTTCACAGATATGTCTGGCTACATACACACCGCTTGCGGAGGCGTGTGAAAGGGAGTGGGTAACACCGCTGCCGTCACCGATTATGTACAGACCGTCATATTTACATTCAAGATTTTCATTGAGTTCAACTTCCATATTGTAGAATTTAACCTCAACGCCGTAAAGTAACGTATCATCATTGGCGGTGCCGGGAGCAATTTTGTCAAGGGCATAAATCATTTCGATAATTCCGTCAAGTATTCGCTTTGGAAGCACAAGGCTTAAATCACCCGGTGTAGCCTTAAGAGTAGGTGTTACAAGACCTTCTCTTATACGGGTTTCATTACTTCTTCGGCCTCTGACAAGGTCACCGAAACGCTGTACGATTACACCTCCGCCAAGCATATTGGAAAGGCGGGCAATACTTTCGCCGTAACCGTTGCTGTCCTTGAAAGGCTCAGAAAAATGCTTTGCAACAAGGAGTGCGAAATTAGTATTTTCTGTCTGCATTTCCTCACCCTCATAACTGTGGCCGTTGACGGTTACGATTCCGTTGGTGTTCTCATTAACAACAATGCCGTGTGGATTCATACAGAAAGTACGGACATTATCTTCAAACTGCTGTGTCCTGTATACGATTTTACTCTCGTATAATTCATCTGTAAGATGTGAAAAAATAACGGCAGGAAGTTCAACACGGACACCGATGTCAACACGGTTTGATTTAGTAGGGATGTCCATTTCATGACATATTTTTTCCATCCATTTACTGCCGCTTCTGCCCACAGATACGATACAGTTCTCACATTCAAACTCATCGGAAGCTGTTTTGATAAGATACCCGTTATCGGTACGGTTTATTGATACAACAGGTGTATCAAAGTGAAAATCAGCTTTTTCCTTTAATTCATTGTAGAGATTTTCAAGAACAACATAATTTATATCAGTTCCGAGGTGACGGACAGAAGCATCAAGAAGTTTTAATTTGTTCTGCATACAGATTTTCTTAAACTGTGTACCCGCAGTTGAAAAAAGCCTGGTGCCCTCGCCTCCGTGTTCCATATTAATCTCATCTACATATTTCATTAATTCTATGGCTTGTTGCTTACCTATGTATTCGTACAATGTTCCGCCAAAATCATTGGTAATGTTGTATTTGCCGTCAGAAAATGCACCTGCACCGCCAAAACCGCTCATGATGGAACAGCTTTTACACTTAATGCAGGTGGGAATTTTGTCACCGTCAATAGGACACTTTCTGTCAGATAACCGGTGTCCCGCTTCAAATACACCGATGGACAGGTCTGGATTTTTCTTTGCCAGCTCATAAGTCGCAAATATACCGCCCGGCCCTGCACCGATTACAATAACGTCATAATGTTTCATTCAAAAACCTCCTGTGTTGTTTTAGACATAAAAAAACCACAGACAGTTCACCTATAAAAGATTATAGATAACTGTTTGCGGCAGCTAGTAGAAACATTCATCCTTATCATGAATATATATAACCTGCTTATAGAATAGCAAACCTGATAAAAAAAATCAACAAAATAAAATAAATTGACATTGCTTTTTTTGAGTATTACTATTCAGTTAGAAATAACTAACAGAAGTTATGAAAGGAGAACTACGGAGGTGAAATCAAAAAAACAAAGCACATTAAAACGGCTTATGGTGTATGCGGGCAAATACAGATATTTTACTTATGCGTCATGTATTCTTGCAGCGATAAGTGCTGCTATAGCACTTATACCATTTTATGATATCTGGCGGATTATAAGGGAAGTGTTGGAAGTACGGCCTGATTTTTCCAAGGCAGTACATATTAAATCTTACGGCTGGCAGGCAGTTATTTTTGCACTTACATCAATGATTTTTTATATAGGTTCGCTTATGTGCTCACACAGGGCGGCGTTTCGCGTACAGGCAAATATGCGAGTCGAAATGATGAGCCATATAATGAAAATACCGGTTGGAATAATTGAGACTGAGGGAACAGGAAAGATAAGAAAAGACATAACGGAATCAAGTGCGGCAACGGAGACCTATCTTGCACATAACTTACCGGATAAAGTCGTATCCGTTGCAACACCTGTATGTCTTATAGGCATGCTGGCATTTTTTGACTGGAGACTGGGGCTTATAAGCCTTATTCCGGCGGTGATCGCATTCGCCCTTATGGGTGCGTTTATGATGGGACCCAAGATGGCAAATGATATGAAGGAATACCAGAATGCACTGGGTAATATGTCGGGTGAAGCTGTTGAATATATAAGAGGCATTCCTGTTGTTAAGACTTTCGGGCAGACACTCTATTCTTTTAAAAGATTTAAACAGGCGATTGATGAATATGAAAAATGGACCGTGGCATATACCAAAAACATGAGAGTCCCTATGACGGCATTTACCACATCCGCCAACGGAATATTTGCCGCTCTCATAATCGCAGCCTTCGCTTTTACGGGACATGGAATAACCGATAAGTTCATAATCAATCTTTTGTTTTATATAATTATAACCTCTGTCCTTACCGTAACATTGATGAAAGTGGCTTATGCGGGGGAATCCAAAATGCTTGTGGATGATGCACTGAACAGGGTAAATAATATAATGAATATTAAACCGCTGTCTGAAACAGCAGACGAAAAGATGCCGAAGGATGCTTCTGTGGAGATAGATAATGTTGAATTTTCTTACGATAATAATTCGACACGCAAGGCGATAGACGGCATAAGTCTAAGAATAGAGGAAGGCAGCCACATAGCACTTGTGGGACCGTCAGGGGGAGGAAAGACCACTCTTGCATCACTTATCGCAAGATTTTATGACCCTGGAAAAGGTACTGTAAAAATAGGCGGTGTGGATGTAAAAGATATAAGCAGCAGACATCTTATGGAACAGGTTTCCTATGTATTTCAGGACAGCCACCTTCTTAAGATGAGTATTCTTGAAAATGTAAGAATGGGCAGACCTGATGCCACCGATTATGAGGTAATGGAAGCCTTGGAAAAAGCACAGTGCATGGATATAATCGCTAAATTTCCCGACGGTGTAAACACTATAATAGGAAGTAAAGGCGTATTTGTGTCCGGTGGTGAAGCACAACGTCTTTCCATTGCAAGGGCATTTCTTAAGGACGCACCTGTTTTGATTCTTGATGAAGCAACAGCATTTGCCGACCCTGATAATGAATGTAAAGTGCAGCATGCATTCGAGAATCTTGCAAAAAACAAAACCGTAATAATGATAGCTCACAGGCTTTCAACCATAACCTCGGCAGATTGTATTTATGTGCTTGAAAAAGGTAAAATTGCAGAAGCCGGCACATACAACGAGCTTATGGAAAAGCACGGAATATTCTGTCATATGTGGAATGAATACAATAAATCCGCAAACTGGAAAGTCGGAAAGGAAGGTATATTATCATGATGGAAAAATTGAGACACAAGTATGCCTTGTCAGAAAAAGGTGCAAAAGATATGGTGCGTGCCTTCATTGCAGTTACAATATCTAACCTCGTGCTGATGCTGCCGGTTGGACTTTTGTACAAGCTGTCATCATACCTTCTTGAAGGCGAGTTAAAAAAATCAGAATTACCCTTTTTTATAATTGCAATTGCTATTACACTCATATTGATTGCATTAACAGCACTTTTACAATATAACGCAACCTTCCTCTCAACTTATGTGGAAAGTGGTATAAGGCGTAGAGGACTTGCAGAAAAACTCAGAAAACTGCCATTGTCATTTTTCGGTAAAAAGGACCTTGCAGACCTCACAAATACCATAATGACCGACTGCGCCACCATCGAAACTGCGTCGTCCCATTGGATACCTGAGCTTGCAGGAGCACTTTTATCCACAACCATAATTGTAATAAGTCTTTTCTTCTTTGACTGGAGAATGGCACTTGCGGCTGTATGGGTAATGCCGGTTGCTTTTATCATTGTACTTTTATCAAGAAAAACCATGAAAAAAGTTCAGAATAAAACGGTAAAATACAGGGTTGAATGTCTTTCGGGAATACAGGAGGGACTTGAGTGTCTCAGGGATTTAAAATCCTACAATATGACGGATACATATATGGACGGACTTGAGACCAAAATCCGAAATGTTGAGAAGCATGCCGTTGTAGCTGAGTTCACAAATGCCGCATTTGTATGTTCCGCCCAGATGATTCTGAAATTCGGAATAGCTACGGTAGCGGTAACAGGAAGTACTTTGCTTATAAAAGGTGATATAAGTGTGCTTACGTTCTTTATGTTTTTACTTGTTGTTACAAGAATGTATGAGCCTTTACAGATTTCACTTCAGAATCTTTCTGCCATAATTAATATGAGCAACAGTTGTGAGAGAATGGATGAAATACTTTCACACGAGGAGCAGACGGGAACAGAAAAACTTACGAATGACGGTTACGATATCGTATTTGACCATGTGGCATTTTCTTATGGGGACGGGGAAAAAGTGCTTAGTGATGTTAGTTTTACCGCAAAGCAGGGCGAGGTTACGGCACTTATCGGCCCGTCAGGGGGAGGCAAAACAACGGTTTCAAGGCTTGCCTCGAGATTCTGGGACAACAACAGCGGTACAATAACCGTAGGCGGCATGAATGTTACGGATGTTGAGCCTGAAAAACTTCTTTCACTTTACTCAATTGTATTTCAGGACGTAACTCTTTTTAATAATACTGTTATGGAAAATATCAGAATCGGTAAAAAAGATGCTACGGACGAGGAGGTTATTGCAGCCGCCAGACTGGCGAATTGCGAAGAATTTGTGGAGCGTATGCCTGATAAATGGAACAGCATGATTGGTGAAAACGGTTCCGAATTGTCCGGCGGAGAGAGACAGAGAATATCCATTGCCAGAGCCTTCCTTAAGGACGCACCGATAATCCTTCTGGATGAAGCAACCGCCTCATTGGATGTTGATAACGAATCGCTTATCCAGGAGTCAATATCAAAGCTCATCGAAAACAAAACAGTCCTCATAATAGCCCACAGAATGAGAACTGTTGCAGGCGTTGACAAGATAGTTGTGTTAAAAGACGGCGAAACAGCCGAAATAGGTTCACCTGCACAGCTCATGAAAAAGGGCGGTATATATAAACACATGTGCGAAACACAGCTAAAATCAGAAAAGTGGAACTGCTTTGAATGATATTTATTTTTTTTATAAAATAATACATAAAAGGTTAATTAATTAAACTGCGTGTCCGATATAAGAAATGTAACGGAAAAAAGTTACATAATCATATGATAATTGTGGGATGCCCAGGAATCCCATTATTATTCCGGCAAAAGGATTCGCCGGTGATAGCGTTTAAGCGGAACAGAATAAGACACTGGCCGGTGTCATCTGTTACTGACTTAGATAATTTTAAAATTCAATTACATGGAGGTAATTATTATGGTAGTACAGCACAATTTAACAGCTATGAACTCTAACAGAATGTTAGGAGTAACAACAAGCGCACAGGCAAAATCAACAGAGAAGTTATCATCAGGTTATAAGATTAACAGAGCAGCCGATGATGCAGCAGGACTTTCAATTTCTGAGAAGATGAGAAAGCAGATTCGTGGACTTACACAGGCTTCTTCAAATGCACAGGATGGTATCAGTGCAGTGCAGACAGCAGAAGGTGCATTAAATGAAGTTCAGGATATGTTACAGAGAATGAACGAACTTGCAGTTAAGGCAGCTAACGGAACTAACTCAGAAGATGACAGAAATTACATCCAGGATGAAGTTAACCAGCTCATCAAGGAAATCGACAGAGTATCAACAACAACCAAGTTCAACGAGACATACCTCTTAAAGGGGGATGATACTGTTAAGTTTACAGCTCCAGGAACAAATTTAAAAACTGCTGAAGGAACAGCTGGTGCTGCTGATGCGCAGCAGACATATACATTAACTATTGCACCAAACAGCTTTAAGACTGAAGGTGGTAAGAGTGATGTTACATTCTCACTTATGGGTAAGAATTTTTCAGTAAGATTAGAAGAAACTGACGATAATAAAACGTTAGCGACAAAGCTTGCAAAAGCAATGAATGAGAACAAAATCACAGACAGTAATGTTGGTGCTTTTACAGCTTCAGCGGATGATGCTGGAAAAATAACATTAACTGCTGCAAAAAATGGAGTTGTTGCAGATACTACTGTGATTAAGGCTGGCGCAGAACTTACAGCAAAGGGAACAGGCGTTCTTACACTTGACCTTCACGTTGGTGCAGATTCAACATCGGACAACCAGATTAGCGTAGATATCAAGCAGATGTCAGCAACTGTACTTGGATTAAAGACAGGTAATTCAACAACAGGTGATGCTACAGGAAATCTTGATACTCTTCTTGTAAACGGTAAGGATGATAAGAATGCAAGAGCAGCAATTGATACAATTGCATCAGCACTTCAGGAAGTATCTAAGCAGCGTTCAGCACTTGGTGCAGCTCAGAACCGTCTTGAGCATACAATCTCTAACCTTGACAACGTTGTTGAAAATACAACAAGTGCTGAATCATCAATCCGTGATACAGATATGGCAACAGAGATGGTTAAGTACTCTAACAACAACATCCTTGCACAGGCAGGTCAGGCAATGCTTGCACAGGCTAACCAGTCTAACCAGGGTGTATTATCATTACTTCAGTAATTATAATCAGTTGATAAAACAGACCATAATAAAGAAAAGACGTTCGGGAAACCGGACGTCTTTTTATTATAAAATTTTAACAAAAAAATTCTTAAAAAGGTTAAGTAAATGTATTCTGTGCCCGATATAAAAAATGTAACAAAGAATATCATATGATGAATATGGGAACCTGGGAATCCCATCATTATTCCGGCAAAAGGACTCGCCGGAGATAACGTTTAAGCGGAACAGAGTAAGATACTGGCCGGTATCATCTGTTACTGACTTAGATAATTTTAAAATTCAATTACATGGAGGTAATTATTATGGTAGTACAGCACAATTTAACAGCTATGAACTCTAACAGAATGTTAGGAGTAACAACAAGCGCACAGGCAAAATCAACAGAGAAGTTATCATCAGGTTATAAGATTAACAGAGCAGCCGATGATGCAGCAGGACTTTCAATTTCTGAGAAGATGAGAAAGCAGATTCGTGGACTTACACAGGCTTCTTCAAATGCACAGGATGGTATCAGTGCAGTGCAGACAGCAGAAGGTGCATTAAATGAAGTTCAGGATATGTTACAGAGAATGAACGAACTTGCAGTTAAGGCAGCTAACGGAACTAACTCAGAAGATGACAGAAATTACATCCAGGATGAAGTTAACCAGCTCATCAAGGAAATCGACAGAGTATCAACAACAACCAAGTTCAACGAGACATACCTCTTAAAGGGAGACGACACAGTTAAGTTTACAGCAACCCCAACGGCTGGATTGGATACAACTTTGACAGATGGTAGTGATACGGCGCAGGCTACAATTGGAATTACTATTGCAGCTGATAGCTACAAGACTGAAGGTGGTAAGAGTGATGTGACATTCTCACTTATGGGTAAGAATTTCTCAGTAAGATTAGAAGAAACTGACGATAATAAAACATTAGCAACAAAGCTTGCAAAGGCAATGAATGAGAACCAAATCACAGACAGTAAGGTTGGTGCGTTTAAAGCCACAGTCACAGATAATGTAATCACATTAACTGCTGCAGAAAAAGGAAAGGTTGCAGATACGACTGTGATTAAAGATGGCGCGAAACTTACAGCAGAGGGAACAGGCGTTCTTACACTTGACCTTCACGTTGGTGCAGATTCAACATCGGACAACCAGATTAGCGTAGATATCAAGCAGATGTCAGCAACTGTACTTGGATTAAAGACAGGTAATTCAACAACAGGTGATGCTACAGGAAATCTTGATACTCTTCTTGTAAACGGTAAGGATGATAAGAATGCAAGAGCAGCAATTGATACAATTGCATCAGCACTTCAGGAAGTATCTAAGCAGCGTTCAGCACTTGGTGCAGCTCAGAACCGTCTTGAGCATACAATCTCTAACCTTGACAACGTTGTTGAAAATACAACAAGTGCTGAATCATCAATCCGTGATACAGATATGGCAACAGAGATGGTTAAGTACTCTAACAACAACATCCTTGCACAGGCAGGTCAGGCAATGCTTGCACAGGCTAACCAGTCTAACCAGGGTGTATTATCATTACTTCAGTAATTATAATCAGTTGATAAAACATACCATAATAGAAAAGGCGTTCGGGAAACCGGACGTCTTTTTATAGTTGATATTTTTTATAAAATCTTAATAATATTCCTCTTTATTTTTCTATAGTCTTGTGCTAGCATACAGTTAAAGCATTTATATTCTTTTTTCTATGACGTAAGTCATTTCTAATTTCTAAATGGAAATCAATGTTTTATACCCAGTTTAATTTTATAAGGTCGGAAGTTAATTTTTA
>ERZ1034976.77-NODE-77-length-86284-cov-18.298890_pt1 | contig 86284 bp, 79 predicted proteins | sample MGYA00520623_ERZ1034976 | MGnify/ENA primary metagenome ERZ1034976 (study PRJEB33766, sample SAMN09781774) | gut metagenome | biome: gut microbiome | host: Homo sapiens | place: Madagascar | study: EMG produced TPA metagenomics assembly of the PRJNA485056 data set... | reverse complement strand
TGTGTATGCATATCTCATGGATATGCTTTTAAAATAATTAATTCAAGATTTCTTTTTTATACTATATCCAAATTTTCCAAGTTTTTCTCCCAGAGAAAAATATTCTCCATGAGAATACATCAAGAGGCCGGATTCGTTGATTTCAAACTTTCCGGTCTCGTTCATATAACGGTCATCAATGGTAACTCCTACCACTTCCGCAATAAACATCGTATGACTTCCCAATGCTTTTTTCTCTACAACACGACATTCAATATTCGCCGGACTCTCTGCGATCCCGACCGCTTTCACCTGCTGCATCGGCAATGGTGTCAGTTTCATTTCTTTGAATTTATCAACATCTCTTCCGCTGACCACCCCACAATAATCACATGCTTTTACCAATTCCTGATTGGTGAGATTGATTACAAATTCACCGGTACGATCAATAATATCGTAAGAATAGCGTGACGGACGCACCGAGATGGAAACCATCGGCGGATTCGTACAGATTGTCCCCGCCCATGCAATCGTAATGATATTTGACTTTCCATTTTCGTCTGTTACGCTCACCATAACTGCCGGTACCGGATTTAACATATTTCCCGGTTTCCAATTTTGTTTTCCCATTTATAAGCTCCTTATTCCCACCTCGGACATCGTCCGTTTCAGTTCATTTTTATGCGTTTCTTCCAACTCTGTCAGTGGTAAACGTACCGGTCCGACATCCATTCCCATCATATTCAAAGCTGCTTTCACCGGAATCGGATTTACCTCTGTAAATAGCTTTTCAATCAGCTTTTCGTATGATAATTGTGCATCTTTCGCAGATGTATAATCGCCATTTATCATTTCTTTTGTTATATTATGAATATTTTTCGGCAACAAATTGGCCAAAACCGAGATTACGCCACTGCCGCCAAGCGACATCACCGGAACAATCTGATCGTCGTTTCCGGAATAGATATCCAAACGATCTCCAACCAGAGATGCCAGCTTTGCGACCTGAGAAATGTTGCCACTTGCCTCTTTGATTCCTGTCACATTCGGACAGGAATCTGCAATTCGAGCTACGGTCTCCGGAAGCATATTACACCCGGTCCGTGATGGCACATTGTATAGGATAATTGGTTTTGGGGTATGTCCTGCAATCTGCCTGTAATGTTCATGCAATCCATTTTGTGTTGCTTTATTATAATAGGGTGTGACGATAAGCATTCCATCTACCCCAAGATCATTCACTTTTTCCACAAAAGAAATGGTCCGCTCCGTCGCATTACATCCTACACCTGCAATGACCGGAATTCTGTGATTGGTCTTTGCTACCACTGTTTTGATTACTACAAGGCGCTCCTCCTCCGACATCGTTGCCGGTTCTCCAGTCGTGCCACATACAACAATCGCATCCGTTTCATTGGCAATCTGTCTTTCCACCAGGTACTCCAGCATTTCAAAATTAATGCTTTTATCTTCATGAAATGGAGTCACCAGGGCGACTCCGGAGCCGCGAAACACAGACATTTTTTTCTCCTTTACAGTTTCAAATCTGGATTTTCACGAATAATTTCAGCGATCAGTTCTCTCTCATCCATATGATGTTTCACACCACGGATTTCCTGATAATCCTCATGTCCTTTTCCGGCCAGAACGACAATATCTCCATCCTGCGCATTTTTCATGCAATAAGCAATGGCTTCTTTACGGTCTGGAATCGTCACATATTCTCCGTCAGCTTTATGAACACCAACAAGAATATCATTAATGATATCCATCGGTTCCTCGTTTCTTGGATTATCGGATGTTACAACAGTCAGATCTGCAAGCTTTGAAGAAACCTCTCCCATCTCATACCGTCTGGACTTTGCACGATTTCCACCACATCCAAACAGACAAACGAGCCGTCCCGGTTCATACTCTTTTAACGTTGTAAGAAGACTCTCTAATGACATTGCATTGTGTGCGTAATCAATCATCAATGTGTATCGCTTGGTAACCGGCACAATTTCAATTCTTCCCTTTACACTGACATGAAGCAATGCTTCTTTAATTTTTTCAACCGGCACCCCAAAATGATGACAGATAGCAATCGCAGTCAAAGAATTGTATACCGAAAAACTTCCTGGCACATTGACTTCCACATCAAAGTTCATCAGTCCTTTTACATGATACTTCACTCCGAGTGCACCATGCTCTTTTTTCAACTGTACATTCTGCGCAACAAGATCATTTTCTTTTCCATAACCAAATGTCTCTACCTGACAGGTGTGTCCTTCTAAGATTCCCTCTAAGTGTTCACTGTCTCCATTGAAAATTCCAAGTTTACACTGCTGGAACAACAGGCTCTTGCAATGCATATAATCTGCAAAATCTTTATGCTCATTTGTTCCAATGTGATCCGGCTCGAGATTCGTAAACACTCCGATATCAAATGTAAATCCAGATACACGGTGCAGCATCAGTGCCTGCGATGAAACCTCCATAACAACTGCGTCCAGCCCTGCTTCTACCATCTCATGGAACAGTTCCTGTACACGGTAGGATTCCGGTGTCGTATTTGCGGAAGGAATTCTTTTGTCTCCTACAATGGATTCAATCGTTCCGATCAGACCAGTCTTAATTCCAGCTGATTCCAAAATGGATTTTACCATATAAGTGGTTGTTGTTTTTCCTTTGGTTCCTGTGATACCGATTGTCTTTAATTTCTTTGCCGGGTAACCGAAATATGCAGCAGACATGTATGCCAACGCGAGACGGCTGTCTTCCACTTTTATAACTGTCACATGCTCCGGTAATTCCACATTCTTTTCTACAATGATCGCAGCTGCCCCTTTTTTGACCACATCTGGTATAAAATCATGCGCATCCCTTACACTGCCACTGATGCATACAAAAGCAGAGCCTTTTTCCACCTTTCTGGAATCATAAACCAGCGTTGTAACATCGGTTTCTTCATTTCCAACAAGCACCTCATACTTCAGTTCTTTTACAAGTTCTTTAATCTTCATTTATTTTTCCTCACTAACTTACTCTTTCCATTCACCGGTAAAAACTTCTGTTGCCGGCCCTGTCATAAAAACATGATTGGTGTTGCGATCATATGTGATTGTCAGATCACCACCACGCAAATGCACCAGAACCGTATCATCGGTAAGTCCATTCAAAATGCTCGCCACAACCGTTGCACAGGTTCCTGTCCCGCATGCCCAGGTCTCATTGGAACCACGCTCCCAGACACGCATGGAAGCTTCTGTTCTTGAAATAATCTGAACAAATTCAGTATTCGTTCTCTTTGGGAAACGCGGATGTTGCTCGAACTCCGGTCCATATTTTTCAATTTCGAAATTTGACACATCATCAACAAACACAACTGCATGCGGATTTCCCATAGATACACATGTCATTTTCCACTGTCTGCCGCCAACTTCTATCGGTTCATCCACAACTTTATCCCCAGCAGCTTCCACCGGAATCTCCGCAGGTGTAAGAATCGGCTCTCCCATATCTACACGCACCAGTGTTACAACTCCATCCTCCACCGTCAGTTGCAGATACTTGATTCCGGCACCAGACTCCACGCTTATTTCTTTCTGATCTGTCAGCCCATGCTCATATACGTATTTTGCCACACAACGAATACCATTGCCACACATTTCAGCCTCGGATCCATCTGCATTATAAATGCGCATCCGAAAATCTGCCACGTCCGATGGGCCAATCGTAATCAAACCATCCGATCCGATTCCAAAGTGCCGGTCACTCACTGCAATTGATAACTTCGACGGATCTGTAATTGTCTCTTCAAATAAATTCACATAAACATAGTCATTTCCACATCCGTGCATTTTTGTAAATTTCATCGTAAGTCCTCCTTCTGTTCTATATAGAATTGCAAGCATCCATACATTCATGCATCGATGATAACCTTTTACTCTTTCATCATATTATAGTATACTCCGCACTTTTTTACCCGAAAACTGTATAAGTGCTTTCTATATTGCAAATTGTGTGCTAACATAAAAGAAACCGCAATTGCATAATCAATTGCAACATACCAATGTCATTTATATTGAAAGAGGTATCTTTTATTATGAAAGAATATAAAAAAACTGGATATCTGAACAACGATTTCAAGATTTTCCATCTCATTGATCGGGGTATGGCTCCGGTAAATTTTCATTTTCACGAATTTCATAAAATACTGATTTTATTAAAAGGTAATGTCTCCTACTGCATTGAAGGCCGCAGTTATGATCTTCAGCCGGATGATGTTGTCTTTGTTCCTGCCGGAGAAGTCCACTGTCCAATCATTCATGACCAGAACACTTATGAACGAATTATCATTTACATTTCCAAAGGATATCTGGATGGTTACCGAACAGATTCGTATGATTTATCCCAATGTTTATCCGAAGCCCATCAGAAACAGTCCCATGTTTTGCGCATTCCGGCTTTTAGAACCAGCAAACTTGGACAGATTGTACGAGAGCTTGAACATTCTCTTGATTCAAAAGAATACGCAAATGAGCTGTATCACAATCTCCTTTTTTTGGAGTTCATGGTACAGCTCAATCGTAATGCTTTGCACAATAGCATCGAATATTTATCCAATACTTCATCCAATCAGAAAATGATTGCTATCATCGATTATTTGAACGAACATCTTACCGAAGACATCTCCATCGATTCTCTTTCTGAGACTTTTTTTCTAAGCCGATATCATCTGATGCATTCGTTCAAAGAAGAAACCGGCTATACGATTGGAAATTATCTTTCTACCAAACGCCTGCTTCTCGCCCGGGATCTCATTCTTCAGGGAGAACCGATCACCAATGTCTGCTACGAATGTGGCTTTCGGAATTATTCCACTTTTTCACGTGCTTTCAAGAAAAATTTTGGATATTCTCCTCGGGAACAGCGCACACTCGACTCGACGCTCCGCGAATAGCGAAGCGTCTTTTTTATCCTTTTTCTGCAAGCGTATTGATCAGGTTTGGAATCAGCTGTTTCTTTCTTGAAACAACTCCTTTTAACATAATTCCTTTTTCATTCACTTCACAATTAAACGCACTTGCCGCAATCTGTGCACTGTCCGCCCCACGATACACCAGAAATGTAGATTCATTTAATATATCTGTCAGCATGATAAAAATCATCTGAATCTGTTTTTCTCCCATCATCTGCTCAAGATAAGGTTCAATACGTTTCTGCACTTTATCAAGTTCTGCACGACTCATAGCACTGATCTGTGCCACACCGAAGCTGACTGCGCCCGCATGAAAGATTTTAAAATCCTGATTTAGAATCTCCGATTCTGTCTTATTGCTGAAATCGCTTCCTGCTTCGAACATCGCAGAGGCAAGTTCCTCTACTTTCACATCTGCAATCTTTGCCAATGCCAATGCTGCATCCCTGTCAATCTCTGTGCAAGTCGGTGAGCGGAACATAAGTGTATCAGAGAGAATTGCAGCACACATCAGACCCGCCATCTGCGGACTGATTTCGATATTCTGCTCCAGATACATGTGATAAATAATCGTGGAAGTACACCCCAGTGGCTGATTGCGGAAATATACCGGAGCCATTGTCTCAAGACTTCCAAGACGGTGATGGTCTATAATCTCAAGAATTTCAGCCTCATCAATGTTATCAACCGCCTGTGTCTTTTCATTATGGTCAACAAGAATTAGTTGTTTTTTGTCTGTGTTCATCAAATTACGGCGAGAGAACATTCCCACGTAATTCTGATTTGCATCGAGAATCGGAAAATCACGATGTCGGATTTTTGCAACAGTTTCTCTGACATCATCTACATAGTCATCCAAATCAAAATGAACAATATTCTTTTTCGTCATAAAGTGCTTAATTGGAATACTTTGATTGATCAAACGTGCTGCGGTAAACGTATCATACGGAGTGCTGATTACAACGACTTCACGTTCCTTTGCCGCCTCAATCACATCCGGCCCCACTTCATATCCATTCGTAACAATCATGCAGCTGCAATTGGATGCGATAGAAAGCATCTGCAATTCTTCTCTGTCTCCAATCATTACAAGATCATCACTGTCTACTACCGAAGAAAGCACTTCTAACGAACCCACACCGATTACAACTTTTCCTTTTACAAAATATGCATGTTCATTTCCTGTAAGAAGCTGTCCTTCCAGCGTCTCCACGATATTTTTGTACTGTGTTCTTGCCGTAGAAAGAATCGTATTATCATAAACATCCATGTAGGATTTTGCAATATCTCCAGTTACAATGAGACCTTCCAGTTTGTTTTCTTTTACAACCGGCAAAGTAACAACGCCAAGAATCTTCATCATCTCCCATGCCTTTTTCATGGAAATATGACTGCTGACACCTTCCGTCTTTCGCATATGAATATCTTTCATCTGTGTTCCCACATCGGTAATCAGCTCCGGCGATTGTGCCCGAAAGCGATTCAGAACATAGGCTGTCTCTGCATTCAAACTGCCCGCACGCTTTGCAACATATTCTTTTACAACTTTATGCTCTGTATTTTTTTTCTCAATATTGTTTTTTAAATTTGCATAAGCAATTGCTGCACAGACAGAGTCTGTATCCGGATGCTTATGGCCAACTACCCAAATTTTCTTTTTTTCCATAGTGTACTCCTTGCTATAAATTGAATTGTATACACAGTCAGAAAAATGCAATCCTCATCATCGAGAATTGCATTTCTTATATTCTTATTCCATTTCTATGCAAAAACACCCAGATTAATCAGTATCAATGCAAGCAAGCCAACCAGATTCACAATTCCAAGTACTGCTACAACAATTGTCCAAGCACCAATTGATCTCTGCTTGTCCTCAATCATGGTCAAATGATCTACTTTCTCTTCCATGCTTCGAAACAGATCCTGAATATTGCGATAACATTTTACATTTTCCGTATGTACTTTTTCAGAAAGTTCAGATTTAATCGTTGTGAGCTGCTCCTCAATCTGTCCGAGAGATTCTTTCAGTTCTCTTGCTTTCTCTTCATTGAACTTCTTTCCATCAGCGACATCTTCCTTCATTGCAGATTCGATTTCATCCATCTTGTCTGCTACTTTAGCGATCATTGCATCAATTTGTTTTTCAACTTCAATTGTAAATCCATCGGCTTTACTCTGACGCTCCTTGAGGATTTCTCCCAAAGCTTCCGCTTTCTCCTGGCGCTCATCAACCAAAGTCTGAAGTTCCTGCGCTTCCGTTTCCTTTGTATCAAGCAAATTTTGTAACTGTTTTGCCCGCTCTCTAAATTCATCAATTTGATTAAGTAAGAAATCTTCTTTGCTCACAATCGCTACTGTCCTTTCCTGAATATGATCAACAGCCTCTTCTTTCAGCTCTGACAAATCCTGCTCCACTGGTTTTGGAATCTCCACCACCGGCTCTTCCTCCTGCCGGATAACTTTATCCAGTTCCTTTTCCAGCTGTGTCTCTGCCATACTGTTCCTTTTTGGAACACTATCTTTCATATTCGGTACCTCGTGTCTATGTACTGACACATTCCCATATATACCCTTGCGGTGATTTTTCGCTATCTGCCTGCGCAGTTCCAGCAATAGACCCGCCATCACAATTCCTCCATCTTGGTATATTTACATACCTTATTCAATTTATTTTATCATTCATTCCGTACTTTGTAAATGAAAAATTGAGGCATAACACGTAAACGTAAAAGGAATTTCCTATACAGAAAAAAGTCCCAACACGAATCGCAATTCGTATCGGGACTTTCCATATAATTATTTAACCGATTCTATATCTGATTATTTACCAGCATAAAGAGTTACTAACTTCTTTAAGTGCTCATAACGATCCTTAGAATTCTGCTCAGAAGCTGCGAACAGTTCTGCTGCTCTTGTTGGGTTAAACTTAGCAAGAGATGCATAACGGTTCTCACCCTTTAAGAATGCCTGATAATCGCCTGTTGGCTCCTTGCTGTCTAATGAGAATGCATCTTTGCCTTCTGCAGCAAGTGTTGGGTTGTAACGGAAGTTGAACCAGTATCCAGACTCAACTGCTAACTTCTCCTCGGTCTGAGCCTTGCTCATACCCTTCTTGATACCATGGTTGATACATGGAGCGTAAGCAATGATCAGTGATGGTCCCGGATAAGCCTCTGCCTCTGCAAGAGCCTTAACACACTGATTCATATCAGCACCCATAGAGATGTGTGCTACATATACATAACCATAGCTCATTGCGATACCGGCAAGATCCTTCTTCTTTGTCTCTTTACCACCTGCAGCGAACTGTGCGATCGCACCTGTAGGAGTAGCCTTAGAAGACTGTCCACCTGTGTTAGAGTAAACCTCAGTATCGAATACCATTACGTTGATATCCTTACCAGATGCTAATACATGGTCAACACCACCGAATCCGATGTCGTATGCCCATCCATCACCACCGAAGATCCACTGGGACTTCTTAGCGAGGAAATCTTTCTCCTTTAATACATTCTTGGAAGCATCACATCCGCAAGCCTCAAGAGCTGCTACTAACTTCTCTGTAGCTGGTCCGTTCTCGATACCAGAAGCGAATGTATCATTCCACTCCTTGATGGCATCCTTAACATCAGCCTTATCTGTGTTAGCTGCGATCTCATCCAGCTCGTTCTTTAATCTGTCACGGATTGCTCTCTGAGCAAGTAACATACCATAACCAAACTCTGCTGCATCCTCGAACAGTGAGTTAGACCATGCAGGACCATGACCCTTCTTGTTTGTTGTATAAGGTGTAGAAGGTGAAGAGTTAGCCCAGATTGAAGAACATCCTGTAGCATTTGCAATGTACATTCTGTCACCAAATAACTGAGTGATCAACTTAGCATATGGTGTCTCACCACATCCACCACAAGCACCTGAGAACTCAAGTAATGGCTGACGGAACTGAGATCCCTTAACAGAGTTAATCTTGAATTTCTCGATAACGTCTTCCTTATCCTCAAGTGAAACTGCATAATCAAAGTACTTCTGCTCATCTTCATGTGCTTCGAAACCAGTCATTGTAATAGCCTGAACCTTGTCTGGACATACGTTTACACAAGATCCACATCCTGTACAGTCAAATGCTGATACAACGATTGCGAACTTATAGCCTGGCATCATGTTCAGATCTTTCATCTGCATTCCTTCTGGAGCTGCAGCTGCCTCAGCCTCTGTCATAGCTACTGGACGGATTGCTGCATGAGGACATACATATGAACACTGGTTACACTCAATACACTTAGTAGCATCCCATACTGGAACGTCAGTTGCAACACCACGCTTCTCGTATGCTGCTGTACCGGATGGAGTCCAGCCTGTCTCGTATTTCTTAACAACAGATACAGGAATTGTGTTACCCTGCTGTCCGTTGACTTTCTGCTGAATATCCTTAACGAAGTCAACAACTTCCTTGTTGTCTCCCTTAACTTCTACAGAGTAATCATCATCTGTGCAGTTCTTCCAGCTCTCTGGAACATCTACTTTAACGTATGCTGTAGCACCGGCATCGATAGCGTCATGATTCATCTTAACGACATCGTCACCCTTCTTAGCATAAGATCTTGTAGCTGCATCCTTCATAAGCTTGATTACTTCTTCTTCCGGAATCAGCTTTGTAAGTGAGAAGAAAGCTGACTGAAGAACAGTATTGATACGGTTACCAAGACCAATTTCCTTACCAATCTTAACACCATCGATGATGTAGAAATTGATATTGTTCTCAGCAATGTATCTCTTTACCTGTCCAGGTAATTTCTCGTCTAACTCATCTACAGACCACTGTGTATTGAACAGGAATGTACCGCCTGGTACCAGATCCTGAACCATGTTGTATTTGTAGATGTAAGCTGTACAATGACATGCTACGAAGTTTGCCTGAGAAATCAGGTATGTAGAACGGATTGGAGAATGTCCAAAACGTAAGTGGGAAATTGTAACACCACCTGACTTCTTAGAGTCATAATCAAAGTATGCCTGTGCATACATGTCTGTATTGTCACCAATGATCTTGATAGAGTTCTTGTTGGCACCTACTGTACCATCTGCACCAAGACCCCAGAACTTACAGTTTGTAGTTCCTTCCGGAGTAGTAACAGGATTTTCCTTAACTTCCAGGGAAAGATTTGTAACATCATCGATGATACCGATGGTAAATCTCTCTTTCTCTGTGTTGTTGTATACAGCGATGATCTGTCCAGGAGTAGTATCCTTAGATCCTAATCCGTAACGTCCGCTTGTAATTGTAACCTGATCGAACTTAGATCCCTTTAATGCAGCAACTACATCTAAGTATAATGGCTCACCAAGAGAACCTGGCTCTTTTGTTCTGTCTAATACTGCGATTGTCTTAACAGTATCTGGAATAGCCTCGATTAAAGCTTCCTTAACGAATGGTCTGTAAAGGCGAACTTTAACAACACCGACCTTCTCGCCTCTTGCCATTAAGAAATCGATTGTCTCGTCGATTGTCTCACATACAGAACCCATAGCGATGATGATACGGTCAGCATCAGCAGCTCCGTAGTAGTTGAATAATTTATAATCAGTACCAATCTTCTCGTTAACTTTGTCCATGTACTCCTGAACGATTGCTGGCAGCTCATCATATGTAGAGTTGCAAGCCTCTCTTGACTGGAAGAAGATATCAGGGTTCTGAGCAGAGCCCATCTCTACCGGGTGATTTGGATTTAATGCATTCTTACGGAAAGCATCAACTGCATCCATATCTACCATATCCTTAAGATCTTCGTAATCCCAAGTCTCGATCTTCTGAATCTCGTGAGATGTACGGAATCCATCGAAGAAGTTGATGAATGGAACTCTTCCCTTGATTGCTGCGCAATGTGCAACTGGAGTTAAGTCCATAACTTCCTGTACAGATGACTCACAAAGCATTGCAACACCTGTCTGACGGCAAGCGTATACATCAGAGTGATCACCGAAAATATTCAGTGCGTGTGTAGCGACACAACGAGCAGATACGTTAAATACGCCCGGAAGTCTCTCACCTGCTACTTTGTACAGGTTAGGGATCATAAGTAAAAGTCCCTGAGAAGCTGTGTAAGTAGTTGTTAATGCACCAGCTGTAAGAGATCCGTGAACAGTACCAGCTGCACCGGCTTCAGACTGCATTTCTGTAACCTGAACTGTCTGTCCGAAAATGTTCTTACGACCTGCGGTTGCCCACTCATCTGTAGCCTCAGCCATAACAGATGAAGGAGTAATAGGATAGATTGCTGCAACATCAGTAAACGCATAAGAAGCGTGTGCTGCTGCATGGTTTCCATCCATGGTTTTCATTGAACGTTTCATGAATTAGTCCTCCTATTTAATTTAATGTTCAAACGTATTAAAATCAGACATTGAATCAGAATGTCTCTAATATAAATAATAAGGTTATTAACCGCAAAAATCAAGTTTAAGCGACACCATTTTTGTATTTTTACAAATACAACCTCTCAAATTCGCCAATTGGAATCGGGCGATTACACAAATAACCCTGTCCGCAGGTAAATCCTCCGTTAATAAGAAGTTTCTCCTGTTCCTCTGTCTCTACGCCCTCGATGATGATATCTTTCTGCAATATTTTTACCATCCGTCCGATTTCGTATAATAGATCCATTTTTTTGCCATTCATATCCTTATTAATAAAACTTTTGTCAATTTTCACCACATCTGCCGGCATATCTGCAAGCACTGACAAAGAGGAATATCCGGTTCCAAAATCATCAATCGACACACGGAATCCAATTTCATGAAGGCGGTTCACGCACCTCTCCAGTACATGGACATTCTTCACCAGGACTCCCTCTGTAACCTCAATCTCAACATATTCTGCCGGAACCGTGTATTTCGAAAAAATGTGCTGGATGCGGTCAAGAAATTCTTCCCCGTCGGTATCAAAATGCCTTCCGGAGAAATTTGTTGAAATCACCAGTTTTCTTCTTTTCTGACGTTCCCATTTGTCAAGCGTTTTCAGAACCTCTTCAAATATGTAGAAATCCAGTTCTGTAATATAGCCGATTTTTTCCAGAGAATCCATAAAATATGCCGGTGGTAAAATCGTTCCGTCAGGGCGTTTCCACCTTGCCAAAGCTTCCGCCCCATACACATGTCTCTCTCCAAGAATAAATTTCGGCTGAAGATACATCCGAAAATCGTCTCTATACAAAGCTTCAAAAAATTCTCCAACAATTTTCTGTTCCTCCGCACGCTTCGTGCGAAGAGAAGATTCATAAAACATAATTCCCTGCTTGCCGGCATTCTTCGCGCTCTTCCATGCAAGATTTGCATTTTCGATTGCCTGTTCAATATCCATACGGGAATCTTTGATCACATATACACCTGCCGTAACACCCATTCCACTGTTTGGATACTGATGATTCTGCATATTCATAAATCTGCGGTTGCGTAAGTTTAAATTTTCCTCGAGTTGTTCTTTGCTTTCATCACACAATAATACCAGAAAGAAATCCGAATACAGGCGACATCCTGCATTATAATAAGACTGACTGGACAAATCTGCCGCAAACATCTTTAAAATGCTGTCTCCTACCTTATATCCATAATTTTCATTTACATACCCAAAATTATTGATATCCAAATATTCAAGCGCATAGATTTTATTTTTATCTGCCTGTCTTAAAATTTCCTGTGCCGTTTCACGAAATGCACTCTGATTATATAGATTCGTCAGAGGATCTCTTTTCTGAATCTGACGAATCTGTGCTTTGCTCTCATCCATCCGAAAACGAAGGGAGACAAAAATAGCAAGCGTACGTGAGAGTTCCTGCATCATCTCGATTTCATCTGTTTTCCACTGCCTGTTCAGATCCATGGACAAATATACCACTTCACCGATTTTCTCTCCCACATACTCGAATTTTGTGATCAATGCCGTATTGTTATTATTCTCTACTTTCGACTTGCTCAGTGAATCTTCCGGAGGTAGCGCTATCCCAGCAATCTGCGGATCAAAAATGAGATATTCTCCAGGTTTTAATTCCTTAAGCATCGGGTGCATACCCGGAATAAAGCTTCTGTCATAAAAAGAAAATACATTACTGTAATAATTTGTCATCACCATCCCGGAATCGTCTTCCGCATTTTCCATAACAGCTACCATATCAAGGTGATAACGCTCTGCAATTCTTTTCAGCAGCAAATTCAATGAGCCATCCAAATCACGCGCATGTGCCATGAGACTGATTGTAAATGCCAGAAAGTTTCGGTCATCCTGGCTGATCTGTTCCTGCCGGTCAATCACATGCCTGGTATTTTTTACCGGTCCGCAATCTTCTTCCTGTGCAAGCTGATAACCATCTTTTCCCGCTTGTTTTGCCCGATACATTGCATGGTCTGCCTTTTCAAACAATGTGCGGTAATTATCCCCATCCTTTGCATATACCGCCATACCAATACTGGCCGAAAGACGATAATGCAATTTTCGGCCCATATATTTCTTCTCTAACGAATGACAGAGAAGCTTCGCCTTTTCCTCTGCTTTCTCTACAGTCGTATTCTTCATGAACACAAGAAATTCATCACCGCCGACCCGGCCAACAATATCATTCATACGGAACTGGCTTTGAATCAGCTTTGCCATATCCATAATTACTGTATCACCAAATGTATGTCCGAAATTGTCATTGATTCCTTTGAAATTATCAATATCAATAAGGAACAGAACGCTGCACTTATTCGGATTTTCTTCGATATAACGTGTAACTTCCTTCTGTACCTCCAGTTTATTCAAAAGCTGTGTCAGCGGATCCCTGCGCACCTCTTCCTGCAAAGACTTGTCCATGTCGATATTAAAACTGCGGCCTATAATGCGAATGATTTCTCCTTCCGCATTGGTCACACTTCTATAATAGGTCCGAAACCACTGATAACGCGGTGCCTCTCCATCCTTGCTGATATTAAACCGGGTATCCACACTGCCCGATTTTTCTATCAGTGATGCTTCATGCATCGCATCGAGAAAAAGTTTGCGATCCACCGGCGAAAGTGTACGGACTTCCTCATCCACCGGATAATACACATCTTCCGTCCCATACACTCCGCGAAGTTCCATCAGCCGATGGGAACGCATCATTGTCCAGCTTTTCACATCCAGATCAAACGGATACTCATGTGAAAGACGTTCCATCATCTCATATTTTTTTTTTAAAATCTCCTGCCTGATCTCTTTTCGCTTCTGATGATCAATATCCCAGAAAACAACAAGAAGGTACGGCACTGCATCAATATAATGAAATACACTGCTGCGAAATGCCACCCATCGGATTTCCTGATCCTTTCTGCGAATACGAAGTACCTGATCTGCAGGCATTTTCGTTGCTATCGCCTGGGCTAGTGTCTCTTCAAACAAATAACAGTCTTTTTCTGTAATCAGCTGATCCCTTCCACTTCCCCCAAGATCACGTTCTGTATACCCGCTTAATTTCACAAACTCCGTATTTACCCTTTCAATCTTCCAGTCTTCGCCGTAACTGATGATTGCAGAGGCAATCGGAATATTTGCTGTCATTAATTCTTTATAGTCCATATCCCCGCTCCAATTCCGTTCCATTAAACATTTTTATTATAACAGTTTTTGAAGCCTTTTCCAATTAAAACCGCACAAATCCTTATATTCCTTGCAAAGAAAGCGTTTTTCTTCTTGAAATATAGGGCCTATCATGTTTATAATAGAGTTCGTGGCTAAATGAATATTTTAAATATAATGAGGTTTTCGTATGATTAGTGCAAATAATATTACATTAAGATTAGGGAAAAAAGCCCTTTTTGAAGATGTAAACGTAAAGTTTACAGAAGGTAACTGTTATGGTCTGATTGGTGCCAATGGTGCCGGAAAATCAACCTTTTTAAAAATTTTATCCGGACAGCTCGAGCCGACCAGCGGTGATATCGTAATCACACCGGGCCAGCGTCTGTCTTTCCTGCAACAGGATCACTTCAAATACGATGAATTTACCGTACTTGATACTGTTATTATGGGTAATAAGCGTCTTTACGACATCATGAAAGAAAAAGATGCTATTTATATGAAAGAAGACTTCTCCGACGAAGATGGAATCCGTGCCAGTGAACTGGAAGCCGAGTTTGCAGATATGGATGGCTGGAACGCAGAATCCGATGCCGCTACTTTATTAAATGGTCTTGGCATTCCGACTGAAAATCATTACACACAGATGGCAGATCTGCCAGGTGCCATCAAGGTCAAAGTATTGCTCGCACAAGCTTTGTTCGGCAATCCGGATATTCTTCTTCTCGACGAGCCTACCAACCACCTGGATCTCGACGCGATCGCATGGTTGGAAGAATTCCTGATCAACTTTGAGAATACAGTCATTGTTGTATCCCATGACCGTTACTTCCTCAATAAAGTCTGCACCAACATTGCAGATATGGATTATGGAAAAATCCAGCTCTATGCCGGTAACTATGATTTCTGGTATGAATCCAGCCAGTTACTCGTCCGCCAGATGAAAGAAGCAAACAAAAAGAAGGAAGAAAAAATCAAAGAATTACAGGAATTCATTTCCCGTTTCTCTGCAAATGCTTCCAAATCCAAGCAGGCAACTTCCCGTAAGCGTGCTCTGGAGAAAATTCAGTTGGATGACATTCGTCCATCCAGCCGTAAGTACCCATATATCGACTTCCGTCCAAACCGTGAAATCGGTAATGAAGTACTCAGCGTTGATGGCATCAGCAAGACTATTGACGGTGTAAAGGTACTCGACAACATCTCTTTCATTGTCGGACATGATGATAAGATTGCCTTTGTCGGCGGAAACGAATTGGCAAAGACTACTTTATTTAAAATTCTTGCCGGCGAAATGGAACCGGATGAAGGTACGTACAAATGGGGTGTGACAACCAGTCAGTCTTACTTTCCGAAAGACAATACCACGATTTTCGACACCGACGAGCTGATCGTAGACTGGCTGACACAGTTCTCTGAAATCAAAGATGCGACTTATGTACGTGGTTTCCTCGGACGTATGCTGTTCGCCGGGGAAGACGGTGTAAAGAAAATGCGTGTACTTTCCGGTGGTGAAAAAGTGCGTGTACTGCTCTCCCGTATGATGATCATGGGAAGCAATGTTCTGATGTTTGACGAACCTACGGACCACCTGGATATGGAATCCATTACTGCTTTAAACAACGGAATGATCAAATTTCCTGGTGTGATTCTGTTTGCCTGCCGTGACCATCAGGTCGTACAGACAACTGCCAATCGTATCATCGAATTCCTTCCGGATGGATCTATGATCGATAAGGTATCTACTTACGATGAATATCTCGAAAGTGATGTTATGGCAAGAAAGCGTCAGGTATACAACACAACAGTTGATGAAGAGGCTGATGATTAATCCTTTTTGTTGCAACTGCAAAAACGGCTGGCAGATACGAATATTCCGTATCTGCCAACCGTTTTTATTTGCATAATTATATGTTATTCATCTGTTAAAATACATCCGAAAAGATGTTACCACTATTGTAATTATAATTGTACTTGCCGGTCTTTCCATATGTGTTTGCCCGGGTTGCCTCTGCCTGTGCATAGGAATCAACCAGTGATGAACGGGTCGCAACACCATACGCATACGAACCGGTTCCATGGAACAAATCCTTTGCTTTACTCATATCCGCATTTTTGAATGTATTCTTGTCAATGGACAAAATGCCGGTCTTTGCATCCACATTGATTCCAATCTCTGCAAGATCTTTGCTGTTTCCGGAAGTCAGATTTTTCATTGAACTTACCGTGCTCTCAATACGGCTTGCAGAAGACTTTGCACTTGTAGTCAGTAATGAATTGTAATCCTCCACAAAGCTGCTGACATTTTCATAAATTTTATCGGTATCATAATTTCCATCTGCTTTCTTTGAGAAAACGGAATTGGACTTTGTAGAATACAGTTCCTTGGCAGAAGCCGTCAGCTCTTCTGCTGCACTTTCAATATTCGCAAGTGTCTTCGCGGAATCCTTTGATGTAGAAGTTGACGTATTTGTTTTATCCTTTGCGGATGTTTTTGTATCGTTCGAATCAAGTTTGTAATAAGATTTCATGAGCTTACTGTAAGATCCGCTCCGAATACTTGCATAATCACTCAAATTAATTCCAAGAGTTCCAGAATTTATGGACTTTGAAGATGAGCCAAGACTCGAAAACAACATACTGATTGACGACGAATCGTAAGAAGAAATTCCTCTCATAATTATTATCACTCCTTTTTAATCGACAACTATACTCTAAATTTTATATCGGCGTTTTATTTTAAAAATGAACCCCTGCTATACATCTTCGATCTGCCAGTCAATCGGTTCGATTCCATTCTTTTCCAGAAATGCATTTGCCTGGCTGAAATGTCTGCAACCAAAAAAGCCTCTGTACGCAGAAAGTGGACTTGGATGCGGCGCTTTTAAAATTAAATGTTTCGGGTTGGTCAGCATCGGAATTTTGCTCTGTGCCGGTCTGCCCCACAACATATAAACAATCGGTCTGTCCTGCGCGTTTACCGCCTGAATAATCGCATCGGTAAACTGTTCCCAGCCGTGTCCCTGATGCGAATTTGCCTGATGGGCACGCACGGTCAACACCGTATTCAAAAGCAACACTCCCTGGTCTGCCCATTTTTTCAGATATCCATTATTTGGAATTCTGCAACCGAGATCATCATGCAGTTCCTTATAAATATTCTGTAAAGATGGCGGAATATCTTTCTGGTCCGGTAAAACTGAAAAAGACAATCCGTGTGCCTGATGCTCATTGTGATACGGATCCTGTCCTAAAATAAGCACCTTCACCTCGTGCAACGGTGTAAAATGCAAAGCATTGAAAATATCTTCTGCCGGCGGATACACAACCGTCCGGCTGTACTCTTCTTTTACAAATTGGTACAGATTACGATAATACGGCTTTTTAAATTCCGCATCCACCGCTTCGAGCCAATCATTCGTAATCATTGACATAATGATTTCTCCTTATCGTCTCACTGACACACCTTTGTCTGCCAGATAATTTTTCAAATCCATAATCTCTAACTCTTTGTAATGGAACAATGACGCTGCAAGTGCCGCATCTGCATGTCCTTCTGTCAGGGCATCGTAAAAATGCTCCTTTGTTCCTGCGCCGCCTGAAGCGATTACCGGAATGGAAACATTATCTGCAATCATGCGGGTCAGTTCAATGTCATATCCGGCTTTCGTTCCATCACAATCCATGCTTGTAAGAAGAATCTCGCCGGCACCAAGCTGATTTGCTTTCATCGCCCACTCAACCGCATCGAGACCGGTGTCAATTCTTCCACCGTTCTTGTAAACATTCCATCCGCTTCCATCTTCTCTTCTTCTTGCATCAATCGCAACCACAACACACTGGCTTCCGAATTTGTCGGCTGCATTTCCAATCAGTTCCGGCGTATTGATTGCTGATGAATTGATGGAAATCTTATCTGCGCCCTCTCTCAAAAGCGCTTTGAAATCATCTACCGTACGGATACCTCCACCAACGGTAAATGGGATAAAAACTTTCTCCGCCACTTTGCGAACCATGTCCACAACCGTTCCACGGTTGTCCGAAGAAGCGGTAATATCCAAAAACACAACTTCATCGGCGCCTGCTTTATCGTATGCTGCCGCAACTTCCACTGGGTCTCCTGCATCTCTTAAATTGATAAAATTGATTCCCTTAACAACACGTCCATTATTCACATCCAGACAAGGGATAATTCTCTTTGTAAACATTATCTCTTTCCTCCCTGAAGTTCTGCAAAATTCTTTAAAATGGATAATCCCACAGTTCCGCTTTTCTCCGGATGAAACTGACAGGCGAATACATTGCCCTGTTCTACCGATGCGTGAATCGTGGTACTGTACTGTGTCGTTGCTTTTACAATCTGTTCGTCTTTCGCTTTCAGATAATAGGAATGAACGAAATATACATATGGATTTTCTTCCAGTCCGGTAAAAAGCCTTCCATTGTTCTGCAAATACAGGGAATTCCATCCAATATGCGGAATCTTAAGTCCCGGCTGATCCGGAATACGGACGATTTCTCCATCAAGCACATGTAGGCCTTCCACTCCCTGGCTTTCATCACTGCCTTCAAAAAGAAGCTGCAAGCCTAAACAGATTCCCAAAAACGGCTTATTTTCTGCAGCCACTTCATGAATCACTTTGTCGAGTTCGTATTTTTTCAACTGCTCCATCGCATCACCAAATGCGCCTACACCGGGAAGAATTACTTTTTCAGCAGCTTCAATCTCATGAAAATCGCGTGTGATCACACATTCCTCTCCAAGAAAATGCAATGCTTTTTCTACACTCTTCAGGTTCCCGGCATTGTAGTCAATAATTGCTATCATATGTTTTACTCCTAAATTAGCAGCGTCTTGCTGTATTTTGGCTGATTTTCTATCTAATCCCATTATTTTAAATCATAGCACATTCAAAGTTTCTTGTCGACACTCTGTCTTTACTTTCCCTCCACTGTCAAAAAGCAGTAATTCTGTCCCCAGCAGAAAGAGTTTTCTCCTACCAGTCCATCATTTGCCCCGTCAAAATATTTTACAAGGGGATATGTAAAATTTAACGTGAATCGCCCCTATGCGTATCCTGATTCGTGGCCTTCTGTGTATCCGGATTCATGCCCTTCTGTATATCCGGATTCATGGCCTTCCTAACATGATGATCAAAAGGTCTTTTGTTGTATAGGAGAATTCCAAAAGAATTTCTTATGCAGCAAACAGGAGGCCTGATTTCTCAGACCTCCTGAAATAATTTTTCCTGAAAAAATTGTATAATTTCCGTCCATACTTCATCCTGAAAAAACATCAGATCCGCATGATCGGCACCATCCAGGGAAAGCAATGTCACATCACATCCCTCTTTTTCCAAAATGTCATATAATTTTTCACTTTGACTATATGGCACGGTATGATCCTCTGTGCCATGAATAATAAGAAATGGCGGAGCTGCTTCTGCCACTTTGGACACCGGCGAAGAATCCCATGCATCTTTCTGATGTGTCATAACATTAAATCCCATGAGCTGGGATTCCGGAGACATCGCTGCTTTTTCCACATCATCATACGGAAATGCAGACGCATCTGTCGGCGGATACCACGGACATGCCGCCTGTACTGCACTGGAATATTCCAAATATTCCCCAACATCAAGTGATTGATCCTGGTCAAGGGCTGCCATACAGGTCAAATATCCTCCTGCAGATTCTCCCATCACACCAAATCGTTCGGTATCAATCCGATATCTTTTTGCATGTGCCCGCAAGTAACGAATTGCCGCTTTCACATCCAGCAACTGCATCGGATATGTTCCTTCATTGGAAGTCCGGTACTCCACACTTGCAACGACGAACCCCTTCTGTGCCAGCCGGCTCAGATATGCAAGGTGTGCCGATTTGTCCATACGAAGCCATGCCCCGCCACAAATCCACACGATGCATGGATAGGCTTTTTCTTTCCGGTCGTCCTCTGGATAAATCAGATCCAGCTTTAAATCTCTGCGGCAATGATCGTACCATGAATCTACCTGTGCATATGTGATATCTGTACACACCACATACTGTGGTTTTGTTATTTCCGATTTTAATGTTTTTCTCATTGTATTTTCTCCTGTAACAACCGTGTATACGCTTCCCGATTCTTTGCATTATAAATCGTCAACGCTTCTTTTCCTGACATCTTATATTCCTTTTTCAGAGTCTTCTTGATCTTGTTACCAAGCGCATCAAGTTCCTTGCTGCAATTATATTCCTCTGCACGCTCCTTATTCAGATCATATCTGCCATATGCACAAACCAATGCATCTGCCGCCTGCTCCTTGGAGCCATTGTGATCAAAGACAAGATAATCCTCATACTTTTTCGATACCGTTGCCAGAACTTCCAGCTTTCCATACAATTCTTCATCTTTTGCTTTCACCGTGCGTCCCTGCAGATGTTCATAACCTTCCACATAATTGCCCTGTGCCAGACATTGTTTTGCCTGATTGATACCTGACTGGTATCCCATAGTATGTGTACCAAGCAATATCAGTCCAAAAAGCGAACCTACCATGACTACAATCGCAATCACCGGAGCTTTCGGAAGTGGCGGTGTATTGTCTACTTCCTTCGGTTTCTTTTCTTTCTTCGGCTTTGGCGGTTTCTTTTGCTTTGGTTTGTTTTGCTTCGGTTCTTTTTTCTCCTTATCTTTTTTCTTTTTTTCTTTCTTGGATGTCTCTTTCTGATCTGCCTGTTCCAGTTCGTCGAGAATCATCTGATTCTCTTCTGTCAGTTCTGTCACAACATCAGCACCGGAAGTGTCCGTAATTTCCGTAATGTTTTCTTCTTCCGGTTCTGCGAAAAAGAATTTTGCAAGACGGGCAAAAATACCTCCTTCTTTTTTCTCCTTCGGTACTTTTTCTTTCTTTACTTTTTCCTTCTTATTGCGCTTTTTCTTCTTGGACTCCTGTTGCATATCTTCTTCCAGTGAATTTTTCTCTGGATCTGCAGCCTGCTCCTGTTCATCCATCTGTGCCTGTGCAAACGCTCCAATAGAATCTTCCTTGTCAAGATTTTTGCCCTGTTCTTCTCCATTTAATAAATCACCCAAATCCGAGAGATTTTCGGAATTATTAAGCATATCAAGCAAATCCGAATCTGCATTTCCAGCCAGGTCCGGCTCTCCGGCTTCGGTCAAAGGAAGTTCCTGTTCTGTTGCAGATGCCTCTTCCTTCTGCTCCTGCTGCACCTTATCATCAAACGCATCCACTGCCTGATCCAGCTGATCAATAGGCTGTGATTGCTGTTCCTGATCCGACAGGAAATCGAAATTGAAGTCCAGATCATCTCCCGTGTCCACTTCCAGATCCGTATCCGTCGGCACTTCTTCCGGTTCCTGTATCATTTTGGGTTTGTAATCAGAAAAAGGCTCCTGCATATCATCTTTGAGTAACTCCTCCTCAAATTCGCGTAAAAATTCTTCTTCCTTTTTTGCAGTAACCTGCGCATTACTCTCTGGCTCACCAAAAATTTCTCTTTCCAGTTTTTCCTGTGGATTCAGTGGTTGCTGCGTCTCTTGTGCATGATCCTCACTGTCATGCACAGAATTCAATAATTGATCCAAATAATTTTCTGATGCACTCTTACTCATAAATTCTCTCCAGTAAAACTCAATTAAGGGATGTGAAATTTCCACATCCCTTAAGCTGCTACATTTATTTATTTCCGTTGTCAATCAGCTTATCAATTGCCTCTACAAGACTTCCAATCTCCGGTTTGGTAAGCTGGGCATCAGCTCCAAGTATTTCGCCTTTGCGTCGCATTTCCTCATTAACAAGGGAAGAAAAGATAATCAGTGGAATATTCTTCAGAACATCGTCCGACTTTACCAGCTTGGTAAGTCTGTGTCCATCCATCTGTGGCATCTCTATATCCGTGATAATACATTGTACTTTGTCAGCTGGATTACCTTCCTTCTTAAACTTAAGCAATGTATCCCATGCTTCCTGTCCATTCATGGTCACAATCAGATTTGTATATCCTGCCTTATGCAGACAATCCTGAATCAGACTACTCAAAAGCTGTGAATCTTCTGCAATAAGAATGGTGTCTTCACTTCTTTCACGTCCCTGAAATTCTTTCATATCAGTCACTCGAAGTCCTGTTTCCGGACTGATGCTTGACACAATTGACTCAAAATCCAGAATGACGACCAGTTTATCATTGATTTTGATTACACCTGTAGAAACACTGCCATCCTGTCCATTGATAGTAGAATCCGGTTTGATAATCTCATCCCAGGATACCCTGTGAATTCCAATTACCTGGTCCACGTGGAATGCCACATTTAATTTGTTAAAGTTTGTAATAATAAACAAACCTCTTTCATCATTGTCCGGAATATCCAGACACCGTTTCAGATTAATTACGGTAATCATAGTATCACGTGGCATAAAAATACCTTCCACACTTGGATGTGTATTTGGTACCGGTGTTACTTTCTGATATGATAAAATTTCACGAATCTTTGCTACATTGATGCCGTAGTGATTATCGGCTAATGTAAACTCCAAGATTTCCAACTCATTTGTACCTGACTCTAATAATATATTTGTATCCATATATATTCTCCCCCATTTCTACATTGTTACCTGATACATTTGTCCATCCATCTCAACCTGCAAATCCTGCGTTGAAATTTCATCGGCCTGTTTTTTTGACACTTCAAATGCCAGTACCGTCTTGATCGACTTGCCCGGCTTTATTTTTCCCTGATAAGTCGAAAGATTTTTTGTGCTTAGGATTTTCTTTTCTACAATACGATCTGTACCATTGAAGCATCCATAAAACGTAACATCTTTCGATAGCATGTCTATCTTAATGCTCTTCTTTCCGGTGTTTTTCACATTGATATTCATAATGATCAACGTCTTTCCCGACGTGGCATTCACACTAAAATAATCACCTTCCTGATAAGAAGAAGCGGTCGAATATCCTTTATAAGAAACCTTTAAATTCTTACCAAGCAAATCAGATAATGCAATCTCCTTTGTTTGTGTATCCGTTTTGGTACCGCCAGTATGGGTATTCGTATTTGTTTCTTCCTGTACCTGCTGGGTATCCTGTTCGGTTGTATTTTCCTGCATCTGCGGCTCCGTCTCCGGTTCCACGTCTGTTATGCCATCCATCTGAAAAATATTATGTTTGGCAACAGCCTGAGCTGCGGCGGAAACAATCAGATCTTCCTCATCATCCGTCAGCTCATACAGCGATGTACCACATCCACCAAGTACAACGGTTGATGCCAGTAATATGGTCAAAAACTGCATCCTCTTTTTCATGTGTTTCTATCCTTCTTGTTACTTTTGCCCTATAAATTAAGATTATAGTATCATATTTCAGTATATAATACAACATTTTTCCGACTTAGTTGTTACTCTCCAATTCCATCCAGAATTCTACGCCATCCTCATGGTTAATTACGCCACATTTCTGATGAAAAGAATCCATAATCGCCTTTACAATGGACAATCCGATACCACTTCCACCATATTCACGGGTTCGTGCCTTATCCACTTTATAGAATTTCACCCAGATTTTGTCCAAATCCTCCTCTGGAATCGGTTCCCCCGTATTAAATACACTTGTCCGAACCAGTCCATCATGATAAGAAAAACGGATTTCGATGCGTCGCTGTCCATCTGCATGATTCATCGCATTGGTCAGGTAATTGGTAATAACCTCTTCGACCTTAAATTCATCGCCCCAGACATACACTGGCCCTTCTTTGTAAAACTGGATATCCACTTTTTTCTGCGCAGCCATAATAGAGGCTGACTGAATCACCCCTGTAATCAGTTCTGTAATGTCAAACCTTGTCATCTCTATCGTATCATTTCCAAATTCCAACTGATTCAATGTCAGAAGTTTCTTGACCATCTGATTCATTTTATCTGATTCATCCATGATGACATCACAGTAGAAATCCCGGCTTTCTGCATCATCGTTGATGCATTCCTTCAAACCTTCTGCATAACCTTGAATCAATGCGAGCGGAGTTTTTAACTCATGGGATACATTGGATAAAAATTCCTTTCGCATTTCATCAATCTGTTCTTTCTTTTCTATATCCTGCTGCAGACGGACATTAGCCGTCTTCAATTCACTGATTGTCTCCTCGAGCGTCTCCGACAATTCATTCATAGACTGTCCCAGTTCTTCAATCTCATAGCTGCCATACTTTGCAGGCACATATTTTGCATCAAAATCAAGTCCTGTCATTTTTCTGGAAATATCTGACAGTAACCGAATCGGCTTTGAAATACTGTTAGACAAAATTACGATCAGAATAATACTTAAGAAAATAGCACCAATACTGATCATTACAAAAAACTGATTCGTGATTGACGCGCTTTCACGAATACTCTCCAATGCAGTCCTCATATAGACATAGCCACCATCTTTCAGTGAGCCAAGCAGTACAAGATATTCCGAATCCAGTCGTTCATCCGTCTGGCGTACCAGTGTATAATCGTCACCTTTTTTTAAAACCTGAATCTGATTGCGGTCTGTTCCGTAAATCCAGTTGTCCATCTGCATCTGAAAACGCTGTGCATTGTTATAGGAGGTCCATACAAGATTTCTATGACGGTCCGTGATCAACATATTGATGTTGTTATCCACACAGATACGTTCAAAAGAAATATCATTGTCTCCGCTATCGCCACTGATACAGGCTTCATGCACCTGGCGGTAACCATTCAACAACTCTTTTTCTTTGTTATATGTGTAGTATTTTTCCAAAAACGTATTGTTGAGAAACCAGCACAGAACAACGGTTCCTGCAACAATTCCTATCATGGTAACAATGAGCTGCCATGTCAACGATGTCTTTTTTTTCATCCGGTATTCATCTCTTTTTCTTTATGCTTCTACTTCAAACTTGTAGCCCATGCCCCAGACTGTCTTAATATACTCGCCCTGCTTGCCCAGCTTGCTGCGAAGTTTCTTTACATGCGTATCAATGGTGCGGGCATCTCCAAAATAATCATAGTTCCAGACACTATTGAGAATACGTTCTCTCGACAATGCAATACCCTGATTGTCCATAAAATATTCGAGCAGCTCAAATTCTTTAAAGCTTAATTCTACACTTTTTCCATCTATGGTAACTTCATGTGCCGTTTTATCAAGTACGATCAGACCTGCCTTCTTAATCTGTGAAGAATCGCCAATCTGGTTGGTTCTGCGCAGAATTGCCTCCACACGTGCCACAAGAATTTTCGGTGAAAAAGGCTTTGAAATATATTCATCCACGCCAAGATCAAAGCCCATCAGTTCATCACTCTCATCGCTTTTTGCTGTGAGCATAATAATCGGAACTTTTGAATTTTCACGTACTTCGCGACACACTTCCCAACCGTTCATCTTCGGCATCATCACATCAAGAATGAGCAATGCAATGTCCTTTTCCCTATAAAAAATATCAAGTGCCTCTTCTCCGTCTCCTGCTTCTAAAACTTCATAATCCTGACGTACCAGAAAGTCACGCACCAATTTGCGCATTCTGCTTTCATCATCCACCACCAGAATTTTTAATTTGTCCATGGTTATTCTGCCTCCTGTTGTTCCAGTTTCTGTTCACGTATATTCAGTTCCACCTCACGCTTATCCAGTTCTTTTTCACGTGTGTCCAGTTTCTGCTCCCAGTTTTCATACTTATCAATAAGCTCATTTTCATAATTAAGTATGGTAACATTGTCCCCACTCACATAAGTAATGGCAAACATTGCTCCAATCACTATCGCAAATACAATGGCAAAAAACAGGCTTCTATGGTATTTTCTCCGATAGTTGTTCTTCTCACTGCGGCTTCCCGGCTCGTCGGATTTTTCCGGTGCATATACCGGAATCGGAAGCACATCCTCATATTTAATATATGGAATGGTATGTAAATATCCCTGCAGTTCTTTTAAGAACTCCATTCCCACCGGGGTCTCAAACACTTCCTGTAAGATCAGTTTCCGGTAAATCTGCAACACGGCATCCGGATCATCCATCTTTGTTTTGCTGCGTATATACCGGATTTTTTCCACTTCTTTTTGTGCGATTTGCGCCTGTTCTAATGATTCAAACGCATATCCTCTAACTTTGTACATAACTATCTTCTGCCCTCATCTAATTCTGCAATCTCACCCGACTGGTACGCACGAATCAGTTCTTTTAACTCCTCAATCCTGCTCATCATTCGTTTTCCATAATCTGTATCCCCTACCAGTATACGCCGGTCTGCATATTCTACAGCTTCCTGATTGGAAACGATATCAAGCTCATCCCTAACCGCAGAATCCGAAAAATCAAATGGTTCATGCGCAGACAAAGTCAATCCATAAGAATTGTAGGTCAGTGTATAACCTGCTATTCCTGTCTTACGTCGGTAAGTCTTGGAAAATCCACCATCAATCAATATCAGCTTTCCATTACATTTTACCGGACTTTCTCCTGCCATACGCTCCACCGGAACGTGACCGTTAATAATATGAACTCTTCCATCTTTCAATCCGAATTCATGCAGAATCTTGTCTGCGGTCTCCGGTTTATTGAATAAATGATAATATGCATTCTTGCTTTCATGATGCATTTTCTTATCTTCCAGAAAATACCGTTCAAATGTTGCCATTTTGCTGCGTCCATACAATGGTGAATTTGGCGCCGTCCAGATATACCACATCATATCCCTGCCTTTTTCGCGTTCTTCTTTATCCAGCGAGAAAAACGCCTTGCGGACATAAGATTCCAGCACATCATAAAGTTCTTTTCCACTGTAATATTTTCCATAGATATTTACTTTTGCGAAACTGCCATCCTCATTCATCGGTACACATCCATGATACAGCAGATTTCCATTATAAATTTTGTACATGCTGCCACGTTTCAGCATCAGTCTTACGTGTCTTTGCAGCTTTTCACAGTGAATAAATGAGGTTCTCAGTCGCGCCATCACTTCCGTTTCTTCCGGTGTCAGTTCATATGGATTCTCCGGATCGACCGTTGGAAAATAGGTATCCAGCATCGGATATTCCTGCCCATCAATTTCTACCGTTTTCTTTTCATAATTGATTTTGTGCAAAAGGCAACGGTTCTGCATGCCAAAATCAGGCCATTTCTGAACCAGCTGTCCTTCCAGTTTAAATCGAATGATAGCAATTGCCTTGTGCATCTTGCGGTTCATCTCGGTCTCTTTTTTGCTCCGCTCCTCATCCGTTGAATTTTTCAGCACAAAGCGTTCACATGGATCATCTTTATAGGCATCCATCGCAAATGTTGCCAGAGGAACCATGTTGATACCATATCCATCTTCGATCAGATCCAGATTTCCATAACGGATGCTTGTACGAATGACAGCTGCAATACATGCCAACTGTCCCGTTGCCGCTCCCATCCATACCATATCATGATTTCCCCACTGGATATCAAAAGAATGATACTTTTCCAGACGGTCCATAATCAGATCCGGCGATGGTCCCCTGTCATAAATATCCCCCAGAATATGTAAATGATCAATAACCAGACGTTGGATCAGTTCTGCCAGCGCTACTATGAAATTGTCCGTCTGCCCCAGTTCTACAATCGTATTGACAATTGCCTCATAATACGCTTCTTTATTCAGGACCTCCTGCTTTTCGGTAATCAGTTCCTCGATCACATACGCATAATCTTCCGGCAAAGCCTTACGTACTTTCGATCTTGTATATTTCGATGAAACGGTTTTGCATACTTCAATCAAACGATACAGCGTGATTTTGTACCAGTTCTCCATATCTTCTTCCTGCTGCTTTACCAGTTCAATTTTCTTCTGTGGATAGTAAATAAGCGTTGCCAGAGACATTTTGTCTGCCGTACTCAGTGTATGTCCAAATACATCATCTATCTTCTTTCGTACTGCTCCTGACCCATTGCGAAGTACATGGGAAAAGGCGCGGAACTCTCCGTGAATGTCCGACAAAAAATGTTCCGTTCCTTTTGGCAGATATAAAATCGACTGCAGGTTTATAATTTCTGTCGACGCCCGGCCTATCGTCGGATACAATTCCGCAAGCTGCTCCAGGTAATGTATACGTTCTTTTTCCACAAAAACACCTCTTCCTGTATTAGATTCAATAGTTATAATAATTTTATCATAAAAAGCCCTTTTTGTAAGCCTAACATATTGAAAATTTTGTGAACACACCGTATTGTTCAGTGAATTCCAAAGGAATCTCCTATGCAGCAAAAAAGCGGGATTTCTCCCGCTCTCTTGCCTGACTGAATTTGACTATTATTTTTACTATTTCATTATAATTTTTCATACACTTCAAATAAAGTCCAACTTTTTTACGAAATTAGACGTCTTTTGTCAAAAGCAGTTCACTTTTGAACCATATGTAATCTTTTCTTGTATATTTTCGCGTTTATTATTATAATGACATTAGCAATATATGAGCCAATACCCATTATTGCCGCACAATTATAACAGAAATGAGGATTTTTCCATGACCAGAGAAGAAATGATGGATAACTTGGGAAATAATTTTGAAAAAGAACGTATTGCTCTTCATTTTTCACAATCCCAAATGGCCGAGGCACTTGATATGTCCCTCTCTTCTTACAAAAGAATTATTAACGGAGAAACCAATCGCATTGATTTCTACACAATCTATTTAATGTACAAACTTACCAATAAATTTTCTTATGAGCTATGTGGAATTCCGATTCCGGAATTAGAGACCTGTAATGCATTGCAGAGGCTCTCCCCCTCCCAGCAGCGTTTTATCAATGGTGTCATTGATTTTGAGAAAGAATTTTCGCAGAACCTTAACGATAATGAATCCGCCGATGATTATGTGACAATGATCATTCCAAGCGGTGATATGCAGGATGGTATGATTTACGATTCCTGCTCACTGGAAAAAATCAACGTATCTGCATATCAGAAACGTTACAACGGCATCATCGACTGCGCAATCAAAATAACCACCAATCATCTCCATCCTGCATACTTTTTAAACGATATCTTATTGATCAGCCGCCAACCCATCCGCGACGGCGATACCGGAGTATTCATCAATAAGGTAACTGGGCTTGCCTATATCCGTCGGTTTCGTCAGACGAATCCCTGCCGGCTCGAACCGATCTGTCACTACGGAACACCTTTTCTTATTGACAGTAATAATGCTGCAGAGATGTCTCACTGGATCAAATTTGGTTACGTTGTTACAAAAATGAGATTCTGAATCCATTGCATATCTTTTTTACGCATTTTAATAGGCGCCATCCGAATTTTCTTTCCCGATGACGCCTATCACTGTTCATTCTCCAATGGAATGTACCTCACTTTACTTCTTTCGTTTTTCTTACATTCTTCTCTATTCGTTTACCTCAAATGGCTATCTGAAGGTTCTTCTTCGCTTTCACTTTCCTCTTTTGTATTTCCGCCACTGGTTTCCTTAGTTCGAATGTTGTGCTAAGTTGCTCCCTGCCAATACTTATGTTCCCTTTGGACCGTACCTCCTGTTTTCTTTCTGACCTCGAAGCTTTCTCGTCACTTCGTAGGATTTATTGTTTTCTGTTCTTTTGTTATGTTTAATATAACATACAATAGTACACATGTCAATGTATTTTTTTACTTTTTGAAGTATTTTTCTTTTATATCTTTTAATTGTATTATTTCCATATATTTTTCAGACTATTTATATTATTTCTATTGTTTACATTTCTGGATTTTGTGTATTTACACTTTCTTCCTCTATTGGAAACAGCCTCATATTGCGAACTTATTACATAATTGTTACAATTCATTTGTACTTAGCTAATACAAATATTTGAAAGGAGGATATTATTATGTGTTTCAAACTTTTCAATAATTGTGATTTACTGACATTTATCCGTAATTGTTTCGGATGCTAATAAAAAGCAAACAGATACATGAAAATAGCTGTCGCATCATTTGATGTGACAGCCATTTTTTATTCAGCACCTGAATAGTTACCACCTATATATTTTCCGTATAACGGCATCCCGGGAATCCACTACAGCCCCAGAATTCTCCAAATCGGCCATTTCGCTTTTTCATTGGCTGCCCACAAATTGGACAGAGTTTCACTTTCGTTTTTCCGCCTCTGGAGCCATCCATTTCCTTTGCCAGCTGCTCAAACACCTGTTGATTCATACGGCAATCATTCAATGCACGATGCGCGCCTTCCGTCGAAATTCCATAATACTGTGCCAGATCACTCAGCCTGTGATGCCCCAGATCCGGCAGACACAGGCGCGCCAGTTTCAAAGTATCTATGTAATCATTGGTCACCATCTGCCCAAAATATCTCTCACTGTCCCGATACAGAAATTTCATATCAAAACTGTTGATATTATGCCCCACCAGAATACTGTCCCCGACAAAATCCATGAACACCTGCAAAATTTCTTCAAATTTCGGAGCATCTGCCACCATGTCGTCCGTAATATGATTCACCATACTCGCTGCATACGGAATCGATCTCCCAGGATTCACCAGCTGGCTGAACTCATCAACGATCACACCGCTTTGCACCTTCACTGCCGATATCTCGATTACTTCATCGTAGTTGCTCGAAGTTCCCGTCGTCTCCAGATCAAATAAAACATAATCTGGAACATATTTATTAATTAGTCTTCCCTTTGTGTTTCCTAACATTTGCTTCTTCCTTATTGTAATTGCCTGTAACTATTCCAACCACATTTGCAAAAACGCACAATTATTTCATATCTACCAGCACCTTCACACGGTTGTATACATTTAATTCCGATCCGCTGGAATCTACATCCACACTGACCATTCTCGCATCCGGCATCCGCCGTTGTAACGAAGGATATAATCCTCTGCCGCAACAGTGATTGACCATACAGCCAAACGGCTGTACCGCCACGACCTTTCTGCAATCATGCTTCACATGTCCGACGATTTCTCCCCCGATCAGCCATCCATCCCCTATGTTGTAATGAAAGCTGACATAGTCCTGTGCTTCTTTTTTCAATGTTGCAAAATTCTCCATACAATAGAAACCATATTGACGCAGAGACTGCAGCATTGCATTTTGTAGAGAAGTGAACAATTTCAAAACAACCTTATACAACAATGCTTCCATTCTGCCGGATTCCTTTAAATGCGAATCCATATAGTACATTACATACCAGGAAAGGCCATTGGTATGACTTTCGCAGCCTTGTTCTTCAAGAAAGCGCACCATATTCCAGTTTCCCAGATGGCAATACTTGATATAAATTTCTCCTACAATACCGATTCGCTGCTTTTTACAGTCCATTTTTTGCATTTTCCGAAAGTCGGCAGCAATCTTTTTGAAATTTCGTTTCATATGGCCGATGGCAAGATGTTTTCCACATATGATATCTTCGGAAAGCACACGAATCCACTTTTTCCAGATATTTTCTGCCGCACCACGCTTTGCTTCATAAGGGCGTGTCTGCTGCAATAATGCCATCAGGATATCTCCATAAAATAATCCAAACAATGCGCGCCACACCATTCCCGGCTCGATCTGAAACTGTTCCTCTTTTTCGAGACCTTTCAGATTCAACGCCAGTACCTTTACCTGTGGAAAACCGGCTTTTGCCACTGCTCTGCGCAATACGCCCGTATAGTTTGATCCCCGGCAGGCATCCCCTGCTGAGGGCATCAAAAGCCTTGTCCGGTTCAAATCATATTTACCGGATTGCAGTGCCGCAATCATCTGCCCCGTGATCAGAATAATCGGATAGCACATATCATTGTTTACATACTTTAATCCAATGTTAACGATATTCTCCTCATTCTCCAACACAACCGGGCGATAATTTTTTGAATAAAAAGCATACTTCAACAAGGGAAAATGCATATCCAGCATCGCCGGAATGAGCAGGATATATTTTTCCCTGTCGCTGTTTTCATCAATCCGATACATTACGCTTCCCTTTTACCTGTTCTTGTACATGCAATGTTTCCTAATTTTTCCAGATACATTCCCCTGTAATTTCAGCGAGATCCGATACCCCGCACATCTTCATGGTATCTTCCAGTTCACCGCCGATTTTTGATATGTACGCTTCCACGCCTTCTCTTCCACCACCATAGACAGCCGTAACAAATGGCCTTGCAATGATTACTGCATCTGCCCCCAGTGCAAGTGCTTTAAACACATCTGTTCCGGAACGGATTCCACCATCCACAAAGATTTTCATGGAACCATCCACAGCTTTTGCAATGTCCGCGAGTACTTCTGCCGTTGCCGGGCACTGATCTAACACACGTCCTCCATGATTTGACACTACAATTGCATCCGCGCCTGCTTCCTTTGATTTCAAAGCGCCTTTTACCGTCATAACGCCCTTTACAATAAATGGAACACCCGCTTCTTTTGCCACTTCACGCAATTCTTCCACCGTTTTACTTCCAGCCGGCGGCTCAAAATTTTTCAAAAACGGAAGTCCCGCAGCATCCACATCCATCGCTACCGCAAAAGCCTCCGATGTATGTACCAGTTCCAACTTTTTACGAATAGTTTCCATATTCCATGGTTTTACCGTCGGAATGCCCAGGCCTTTTGCCTTATGGATTGCTTCAGTTGCTGCAACCATTACGTTGCTGTCCATTCCATCTCCGGTAAATGCTGCGATTCCAAATTCCGCACAGGAAGAAACCAGAATATCATTATAAGAGATGTCATTGAGACAGTCTCCATAATGCAGATTGACCGCTCCCACCGGTCCCGCAAAAAACGGATACCGGAACTTTTTCCCGAACAGTTCCAGCGAAGTATCGACCAGTCCATTCTCCGCGATCGTATCCATGTTCACACGGATTTCTTTCCACTTATCATAGTTGCGAATTGCCGTATCTCCGATTCCCTTCGCACCCGGTCCCGGAATCTGATTGCCGCAGGCTTTTCCATTACATTCTTTGCAGGCCTTGCAATACTTGCCAATGCGAGGTCTTGCCAGTTCTATACACTCTTCATAATTCATTTGTCTTTGCTCCTTGTCTCTCTTTGGAATTATTATAACAGCTATTGGACATTTTGTCATACGATTCCCATTGTCCAGATATTTACCTGTTCTTTTCCATTGTATCACCAGAAACAACTTAATCATTATAGGAATTTTTAACTGTATGGATATATACATAAAAAACAATTTACTATGTCCACTAAAAAAGTCTATTTTGGACCAATACTAAAAAACGTATTGAAATGTCCAACATCGAAAATAATTTTGGACATATGTAAAAAGGTCATGCCATACTGTCCAATTTACATGATTTAATTGGACCTCATTACAACGCATTTTTACATATGTCCATTCTTATCCAAAATTGTGGACCTGGCTTGATTCATTTCTTCCATATGTCCATAACCACGATTCAAGAAGCTCTCTAACCAGAAGCTGAACATTATGGTTACATTTCAGATGAACATCTTTGTAAGCTTGCTTTTGCTGTACGGGAATTTCAAAGTAATTCCTATATAAAAAATAGCCATTACAGAGAACCCCAATCTCCATAATGGCTATATGTAATACTCATTATATTATTAAGTTGAAAACAAAAATTTTATGTCACCTACAAAATGAAAGATTTATTACTCTTCTAAAATCGGCAAATTATTTAAACATGGTGGCAAGTGCATCATATGGTGGTCTGTCATTGGAGTTAAAATCATGCCACCCATTGTTAAACTTCCCCAATAAACCAACAACCAAACCGAACGAAAATCAGTTGTTACACCGCCTTCTTCTAAGATACGCATTACTCTTTCATATGGCACCATTGATTTTATCTGCTCTAATGTAATATTTTCTAATATATGACGCGTGTTTTTTCCGACTGCAATCATATATTCATGCAGTGCTTTAATATTGATTTCCTTTCCAAATACTATTGCCTCATCAAGTTCCAATGCATTTCCCGTATCCGTAATTGAAGAACCAATTTTTATTTGCCAGTCTCTATTAAATATCTGCTCTTGATCAGCCATCAAAATATTACTTACCAAATCCTCAATTCTATAAGTATGCCAAAATTGCCAACACATAGGAACTGTTCTTGTCCCTGCATAATGCAAATCTACATCATAATCTTCTCTCGGAACTAATGCATTTTGATTTCCATTTAGCATGTAATCCAAAACATAATCTGCAATCGTCTTTTCTGTTCTTCCGGAAATTTCTGCTGGATGAACCATTGCATGAACTTCTAACGTAAGTTCTCTTATTTTATCTATGTCTGTTCCTTCTATTGCATTCTTTAATTCATTATATTTTTCGCGGATTGGTGCAAACAATTCCTCTTTTGTCATATCTTATTTCCTCCCAAATTCAAAGTTTCACATCAGATACTCTTATGTACACCTGACACTATAGTACTTCAAAAATTACGATTATTCTACTTTGATTTCTATTGTACCTAATTTTATATGTGTAATCAATCATACTAATCTTCTATGATTTTTTCATATTACAACATTTTCACTCTATTAGACATACAAAAAAAGCCCATGCGCTTACTTCACTTGCAAAGCACATGGACATCTATATTCATTTCAATAGCTAATCTTTCATTTTAATCTAATACACACCTTCATTTTTGATTTTCCTAATAGTTCTAAATGCACAAAATCCGAACACATCACTGTGTTCGAATTTGCAAGTTTGAGTGAAACAGACGCATTAAAAGGCGAACTCCGTTCGCAGGCGTCTGCGTGCTTCACAAGGATTCCTCCCACCTTCGGCGGGTCCCTCCTTATGAAAATTAGTGGACTAGACGGGAGTCGAACCCGTGTCCAAAAACCAATTCCCTGTCCTTCTACGAGTGTAGTTTGTTATTTAACATTCCCTCCACCACACGAAAACAAACATCCTTGTGGCTTTAGTAGCTTCATGATACGCCCGCAGGTGCAAAGCTTAGCCTGCGTCGTTTCTCACATAGTCGAAGCCTGGTCCTAAAGTGTGAGTGCTCTAGGTCAGACTGCTGCCATTAGGCAGCGTATGCTAAATTATCTTCAGCGTTTAATTTTAATTGTGGAATTTAACGCATCCCGTGCGACTCGCTTCTCCAGCTGCATGATCCCTGTCGAAACCATTACTAGCCCCTGCAATATATTTTTGCGTAGCAAAAATGTATTGCTACGCGAACGTGCCTCGCCCTTAGGGCGATCTTTCATGCACGTTTGCTTCCCGTTTTCTCTGGAAAGCTTCTCTTCCTTGCGTAGCAAAAATATATTGCTACGCGAACGTGCTTCGCCCCTAGGGCGAATTTTTCATGCACGTTTGCTTCCCGTTTCCTCTGGAAAGCTTCTAACCAAGATTTCGTACTTTGAAATCTCTTTCTGCTTCTCTCTTCTGATCCTTCTTGGCAATATCCTGACGCTTATCATAAAGCTTCTTTCCTTTTGCCAATGCGACCTGAACTTTTACAAGACTTCCTTTGAAGTATACTTCCACCGGAACAATGGTATAACCTTTCTGCGCAATCTTGCCGACAAGCTTTTGAATTTCTTTCTTGTGCATCAAAAGCTTCCGCGGTCTGAGCGGATCCTTATTAAAGATATTTCCTTTTTCATAAGGACTGATATGCATACCATAAAGAATCACTTCTCCATTCTCGATATGAATGAACGACTCTTTAATACTGCATTTGCCCATACGCATGGATTTTACTTCAGTTCCTGCCAAAGCGATGCCGGCTTCAAAAGTCTCTTCAAGGAAGTAATCATGATAGACTTTTTTGTTGTTGGCTATTAACTTTCTTGCCTGTTTTGCCATACCGGCCTCCTCCTTGTCATCTTGTCTTACCTAGTGTATATGATTTTTTTCAAAAAAGCAATAAACTGACGGTTGAATTTTGAAAGATTTAAGAATTTCCTCCATTTTCGTCAGATACTTCCAAAATCTCGGTTTCATCTGCCAGTACAAAATCAATGGTACGAAGAATTCTGTCGCAATGTTCGACTGTAACGTATACCTTTTGTCCCAGTTTGTATCTGCGGTTCGTCACCTCACCGACCAGTTCATACGTATCTTCATAATACTGATAAAAATCATCCGTAAGTGAAGTCACACGTACAAGGCCTTCCACTGTATTCGGAAGTTCTACGAAAAAGCCCCATTCGGTAACACCAGATATCACACCCTCGAAAGTCTCGCCAACGTGAGCCTCCATATACTGCACTTTCTTCATTTTGATAGTCTCTCGTTCCGCCTCATCTGCCCGTCGTTCCATTTCGCTGGAATGCTTGGCAACTTCCGGCAGAATATGCTCATAGTGTTCTATTCGCTTTTCATTCAGGCGGCCACGAAGGCTCTCTTTGATAATCCGGTGAATCTGCAGATCCGGATATCTGCGGATAGGAGACGTAAAATGGCAGTAACAATCGGCAGCCAGTCCGAAATGCCCCGTATTTTCCACCGTATATCTCGCCTGTTTCATAGAACGCAGCGTAAGACGGCTGATCAAAGCCTCCTCCTGTGTTCCCTCGATCTTCTGTAAAAGTTTCTGTAACTCCTTTGGATGTACTTCATCCGCTCCAATGTGCAGCGAATAGCCAAAATTATTGATAAATGTAGAAAGCTTGCTGATTTTTTCAGTATCCGGATTTTCATGGGTACGATATACAAATGGCAACTCCCGCCAGTAATAATCAGCTGCAACCGTCTCATTCGCTGCAAGCATAAAATCCTCGATCAGTTTCGTTGCAACATTGCGGTCATACGGACGAATATCCACAGGATTTCCCTGTTCATCCAGAATCACCTTTGTCTCCGGAAAATCAAAGTCAATCGAACCTCTCTTCATACGCTTTTTGCGTAAAATGGATGCCAGTTCCGCCATCTGTTCAAACATTGGAACAAGCGGTTCGTATTCTGCAATCACAGCCGGGTCCTGATCGACCAGAATTTTCTTTACATTCGTATAGGACATTCTGCGGTTGACACAGATCACAGTTTCCGCAATCGTGTGATCAATGATCTCTCCCTTGGGATTTATCGTCATAATACAGCTGAGTGCCAGACGATCCTCTCCCTGATTCAGAGAGCAGATTCCATTTGACAATGCATGTGGAAGCATAGGAATCACACGGTCAACCAGATAAACAGAAGTGCCGCGTTTCAATGCCTCGACATCCAATGCACTGTGTTCCTGCACATAGTTGGAAACATCTGCTATGTGAACGCCGAGAATATAGTTTTCTCCGTCCATGGTCAACGATACCGCATCATCCAGATCCTTGGCATCTTCTCCGTCAATCGTAACCATCTGCCAGTCCCTGAGATCCATACGGCCCGCCCGGTCTGCTTCCGATACGGGCTTTGCAACATTCTCGACCTGTTTCATAATTTTTTCTTCAAATTCTACCGGCAGACCATATGCACGGACGATTGATAAAATATCCACACCCGGATCGTTGATATGACCAAGGATTTCTACCACTTTTCCTTCGGGCTTTCGGTCCTTTTTTCCATAACTTGTAATCTCAACTACGACTTTATGTCCGCTGACAGCGCCCTTGGAACGCTCCTGTGGGATAAAAATGTCCGAACCGAACTTTGGATTATCCGGTACTGCAAAGCCAAACGTCTTACTCTGCTCATAGGTACATACCACCTGTTTCATTCCGCGTTCGAGAATATTTAATACTTTTCCCTCCTTGCGCTTTCCGGTTGTTACCGGGGAAATGGATACCTCAACAAGATCCATATGCATTGCTCCATTGGTATCTGCCTCCGGAATAAAAATGTCATCCGGCTCTCCTTCAATCGAAACAAAACCAAATCCCTTGGGATGTGCAAGGAATGTACCTATAATTTTTTTCACTTCGGATTTACTGAACTTTCCTCTCTTAGAACGTTCAATTTTGCCTTCTGTCATGAGTTCATCCAGAATCTGTTCCAACTGTGGACGCTGTTCCTTTTTGACACCAAGAACAATTGCAAGTTCCTTGATTTTCATTGGAACATACATACTGTCGCACATGAAATCATATATCATTTTCTTCCTTTGTTCGTATTTTTTATCAGACATTTCCTTCCTCCTTTCTTATGTGGATTTCTCCCTGTAAATAAACAGAAAAAAAGACCGCCGACATTCATCGACAGTCCATCTCTTTACCAGATACCCATATTAAGTACCATTCCAATGACTAAGAATAAGATAACTCCAATTCTTGTAAGTTTTACTAACATTCCTTCCATGGAACGTCCCCTATTCTTACCCCAGTAAGTATCAGCAGCTCCTGCGATCGCACCAAGTCCGGCTGACTTACCTTCCTGCATCAAGATTGTTACTGTAATGACAATGCTTAATATAATAAATACCACTGTTAAAATCGTTTTTAAAACGGCCACGATTTCCACCTCCTAATTCAAAACTTACGCTTATTCGAGTATAGCATATCCATCTTTACATTTCAACTTTTTTTTATTTTTTTACATCTTTTCCAAATGTAAGCAAATTATCGTTTTCATTTAGGTAATAATCCATTATAATAAGTAATAAGAAGATAGATCTTAACATTCATTAGGAGTATAACATGACACCCAGATATTCGCGCAGAATTTCTCTGCTGCTTTTTCTTGGTCTTTGTCTGATTCTAATTGGCTGCAGTGGGGATCAGACCTCCCCTTCCCGGCCTCCATCCTCGCCATCTGCGAATAAGAATGATTTACCAGATACGTCATCTGCGACCCGTGACAATACACCAGAGGTCCTGACGCCATCTGCTGACGGCAAAGACACCTATACATGCGATGTATCCACAATCGATGCAAGTAATGTTGCAGAAGGGTATGTTATGGTCAATTACACCGGAACGAATCCAAAAGTCAAACTACAGATTACCGGACCGGATACCATAACCTATACTTACAACCTGCATGGGGATTACGAAGTCTTTCCACTGACGGCCGGAGACGGGGATTACACGATCACTGTTTTTGAAAATGTGTCCGGCACACAGTATGCGACAGCCTTGTCCCAACAGATAACAGTCAAAATCAGCAATACGTTCGGTCCATTCCTTTATCCGAATCAGTATGTGCATTTTACTTCCGACTCACCGGCTGTTGCAAAAGCTTCCCAGCTTGCAGCTTCTGCTACCAGTGATTTAGATGTGGTTTCCAGCATATATAATTATATTATAGACAATTTTACCTACGATTATGACAAAGCCGCCAATGTTGCAAGCGGATATTTACCGGATGTGGATGAAATTTTTAAAACACAGACCGGCATCTGCTTTGACTACGCTTCTGTCATGGCGACCATGCTTCGCAGTCAGCGCATTCCTACCCGGCTTGAGATTGGCTATGCCGGCGAGAATTACCACGCATGGATCAGCACCTATATCAAAGATATCGGCTGGGTAAACGGTATTATCGAATTCAACGGAACTTCCTGGACACTCATGGATCCTACCTATGCATCCACAAGTAAGTCCCCGGAAAAATTCGTAGCCGACCAGAACAATTACCAGCTTAAATATGTATATTAAACATTTCCATTAAGGAGGAAATTATGTCGCACCGTAACAAACAATTAACCCAGACCGAGATTGCTGTCTTTTGTCAGCAGATTGCCCTTGTGGTCAATGCCGGTCTCCCGACTTACTACGGAATTTCGATTCTGCGCGATGAAGCTGCCGATAAAGAGACTGCTGCTCTATTTGACCAGATTTACCAGCCCATGGAAAAAGGCTCCCAGATGCATGAAGCTCTGCGCGCCACCGGGCGTTTTCCAGAATATATGATACATATGATTGAACTCGGCGAGACTACCGGAAGGTTGGAAGAAGTTCTCAATTCCCTGAGTAAATACTACGAACGTGAAGCGGAAATCCGCAATGGCATTCAAAAAGCAATTACCTACCCGCTGATCATGACGGTTATGATGATTGCTGTCATTCTCGTTCTCATTGCCAAAGTTCTTCCTGTTTTTTCACAGATTTATGCGGAACTAGGAAGTGAGCTTACCGGCTTAGCCCGTATGCTGATGCGTATCAGCAATCTGATCAACCGCTATATGATCGTATTTGTGATTGCTTTTGTCGTGCTTTTTGTTTTCGGTCTCCTCATATATCAGACCGACATCGGCCGTGTACTTTTTCAGGGGAAAAAATATGCCATGACGATTGCCGCCAGCCGCTTTGCCAACTGCATGTATCTTGCTCTTGTCAGTGGTCTGGATACCGACCGTGGCCTGGAACTGGCAGAAGCGCTGGTAAATAACCCGCATATGCAAATGCGCATCCAGTTATGCAAAGAACATATGAAAAATGGCGATTCGTTTGACCGGGCACTTTTACAATCCGGCGTATTTTCACAGATCTATGCAAGCTGGATTGCAATCGGATATAAAACAGGCGATATGGATGCTGTCATGCAGCGTATCAGCCTTGCCTATGAAAAAGACAGTGACGATCAGCTCAATCGTATGATCTCAGCGCTTGAACCGACACTTGTTATTATTTTATGTGTGTTCATCGGACTGATTCTGATTTCACTGTTACTTCCACTATTAGGCATTATGTCCAGCATCGGCTAAGGAGGAATTTATGCTTTTTTCTATAAAAAAACGGGAAAAAAGCCATATGATCCAATTTGTTCCAATTCTGCTTCTGCTATCGGTTATCCTGATATTTGCGCTGAGTGCCACGCAGCTTACCACTGATAACCGTGCACACGAGCGCGAAATCGTAAGCAATGCGTTGGAGCGGAGCATTACACAATGTTATGCTCTGGAGGGTTCTTATCCTCCAAATCTTTCGTATTTGTGTGATCACTATGGTTTTACCTACAACAAAAAACATTTTTTTATTGATTATCAGTACATTGGGAGCAATTTGCGTCCGGATGTCACAATCATAGAACAATCTGCGGAGAATTGACATGCTTCAACTGGAAAACTCATCAAGAAAAATCGATACGGTATTTATTGTTTCGCTTTTTGTAATGTTTGCGATCACAGCGATTCTTTTAATTCTGATTGGCGCACGCCAATATCGCTTTACAGCAGATTCCATGAATCGCAATTACGAAATCCGGACAGCGTCATCTTATCTGACGGAAAAAGTCCATCAATCCGATACCATCACCGGTGTATCGGTTGTCGATTTTTCTGTTGGTTCTGCACTTGCATTGACCGACAGACAAAATAATCAGACTTATATTACCTACATCTATTATTATGACGGAGTATTAAAAGAACTTTTTGTAAAAGAGGATGCCGCCTTTACCCCTTCTGCCGGACAAACCATTGTACAGCTTCACGGATTTATACCCGAATTCGTACATACCGGACTGATCCGTATTACTTTTACGGACACACAAAACAAGGAGCACAGCATTTATCTGGATATCAATGCTGCTTCGGGAAAGGAAATGTAATGAAACGTACACATTCCAAAAACAGTCTATTTCTTATGGAAATCATATTAAATCTGCTGCTTTTTTCTGTGTTACTGGTTGTCGGGCTTCAATTTTTTATTCATGCCCATACACGCACAGAAGAAACGACACAGCTTCATCAGGCTGTGAGCAGCTGTGCAAGTGTAGCTGCTGTATTTGAGCGCGGAGATGGCTCTCTGGACGACCTTCTTACGACCTATCGTTACAGTGTAAATCTTGACGATAAAATCGTGATCTATCTGGATACCGATTTCAACGAATGCAAACGAAAAAAAGCGACTTACTTTCTGACGGTTTCTCTGGCTACAGGCAGTTCGGATACACTTTCCAAAGCCAGTATCGTCTGCTCCGACTCCGATGCACAGGTACTCTATCAACTGACAGCCTGCCATTATAACCAATTAAAAGCAAACAAACTGCAAACACAGTCCATGGGGGGAATCTAATGGGAAAACAAAAAGAAATGAATCAACGAAGCTTTTCCAATTTTGGTTTTTCCAGCATACTGCTTGCTTTTGTAATGCTCTGCATTGTGACTTTTTCAGCACTGTCACTGCTTACGGCCAATGCCGATTACAAACTCAGTAAAAAAGTAGCCGACAAAACCGCTGCCTACTATCAGGCCGAAGAGAAGGCCTACCTTCTGCTTCAGGAAATTGATCAGGATCTTGCCCGCGCCTACCGGAAAAGCGACACCAAAGAATCTTATTATACACTGGTCACAGAATATCTGACACAGGAGAAATCCGATACTGGATTAAACCTTTCATCCGACGGAAATGAGATTACCTTTCAGATTTCTTATGGTGAAAATCAGTCACTTCATGTCGGACTTCGCATAAACTATCCACATAGGAACACGGGTGTTTTCTATGAACTGACACAGTGGCAGACGATCAGCACAATGCCGGAAGAACCGGATACAACCTTGCATCTGCTTGGTTCCTGACAAAAAAATAACTATATGAGGAGAAAATAAATGGACGTTAGAAAAATTTTAGAAGAGGCAACCAAACGTGAGGCATCCGATATCTTTATTATTGCCGGACGACCACTCACTTACAAATCCAAAGGTATTATGAACACTTTGGATGACCAGCGTATGGAGCCCAAAGATACCTTTCAGTTTGTAAGTGCAATCTATACGCTCGCAGAAAGAAACATCGACGATTTCGCCCGTACCGGAGATGATGATTTTTCCTTTGCCATCCCCGGTGTATCACGCTTCCGTGTCAGCACATTCAAGCAGCGTGGTTCCTATTCTGCTGTCATCCGTGTCATTTCCTTTACCCTACCGCATCCGAGCGAACTTGGCATCCCGGATGCCGTCATGGAACTGGCCAATTCCCGCAGCGGTATGATCCTTGTGACCGGTCCTGCCGGAAGCGGTAAATCCACAACCCTTGCCTGTCTGATCGACAAAATCAATCATGAGCGTGAGGCACACATTATCACATTGGAAGATCCTTTGGAATATCTACATCGTCACGAAAAGAGCATTGTTTCCCAGCGTGAGATCAATACCGATACCGAAAATTACCTGACCGCTTTACGTGCAGCACTCCGCCAGAGCCCGGATGTCATTCTACTTGGCGAAATGCGCGATTACGAAACGATCAATACAGCTGTTACCGCCGCCGAGACCGGACATCTGATTTTTTCTTCGCTGCATACGATTGGAGCTGCCAATACCATCGATCGAATCATTGATGTATTTCCTGCTTCCCAGCAGCATCAGATTTCCATTCAGCTGGCATCTGTCCTTCAGGCTGTTGTCAGCCAGAAACTGGTTCCTTCGGTTTCCGGTGAGATGGTACCGGCCTTCGAGATCATGGTTCTCACCCCTGCGATCCGTAATCTGATCCGTGAAGGAAAAGTACACCAGATTGATGGTATTATTTACACTTCCGCTGCGGAAAATATGATTGCTATGGACAGCAGTATTCTTGATTTATACAAGAAAGGAATTATCGACCGCCACACCGCCATCTCCGAAGCTGTCAATCCGGAGATTATGGAAAAGCGACTGAATCTTCATTAATCCAATTTTATGTGGCAGGATTTTAACCCATTTCATTCAAAAGAAAAGTCAGCATCAGGATTTTCCCGACGCTGACTTTATTTTTTTCATAATTACAAACACTATAACAAACAGACATACCCACTGGTTGATCGAAAACAATCTTCTCTCCGGATAATAGCGAAGGAAATCCAGTACAAACTTCAAAGCTGCGTACGCGATCAGACAGATGAACACAATGTTACTTTCCATCTTTCTTTTCCACTTATTCACCAATAAAAACAAAAACAGAAAACTTATCGACTCTACCAGCTGTATCGGAAACATTTTTTCTGAGATTTCCACTCCGTTCACATAGGAAACATATCCGACACCATGATATGCGATTCCATGACAGCACCCTGCAAAAAAACAGCCCAGCTTTGAAATACCATACATAAGTCCGAGACTCATCACATAGGTACGCAAAACATCTTCCTTATGGTCTTTTACAATTCTTGTAAAAATCCACACCCCAAGCAGCATTCCCATCATGCCACCGAGACTGGAAAAACCAAAGCTGGTAATCTCTCCATACTCCAGCCACTGCGTCACCATAGTAAACGCCCATCCAAAATACAGAATACATACGGTATTGAGCAGCGCACTATAGACAATATAGCTTTTTGGCATGCCACATCGATATAACCCGGTTGCCACATAAACATAAGCCGCGATAAAAGACCCCAGGAAACATATAAAATATGGCGAGACTGTCCATTGCTTTACTATAATCTCCATACAATTCCCTGCACTGCTCCAATATTTCCACAGCCCCTTAATCCATCCAGACATGCATTCAGTGCAATGCCACATGCAATAATCAAAACAGCAATATACAACAGCCCAAGGACAATACTTACAATATATAACCACATAATGACTTTACCAAATGTATTTTGCGGATATTTTACGCGGACATAGATCATCACCACCAAAGACGCTATCGCACATCCCCCTACGAAAAGCTGACACATACATATGCACAGATGCACAAACGATCCGGTAAAGTCTATATTCAGATATGTGTCTGCGATTTCAAGTCCGACACAATACAACAATAATGGTACAAACATCAGAACTAACGAAACAACACACAGCAGATTTGCTTTCTTATTCTCCTCGTAAGTTAAATTTCTTCTTTCCATAACCAAACTCCTTCAGACTGTTCCCTAAGTACCTTCCCTATAAATACATTTCCAAATTTTCTTTCACACATAATTCTATTTCCTGTGCTATTTGTGCACATTTTTTTCGGCATTCCTGCCTTCACACCTACATTTATCAATTCCTTTTCACCTGGATTTTTCCCGTTACCATCCACAGCACTCCTATCCTCATACCTTACCTCAAGAGTACTATTTTCTTTCATTAATTACCTCCTGTATATCCCGATATGGAACTTGTGTAAAAAGCTCACGCAACTCATCTGCAACTCCCAGAGCTGTTGCAATCTTTGTCAGTGACAAAAGTGAAATTTGTCCTGTTATTTCAAATCGCTTAATCGATCCATAACTTACACTACTCATATCAGATAATTTCTGTTGAGAAATCTGTCTCCGTTTTCGAATATTTCGCATACGTTGTGCTATTTTCATATCTAATTCTTCTGCTGTCTCCCAAATTAATGCTTCCATCTAATTTGACCGTCCATTTTTATTATATATAATATATTATCCATTTTTCTATTTATTCATTAATTATAGATAATATTTTATCCAATTCAATTATATCATATATATTTTTGGTCATATATATTTTTTTGCTACAATTCAAATTTACAGTTCACATAAAAAATCCCCGGAGTTTCATCACTCCGGGGACCCTTATCATCCATTATCCTTCAATGGCAATATATTTATTTTCTTCTACCGCTTTCTTCGCTTCTTTCTTTGGTACGAACAATTTCAGGATACCATGCTTAAATTCCGCTTTGACATCCTCCTGCTCAATATTGTCACCAACATAGAAGCTACGCTCGCAAGCTCCTGCATAACGTTCCTTACGGATGTAGTGACCGCTGTCTTTTTCTTTCTCATCCTTATCCAAACCTTTTGCAGCGCTAATGGTAAGATATCCGTTTGCAACAGATGCTTTAATTTCATCTTTGCTGAATCCTGGAAGATCAACTACCAATTCGTAGCCGTCCTTCTTCTCCTTGATATCGGTCTTCATGATTCTGCTGGCTTTCTTGCCATAAAGCTTCTTCTCTGTATTGTTAATCTCTTTGTCCATATCATAGAATGGAAAACTGTCGAACCAGTCATCAAATAAATTCTCTCCAAAAATACTAGGCATTAACATAAGTCATCTCTCCTTTTCTTTCTACGCCCACGCTCCGTGGGCATCTCATGCTTGTTTACCTTGTTTCTTTGGAACCGGGATGTTTCAGAAACCTTCGAGCCTTTCGTTCTCTTTTGGTTCCCTTCCTTTGTTCTGACTATGTTATAGCACCAGTTGTTAGCACTGTCAATAGGTGAGTGCTAATTTTTTGTGAAGATTTTGTGAACGGTTGACTTCCTCATGTATAATAGTTACATAGAAACACAGATTTACACAAAGAGGGATATTTCCATGAACAACGATATTAAATACAAACTGGCAAATGCCATGAAAGAATGCATGGTTTCTGCACCTGTTGAAAAAATCACAGTAAAGGAGATTGTAGATACCTGTGGTGTTACACGCCAGACCTTTTATAGGAATTTTCAGGATAAGTATGATCTGATCAACTGGTATTTTGACAAAATACTTGCAGAATCTTTCCGCCAGATGGGAAAAGGTGAAACTGTATATGAAAGCCTTGTAAATAAATTTGAATATATCCAGATGGAGCAGCTTTTCTTTCGGGCAGCTTTCAAAAATGATGAGCAGAATAATCTCAAAGACCATGATTTTGAACTGATCCGTCAGTTTTATATTGATCAGATTGAGGACAAAAGCCACCAGAAAATATCTGAAAAACTTTTGTTCCAGCTTGAAATGTACTGTCAGGGATCTGTCTTTATGACAACCCAGTGGGTGCTTGGCAACCGTCAATATACGCCACAGGAACTGGCACGACTACTGACGGATTCCATGCCTGCAGATCTTGAAAAAGTATTTCGTGAATTAAAATTGATCTGATGATTAAAGGGTCAAAATGCAGCATCGAAAAACATATATGGACATATGGGAAAAAACCATTTACTAAGTCCACAATTTTTCATGTAAATGGACATATGGAAAATTTCTTTATGACAATGTCCATTTAAATTCAATAAATTGGACATGACGATCTGCTTTTTTTGCATATGGAAAAAAGACTCTTTAAAACAGGACATTCCAAAGTTATTCTTATGCATATGTCCAAAAGTATCTCTTACAACGGACATAGCAACTTATTTTTTGTCATATGTCCATACTGGCTCGATTCTGAGTTGTTAGACTCTTTCTTAAGTTCCATAAGTTCCAAATGAACAAACATGCAAAATAAAAAGTTTCCGCAAACACATTTCTGTGAATGCGGAAACTTTTATCACCTATCACTCTAATCAAAAAGCAATATTTATAGTGGAATTTCTGATTTCAAATCATTCCATTCTTTATATTTCTTGACCTTTATATTTCTTACATCAATTTACGGAAAAGCGCTTTGAGATCTTCCACGCTTGCATCCTTCGGATTTCCTGGTGCGCATGCATCTGCGTGTGCGGACTCTGCGAGGAAATCTAAGTCTTCTTCTTTTAATGCCTCAAGCTTTGTAGGGATTCCTACATCTACAGAAAGTTTTTGTACAGCATCGACCGCTGCCTTTCTATACTCTTCCACAGACATATCGTCTACACCTTTGACACCCATGGCACGAGCAATCTCACGATATTTCTCACCTGTGCAGTCTGCATTGTACTCCATTACGATAGGAAGCATCATTGCGCATGCAACGCCGTGTGGTGTGTCATATACGGCACCAAGTGTGTGTGCCATAGAATGTGCAATTCCAAGTCCTACATTTGAGAATCCCATTCCGGCAATGTACTGACCCAAAGCCATGCCCTCGCGGCCTTCTTTTTCATTCGCAACTGCACTGCGCAGAGATCTTGAAATAATCTCGATTGCTTTGAGATGGAACATGTCTGTCATCTCCCATGCTGCCTTTGTGGTATATCCCTCGATAGCATGTGTCAAAGCGTCCATACCGGTGGATGCGGTCAGTCCCTTTGGCATAGAAGACATCATATCCGGATCTACGATAGCAATGATCGGCATATCATGCGGATCTACACATACAAATTTTCTCTTTCTCTCTACATCAGTAATAACATAGTTGATGGTAACTTCTGCTGCTGTTCCTGCAGTGGTAGGTACGGCAATGATTGGAACACAAGGTTTCTTGGTCGGTGCAACACCCTCAAGACTTCTTACATCTTCAAATTCAGGGTTCGCAATAATAATACCAATTGCCTTGGATGTATCCATGGAAGATCCTCCACCGATTGCAATCAGATAATCAGCTCCTGCTTTTTTAAATGATTCTACGCCATGCTGAACATTCTCAATGGTTGGATTTGGTTTGATCTCTGAATAAATCTCATACTCCAGACCATTCTTATCAAGGATATCTGTAACCTTTGCAGTAACTCCGAACTTGATAAGGTCCGGATCAGAACAAACAAATGCTTTCTTAAAGCCATGTGCCTTTGCCTCTGTTGCGATTTCCTCGATTGCGCCTGATCCATGATAAGATGTTTCGTTTAACATGATTCTGTTTGCCATAATATAAAATCTCCTTCCAATACCTGATTATACATATTTTTCATGCCTTTATTTTAACAAAGTACCGGAAGGAAAGTAAGTTACAAAATATGCGATATGTAACATTTCACGTTATGATATGATTCATCCAACTACTACATGTTTCACATTCCCGTAATCTGACTCCACCTTAAGATCCACTGGCTGATATCCGCATAGACAACCTCACGATCCAGTTCATTTACAAGCTCATGCCGGTCATCCTTATATAGCCGGAGTTCGATATGACTGCACCCCATCTGCTGATATCTCTTATAAACTTTCTTCACATCTTTTCCGTAGCTTCCTACCGGATCTTCTTCTCCTGCGATCATCAAAATCGGAAGCTGTTTCGGCGTCTTTTCCCAGTTGTTCTGTTTCTGTATGTACTTGATGGCACCAAACAGAGTCTCGTAGCCATTTACAGTAAAGGAAAACTTACAGTATGGATTTTCATTATAAGCTGCCACAACTGTCTCATCTCTGGTGAGCCAGTCATTTTCCGTTTTTACATCCGCAATCTTTCGATTATAGGTATGAAAAGCCAGCCATTTCAAAAATGGTGAACGATACCGTTCCCCGTGAAAAAGCTTTGTTACCGCTGTAAAAAACAACGCCGCATCAAGTACAGGTGCAGCCTTATAACCGGTTCCGGAAATAATTGCTCCCGTAATCTTCTCTCCGTATGTCATAAGATATCTGCGTGCCATGAAGGAACCCATGCTGTGTCCCATAAGAAAGTATGGTATGTTTTCTCCATACTGTTTTTTTGCATATTTTGTCACCTCATAGAGATCATCGACAACCGCGCTTCCTTTTTCTTTTCCAAAATAGCCAAACTCGCTCTCATCCAAAACGGACTGTCCATGTCCGAGATGATCATTACCAATCACAAGTATCCCCTGCTGATTGAGATGCTTTGCAAAATCATCATATCGCACAATATACTCGACCATTCCGTGAGAGATCTGCAAAATTGCCTTCGTTTCCCGTTCCGGTTCCCAGATTGCGACATGTAACTGGTTTCTGTTATTTGTAGATGGAATATATACTTCTTTCATCTGCTCCCCTTATCTTTTGCTATTTTTCTTTATGATTGTGAAGCCACTTTGTTGCGCAGTAAGCAAGCGCTGCAGCACCGATTGGGCAAACATCCTCATTAAACTGTACTTTCGGATGATGTGCCGGATAATCTCCCCGCTCATCCATAAATCCTGCAGATAGGTACATAAATGTGCTCGGAACTTTCTCGGCAATCACTGCAAAATCTTCCGATGCGCTGGCCGATACTCCCGGATAAGGTGTCAGTCCTGGTATCTGCATTTCTTCCATATAAGATACGATCTCATCCGTCATCTGTGGATTGCAGATCAGTGGTGGTACTTCGGATATCATCTCAATTTCTGCACTTCCATTGTAAACAGCCGCGGTCTTCTGCGCCACTTCTTTCATTCGCTGTACCAGAAGCTTTCGCGCCTCTGTATGGTTGGTCCGGATGGTTCCCTGAAGAACGGCTGTATCCGGAATAATATTTGCGGCAGTTCCAGCCTGAAACTGTCCAACGGTCAACACACATGCATGGGACGGATCACTCTCCCTGGCAATAAGTTCCTGCAAAGCAAGATGGATATGCACACCGATATTGATCGGATCAACTCCGACATGCGGATATGCTCCATGCGATCCTTTTCCTGTAATCGTAATTTTGAAACCATCCACAGAATACATCATCGTATCTTTGTCATTGTACATATACAAACCGATTGGCATACGTCCCGGCGATACATGATAAGCAAGCGCTGCATCTACTTTCGGATTTTCGAGAATGCCATTGGCAATCATATTCTTGCTGCCCTCAAACGTTTCCTCTGCCGGCTGAAACATGAATTTTATCGTACCCTCGAGCATTTCTTCCTTTTCTTTTAACATCTTTGCTGCAGTCAAAAGCATAGCTGCATGAAAATCATGACCACAGGCATGCGCATTGCCGGTCGTGCAGGCAAATGGCTCATTGCTTTCTTCCGGCATCGGAAGTGCATCCATATCCGCGCGCAGCAAAAGCACTTTTCCACCATGTCCAAGTGTTGCTGTCACGCCTTCTCCACATGGTTTTGGATCAAGCCCGTACTCCTGCAGTTTGTTCATTACATATTCCTTTGTCTTTGGAAGATAAAGCCCCGTCTCGGCATGCTGGTGCATATACCGCCGGTTTGCAATGGTTTCTTCCTTTAATTCCAATGCACGTTCATAAAAATCCATCTGCTTACAGCTCCTTTTCATAACACCACCATTCTTCGTCAAAAAGCCTGCACTCCCCCACAACGCGGAATGCAAGCTTCTGATACGAACGGATTGCTTTCTTATTGGTTTTGCACACAAGAAAATGCACACTTTTTTTCTGTTGCCTTTTCAATTCCTGCATACCATGTGAAAGAAGAATTCTGGCGATTCCCTGATTCTGATAATCCACCCGTACGCCAAGTCTGGATAATTCCGCAGATGGCTGCCGGTCTTTGCTCCAGCAGGACAGTGCCTCCACTTCCGGATCCTGATCGATCGTGATGGTTCCCACGATTTCACCCTTGTCGTTCTTCAGACAAAATAGCGCATCTCTTCCCATGTCATATGCAAATTCTTTTTCTCCAGGATACTCCTGGGTCCATGCACAGTATTCGGTTCCCACAAGAGAATGATATAAGGCTAAAATTTCTTCCTTATCCGAATCTTTTGCATGCATAAAATGTAACTGATTATGTTGTATCATTGCTCTGTTCCAATTATCTATTTTTTCAAGTAACATGGCTAATTATACTACAACACAATAAAAATTTCATTACCCGATTTCACGGATCAGATTTACCATCTCAATGGCACCCTGCGCACATTCAAATCCCTTATTTCCGGCCTTGGTTCCAGCACGCTCAATGGCCTGTTCAATCGTATCTGTAGTAAGAACTCCGAACATGACCGGAATGTCATTGGCAAGTGAAACCTGTGCAATGCCTTTTGACACCTCGCTGCACACATAATCGTAGTGACTTGTGCTGCCTCTGATCACGGCTCCGACACAGATGATTGCATCATACTTTCTGCTTTTTGCCATCTTTGAAGCAATCAGCGGGATCTCAAAAGCGCCCGGCACCCATGCAACATCAATATCTTCGTCCTTTACATTCTCTCTTTTTAATCCATCCAATGCACCACCTACCAGTTTGGATGTAATAAATTCATTGAATCTGGCTGCTACAATACCAACCTTAATTCCGTTTTCTGATACAAGTTTTCCTTCTAATGTTCTCATTTTTATCCTCCTTTATTGAATGTCAGGTTTTCATAAAAAACTTGACACTATCATTTAAACTATTAAGCATCAATCGCATTTAAAATATGTCCCATACGGGCCTGTTTTGTTTTCAGGTAAAATCTGTCGTATTTTGTTGCTTCCATTTCAATCGGCACACGTTTTGCAATGGTCATTCCGTAATCTTCAAGCTGGTAAACCTTATCCGGATTGTTTGTCAGAAGTTCCAGTGAATGAATACCGAGATCCCGCAGAATCTGTGCACCGGTGTAATATTCACGCAGATCTCCTGCAAAGCCCAGTGCCAGATTGGCATCTAAAGTATCCATGCCGTTATCCTGCAGGTGATAAGCCTTTAACTTGTTCACCAGACCAATACCACGGCCCTCTTGACGCATATACAAAAGAACGCCTCTGCCCTCGGCCGCTATCATTTTCATTGCTGCATCAAACTGCTGTCCACAGTCACACCGCAACGAACCAAACACATCTCCGGTCAGGCACTCCGAATGCACACGGCAAAGCACATTCTCTCCATCCGCAATCTCACCCATAACAAGTGCCACATGATGTTCCCCAGTCAACCGGTTGATATAACAATGCGCCATGAAATTTCCATATTTCGTCGGCATTTTAACAACCGATACGCATTCCACCAGTTTTTCATGAACCTTCCGATATTCCTGTAACTCCTTGATCGTCATGTATGGCAGTTTATGCTCCTTAGCAAATGCATGCAGTTCTTCTGCCCGCATCATAGTTCCATCTTCCCGCATAATTTCACAGCAGAGCCCACATGGTTTTAAACCTGCCAGCCGCATGAGATCTACAGTTGCCTCCGTATGGCCGTTCCGTTCAAGAACGCCACCCTCTTTTGCAATCAGCGGAAACATATGTCCCGGTCTGCGAAAATCGGCAGGTCTGACATCTTCCGCTACACACATCCGGGCGGTCAGTCCTCTTTCCTCTGCGGATATGCCGGTCGTAGTATCTTTATAATCAACCGATACGGTAAAAGCCGTCTCGTGATTATCCGTATTATTTGCTACCATCGGATCAAACATAAGCTTCTGTGCAGTTTCCCGGCTCATCGGTGTACAGATCAATCCTTTCGCATAAGTAGCAAGGAAATTCACATTCTCCGTTGTTGCACTTTCTGCGGAACAGATGAGATCTCCCTCATTTTCCCGGTCCTCATCGTCTGTGACCAGAATGATTTTTCCTTCCTGCAACGCCTTTATGGCTTTTTTTACATTTTCAAAATCCATCGTAATTCCTCCTTTTAGTAGCCATTCTTTAAAAGAAATTCTCTGGTAATTCCAGTTTCCTTTTTACTTTCTGTCACAAATTTTTCTACATATTTTCCGATACAATCATTTTCAAGATTGACCGTATCCTGTAACTTTTTGCCTGCCAATGCAGTCTTTTCCAACGTGTGCGGAATGACCGACACCGCAAAACTTTTTGCATCCACCTTTGCGACAGTAAGGCTGATTCCATCGATTGCAATGGAGCCTTTTTCAACAATATATTTTGTTATTTTTTCTGTAGTACCAATGGTATACCACACTGCATTACTGTCCTTGCGGATTCCTGTGATCGTTCCGGTTCCATCGATATGCCCCGCTACGATATGACCGCCAAATCTTCCGTTTGCTGCCATAGCCCGCTCCAGATTCACCTGACTTCCAGCCTTTAACGTTCCCAGTGCGGTACGGTCCAATGTCTCATGCATGACATCCGCAGTAAAAGAGTTTGCCGTATAGCTCGTTGCCGTCAGACAGATTCCATTGACGGCAATACTGTCACCCTCTTTGATATCTTCGAGTATCTTTTGCGCCGAAATAATCAGTTGTGCAGACTGCCCGTTTCTTTGGATCCGCATGATTTTTCCCACTTCTTCTATGATTCCTGTAAACATGTATACACCACATCACTTTCTATCCGATAGTCTTCTCCACAGGAAATGCATCGCGTATTCTCTAACCGGATGCCTTCGTCCGGTAATGCGACTCCAGCTCCTGCAACCGGTGACTGCGCTGTGCCTCCAAAAATCTTTGGTGCGATATATGTTTGCACCGCATCTACAATTTCTGCTCTCAGTGCGCTCCAGTTTAAGGTTCCACCGCCTTCCAGCAAAATTCCATCCACATTTTCCTCTCCAAGCAGCTGCATCAGCACCTGCAGATCAATGTGTCCGTCTTTTTGCGGAACTTCCAGAATCCTGCAACCATAATTTTCATATTGTGCTTTTTTCGTCGTATCCGTGACAGCAGTTGCGATCCACGTCGGAACCTCTTTTGCCGTCTGAACAACCTGCGCATGAAGCGGTGTGCGCAAATGTGTGTCACAGATAATACGAATCGGGTTTCTTCCATTTTCCATCCTGCAGGTCAGCGACGGATCATCCTTTAATACGGTATTTACCCCAACCATGATTCCGGTAAACTCATTGCGCGTCTCCTGCACACAGGCGCGCGCTTTTTCCCCGGTAATCCATTTTGATGCTCCTGTATAAGTAGCAATCTTTCCATCCATGGTCATGGCATATTTCATCAATACATATGGCCGGCCCATCGTGATATACTTGCGGAACACACGGATCAGATCTTTGCATTCTTCTTCCAGCACGCCAACGACCACTTCGATTCCATGTTCCTGCAAGATCTTCACGCTTTTTCCTGCCATCTGCGGATTCGGGTCTAATGTTCCGATCACAACCTTTGCAATCCCATTCTCGATAATCGCCTCCGTACATGGCGGTGTCTTTCCATGATGATTGCACGGTTCTAACGTGACAAAAAGGACCGCTCCCTCCGGTGAGACTTTACAGTCCTTTAACGCATTTCGTTCTGCATGCAGCTGTCCGTACTGCTCATGATAGCCTTTGCCGATGATTGTCCCATCTTTGACCAGAACGGCACCCACAAGCGGATTCGGGTTTACATGGCCTTTGCCTTTTTTTGCAAGTGCAATGGCCAGCTGCATGAATTGTATGTCTTCCATTCTTCCCTCCTTTAAGGTGCAGATGCATAATAATGCGACTTTGTCGCTGGCATCTGCGTAGGTCATAAGGAATCCTCCCAGAGGGTCCCTCCTTATGACAAGTGACAATAAAAATAAGCCTCAAACAGAATCTATCCATTCAAGACTTATAAAAGCTACGCATCATTTGTTGTGCTCATTTGTTCTTTAAAATAAAAAAGTCCGGAGTGATATAACATCATTCCAGAGCACAAAAAATAAACAAATATTACTTTCCTCTTCTTTCATCCAGACTGTACTGTCGGCTTCGGAGTTTCACCGAATCATGCCTTGCGGCTCGTGGGCTTTACCACCGGTAGGGAATTGCACCCTGCCCTGAAGATAGGTTGTTGTTCAATTAAGACTAATTATAGGAATTTCGTTTCAGATTGTCAACCCTCGATTTTTAAAAAGTACTATAACTTTTCTCCAATTTCTCATGTAGATACCATTTCTTTGCCCGGCACAACATCCATGGCACACAAGGGACCGCGCCATGATACCAGAGAAATCGGTTGTCTTACCGATCCATATCTGTTTGAAGGATATGCGCTGGAGCAGGAAAACTCATGATCTGCACCAGCCGCCTGAGTGAAATAACAGAGCGCCCGGAAGTAAGGCAATTTACAGCATCCGTCTTAGATTATATGACTTCCGATACTTTTTCCCCTTCCCAGACGCTCAATATAGAAAAACTATCACATATTTTTACGTAATCCAGACAATTACATTTCATCCAATGTTGGATAGGATGCAATTGCACCGGACTTCTGCACACTTCTGGCACAATATCGATTGGAGAAATCCAGGTATTGTGCCATTTTTTCTGCTGTTATCTCAGACAATTGTTCAATGGTCACATGATCCGCAGCCAACTGATACAGAAATGAACCAATGAACGCATCCCCGGCTCCGGTTGTATCGGTTGCCTTACTTTGCATCCCGCAGCTTTGGCGCTACCTCCTCTTGTATAGGCTGGTATCCTGTTTTCTCAATCACCGTCCGGATTGCCTGCTTTTTTTCCTCGCTAACATATCCATCATTCAGATATCTGGATACGGTTGCCCGCGATACTCCTGCTAACCGTGCTATCTCATTGATATTCATACGCTGCCCTGCCACATTCCTTTCCCATGCACTTTTTATTTTGTGCCATGTAATTCGTTCATAATATCTTCAAATGTTACCATTACAACATTGCCAATTTCATTTGCTTTTTCCACACATCCCTGTGTAAATCCTTTTTTTGCAAATAAATAGAGTACCGTTTTTGAATAATGAAACAATTGGCTTCGCTCAACTAATTTATCTAATATGCCCACATCGATGTTTTCGTTCGTCCATTTGCATTCACCGAATAGTGCCGTTGTCTTATCCTGCTCCCCCATAATGTCGATTTCTGTCTGACTTCTGCTCTTAGGATCATTTCCCCACCAACGACCAAGATCAGAAAAGAGAACCTGCGACTTACCATCTAACAACCGTTTCCACAGATATTGCATACAGATATCCTCAAAAACTTTGCCCATATAATCCGATAAATGCGGTGCAATTCTCTGATAAGCCAGATCCGCTGCTCCTCGGCTGATAATAGAATTGTTATCCGGAATAAACCGGTACCAAAAGCGAAACATATTATCGGCAATCACATAAAGCGACTTGCGTGACTCTTTTTCCCCATACGGAGTCTCTTTACGAACAATCCCTAATCCTACCAGATTCTTCAGATACCTCGTACAAACACTGGTTTCTTCTCCTACCTTTGTCGAAATCTCCGCCATATGCGAGGCTCCCGATGCGACAGCAGTAATAATTGCATTGTATAAAGCCGGCTCCCGCACTTCCTGTTTCAACAAATTTTCCGGCTCCTCAAAAATCGATGAGGATGGATTCAAAAAAGTATTCTTAATATTTTCCTCCACACTGATCTGCTCATCCATCTGCAATAAATATTGCGGAGTTCCCCCTACAATTCCATAAATTAATGCCATATCTTCTGGTGAAAACTTCCGAAAATACGCACAAGTCTCTGCAAAATCAAATGGAAGAATTTTCATTTGCGCAGTTCTTCTTCCATATAGCGGTGCCTTATACGACAAAACATGATCTTCCATATATGCCATAGAAGATCCACATAAAATCAACATCAGTTTTGATGTATCCTTATATCTGTCAATGAGCATCTGCAACGTCGAAGCAAAACTTTTGGATGCTCTGGCTATATATGGATACTCATCGATTGCCAGAATCAGTTTCTCATCCCTTGCCAATTCAAACACATATTCCAAAGCTGCCTGTAACGACCAAAAGGAAGTCTGCATAATATTACCGGAACAAAATTCCATAATACTTTGACTAAAGTTTTCAAGATTCTGTTTTTCGTTACTCTCAACTCCCATGAAATAAATAGCCTTTTTCCCCCGGATAAATTCACTGATGAGGGCAGTCTTTCCCACACGGCGCCTGCCATATAACACTGCAAATTCAAACTTATCAGAGTCATATAACTTATTTAACGTATCCAGTTCCCGTGTTCTTCCGATAAACATAATATCCTCCCTGCACCATTATCATTTACCACTTTCTGAGTTGATTATACCACCGTTTTGCATTTTAGTAAACCACAGTTTAGTAACATATAGTTTACTAAACTGTATGCTACTAAATCACATGTAAAACTTTTTCTATCTTTACACAACAAATAGAAAAAAAAAAATCGGAAATCCCAATTGAGATTTCCGATTTCGTTTCTACATTCTGGCTCCTACAATTGCAAAAGCTCCCATTATTTCAACTAATGTAACAATCACACAAAATACGATACAAAAAATCACTTTTGCACCAGTACTTGTATTCTTCTTCATTGCAATACTTCCTGTCACGATAGCGGCAGCGGCATTGATTGCACCACCTAATGCTCCTCCTAAGAACAGGATAAAATCAGCAATATAGATTGCCCAGAATACCCATATCCACTTTGGCATTACTTCTTCCACAAACGGCTGTCCTGTCTTACAGTCAATTCCGTTGTGCACTAAACTGTCTCCGGTAAACGAAGATCTGTAAAGAATACAGCTGTCCATCTGACTGAGAGGAATTGTGATTGCTGCTCCTGATTTTCTCTTTTCTTTTGGCAGATCCTTGATTTTCATCGGTGCATTTCCGTCCACTGTCACTTTGTTACCAGCGACGGTTACCTGATGCATCACACCCTGGCTTTCTACGTTACATACTAATTTCTTTGCCATTTTCTTTTGTTCCCTTTCACTATTATCCCCTATCTTTGAACTACAGGTATGATTATATAGAACATGGAAATTTTTCTCAATAGGCTTTTCGTACCAGTTTTGTGGCTAAAATGCGTCTTTCTGTAATTATTTTGCGTTTTTAAACAGTAATCCAAAGATTCTTCGTACTACCGGTCCCGCAAAAAATATCTGCCAGAAAAATGCCATCGGTAAATTCAGTGCTGTCTTTTGAAACCACACTGCAACAAATTCACTTCCCGCATGGCTGAATAACAGTGTCGCAGCAAAGCTCATGGTCGGGCACATCAGACATACCGTAACCGATGAAATGGCAAGAACAATTTCATATTGTTTTGCCTCTGCCGGATTGATGAATCCGAAAGCAATCTTCTTTGCAAGATGTCCGTATAAAAAGAAATCCAGGATAAAAGCAATCGGTCCCATAATAACCAGTTCATGAAATGCAAGTAAAAATACTTCATTTGTCATTCCACCTTTGTTCAAGGCAATGTTGTAACAGATCATGGCATAGACCATAAAAAATACCATAATAATTGTAAAAATAACTTCCTGAAACTTGTTTTTTGGCATAATAGTTCTCCTTTTCTTGTGTAAAAATGAATAAAAAAAGCAGAAACAGGATCTTGCGATCGCTGTTTCTGCTGCACGTCGTGGAGCTATTATACCACATATTTTTTTCTGTTATAATAGTTGAAATTGTATAAACTTTATACACATTTCACACATTTTCTCATCCATATAGCACAATACATCCCGCTTATGCAATGATCAGATTTTCCTGCTTCATAACATGAATCATCTGATTGACATACTTCTCACAGAGTTCGTCCGTCTTTGCCTCTACCATGACACGTACCACCGGCTCAGTTCCACTTTCTCTGAGAAGAATTCTTCCATCATCGCCTAATGCCTCTGTAATTGCCTGAACCTCTTCCTGCACACGTGGATGATTAACTGCTGCGGCTTTGTCTTCTACACGGACATTTTTCAGAAGCTGCGGGAACATCTGCATTCCCTTGCAAAGTGTTCCGAGACTCTGCTTTTTCTCAAGAATAACTTCCATCAGCATCAATGCGGTAAGGATTCCATCTCCGGTTGTTGCATGTTTGCTGAAAATAATATGTCCGGACTGCTCTCCTCCAAGCACATATCCATTGGCTACCATCGCCTCGTTTACATACTTGTCACCAACTGTTGTAACACAGATATCAATATTCTCACGTTTCATTGCCTTGAATAATCCCATATTGGACATTACCGTCGCAACAACCGTATTGTTCTGTAATTTTCCGCATTCTTTGAGGTATTTACCACAAACATAGAGAATATAATCTCCATGCACTTCCATACCATTTTCATCCACAGCGATACAACGGTCCGCATCTCCGTCAAATGCAAATCCACAGTCCAGATTCTTCTCTTTTACGAGTTTCTGCAAATTTTCAATATGCGTAGATCCGCATCCCATATTGATATTTGTTCCATCCGGTTCATTGCCGACAACAAAAGTTTTGGCACCTAATGCATCAAAAACATTCTTTGCAATATTGAACGTACTTCCGTTTGAACAATCCAATCCGACACGCATTCCATCGTAGGAACGGGTTGCAAGAGAAATCAGATATCCGATATAACGGTTTCTTCCGATTGCATAATCTTTTGCCACACCGATCTTATCCTGCAATGCAAATGGAAGTTCTCCCATCTCACCATCAATATATTTCTCCATGGCATTTTCTACCTCTGCGGAAATCTTGTGTCCTTCCCCGTCCATGACCTTGATTCCGTTGTCATAGTATGGATTGTGACTGGCAGAAACCATAATACCACAGTCAAAATTCTCGGTACGCACAACATAAGCCACACTCGGTGTCGTAGTTACATGAAGAAGAAACGCATCCGCACCCGAAGCGGTAATTCCTGCAACTAACGCATACTCAAACATGTAGCTGCTTCTTCTTGTATCTTTTCCAATTACAATACGCCCCTTGTGATTCTGATTATAATACCATCCAAGATAACGTCCGATTTTATATGCATGATCCGCAGTCAATACTTTGTTAGCTTCTCCACGAAATCCATCTGTTCCAAAATATTTTCCCATTTCTTATCTCCCGTTATGATTTTTTCTGTAATTATTCAAACTCATCATTCAAATATGCAAATTGGTTCTGAATAATCACTATCTGATTTATTATACTCTTTTTTAACCATCTTTGCCACTATTTTATATAACGGAAAATACTTCCAGAGAACGTTTAGTCCCGGCGGAACCATGCTTTCATCACATCAAAAATCTGAATCAGTTCCTCATCCTTTATAATATAAGGAACCATCGAATACATATAAGAAAGGAATGGACGGCTGAACACGCCTCTCTCGTAAGCAAACTGCTGGAATCCTTCCAGATCCGCCGGATCATAGACCTCTATACAGGTGCATCCGCCCATCACACGTACTTCCCGGATACGCGGATCGGAAAATCCGTCCATCTGCTCATGCGAAATTTTCTCAATGTGCTTTACCTTGCTCATATAGTCTTTACGTTCAAAGATTTCGATGCCTTTGAGTGCCACTGCGCATGCCAGCGCATTTCCCATGAATGTCGGTCCATGCATGAGCGCATGCCGGTCATTGTCGCTGTAAAAAGCATTATATACTTTGTGATTTGCCACCGTAACTGCATGACCGATATATCCACCGGTGAGTGCTTTTCCAAGCACCAGAATATCCGGAAGCACAAGGTCTGCAACAAACCGGTTGCCGGTTCGTCCGAATCCGGTTGCCACCTCATCAAAAATCAACAGCACATCATACTGTGTACACAATTCTCTTGCCCTCTGCAAAAAGGAAATATCATACATACGCATGCCGCCTGCTCCCTGCAAAAGCGGCTCAACAATAAAACAGTTCAACTGATCATGATATTTTGCAAATGCTTCTTCAAGCGCCGGAATCTCTGTCGGGATATGTACCACTCCTGTCTTTTCCTCAAAGGCAAAATGATAATCTTCATCATCGCCGACTTCCATCGCCTTAAATGTATCTCCATGATATGCGTGTTCCAAAGCCAGCACCAACGGGCGCTTTCTTCCCTGGTTCGTGTTATACTGCAAAGCCATCTTCAAAGACACTTCCACCGCAACACTACCGGAATCAGAGAAAAAGCAGTAATCCAGATCGCCCGGCAGAAACTCCTGCAGCTTTGCCGAAAGTTTCTGTACCGGCTCATGCGTCAGTCCACCCAACATCACATGGCAGAAATGATCTGCCTGTTCTTTGATTGCCGCAGTAAGTTCCGGATGTTTGTATCCATGAATCATGCACCACCAGGAAGAAACCGAATCGATCAGTTTCTGATTTTTTGTATACAAATACACACCATCCGCATCTACAATGTGATACGGTTCTTTCATTGTTTTCATCTGTTCATAAGGATACCAGATCATGCTTATACCTCCTCATACAATGCCATCAGATCCTGCACATCCATGGCAAGTTCTGTGTCACCATCTTTTACTTTTGCCAACGTTGGCAGCCCCGTCATATATTCACACATAAATATGTTGTCATCTTCCATCACATCATTGCCGTGATAGTGATTATAAATAATGCCTTTCACCGGCAGATTTTTGGCTTTCATATATTCCACGGTCAGTACCACACTGTTGATCGTGCCAAGCCCTGCATCCGCGATCAGAATACTCGGAAGATGCAGTTCCTTGATTACATCCTCTAATTGGATCTTTGCCTCGTCAAAGCAGATTGGACACAAAATGCCTCCGCTTCCCTCCATCGTAACAAAATCGTACGCACTGCATACTTTGTAATATCCGGCTTTTACCACATCCATCTGTACCGGATGACCTTCGATTCTTGACGCCAGATGCGGAGAGTAGGCATGCTCATACACGTATGGACACATCTCCTCCAGTGGCTGGGAAATGCCCGCGGTCTTCTGCACAAACAACGCATCTCCCGGAATCAGACTTCCATCTGTTCTCCGGTCATTTCCACTCATCGCTGCCTTATAATAGGCTGCGCTTTGTTTTGCATCCGCCAGTTTCTTTACGATCAGTCCTGCAATATATGTTTTTCCAAGATCCGTACCGGTTCCTGTAATAAATAACCCTTTACTCATCGTTTACACTTCCTTCCAATAATCCGGTGTTACATCACGCCCCATATTTTCAAGCATCTGGCGGTCACTGCGAATCGTGGCACATGCTACGGTGGTAAGCATATTTCCGGTAATCGAAGCAGATGCTCCCGCTGCAAATGCGCGCTCCCCATCATTTGTAAGCAGTGCACGGCCTGCCGCAAGACGAATATCTGCCTTCGGATTGATATAGCGGAAAAAGGCTATGGTCCGCAAAATTTCATCTTCCGTCAATTGTGGCAGATGTTCCAGTGGGGTACCCGGAATCGGCATCAGTGCATTGATCGGTATCGAATCCACCTCCAGCTCCGCCAGGCTGACCGCCATATCCAGACGATCCTCCCAGGTCTCTCCCATTCCAATGATACCTCCGGAACATGCGTACATGCCTTCTGCTTTTACTTTCTTTAATGTCTCGATTTTCATATCATAAGTATGCGTGGTGCAGATGTTCGGAAAATTTCTACGTGAGGTTTCAATGTTGTGATGATAGCTGTTCACTCCGGCCTCATGCAGACGATGCAGCTGCTCCGTCGTCAAAAAGCCCATAGAAGCACACAGATCGATCTTGCACTCCCGTTTCATTGTTTCATACGCATGGATAGCCTTGTCAAACTCTTCTCCTGTCAGTGCTTTTCCTGCCGTAACAATCGAAAAACGATCCACACCTTCCCGCTCATTCATCTTACATGCTTCAAGGATTTTCTCCTCTGGCAAAAAATCATATACTTCACAGTTTGTATGGTGATGCGCAGACTGTGCACAATATTTGCAGTCTTCCGGACACCGGCCGCTTCGTCCATTGATAATGGAACATAAATCTACTTTGTCTCCTACAAATTTTTCCCGGATGCGGTCCGCACCCTCACATAGCTCATTGAGATCACAGTTCAGAAAAAACTGCAGATCATCTTCCCTTGTGATTCTCCTTCCATCTATAATTTCCTGTGCAAGTGTAAGTGCATTCATAAATATTCTCTCCTTCTACATGTCAGTTTTCATTCTTCAAAAATGGTCTGACTCTGCGCCCTATGACAGCTCCAAGAATGCTCAGGCAGATATCGCCCGGCACTGCCAGTACAAAGCAGTACAAAAACAGTGGTCCCACTGCGATCGGTGTATCAATCACAAAGTTACAGATCACGTAGTAATAAATCATTCCCAGTGCATACACAAAGAACAATCCTGCAAGATTTGCGATCAGATAGTGTCCGATGGTTTTCTTTTTCATATGCTCCACAAGCCAGCCTGTCACAAAAGTTCCAACACAAAAACCAATAATATATCCAAAACTTGGTTTAAACACATAGCCGATTCCTCCACCCTCGGAAAAAATCGGCAGTCCGATCAATCCCAGAATCATATATGCCAGAACAGATAGTGAACCCAGACGCGATCCCAAAAGAATTCCCGCCAGCATCGTAAACAAATACTGCAGTGTAAAAGGAACAACCGGAATCGGAATCTTAATAAATGCGCCAACCGCAATCAGTGCGGTAAACAAAGCGCAATATACAAGGCTCTTCGTTTTTGTCATCGGTTTTTCCCTGGTTTCTGATGTCATGTAATTTTCCATAATTTGTTAACCTCCAAAAGTAATTCAGTTAACAATTATAGCAAAAAAGAAACTATTGTCAACCTGTATTTTTCAGTAAGTTAACAATAGTTTCTTCACTTCTACTTATTATTTTTTATACTTATTATTTTTCTACTATGTACTTTTTGTGATTTTATATCACAACTGATTTTATGCCTCTGTTTCTGCTTTCTTGCAGAAGAGTTTCTTCAGGCAGCTAAATGCTACCAATACGCCAAGAATCATCAGAAGAATTGCTACAATGAATTGTAAGCCATCTACAAGGAATGTAGCCTGACCAGATGCAATGGTCCTAACCAGTGCAATGGTCTTCTGAATCAATGCAGTAAATGTAACTGCAAGCATGGCAAACATTGGAATATACAGTGTCCATCCGGTTCTTCCAGTTGTCTTTAAGAATACAGCAAGTGCGATAAGAACCAATGCTGCAAGTAACTGGTTTGCAGAACCAAACAGTGGCCAGATATTGTTGTATCCACCAAGTGTCAACAGATATCCGAAGAACAATGTAATAATTGTTGCAAAATACTTATTGGTCAGAACTTTCTGCCATACCGGCATCTTGGAAGTATCGGTTGTATCTCCATAGAATAATTCCTGGAAAGACATACGTCCGATTCGTGCAACAGAATCCAGTGATGTAAGTGCTAATGCAGATACACACATTGTCATAAATACGGTTGCAACCTCTACCGGAATACCGAATTTCTCAAAGAATCCTGCAACACCTGTTGAGAAGATTGAGAATGGAGTACCTTCCGGCTTTGTTCCGTTTACTGCTACTGCACCAACAACAACCAGTGCAACGACACCAAGCAGTGACTCAACGACCATGGCACCGTAACCAACCATTGGCATATCTTTTTCATTGCTGATTGTTTTGGATGAAGTTCCGGAAGATACCAGACTGTGGAATCCGGATACCGCACCACATGCGATTGTTACGAACAAAGTAGGGAAGAGATAACTTCCGTCTACGTTAAATCCATTGAATGCATTCAACTTCATGGTTGGATGCTCAGCGATCACACCAACGACTGCTCCGATGATCATTCCTAAAAGCATGAATGTTGTCATGTAATCACGAGGCTCCATCAAAAGCCACATTGGCATAACAGATGCAAGGAACAGGTAAGCCATAACGATGTAGATCCATGTTGTCTTTGTTGCATAAATTGGAAGCTGCATACCAATGACAAACATTACAACCAGAAGGCCGATTGCTACGCTCGCACGTACCCACTCTTTCATCTTTCCGACTTTTTTCTGGATCAGTCCAAAGATGATAGCTACAACGATGAACAACATAGAAATGGATGCTGCTGCGGAGTTTGCGTAATTGGTTGCATCTGTAGCACCCTCAACGCCTTTTCCTACGAATGTTCCGGCAACCATATCGGTAAATGCTGCCATAACAAGAAGAGTGAATAACCAGCAGAACAACATGAACAACTTACGTCCGGTTCTGCCGATATACTTCTCAATGATCATTCCCATGGATTTTCCGTCATTCTTTACAGATGCATATAAAGCACCGAAATCCTGTACAGCTCCGAAGAACAATCCACCAATGAGTAACCAGAGTAATACAGGTACCCATCCGAATACAGATGCTAAAATTGGACCGGTGACAGGTCCTGCACCTGCGATTGAAGAAAACTGATGTGCAAATACTGTCAGTTTGGAAGAAGGTACATAATCCTGACCATCTTCATGTGTGAATGCCGGGGTTTTTGCTTTTGGATCGAGTCCCCACTTGTTTGCAAGCCAACGTCCATAAAACAGATAGCCAGCACCAAGAACTACGATAGCAATTAATACTATAACTAAACCATTCATTTTTTTGTCCGCCCTTTGGCGGCTCCCTTCTTAAGATTCGCAAAGAGTAACTGAAACTGAAAAAAGCCCACGTCTTTATCCATGTGTGTCCATGTCATAAAGACGAAGGCTTTTGCTTCCGCGTTACCACTTTATTTGTCGTATCCTAACGACCTCTCTGTCTCATCTATGCAATATTGATCATTGCAGAAATAAGCTTCCTGATAACGGTAGAAAACCGGTAGCACCTACTGTTCTGATTCTTAAACCAGAAATTCAATGTACTGCTCACAGAGGATGGTCTCCCGAGTCACACACCGTCTCGCACCACCCGACGGCTCTCTGTTGTATGGTTCTCGAAAAATCTTATTCTGTTCCATGCATTTACTCTTTGTTAACTGCAAGATTAGCACCATAAAAAGTAAATGTCAATAACTTTTTTAGAATCCTTTCGAATTTATTTTATTTTTTGTTTATAAATTCTATGCATGCCGATCCTCAAGCATGACATTAATTTCTGCACAGATCAATAAAATATATACGCAAAAATACAGCCAGAGCATTATAAGCGCAATCGTTGTCAAACTGCCATACATGGAAAATCCATTAAAATAATCCACATAAATCGATAAGGCAAACGAAAACACATACCATGCGATCGCACAGATGGCAGCTCCCGCAACCTGACTGCGAAAACGTATTTTTTTATTTGGAAGTGTTGTAAAAATTACTACAAAAAATACAAACAAAATTCCAAGAAGTACCAGTCCCCGGAAATGTGACAGTATCTCTGCGAAATTTTTCAGCAACGGAATATATCCTACAGCCAGATTGTGTAATGTATTTCCGAATACGAGAACACCCAGAACAAAAACAAACGCAACCAGAAATCCTATCGTATATACCACCGCCCAAAGACGCATCGTAAACCAGTTGCGGTTTTCTTCCAGATCATTCACCGAATTCAGCCCATCTGTAAGATACTGGATTCCTTTCGCTGCAGACCAGATTGCCACCACGGCTGTAATCGAAACAATACCCACGGAACGATTGTACACTTCGTTTGTAATATAGCCAAGAAACCCTGACAGATACTCCGGCAACGCCGCATGGTATATCTTAATCAGGGTCTCTTCTGTAATCGGTGTATAGCGGAGCAGGGAAGAAAACACCATGAGAAATGGAATCAGGGACAACAGTATGAAGAAAGCAGACTGCGCTGCATACGCATTGATCTTATCCTTTTTGCATTTGTCCATAAATGATTTCACCATGATAATCATCTTCCACATGAATAAACGTTCCTCCGCCTCTTTTCCACAATTTTTATTACAATTAACGTTCCATCTTCCAATAAGCTGCACTGTATGGTGCCAGATCACTGCCACCACCGAAATCATGCGTTTCACCTGTGATCAGGTCCACAGCTGTGCCACATCCGGCGTCAAAGTCCGCATGGAAATTTTCTCCATCGGCATTGATTGCAACAAGTACACGTTCACTATCTGTTTTACGCTCAAAGATACACTGACGATTGGTCAGAAGTACTGAACGAAAATCTCCGTAATTTAACGCCGTTGAGTGTTTCTTTGCCTCGGCAAGTTTTGATATAAAGGTTGTAAGATCATTCCACTGTGGCTCTTCGAAGCTGACACGAAGTGCAGGATCTCCCTCTTCTTTCTTTGCCTTTGTTCCCCACTCACTTCCATAATATACACAAGGAATTCCCGGCATACCAAAAGCCATCGCATAAATCAGAGGCAGATGCTTTTCGTTGGTAAGTACACTTGCAATTCTTGACACATCGTGGTTATCCACAAAAGATAACAGATGTTTTCCCTTATATAATGTCCAGTTCTCCGGTCCGAACTGACGCAGCAGAGAATGGTTGATCTCGAACATGTTCATGCTGTTAAAGCTGGAATGTAATCCCTTGTAGCACTCATAGTTAGTTACAGAATGAAGCATGCTGTCATTCATCCACTGATTATAATCGCCGTGCAAAGTCTCACCTACAAGGAAAAAATCCTGTTTTAAACTATCACAGAATGTGCGAAGTCTGCGCAGAAAATCATGATCCAGACAGTACGCCACATCCAGACGAAGACCGTCAATATCGAACTCTTCTACCCAGCCTTTGACTGCCGCAAAAATATGTTGTACGACCTCTTCGTTGCGAAGATTTAATTTAACAAGGTCAAAGTTTCCTTCCCAGCCTTCGTACCAGAGTCCGTCATTATAATTTGAATTTCCGTCAAAATTAATCTGGAACCAGTCCTTATACGGGGAATCCCAACGATTCTTCAACACATCCTGGAACGCCCAGAATCCACGTCCCACATGGTTAAATACACCATCTAAAACGACCTTGATCCCTGCCTCGTGCAAATGTTCACACACCTGTTTAAAATCTTCATTGGTTCCTAATCTTGTATCAATCTTTGTATAATCTCTTGTATTATACCCATGTGTATCAGATTCAAATACCGGTGAAAAATAAATTGCATTCGCCCCCAGTTTCTGAATGTGAGGAATCCAATCATTCACTTTCCGGATACGATGCTCCAGAACTCCATCATTTTCAAACGGTGCACCACAAAATCCTAACGGATAAATCTGATAAAATACACTCTCATAAGCCCACATAATTCTGCCTCCATTTTATTTTAATTTTTTTGTTTCAATCTGGTTTTATCGCGATACATCATAACATCCGCACGTTCACGGATTTGTTCAATTCCATCATCACCATCTTCCACCACGGCATAGCCGCATGCGATCTCCGCACGAGTTGGAATAATCTTTTTGTTATTCAGAAACACCAGTTCCTCATGCATGATCTGTATCAGACGATCTATTGGACACTTCTGTGCCTCTGGTACAACACAGCAAAACTCATCGCCTCCAATACGATAGCATTTACCATACTTTTCAAATACACTCTCTATAATCTGTGCCGTATGTATAATATATTCATCGCCTGCATTGTGTCCATGCTCATCATTACATTTTTTCAGGTTATTCAGATCAAAGGTCACAACCATGGCATTCGCAATATCCGGCTCACTTTGCACATAATAACTGTATGCATTCCGATTGTACAGACCTGTCATGGAATCATTTAACGCAAACTGTTCGAGTTCCTTTGCCATACGGCCTTTCTTCAGCATAACAAGAGTTTTGCTTGCAGACTCCACACCAAGAATCGCAATAAATATCAAAAAGGAAACTCTGCCCCAGATTCCCGTATTTCCACCAACTTCATAATAATTGATCAGATCTGCAATTGATGCAAGAATAACGAGGATCAATGCTCCAATGCAGACACGCAACCGCCGATTCACCTGCTTTTTTACGATTTTAAACACAATTGCTCCCATCAGATAAATTAATAGTCCAACAATAACAATATGTGTCAGAACCAGACTCTGTCGAAATTCCCAGATTCCCGTAAAATGTAAAACACCGCTGATCACACCCATCACCATGCTGAAATCACAGAATATACGCCAGATTTGTCTATCCCCCAGATCCAGAAAACTGCGCACAAACAAAACAAACGGAATTGGCATTACCATCAGCAAAATAAACGCTGCAAACGTGGATGCATGACGATTGACCAGAAGCAGTGCTGCAAAATCGGTTTCATTTGCCGTCCATAAGCCAAGAAGTACGGAAAAAAGGCCAAGATATAGCAACGTAGCATCAACATCTCCACTTTTGCGTACCAGCAACCAGTACCCAAGCATATAAATCCCTACAATCAGAATAATAAAGCTGATGATAAATGTAGGAAGTGATTGTCGCATGATCCCCGTATAAATTTCACGTCCGTTTCCAACATAATATGTCAGTGACTCGTCTGCTGTCTCCGGATAACATGGAGAAATCTTTACCGTAAGATGTGTTGTATCCACCGGAAGAAGAATAAAATTCCATACATTGCCTGTGGTGTGTCCCCATCTCCCAGCCGTCTCTTTTAAACTATATACTTCCCGTCCATCGACATAAACATCCACATACTGATGGGACGTAAAAAAAGCTACCGTTGTACGCTTCTTCAAGCTTTCATCAAGGGTAAGCTCTACTACGGAACCTCCATCCGACAATTTATCCACAGAATCCGGCTCTACTTTCTGCAGATGATTATAGGATATTTTGGAATGATTGCATATCGTTGCCAAAAGCATCAGCACAATTGCCATTCCAAGGAAAATACCAAGCATTATGTTTGCACGTTGTTCTTTCCACTTTTTCATCATCTACTCCATCTTCCGTCCATAAATCACTGTAAAGTAATATTATATAACTTTAGTACTAATTGGTCAATGTTTTAGACATTTTTCAAAGTTCGTGCAAAAGAGAAAATTGTACTACTTTCAACGGTAATACAACAACAGATCATTCAACTATTTTCGTTTTCATCCCGGATCACAATAATATCGTTCATGCGCAAAATCGTATCCTTTTGCGGCAGTATGGAAAGGTCTTCCCGAAGAAGCAAAAAGACCGTAAGCTGATTCGCCTCTTCGATATCTTCTACCGTCTTTCCCGCATATCGCTTATCCACAAATACCTCAGCAATCTCCTTGATATCTTCATTTTTCAAACTCGACAGATTGCTTTTCCGCTGATACTGTTCTACAAAACCCGCACTGATAATACCAGTCGGGATTGCAACGACACCAACGCCTAAATAGGCAATGCAGATTGCCATCACTCTTCCCAGCGTGGTAACTGGATAGATATCTCCATATCCTACAGTAAGAAGCGTGGACATACTCCACCAGATGCCGCTGAATGCATTGCGAAACACGGTTGGCTGCGCATCGTGTTCTACACTGTACATGCACAGACTGCTGGCAAGCATCAGAATCAGAACAATAAACACAGAAGAAATGATCTGGTTTCTTTTCTCATACAAAACTGTTGTGATCACATTAAACGAATCATACTTCGCATTGAGACGGAACAAATGAAAAATACGTGCCACCCGCAGCATACGGAAAATCACAAATCCGGAAAGGAAAAATACCGGAACGATCGTAAGTAAATCCACGATTCCATCAAATGACACCAGAAAACGGAGTCTCGAACGCCCCCTGCTTTTGTCCGGATACAAGTACTCCGCTGTCCAGATTCGAAGGATATATTCAATGCAGAAAATAAATACGGTAACGTATTCCACACCTTTAAATACAGTTGTCAAAAACGCCAGCTCATCAAACGTCTGCAAAAAAGTCACCAGTATATTGGCAACAATTGTCACCGTAATGAAAATATCAAACATCCGGCTGATTCGATTGCTTTTGTCACCTATCTGTATAATATTAAATATTTTCTCTTTTAATTTCATTTTCTCTTGGTCTTCCGGGACATCCGCCCATTCCCCATCACTTTTCATAAAATAAAGACCATCCGCTACCGCACAAAAGCTCCGCTATGCCTACGCAATGAAAAAAAGAGTCGTGGGTAATACAGCTTTGCTGCACTCATTTCTGAACGAATGATCTTGTTCATTATAACATATCCCAATCACTTATGCTACATGATAAAATTTTCAAAAAGTAATACCATAACCGGCATTGTGATAATCGCACTCAATGTGGTCACTACATTTATGGCACTGGCATATTGTGAATCATTGCCATACACCTGGCACATCTGTGTAACCGTAGATGCAGATGGTGTAATAACTGCCAGAAAGACAATCAGCATAATCTTTGGCGCATCGGCAGAAAGCTTTGCCAACCGGCTGCCCTTAATCAAAATAAGTGCAATCAGTGGAACTACAAGCATCCGCAAAAAAGAAACAAAATATACTCTTTTATTTGCAAAAATCTGTTTCAGATTCATACCGGCAAAAAGCATACCAGTAACAATCATACTCGCCGGTCCAATCATATTTCCAACAGCGCCAATGGTGTTGTCGATAACCTCCGGCAGCCGAATCCGTGTAAAGAAAAGTACCACACCAACAGCAATTGATATCATATTGATATTCAGCACAATTTTTTTCCAATCATAAGAACGTTCCCTGCTAATAATCTTTTTGCAGTGTGTCCACAGGAAAACGAGCTGGACACTCATAAAAACACATCCATAAAGAACCCATTCTTTTCCTAATATAAACGTCACAATCGGTACAATCAGATTACCTGAATTAGAATAGTAAACAGATGCGACTTCAACCTCATTCAACGATAATACTTTTCCCATGACCGCAACGATAATCAAAAGAATAATCTGTAAAATTGCCGACGCCACAAATGCAATCATTAATCCTTTGACCGTCTGAGCCGTATAATCAACCTGAAACGCGTTAACAATCACACAAGGTATTATCATTTTTGACAGAACCTTGCTTTCCTCATCCTTTACTATTCCGGCTTTGACAATCGCAAACCCCATAAATATCATAATAAAAAGCTCTACGATCTGTTCCATCAAAAGCATACTGATATGCATAAAATCATCTCCTGGTATAATACATATTTCCGTGTAAACGGATATCGTTCCTCATCATTTTGTATACTACTCACGATTTCTTGCGTTGTATCACCCACACAACAATTGTAAGTAACATTCCAGCACCTGCTCCCGCCGCATTCTTTTCAACATCAACCCATGAGAAATGCCGACCGATGATCATAGGTTTTGAAGCCTCGTCCAGCCAGCACAACGGAAACATCAACAACAGCCACCATAACGGTTTCTCCCAGAGCACAAGGCTCACACCACAACAGAATGTAATCAGGGAAAAAAACATATAGTGACATGCCGACCGAAGGAATGTATCAGTCACACCTAGCAGCTGTGCCAAATGCGCGCTTTCCCGGCCACTGATGTCTCCCGGCTGGTGGGAAAGCCAGACTGCCAGAACAAGTATGATAATTGTTAATATTGGAAATGTATACTTTAAAAATGTTTTCAAATTCTAAATTCTCCTACTTATCCTTTTACTTTATCCGGCATACATGACTTCTTTAAATGGTGCATATCCATCCTTAGGTGAATGCTTCATGCACTTAATATACCCTGATACTGTTGCGAGCTGTGAGCCTGCCCCCATTACCATCAGCTGCCCAGCAGTCAAAATTTTTCGTTATATTTGTTTTCTTCACAAGTTTTCCTTTTGAATAGATATAATCAAAACTCGCACTAATACCACCAATCTCGTAATTCTGTTGAGATATATTAACCGTTATTTTGTTACCGGATACAGCTTTGACGCTTCCATTTGTGTGATACCCCAGTTTATCAGAGCCATAAAACTGGTTCATGTTGATCACACATTTGAGTTTTCCCTTTTGGTACTGATACAATCCTCCTAAAAAAATCGCTTACTATTATGTTATCATTTTCATTATCATGCGTCAAAATTTTTATTGTGTCAAAATCCGCTTGATCAGGCTGCTGGCATGGTCTGCACTTTCTTCTTCGTAGACTTCCCAGCCAACAATGCTTCTGTCATAAAGATCTGAAAAAAATACAGATAATAAAACATTCCTTTATGCGGTCCATTCAGATAAGTAATATCCCACATATACACCTGATTCGGAGCCGTTGCGCTGTATGTAGATGGACGGTTATGTTTTGGAGCTTCACTGCGTCCACGATGATTTAGCATTTTTTTCCCTTAAAACACGGTAAAACGTCGATTCAGAGGCAATATAGACACCTTCATCGGCTAATGCCGGAACAATCTCACATGGTGCCATGCTGGCGTATTCTGGCTTGTTACAAGTGTTGATGATTTCTTTACGGATCTCTGCCGGTATTTTGGATCATCATACATAGACAATCTTATATAAATCACATATTTTACCAAATCAGAAATTACCGTATCACCATACGTTATACTATATAAATCATATATTCTTTCATACACATAATCATAAAAGAGAACTTAATGTCTACTCCGTCCCCAAATGATTCCACCATAAATGATAATCTCGAAAAATAAACCATCATCGTGTAAAAACATTTATCCACATTATATGACTCACCAATCCTTTTCTAATTTTTCAGCCCGAAGCCTCCATATATCCCCCTCCAATAAATTCCGTTGTATTATATATTTTGGTATCCCAGCGCTCATAAAAAGTATGGTTTTATGTGTCAAATATGCAACTTCATAAAGAATATTTACAATATCCGCATCTGTTGCGGTTGTCCTTTGTATAGAGCGATTCAGATGAATAATAGATTTTTCACTTTCTAATTGAATATACTCGCTATCATCGTTTTTTACATCATACATACACAATAGACATATTCTAACTGGTTTGTCTGTATCCCAAATAAAGTTTGACAAAAAGCCTCTAATATTACTACGTTTATAGACTAATCTGTAATAGTTTAAACTTTCATTCTTATGATGTATTTTTTTCTTTCTAAATAGCTCTTTCCTAATTTCTTCCACATACACTTCTACTGCTGTATCTGTATTTAACAAATTATAATTCTCTAAAATCTCGTTTATTATTTCTTGATCATCAAATTCATTCTCATCTCCCCAAAAAATTCGTTTACTATATTTCTTTCCAACATGTAAATCCGCAACATACTTTTGGGTTAATAATATGCAGAATACTCTTTTCATATATATGTCAACTAAAATCAAAACAACTGGATTTAATGTTAAATTTAATCTAACTACATTAAAAACTTTTGTGTCACAATCATAGTAATACTGATTTGTTCTTTTCCCACATTTATAATTTAGTGGAAGTGCTTTTATTTGAACATCTATCATCATGCATTCGCGTCCATTATAAATAATAGACATACTACCATCCAAATTTGCTCTCTTATCCATTTCATTAAAATAAGTCTTAAATTTTCTATTGCGTTCAATTACATTTTTTGCAATTGAAATAGCATCACTTTCTTTAAAATCGTTTTCCGTAATTTTTCCAATATTAATGTCCAAGTATATAGCCTCCCTAAATATCTATAAAAAACATCACAAATATCCAATTTATAATGAGAATATTGCTTCCGTAAATAATCTGAAAAACCATTCTCATCAATTTTATATTTAATTTATGTTAACGGATGTTTCCCAGCATTTCCTGTAACTTATCAACCATATCAGTTCATTATAAAAATCTCAGATTTTTGTCTTGACAACTGAGCCACTATATAGTGGATAGTAACAAATCAATCGTCCCTCTTTCACGAATAATTTATTATTATTCTTCATCTTATCCCCGATAATCAGTCAAATCAACTTTTTAGTACCTTTTGCCTATATTTATAATTATATCCCCTCCCCCTCTCTATTTAAAGCCAAATTAACAAAATAGTCATAATTAAAAATAGAATTTTCCCATCAAAAAAGCACCCTTCCCTGAGTGCTTTTCAATCTCATACCATATAAATCGTAACCGCTTTATTACATGATTCAAAAAATAATTCACTATTTGCTGATGTGTCCACTATAAAAAGTTCAGATTTCCCTTTAAAGTAAATCCTCAACCACAAGTACCTTATCATGATATCATATTTTTGAGAAAATATCTCTTGTATCATATAACTCGAATCGTGCGATTCGCGCAATTCGCCCAATAAATATTCGGAGGTATCTCTCATGAACACGTAACAAAAATTACACCAGCTTCGTATGAACGAATGGACTACCCGTTTTTCAGATCAGAAAGCAAGCGGGCTGACTGTCAAAGAATGGTGCAATCACCACTCCCGTCTCCTTGATATTTTTTAGTTCGTTTATATTATTGGCTTTAACACCACTTATGCTTGTTCTGTTTTGCTCCCCACCAGATATTCCATTTGCGGTCTCTTCATACGTAGAAAGAATAATATGTTAAAATCTTTCATTTAATCATATCAGATTTTTGTTTTTCTTTATCAGCACATAATTTATAAGCTATATTCCACCCCTTTTTCAATAATTCTTCTCGTTCATTAGAAGTCTGTTCTAATATGTGTTCTATTTTCGTTTGAATTTTCTCCATTTCATGTTGTTCGAATAAATAAATTTCTGTCCTTTCTCCAAACGCTTTGTCAAATTTTGTTAGAAAACTCTTTGAATACTCTTTTCTTTCTTCTATTTTTATATTTTGTTGATAAATATGTAAAACAAGTTTATTTTTATCTTTTTTCAATTCGTATTCCACTCTCATGAAGTGTCCTATATATAAAGCATTTTTCATCTGCTTGAAATTCTTCTTAAAATTTTTAATACTTCGCTTTTTATTAGGAAAATTTATAAAATTGAAAACATATAGGATTGCAATCATAGTTAGACTTCCTATAACTAGTCCACAAAATATAGCATGCAAATTTTTTTGTACTGAGTTAGGCATATATTCATCTGTAAACAGGAAGAAAATCATAAACATTGGACACAATAACATTGACACCACGCACCAAAAAATATACTTTTTCTCATTTTTTACTTGTTTTTCATCTCTCTCCTTATTTTCCCTTTTCCAATTTTTGAGAGTATTTAGATGTGGAATGTTCACTTGCATTCCGAATCCAATCCATATTTCTATTACAACAATCCCCCACACTACAACAGGTTTATATTCATCCGCCAATATATTAATATCATCTTGTGAGTTTCCAATTACGAATATATACATTATTATCAATGTAATACCTGCCATTGAGAAAAAAAGTTTTTTTATCCACGGATGCCGCTCAACAAAATAATTAAATTCTATTGCTTGAACAAAGTAATTGTATATTAAAGAAGATATTAGCATAACAATAACAAGCAACCCGCCATTTTGAATAAATGCGCATATAATTCCTTTCCATCCCAATGGTAAATTTTTTACATCTGCAAAATTTTCATATACAAAGTCTGAGAATGCCATTAGCATAACTGTAAAAATTGAGACTAAAAAATGTACCCAAAACCAATAAAATGGATTTAAATTATGTTTGATTACTATTTCTCTTTTACAAATTCTATATCCAATGTAACTTGATAAAACACTGGATAAAATACCACTTATTAATCCATATATTATATACATATCAACCATTTTCCTCTTTTATTAGTTGTTATTTATTTTTCAAATTATCACTTTTAATATTTCTTGTACCAACAGTTCTTTCCGAAATTACTTTACTGGTTTTGCGCAGTTCTACAGCGATTTTCGGAGCACTGTAGTTCTGCTTGGAAGCATCATAAATATTCTGTATCTTTGCTTTTACTGCTTCACTGTACTTTTCTGTATCAGAAGGCACATGATGAAGCCAGGCGAGGTATCCTGAACGTGAGACACCTAAAAATTTCAACATTCCGAAGATGGAAGCCCAGCGTCCAGCCTTTTTAGCAACTTCCGTCTTCTCAGACACTTCGAGATAAATGACTTCTGTCATTTTCCCAGAATGTTGATTGCTTTTTTAATACATCTCTTCAACATTCTTCTTTACAACAGCTAGTTTTTATTGGCAATTGTCAATGAATGGATAGCCTTCTCGCTTAAATTATTTGAAAAGCTGCAGTATCCATCTTCAAGATATGTCATGAGCGTATCTTTCCACTTTTTTGTATAATTCACCCCTTTCTCGAACAAGCCAGTTTCAGACCATATCGTGTATCGGCTTCTCTTTTTCGAGATGGTAGGCTTTTCTCCGTTTAAAGGCGTGATTTTTGTTCTGAAACCTGCGCTCATACTCAAAAAACTTCGAACAGAACAGTACTCCCTATCATTATTCAAACTCCACTAATGATCCAATAGTCAACGCCTTAGTACCTTTTGCCTATATTTATAATTATATGCCTTCCTCCTCACCTATGTAAAGTTATTTTACTAAAATAGTATTATTTATTTCAAAAAGAGGAGCCAATGCATTGCATCAGCTCCTCCAAACAACTTTATAATATTCTATTTTATTCCACACCCACGCATCCGATCACATCCACATTCCAATCCTTCAGCATACGCAATTCCTTCTCAATCTCCTGATAGATAGATGCATTTGTGGTTTCCACCAATACCACATGGCCTGCATCTGACGCCTCACGCATCGCAGCTGCATCATAGCAGATGTTCTCACCATAAACAACCTGAACACCTTTTTTGTTCAAACTATCAACCATTCCTGTGATGATACGCTTGTCCACTCTTTCAATTTCAGATCCGGTAAGGAACAGTTTTGTAATGTTTTCATTTTTACAATATAACTCAATATTAGATACGGCCAGCTGCACAGAAGCCTCTTCTGTCAGAATCTTCTGGTTACGGTACTTCAGACGGAGCAGGAAACCGGTAAAGCCCTTCGCGCCTTTGCCCTGTGTCAATATTCCAAACTGGCGTAATTTGTAAAAGCGGACCAATTCCTCCGCTTCCTGTAGCTTGTTGGATAACACTGCCACACAAACGAGATATAATGCAGCAAGAAATACTCCCATCACAAAGCCAAGTACAATATATTTCTTGCTGAGCACTGGAGCCGAAACTGTCACATCAGCATTTGCGCTTTCATCATCCTGTGACTCTTCCATCTCATCGTCCACTACTTTCAACTGATCCTCAGTCATCGTTGAAGTCAGTGCCGTAATCTGCTCACGATACGATTTGATCAATCCTGTCACATTATCCTGTGAACTTGCCAGGTCCGAATCGGTCTGTATCTGATAATTTTCAGATACAAGTATAAGCTTATGACTTCCAATTTTTTCCGATACATCCTCGTATCTTGCTTTCAATGCTTTCTGCAATTTTTCCGATACACTCTGTAAGCTTTTTTCATCTGTATATTTTACCCGAACAGAAAAAGTATTGTCAGAATCGGAAGATGCGGAAATCAATTCTGCAAGATATTTGTCCTCCGCCTTTGTATTTACGTCGTCCCATATTTTCTTTTGATTCAATCCATTCACAGCGTAATCTACATAGGCATTCGTCACTGCCGAAGTATAATCTTTTTTATTGTCCTTTGAATAATTGTATGTATAATCAGAGGCAATATAATATTGCAGTTCCAACACATGTTCCTGATATGGATCAATATTCATCAGAATTGAATCCTGCATATATGCACTATTCTTATCCAATAAAACCTGCAAGCTCTTGACATCATCAATCTGCTGCTGTTCATCCTTCGTAAATGTGGCTTCCTGCACGGTATCCTGCGGTTGTTGCGCCGCCTTGTATGCCTGCGCATCCTTTGCATACTTTACACCCGGTAACAATATGGCAAAAAGCACCGCACATACGATCAGGCATTTCCATCCGAGGATTACCTTCCAAAATAAATGACGAAGGGATATTTCTCTCACTTGATTTTCCATTTGTATACTCTCCATTTTTATTTTTTCAACTTGTTTTATTGTACTTCATTTATTAGCAAAATACAATCATTCACTTCATTTTCAAGTCTATATAAAAAACCCATTCGTCTTTGATCTCATTCATTTCTTCCGAATCGATGGCTACCTCTTCCCAACGCCGTACTCCAGCATAATCTTCCGTAGCCCCGATCAACTGCTGCATTTGAAATGCGATTGAAACACACGCCTTGCGCATATGCAAAACATCTTTAAAAGATAATCGATTTTCCGTATTCTTATATAACACATCCGCAAGCAAAAGCAGGCAATCGTCCACTTTTCTAAGATTTTCCTCATGCAAAATCGGGCATTTTACATAGAATAAATTATGCAAAGTCCATGCTGCCGAAATCAATCCCGGCATCTTGCAATAGCACAGAAGGTTTAAGATCTCATCCAGCATCTTTTGCGCATACACCTGATCCGGATGTGCCACAATATAATGAAATGCAGCTATCAGTGCACCAACCGTCAACTGTCGGTCTGAAGAACGCATCTCCAGAATAATCTGCCTTGCAAGCTCTTCACTGTCTCCGAGCTCAACCTCCAGCTCCTTCGTGCTTAAATCCAACGTCTGCATTTCAGCAATCATCCTCTGTAAATTTTCTCCACACTCAGAAGGTACTGTTCCCGCATTACGAACAACTGCCGCCATACACTGAAGCATTCTTTGCGCCCGATAGTTGTACTCATCCCTCGCCACACTTCCTATTAATGATAGGGACATCTTCGTTTTCAGAACATTCCAGTAATCCTGAATTCCAGCCAGCAGACAATCTGCTTCTTCACTGCTCCAATATCCACGCTCCATATTATCGCACACTAAAATGAGTTCATCTAAATATGGAATTTCTTGTAATGAAAGCTTGCAGCCTCGCTCATCCTCAAACTGTGCCGCCACACTTTGCGACAGAAACCATCCCTTTACGGAACGTGCCGGAATGTGCACATCTATACATGGCATATTTTCAAACGCAAATACATGCATATTTGATAACCTAGGAAGTCCATTCTCCCCCACAAAATTCCATATCAGTTTCGCATATCCCTGCCTCTGTTCTTCATTCAAAAGTCCCATAGAATCAAGAATCTCCAATCGCAACACTTTCGTCTGCCAGACGTATCCATACTCCAGTGGAATCTCAAGCAGCTTTGCAATCGTCGCAGGGTGCACCACGCACAACTCTTTCAATGGTCCCAGTTCTTTCTTCTTAAAATAACAAGCAAAGAGATCCATGCCATCTCCATGTCCATGCAGCGTCTTGTGTTCCACTATTGCAGTCTGCAACATCTCATCCAGCATCTGCGCCTTGATCCGCTCCGACACCTGCTGTGTAATCCCCATACAAAGTAACGCCATTGGGAAAGAAACCGGCAACGCCTCTTTCTCCATCAGCGCTTTCAGCATGCGAAGTGCCTCACCTTGGTTTTCTTCCGGACAACGTGTCATAAACCGAATCAGAAGTTCCGGCATATTGCCCAAAATCTGCGCAAGTATCCCGCCTGGTACACCTTCCCTATCCTCAATCTCATCCAGATTTCTGGAAAAAGCGTGAATCAGTCTCGGTACAATCCGTTTCGCATCCTCATTCGATAGCACAGACAGATACTCCCTGTCCACTAACGTCTCGATTGTCTTTTTTCGCGACGCATTACACAACAAGAACACACCAAGAAAATTGTTTATTTCCAGCACAGCCTCCATCCATGGATGTTCCCATTCTCCAAGCAACGTAACGTATTGACATTTCATCGGCAGCGCCAGCCGATCCACCAAACGATAAAACCGATACGCACTCATACATCCATTGGTACCAAACCCTAACGAATGAAGTTCACAATTTAAACCAAATGCCTCTTTTTCCTCATACTTATCCACATGCCACCGAAGCAAACCATCTGATGTCCGATTTTTCCACATCGACCAATCAAACACTTCTTTGTAATGCTCAATTTCGTCCTCAATAAGATTAATCGTCTCCTGCTGTGCCTCGTACACACCCATATGATTCCACACACCTTGCGCGCATAGTGCATACAACTGTAATGCACAAGCCTGTAATGACGTATAGTACAGATAATTTTCCGGTTGTTCCACACCCGCCTGACGAATCTCCTGTATCAGACGCTGCAATTCGTCAAGAACCGCTTCCGCCTCATCCAATTCCACACGGATTCCCAACACCTGCAATCGCAACTCATAATCTGTCTTGTCCAATTTACAGTGTCCCAAACATCTGCGCATTGCTGGAATATCCATATGAAAAAGCGCCTGTTTCACCTTCTCTACTTGAAAAATCTGTGTTCCATGCCACCGATACTGTGCATACGGCTTCAACAGATCATAGACCATATCCCATTCCGAATCCATGCCTGTTTCCCGATATTCACGAAGCAACGCCATACCAACATCAAACCATTTTGCAAGTAACTCCCCTCTTTTGTCAAAAAGTTCTTCCTTGTCCCACGTTGCAAAACTTTCGCCATAAGATTTCCATATCTTGTAAATATTTCGCACTTCATAGTCCGAATAAGAATTCATACTTTTCTCATAACGCCACACCAGTTCATAGCAAAATGCAAACATCGTATCAATATCAATCCCTGTATGGCACTGCAATAGTCCGACCTCTGATGTCTTATTCGACAACTCCGTACACACCTCATAGGGTGGAATATACCAATGCGGGTATGTTGCCCGTTCCTTACTCCATGCCTCCGTCAGCATCAAAATATCGTCCTTGCGCTCCTCTGGCTTCATTCCATGTTTCCACCGCACATCCTGATACTTCAAATTCCAACTCGGTATATAAAACTTGGATTCTGTCTGATCCACTTGCCGATAAATATAAGGTTCGCGATTCTCGCTCCTCTCCTGTCTGGTATGTAGGCGCTCTTCCTGATTTCTTCGCTGCTGCTCGTCCAACAAGATCTGCATTCCCATCGTAAGATTTTTGACTTCTCCTCGCACGCCAATCATCTCGGTATGCGTATCCATCAACAAAGAGCGTCCATACTTGTCCGGTTGGTTGCGCATGATCGAAGTCTCAATGATTTTCATAAAATGTCTCTTGCAATTCTCACGATTACTCTCATCAAGTCCCTCCAACATATGCTCCAGTTCCTTCTCCAAGGCATCCATCCATGAGAAATCATCGATGCTACGCATCATCTTCGCAAGTGTCGTCATACTTTCTCTGTCAAAGACACGCGCACGGAAGTCATTCTCTTCCGTCTTGTAATATTCATATCCGGCAACCTTCTCTCCTGCCTCAACAAACATCTGAATAAACCACGCTTCATCGATGCCCTTGACTGCAAGTTCGCCCAATGCACTTCGGACTCCATCGGTGATTGCAGATTGCACAAAATCAGTAACGTCATTCCTCATAGATTGGACCTCCTATATCATATGATTCTCATATTACTCTTTAATTTCATTATATAGGTACAGATAAAAGGTTCTTTTTATATCCCAATCTCGTTTGAATTTAATATCAAATCCCCGAAAAATAATATCTATTAAATATATAAATAGGAAAAGAAGTAAAAAACCAAATGCAATTTGTCCAGGAAATACCCACATATTAGTATATGTTTCTTTCAAATTATCAGTTATCTCGGTCCAAGAAATTACATTTTCTTGGCTTAAGTTTGCCCAAAATTCTCCCAACAAATTTTGACTTGCAATAAATCCAGAAACTAACATTCCCACTATAGGAACTAACACCGCTATAAAAGCAATCAATCTGTCAATAAACGTTCCAAATCCACTCTCATACTTTTTGTCATCTAATTTAGTCTCTAGAATCGTAATATATTTTGAATACAATCCTGGATTTTCTTTTACCAATTCTATCGTTTGTTCTACTGACTTTCTCCATTTGTTCCAAACAATTACCTCTCCATTTATTGCGTTCCTAAATGCTTTATAATCAAATGTCTGGTCTATACAATCTGTAATATTTTTCATAAACTACCTCCAATTTTTCTTAATAAATAGTTACTATTGTTTCGCAATTCGGTTATTCTGTTAAACCGCTTATACGTTATGTTTCTTTTGTTTGAATTGTATTATCATACGCTCTTATGATCTGATACGGATGATTTTGATATAGATTTAGCACATCAATTTTTCTTTCAAAAATTTCTTTAATAGCCTTTTTTAATGCACTCTGTTTTTTATTATCTTCAACAATATCAAAGTCAAGCTTTCTTAATATTTCTCCAATTGTATCCTGCCGATGTATCGGCGTATTCTCATCAACATAATTGTTTAACCACAATTCCCGTCCAGACACATCCTCAATTACAATTTGATATATAGTTTCACCAACGGATGAATTTATATAATGTCCTGTCTTAATTGCCAAATCACGTGGATAAATTGTAATTTTTTTTGCATATGATATAAATGATATATTGCTATTCAAAAAATTTCTTGCTTCATCTTCATCCCAATATCGACTATTTTTCTCTTGCAATAACACCAATTTGTTATTGAATAACATTATTTTAGAAGCACTTTTAAATGATTCTATTTCGTATGTTAACTTACCATTATTCTTATATACCTCACGAATTTCACATATACAATGCCACTCTGCACCTTCTCGATATAGTTTCATATATCTGGCATAAAAAGCCTGTTCTGCCATTTCTTTAGGGACGTTAAAAAAACGTGTCAAAACATCAACACTTCCATGTGGTCCCGTTCCACCATAACCACAATTTAGTCCCTCATACCACACCTCGTTTAAATTAGAATATTTCACAATAAAAGTCGGTACATTTAACTTCATCAGCTGATCTCGCTTCGCAATCTCATACGTTGTATAAAACCCGTCCGCAATTGCGTCTATATGATTGAAGTAAATAAAGATGGCCTCAATATCACCTTTATTCGGAAGTTCATTTTTAATGTGATCATAACACTTTTGAGTCACTCCATGCCCAATAACAGGCTGCGGAATAATAGTCTGTGCTTTATTTTTCATATTCTGGTACTCTTCTACATCACACTTTATATAGAGATTAATTCCTTTTTTTTGAACAACGGGAAGTAACCGCTTCTTTTTTTCCAAATTGACAAGTTGTTGTCTCGTGACCCCTAACACATCTGCGACCTCAGATGCTGTCATCACTTCATCACGCACTATTCTAGCAATAAACTCTCTTTGCATATTCGGTCTCCTTTTGCTATGATTATATCTCTTTTTTTATGATTGTCAATATTCTTTTTATAATTATATTCAGTATCTTGTCAAATAACATATACTGCACTTCTGTGCCACTTATACGCCCAATCCCTGGTAATGCAAGCTCTTGTTTCTGCAACGCCTCTTCCGAATACAAATTTATCCTCTTCTTTACCATCTAATTTAATGCCAATGTTCCAGATTGCGTAAGTTTATTGTAGGGACTCTTGGTGATCGCATCGCATTTACCTCATAATAGTTAGAGTAAAATGCTAGCATCTCGCAAATAAAATGGAGTAAAACACTAGCATTTCCTACTTCTTATTATGAAGTTAAATGGGATGCTATACAATCCGTCGAATTATTTTGCACTTACTCACAATGGGATACTGTAGATTCTCACACCGGCTTCGGCATTTCATTGTACATCAAATCAGGCAGGTCTTTCGACCTGCCTGATAACATTTTTGTTGGATTCTGCCCCTAGACGGCATATTTTTACTCATCATCTTTTTTGGTTTTACCAAAACCATAACCACCAAATGCACCTACTATCAATCCACCTAATGTATATAGTACTTTTTCCAAAACATCTGGTTTATCACTTAAAAGAAAAACAAGTACAACAATAAATACCATAAAAAGAAAAACCACTATCCCAATAAAAATTTTATTGTCTCTAGACTCTTTAAATTGATACTCCATTGCAGACTTTTGCCCATCTAAAAATGTCTCTATATTCTGAGAAGTCATTTTTTTCATCAACTCCATTTCTGGAGATGCTGACATAACTCTTCCCATCTGCATCGACATAGTCATCATTTTCTTTACTTCATGCCGATCTTCTTCTGGGACTTTTTCAATTACATCATTAATCACCGCATCTTCAAACTTTTCATCTGCGGTTTTGTCCTCACTCACATTTTCAGTCTCTTTACTATTTTTTGTATCCAATATTCATTCCCTCCAAAATAGTTCTGCTAAGTGTATGTGACATTTTTTTCATCTCGTGACCTAATTTTAACGTAATTTCATGAGAAATTATCATTTGAATTTCTTCATTTTTTTCACCCATATAAGGAAGATTATTACTTTTTTTCCATTGTTTATCTATATTTGTGTACATATCTCTCCCCCTTTCACAAGCAACGCCCGTAATTACAAGAAAACTTTTCTAATTGTTTCATATTTCTTGAATATTTATTCTGTCAATTTATTATATACGAAAATAATTGAAACCACAACAACTAAATTATTAACTTTCAATAAATAAGAATTGCATAGTTCTATTTTTATCTTAATGAAATACTCATACTCCATGATTAAACAATCTCAAAAAACGTATCCGGTCTCCCCTTATCAAACACCTCATTACAAGTCATCACCGTGACCAGATTCTCCGTCTCGCTCAAGTTAATAATATTATGCGTCCATCCCGGAATCATATAGACCGCCTCGATCTTCTCTCCGCTTACCTCAAACTCCACCATTTCTCCGGTATTAATATTTCGTTCCTGAATCAATCCATGTCCTGCCACAACAATAAAAAGCTCCCATTTGCTGTTATGCCAATGCTGTCCCTTTGTAATTCCCGGCTTACTGATATTAATGGAAACCTGTCCGCAGTCTTGCGTATGCACAAGCTCCGTAAAAGAACCGCGATCATCCACATTCATTTTCAAAGGATATGCGAACTTTTCTTTTGGAAGATATGTAAGATATAAACTAAACAGCTTCCACACCATCGAATGTCAGCCTGTCTAACGATTAAGAAAAATGTTATAATAAAACTACCAAATACAGTA
>ERZ1034976.75-NODE-75-length-86628-cov-28.558361_pt1 | contig 86628 bp, 57 predicted proteins | sample MGYA00520623_ERZ1034976 | MGnify/ENA primary metagenome ERZ1034976 (study PRJEB33766, sample SAMN09781774) | gut metagenome | biome: gut microbiome | host: Homo sapiens | place: Madagascar | study: EMG produced TPA metagenomics assembly of the PRJNA485056 data set... | reverse complement strand
TCTACACCGGGACGTGCGAGGTGCCGTTCACCATCGCGAAGGCGAAACCGAGCTATAAGACCCCGAGCGGTGTCAAAGCCGTCTACGGCCAGAAGCTCTCTGACGTCAAGCTCCCCGAGGGATTCTCGTGGGAGGATCCGTCGCTCTCCGTCGGCGAACCCGGGGAGAACACGTTCAAGTGCAAGTATGCCGCGCCCGACGACAACCATACCGGAGCCGATGGCATCGAGGTCAAGGTCCGCGTGACCAGGCCCGTCGAGGCGTCCATGTTCTCTGTCGACGCGAAGGGGCTGGCCTACACCGGAAAGGCCCACGAGCCCGCCGTCTCCTCCAAGGTGGTCCCCGAGGGCTCCTTCTCCGTCTCGTACCGCGACAACGTCGCGGCTGGCAAGGCTGCCGCCGTCGTGAAGGGCTCCGGCTTCTACACCGGGACGTGCGAGGTGCCGTTCACCATCGCGAAGGCGAAACCGAGCTACACGGTTCCTGCTGCGCTCAAGGGCGTCTACGGTAAAAAGCTCTCTGACGTTAAGCTTCCGGAAGGTTTCTCCTGGTCGGATCCGAGCATGCGTATCGATTGGTATGGATCAAGGAGCGTTAAGACTACGTTCACTCCATCCGACACCAAAAACTATGAGGTCGTGAAGGGGATCGAAGTATCGGTTTTTGTCGGCTGCAACGTGATTGCCGTTCCTACTATTAAGGACCTTGTCTATTCCGGATCTGTTCAGGCTCCTTCGGTCGGCATTGATGGCATTCATGTCGTTAAAAATGCCGGCGGCGTCAATGTGGGGCAGTATTCTGTAGAGCTTGCCCTCGATGATCCCGTTCTTGACTGCTGGAAGGACGGAACGACCGAGAACAAGAAGGCTGCGTACAGAATTGTTCCCGTCAATATCAGCGCTGCCGAAATTGCTCCCATTTCCCCCTGTCTGCTCAAGAACGGTAAAGCTGAGCCTGCGCTTAAGGCGACTTTCAAGGGCAGCGCTCTCGTTGCAGATCGTGACTATACCGTCGCCTACACTAACAACAAAAAGGTCGGGACTGCTTCTGTTGTTATAAAGGGTAAGGGTAACTTTACTGGTGAAAGGACTGTGTCCTTTAAGATTGCAAAGGGCGAACTTGGTGACTATAACGTCAGGTCAAAACGCGCCGTTTATCTGTTTAACGGGAAAGCTGTTACGCCTCGCATCTTTGTCTCGGCTAAGGACGGTGGCGATGTTCCTCGCGAGGGCGTCGACTATAAGGTGACGTATGCAAATAACAATGCTGTGGGAACCGGCCATGCCACCGTCAGTGGTATGGGCGATTATATCGGCAGCAAAACAGTCGATTTTGCGATTGCAGACGCTATTGATTTGAATGCCTATTGCTCCGTCCATGTGCCTGATGCTTTCTATACCGGCAATGAGGTGTGCCCTACGGCTGACGTTCGTCTGAAAACCGAGAGCCACGAGGAGGCCTATGGAAACGGTGGCGTTTCGAGGTCCGAAGACGCCCCGGTCGAGGGCAGGGACTATACGGTTTCGTATGAGGGCAACATCAATCCTGGTATGGCCACGGCTATCGTTACCGGTCGCGGTAGGTATAAGGGGCAAGTTCGTACCCAATTCCACGTCTTGCGCAAGGGGGACTTCAGTCTTTCCGACTGCAACGTACTTATCAATCTGCCTACTAATGCAGATAATTTCTCGTATGCAGAAAAGGGTGGCAAATACAGCTTTATGTACACCGGCTCTGCAATTGAGCCGACCGTCAGCGTTTCGCTTTTTAACGACTCTGGCGTTTACGTTGAGCTGAGGAATGGAGCCGATTACGAGGTGAGTTACCGCTCTAATACTGAGCCGGGCTCTGCCACGGTTGTTGTGCGCGGCATCAACGGACTTTCTGGTTCGCAGACCATTGGGTTCAATATCGTTCGCAAGCTTTCCGTTGCGGATCTTGCACTTTCAAAGTATGACTTTGAACAGTCTGTATACCAGCTTAAGCCCGGATTCGCTTTGGCCCCCAAGCTCAGGCGCTCTCCTTCCTTTGTTGAGGGCGCTGACTACAAGCTCTCCTATGCAAATTGCGATAAGGTGGGAACCGGCTTGGTGACCGTGACCGGCATCGGCCGCTATACGGGCAGTACCGTGGTCGAGATTCCCATTGTTGAATCGCTCGGTCATCCGCTTCTTTCAGATTGTAAATTCGGCAAGATTATAGATCAGGTCTACACGGGTTCGGAGATTTACCCCAGCGTGATGCTCAAGAACGCATCTGGCGCCGAGGTCGACCAAACAATGGAGTGCAGTCTCCGCTATTCAAATAACGTTAACGTTGGCAAGGCTACAGTCTCTGCGTGCGAAAGCATGTATTATTCCAGCTATATTGGAGAAACATCGACAAGTTTCAATATTCTTCCCGCCAACATTAACGACGCCTATTTCGTGCCGATTAGCGATGCTTCCTACACTGGCAAGGCGATTGAGCCTGATGTTCTCGTTCGCTTTAACGGAAAGACGCTTGTCAAGGGCAAAGACTACGACCTGTCTTATTCCGACAACGTTAAGGTTGGCACTGCTCGTGTCACCGTAACGGGCAAGGGTAACTTTAACGGCAAGCGCGACATGACCTTTAAGATTGTGCGACCGGTAATCGAATTCGATCAAGATATGGTCGAGGGTAAAACGGTCTCCGCGAGTTGGACCAAGAAGGTCAATACTACCGACTACCGTATTGTCCTCGATAGAGGTGGTATGGTCCGCATTCGCACTGGTTTTTTGGGTATCGATACGGCCCTCTGCTCCATCAGAAACGATAACGGTGACATTATTCAGTCCTGGTCGCCTTCGGATGGCGGTGACTATGGGTTCTTTGCCCTTCCGGCCGGTACATACTATTTTCAGTATATCGGCAGTCCAAAGCCTTACGGTGGCTCCGTCTATGCAAGCTACTCCGTGACTCGTTTTGGTGAGCCCGCTAACACGATCTACGAGGTTGAAGATAATAATGGAACCGCTGACGGTCATACTATCGCCGGTGACGCTACCCCTGTCGAGGTCGGGCGCTTTTTCGCCGGGTCGAATTACTATGCGACCACCGGCGGCTTTGGCGATATCGATTACTTCAAGTTCACGGTGGCTAGGCGCGGCCGTTACTCCATGAGCTTGGCCACCAACGCCCGATTGATGTTTGCGCTTACCGATGCCCAGGGGAACATACTCAACAACCGCGACACGGGTTCCAGCATCGTCGCCCAAAGCGGTACGGAGCAGCTGGCGGGCCTTGACTTCGGAACCCTCGAGCCCGGCACGTACTACGTCAGGGTCCTCTCGACCTATCGCGCCGCGGTGGGGTCGCCCTACTACGGCTTCATCTTCGACTCGTCTGAACCCGAGTCGGCCGAAAGGGGCGTCGGGAGGGTTTCCGGCGACACGCGCTACGACACCATGGCCAGCCTCGCCGGGCGCGGCAACTGGGCCGTTGGCGGGTCGGTGATCCTCGCGAGCGGGGCCAACTACCCCGACGCGCTGGCGGCCTCCTCCCTCGCCGGCGGGCTCGACGCCCCGATCCTACTGACGGACCCCTACGGCCTCTCGGACGCCGCCAGGGGCAGGCTCGAGTCGCTCTGCCCCTCCAGGGTATTCATCGTGGGCGGCAACGCAGCGGTATCGCCCGATGTTGAGCGTCAAGTAAAGGAGCTGCTAGGTTTCGGCTGCGCCGTGTTCCGCGTCGCGGGCCTGACGCGCTACGAGACGAGTCTGGTGGCCGCCGAGATCAACCCTAAGTCCTCCGACACCGTGATCGTCGCCACGGGCGGCAACTACGCCGACGCGCTCTCCGTGAGCCCCTACGCCTTCGCCTCCGGTAGCCCGGTGCTTCTGTGCGATAGCGCCTCCGGCCTCGCCGGCGCCGCGGTCGAGTCGATTCGCTCGGGCGGGTACTCTAGGGCGGTTATCGTCGGCGGAACCGCTGCGGTTCCCGCCTCGGTGGAGGGCCAGCTCCAATCTGCCGGCATCAGGGATGTTACTCGTCTCAGTGGTGCCACCCGCTTCGAGACGAGCTCCAGGATCGCCGACTTCGAGCTCGCGTCGGGCCTGGGCTTCTCGATGGACGGGGTGTTGCTCGCGACGGGCATGAACTTCCCGGACGCGCTCTCCGCGGGCCCGCTCGCCGGCCGCTCCCGCTCCCCGCTGCTGCTCGTCGACCCCGGGGCGGAGTATGCCTGCGCCTACCTGTCCGGGTTCAGGGGTGAGGTGAGTTCCGCCACCGTCGTCGGCGGAACGGCCGCCGTGCCCGAGGAGGACAGGCTGGCGATCGCCAGGGTTCTTGGCATTTAACGAGAAGTGTTGGTTATTAAATCGGGATTTCGTTTTGATAGGCCGCCAGCGTTCCTGCGAGGGGGCGCCGGCGGTTTTAATTTTCGAGATCGTTGCTTGTGCCTGTTTGTAGGCATTCCTGTCTGTTGCACAACATTTATCCTGTATGCGTGTGCATTTTTGTTAATCATATCGTCGCGGCTTGACCGTTTACCGAATCAAATGACCCTCCGTGCTCATGGGTTGTCTAAGTATGCGCATTACCGGAGAGAATGGTAGTGACATATGTTTTCGACCCGAGAGGGGAGACATGCTAGTTAAGAAACAAGCTCCAGCTGTCCTATTGCTCCTAGTCTTAGCGGTGGTGTCTGCCTTCGTTCCGACGGTGGGTTATGGCGAGCCAATTTGCTATGACACGGTCGATGCGTTTGATTACGTTGTGCAGGACGGTGACGGCTCCGATTCCTCCGATGCCATGGCGGCTTCGGTTGATGGCGAGTCCATTTCCAAGGCAGCTTCCGAAATTGTCGTTCGTATTACTGCCGGGTGGGGCAACTGTTTGTCTTCTGTTGATGTGTCCGACGGGGGCTATACCGTTGGCGATTTCTGGGATGCCTTGGGTATCGTCGCAGTAGATCCTGAATATTATTGGGCCGCATCACAGTTTGGATTTGGGTATATCGACTCCAACGGGAATAGCAGTCCTCAGCGCACAGAGCGCTTGACTTCAATTTCGCTGTACTACGTGGTTCCCACCAATACGGTGCCGGATGTTATCAATGCGACCGAGGCTAAGGTTTCGGAGGCGTTGACTTGGATTCCCAACAACGCTACACGATTCCAGGTCGTTCAGGCGCTCCATGACTATCTGGTGCGGAATTGTGTCTATGACAGGTCTGCTGTGAATGAGGTGATATCCCCTTCACGCACGGCGTATGGTGCACTTGCAAACGGTAAAGCAGTCTGTCAGGGTTATTCGCTTGCCTTCAAGCTACTTCTGAGGCGCGCCGGCGTTCCTGCAGTATATGTGGGTAGTGATTCTATGCAGCATGCATGGAATATGGTTCAGATGGAAAATAACGGCTGGTATCACGTTGACGTTACATGGGACGATCCTATTCTGCATACGTCAACATATCCTGAAGGGAACGACGGAGGATATTTCCGCGATGTAAGCCACGAGCTGTTCTTGCGTTGCGATAGCACGATGCGCGACGAACTTAATCATTATGGTTGGGCCGCCGCTTATACGAGTCCATATACCGACTATGGCAATCGCGAGTATCCGGAATATAAGGGTCCTGCCTGGCCCGTGCCCGGCATGTATCGCGCTGCAGGCGAGACGCGCTATGCAACTATGGCCGCTTTGCTCCCCGGGGCTCCTTGGAAGGCCGATCGCACCGTTGTGCTTGCGAGCGGTTCCAACTATCCCGACGCCCTTGCTGCGGCATCGCTCGCTGGCGCCTACGATGCGCCTATCGTCCTGACCGAACCCAATTCGCTTTCTGTCGATGCTGCCGATATGATCGAGCAGCTAAGCCCCAAGGTTATTTACGTTGTTGGCGGCGAAGCCGCGGTTTCGAAGGCGGCGGTCGATACCGCTGCATATTATGCGGCTGACGGCTGCAAGGTGTTTCGCATCGCAGGCGACACACGCTTAGAGACGAGTCATGCAATTGCCGAGCGCGTGCGTCAAAAGAGCACTGCTTCCGATACCCTTATCGTAGCTACCGGGTTTAACTACGCTGACGCGCTGTCCATCAGTCCGTTTGCGTTTGTCTATAAGTCGCCCATCTTCCTGTGTGGTTCCAATGGGCTCTCGGACGACGCGGTCTCCTTTATTTCTGAATCGGGCTTTAAAAATGCAATTGTTGTCGGTGGTACTGCCGTTGTCCCTGAGTGTGTTAAGCAGCAGCTGATGGGTGCTGGCATCTCTTCAGGTTCCATATCGCGTCTTGCTGGATCTACGCGTTACGAGACGAGCGCCAAGATTATGTCGTATGCTGTGAATGCTGGTATGAATGTTTCGAACGTATACTTGGCAACGGGTACGAACTTCCCAGATGCGCTTGCCGCGGGTCCTGTCGCAGGAAAGTTGCGCGCCCCGTTGCTGCTCGTCGATCCTGGCATTGAATATGCCCATACTGTTCTTGCGAATTACCGCGGAAGCGTTAATGTCGCAACTGTCGTTGGCGGCACGAGCGCTGTTTCGGCAATCGATGCCTTGTCTCTTGCTCGCACGCTGGGACTCGACCTTTATTAACGTGTATTTGCATTGACGCGACCGGCCCATCCGTCGAAAATTGTTAGCTGTTAGCAAGCCGTTGCGGATGGTTCCGATGGGGGGAGAGATATCTATGCCCGATGTTTCGTGGGTGGCCGATAAGAAGAATAAGTTGCGTCGCGTTCTCTCGCATATGCGCACGAGTGTTTCTGGCGATCGCCGCGTTATCGTAACGCTTACGTCGTATCCTCCCCGGATGAATACCATCTGGATGACACTTAGGTCGATCTTTGGACAGTCTCGGCTTCCCGATAAAATCGTGCTCTACCTAGCCAAAAGCGATTTCCCCAATAGGGAAGCCGACCTGCCCGATTCGCTCAAAGAAATGCTTTGGAACGACTTTGAGATCCGTTGGGTAGATGAGGACCTTAAGCCGCACAAGAAGTATTATTGGGCGTTTCGCGACTTTCCCGATGATCTAGTGGTTACGATTGATGATGACCTTATCTATCGCAGGAACATGATCGAGACGCTTTTGGCGTGTCACGCTTCGCATCCCGATGCCATTGTGGCTTCTCGTACGCATTTGATTATGTTTAATGATGATGGCTCGCTTAAGCCGTACGACCAGTGGATTTATGAGGCTCCGCATTATCATGAAGAACTGGTCGGTCGTCCGTCGATGCGTTTGTTTGCAACTACGGGTGCTGGCACGCTGTTCGATCCCAAGCTCTTTTCGCCTATGACCTACGATGCCGATCTTATTAAGAAGCATTGTCTTGTAGCCGACGACGTATGGCTTAAGGTAATCGAGACCATTGCCGGTGTTCCTGTTGTTGCCGCAACAGCCGATCAGCTTTTGGAATATGTGCCGGATACTCAGGAAATTGCCCTATGTCACGTTAATACCGAGGCAGGCGGCAATGATGTTATTCTGGCGAGCCTTCTTGGTGAGCTTGAGTCCAAAGGCGTTTTACCTAAACCGTTTGCCGATCTCGTTCGTGATGACAGCTTAGATGCTTGTCTTGACTAGGCTTTAGTGCGCCTTTGATGGCTCTTGGCATGAAATTGCCCCCTTGAGGAAAGCTCGTGTATCGAGTTTCCTCAAGGGGGCTTTTGTTTTATAGATACAACCTGCTTATAGGTGGCTAGCTATAGAACCTTTAGGCCGAGAGCCTCTGCGAGGGTTTGGGCGTCATTCTGGGGAACGACTGCCGTTCCTCCTACAATATAAGCATTCGATATTGAGTCCTTGTACTCGCCTAGCGTTTTGCATGTGGTTTGCATGCCGGGGTCGACAAGCAGGAGAACGGTACCCTTCTTGGCGGCAACGGGTCCGGCTGCCAAGGCGTCGGGGAAGTTCTTGCCGGTTGCCAAGAACACTCCATCGGTTTTGAGACTGGTGGTATGGGTTTCAAAGTCGAGGATTTCGGCGCTCGTTTCGAACCTTGTCTCACCGGAAAGCCTGATCTGATCGTTAAGTGCAAGCCACTTGAGCTGGGTTTCTACATGCTGGGGTACAGCGCTTGTACCTCCGACAAGGATTGCGTAGTCGTAGCACATCTCGTGCACAAAGTCGAACTCTTCATTTGTTAAGCCCTTCACGGGATCGCAGAGCAGGATCGGATACCCCTTCTTATACGCGTAAGGACTTATCGATAGGGCGTCGGCATAATTGGTGCCCGTTACGATGATCACCGTCTTGGCCTGTTTAAAGGCCGGGTGGCTTGCGATCTTCATGCACGTCTCGTAACGAGTCTGGCCGGCAATGCGTTCAACCGTGCATTTCTTTCCCGTGATGTTCTGGATCTGCTTATAGGTGGAGGCGCTAATGGCGCTTTCGCCACCTATGACATACACCTTCGTAGGTGCAAGATTTTGGAGTTCAGTCGATGCTTCGGTGCTGAGGCTTGAGCTCTCGGTAAGAATGACCGGAGCATCCAAGAGTCCTGCTAACGAGGATGCGGACAGCGCATCGGGAAAATTGGCGCCTGATGCAACGATTGCGGTGCCGCCCTGTTCCCATTCACCCTTTTCGACGAGTGCCGCCATCGTCTGATACCTTGTTTGGCCGAAGATACGGTGCAGGCCGTTTTGATTGGGGTTGGGCTGAGGCTGGGGATCCGGATTGGGATCGGGGTTGGGATCGGGAGTAGGATCGGGCGTTGGATCGGGATTGGGGTTGCTGGTCTCGGTTGTGTCGTAGAACCACCATTTGCCGTTTGATTTAACCAATACCTTGGAATCGGAAAGGTTCAAATCGCAGTACTCGGAATACTTAAACGGAACAATTACGGTGCCGTTGTCTTTGACCAAGCCCCAGTATCCGCGAGAGTCCTGGGCCCACCAGGCCTTGGCGGAAGGGTTGTACGGGGAATTGTTCGTCCTGTACGTCTCGGTCTTAATTGTTGCTACGGAGTATGTGCCAATCGTGAGGGGCTTAAGCTCGTTTTGGGGATCGTAGACGCGCGCCGTGGCTGCAGAGGTCTCCTTGTCCACGGGGTTTGCAACAAAGTAGGTCTTTTTGTTGACCGTGATTGGCGTAAGCGAATCGCTGGCCTCAACGCTTCCGATGAAATTGAGCGTGTCGGAGTTGTAGACATATGTTTCTGCGTATTCGGTTTCTGCGTCTTCGGTGGCGATGACGTAGCCGTCTACGAGAGTGCAGTTCTCAAAACCTGTTAAGAGGACTTTTCCGTTTTCGTTAATGAGCGCAGAGTACCACGTAAAGCCGTCGTTGTAATTTAATTGCGCATATTTGCCGCAGGTGGTCAGGTTTGCTTGCTCGATGGTGTCGCCCGTCACGTCATCGTTCGAGATGCTGGCAATCTGTTTTCCGTCGTATGACAGCACGAAGAATCGGTGAACGTACCTGCCGTTTACGGGCTCATATATATGGCAGAGATACTTTTGGCCTCCGGGGAAGGCTACGACTGACCTGTAGCTCTTGAACAGGGTGACTTTGTCGCCGTTGTAGTCGAAGCATTCCTTGATTTGCGTGTGTGTTTCCGTAGTAAAAATATAGTCACCCTGAACGTTCACTTCGCTGTAGGTGCTCGGAAGGGTTGTCGTCGTTCCGTTATAGGTTATCGATGCGAGCTTGGTCGCGGCGCTTGTTGTGACCGTAAACGATTCGCCTTTGTGGTTTTTGCCCTGCACCGTGGTCTTTACGCCCATGGGGTCTTTAGTCTCCTTGAGTTTGTCGCCATCGATGGTGTAGTAATGATCCTCGGGATCTTCGCTAATGTGCTCGTCGCCGTCTTCGATAAACCTGATGGTTGCCAGGAACTCGTTTGCGCTGTTGGTCCACTCTACAGTTGCTTCGGTCGTGCCCATAATGTCTATGGTGTCCAGAAGGGTAGATGAGTGGCCTTGGTAGAGCGAGAGCGTTACGGTATTTTGGTAGTAGTTTGCGACTACATATCTGCTGCCGTCGGGCGAGATGGCGATGTCGTCCGTAGTTTTGTTAAGGGTAATAAGGTCTTCGCCCGTCGTCGCATCTGCCAAGCCGCACGTAAATAACTCGCCATTGTCGGTAACGGTGTTGGAAAGTGTAATGTAGCCGTTGCCGAAGGTGGCCAACGCGGATTCCAGTGGGTTGTTCCAGCTCGGCACGTCGTTAATGTACCAACCGGTGCCGTTCTTTGTTGCTCGTTTAACGGCACCATTAGAGTCGACAAGGTCGATTGAGCCATTGTTGGACTTCATGATTGCCCTGTCGTTTACAACGCCGTAGACATCGTCGTACGCAAGGCTAGTTGCATTGGTTATGCCTTTTGCGGTGTATGCCGCCGCTTGCGAGGGGGCAACAAATAAGGCGAGCATGGTAAGTAAACTGCTTATGAATAAGACGGGCGCGGTTTTCTTCATTTTGGGTCCACCTTTCGATGCGTTGCGTTGGAAAGCGGGCTTTGCGAAATCGGCATTTTAACGATGTGAGTTTTCCTCAGTAGACCATTTTATATCTATCTGTTTGACAGCAAGCTTGTACTCTAATTTGCCGTAAGGGGTCCGTGCCTTAATGCGTCGGACCCCTTACCTGTCAGGTCTTACTGGATTCCCATGGCCGATGCCAGGCTTCGGGCATCCTGACTGCTAATCGCGTTCTCGCCACCAACGATAAGTGCGCCCGAGATGCTACCGGACCTTGGCGATAGCCATTGCGAGGCAGAAGTTGCTCCTCGGTCTACTAAGAGAAGCGGAGAGAGTCTGCGTCCAGCAACGGGACCGGCGGCGAGGGCGTCTGGGAAGTTTCCTCCTGTCGCCAACGTAATCCCGTCGACACCAAAGCCGAGACCTTGTGAGAGTTCAAACTCAGCAATCTTTTGGCTGGTCTCATAACGTGTTTCGCCAGAAAGACGCGTTATATTGCTAATTCCGCAATCCTGCAGCTTTGGGAGGACTGATTCGGGTACCGCATTGATTCCGCCTACGATTACTGCTTTTGAGTAACCGCCGTTGCTGATGGCTTCGAGCGCTTCGTTTGAAAGTCCACTTGTTGGATCGCAGGGGATGATGGGTGAAGCTGATGCGTAGGAGTAGGGACTAATGGACAGGGCGTCTGCAAAATTTGCGCCCGTGGCAATCACAACTGTGTCTGAGTCGTTTGAAAGATCGTTCATGATGTTGAGGGATGTCTCGTAGCGGGTTTGCCCCCAAATACGTCTTACGTTTGCCTTGGCTGCCGCAGATTGGGCACTCCTGAGTACCGAATCATTAATGGCCGCTGGGCCGCCTACGACGATCACCTCTGTGGGCGAGAGCCTCTCAATTTGATTCTTGGTTTGCTCTGTAAGGTTGCCTCCGTCCGTTAAAAGAATGGGTGAGTCCTTGTCACCAGCTAATGCAGCCGCTGCAAGTGCGTCGGGGTAGTTGGCTGCATACGCGAGGATGACGGTTCCGCCTGCGTTCCAACCGCCCTTTTCGCAAAGGGATGCCATGGTGTCAAATCTTGTCTGTCCCGAGATGCGGCTAGTTCCTACTTCGCGGGTGATGTCAAAATTACCGGTCGCGGTTCCCTCGTAGTTGCCGCGCCCTTCAATCGTTAGCGTTGCCGTTCCAGGCTCGACATTGTTCTCGTAGCCCGTGATAGCGTAGTCCTCTTCGAGAACGAGGTCCTTTGAGCCCATCTTTACCCTCGGCGTCGGATTAATGGAGCCACCCGTGTACGTCTGCGCATCGATGTCGACGGTCGCGTCCGATATGTCAGCTTTTCCGATTTCGAAGGTTTTCTCAACAAGTCCTTCGTACCTGCCGATTCCCTTCACGATTGCCTTTGCAGTGCCTGCATTGACGTTGCTCTCGTAAGTTACTGTGTAATCGGTTCCTTCTAATAGCATCGTCCCATTGAGAGATACGGATACCCCTGGCTTTTGTTCTTTACCGTTGTAGATCGACCCCTCTTCAATGGCTACATCTGCAGAGTTGATTGGGTCTCCTGAAATCCTAAAATCTTTTGAGACTGACCCGATGCAACCGTTGTAAATACCTTTGCCGTTAAACGTGACCGTTCCCGTTCCGGCTCCAATATTGTTGTCATATGCAACGGCGACGTTTTTGCCTGGTACGAGCTCGAATCCATTGGAAGAAATGCGGGGGAGCGGCCTCTTTTTATTTCCGTCGAACGTCTCGGCCAGGATATCGTCAATTTCGATATTTGACTTGGAAAGGTCGACGACAACACATACGGTCCCCTGCCATTCTCCTGTGTAAGAGCCGATTCCTTTGCAGGTTATACTTGCTTGACCGGGATATTTGTTTCCCGTGATTTTTATCGTGTAGTCTTTGTTTGCAACAAGCTTTTTATCTCCATCGTATAGGTTAAGGCCAAAATCAATGTTTTTGCCCGTAAATAATGCACTGTAGGTTTCGTAGCCCCATTCGTCCTTTTGAATCGACACGCTGCTATTAAATGACGGGGTAGCAAGCATTATGTCGTTATGCTCCAAGAAGGAAACCATTCCAAAGCCTAACTTGCCCGTGTATTTTGAATTTGTTAGAGCTTTTGCTCGAACATAATAAGCTCCCCCTTTTGCGGGTAGCTTATTTGACCATAATAAATCGTTTGTTTCGAGCTCTTCTCCGGGTGTGCCTTCATCATAAGGGGCGTATTCTAATCTGAAATCGCTTCCTTCCTTTAAGGGGGCTCCATCAAAGTCTGTTAGCGTAATCTTTGGGGCTTCGCCAACTCGATGGAAGAGGCTGCCCCTTCCTTGGTAGAGGTTCAAACCGTCGATTGAGCCGTCGCACATCATCAGGTCGTTGCGGTTAAATATTGTTAGTTCGCGAACGAGAGTGCCGTGATATCGGCCCTGTCCCTCAAATGTGAATGTGTAGTTTCCTGGCTCGCTGGGCATTACCGTTCCCAGTGATTTGCCATGCGTGTCTTTAATATCAGTTATGGTGAAGTCTGTAGAGGGATTTAGATTGCGGGTGACACCTTCTCCTTCGTTGTTAATGCTATACATATTTAAGTTGAACGTAGATTGATCGCCTGTTGCGGCGTATCGCCAGTTGTAGTAATTCGAGATATCGTATGGATCTGCGACAGTCAGTTGAATCGATGCGGTCTGGCCCTTAAGCCCTGAGCCCTCTTTGGGTTTGACCGTGCACGTATATGTGCCAGGTTCTGTTGGGGAATTTACCTGTTTTCCATTGAGATAGTAGGTAAGCTCATAGTCGCTGCATGAATCAAGATATTCGCCAGCCACTGTGCTGAGTCTCAGTCCAAACTTTCCATCATTGCTTGCTGGATCGAACGTGTTTCCATAATACTGAGAGGTATTCTGGACGTCTTCGAGTGAAAGTCGGTCTCCATAGCGTACGCTTACTCGTGCTTCGCCATGCAGCCTGCTGTTCTTTGAAGGTTTTAATACCGCATAATAATTTCCAGATTCTTTAGGTGCTTCTTTACCCAAATCTACTGAAGCAAAGGACTCGTAGTGGTCAATTACGAAGTCATCGTCTTGGTAATAATATTCGCTGGTTTTCGTATAGGAGGCTAGTTCTATATGGGGGGTATAGCCTAGAGGAATTCCATCTATGCTGTTCGCTACGCTCAAGCAATTGAGGTCTAACGGGTCTTTTATTTCTAGGGATGTGCTATAGCTTTCTCCTACTTTTGAAGATCCCTCTTTTGCAACGGCCCTAACACTGTAGCTTCCAACTGTAGTGGGCACTTCAGTAAGGTCAACTCCGTATTGGGAAAACACGAGAGTGTATTCCGATGGGTCGACGATATTGCCCTTAGAGTCTTTGACTGTAATTGACTTGACGATATCCTCGTTCAACTCATAGTTATGGTTGGTGTAAATGTTGCAGAAGGCCAAATCGTTGGCGGCTTTAACGGTGAACTGAGCCTTTGTTGTTCCTGAATAATTCCCGATACCACTTAGAATTGCCCAATAGGTGCCTGGTTCAGTTGGGGCTGTTTCTGTTGGATTGCTACTATCGGAAGAAGTTGAATATCCAGATACTTCAAAGTCCCGGTTTTGCTCAAGCTGCACGTTAATCAAGGCACCGTTTTCGTTTACGTATTGTGTGTTTGAGGAAAACATGGGTAGACTTCCAGCGACAACTGCCCCTCCGGTGTTGTAGAAATCAAAGCTGGAGATGTTTGTAACGTCGACAATTTTAATGCATTGACTATAGCTGGTCCCCGTGTAACCTTTTCCTTCTATGGCGACTGCACTTACATAGTACTGACCTGGTTCTGTTGGAGCTTCTGTCAGGGATGTCCAATTAGAGTCAACATAGTTTAATCGGTAGCACGACGGATCTATTGTTTTGCCTTCGGCATCTATCAGAGCTATGGATGGCTTAATTTGCTTTCCAGTATAAGCGTAGTTGGAGCAACCGTTTTGCATGGTGGCAAGTGCTAAATCGTTCTTCGCTACAATACTGAAGCTCGTGCCGTAAGTTTTGCCTGAGTATTTGCCGTCTTTTGTCGCAACCGCATAAATAATGTAGCTTCCCTTTTTGGTGGGAAAACTCTCGCCTGTTTCTTCCCAATATCCCTCTTCAGACAGTTTTTGGAAGGTGAATTTATATTGTGATTTATCGACTTCCCTGTTCGTATTTCTGTCAACGACAACAAAGGTGTCTTTGTCGGGACCGTTGCCTTCGATAAAGTTGCTTCTATAATTTCTGGGCCTTAAATCGCAGCCGCTCAAATCGTATTGCGTCTCTCGCTTTTCGCTCGCCGTCCTTGCTGCTGGAGTTTTTGCTTGGGCAACGGCCGGAACACCAATAAAAGATGTCGCCATTAATGCGCTCATTACTAGCGGTATTGCTTTTTTCATTAGTCCCCCTTCGTTTGAGTTTGCAGCATATCTACTAAATACCATTAATCTTGCAGCTTTAGTTAGCTAAACTAGCAGAAGATGCCAGCCTTTCGGTGAGCGGGACTTCTCTGCTTTTGGTTTGATAGATTTAGGAGCTAGTATATCTGGCGCTTCTTGGGTTGTAGACAAGAAGAATATGCTTCGCTGCACTTTGTTTTGCGTGCGTAGCCGTGCTGTCGGGAAGCGCAAAGTTGTCGTTGCGCTAGCATCTTATCCTTCTCTTATTGGAATTTGGTTGGAACTCTTTGGATGATGATTCATTTAATTTCCCGCCAGTTGAGGCTTCATGATAAAAGTGTTTTGTATCTTGCCTAGAGCGATATTTCGAATTTGAATCTTAATCTGCCAAGTCGCCCCATAGATGTGTCTTGGCGTGATTTCGTTTCGTTGGGTCGGTGTGGATCTTAAGCCTCCCCTGTCTGTTTGCTCGTATGCTTTTATAACGTTCTGAACGGATAGGGGGGCGCCCCTTGTTAATGAGGCGCCCCCCTTCTGCCTTATAGAAGATGGTTTAAATTCCCATTGCCTTCTTAAGTGTTTGGGCATCTGTGGGTGTAACGGCATTTTCTCCGCCTACGATCAGCGCGCCGCTGATGTCGTTCGCGTGTGCACTCAGCCATTGCGACGCTGAGGAGGCTCCGCTATCCACAAGGAGGAGTGGCGTTAGCTTTCGTCCTGCAACTGGGCCGGCAGCAAGCGCGTCGGGGAAGTTAAGTCCTGTTGCAAGCGCAATTCCGTCAGCACCGAAACCTAGTTGTTGTGACAGCTCAAAGTCTGCAATCAGCTGGCTTGTCTCAAAGCGAGTTTCTCCTGCCAGGCGCTTTATGATGGCCACACCGTTCTGCTTGAGTTGGTTTTCAACCGACGTGCTGACTGCATTTTTACCGCCAACAATTACGGCGTTAGTGTAACCTCCGTTACGGATCTTGGTCAGTGCGTCTTCCGATAAGCCGGTTGAAGGATCGCACAGAATTACCGGTGATCCAGTTGCATATGAGTAGGGGCTGATGGACAGAGCATCAGCGAAATTGGTCCCCGTTGCAACAATGACTGTGTTAGAACGACCGCATAGTTCACCCATGATGTTGAGTGACGTTTCATAACGCGTTTGGCCCCAGATACGCTTGATTTCTGCGTTCGGTGCAGCATTTTTAGCGGATGAAAGTACACTCTCGCTGATGGCGTTGGGACCGCCGACAGCCACAACCTTACTTGGGGCGAGACGAGTGATCTCTGCTTTTGCCTGGTCGCTGAGCTGCCCTGAGTCCGTCAATAAGATGGGGGCATCGGCATCGCCTGCTAGCGCCGCTGCTGCTAATGCATCCGGGTAGTTGGCGCCGTAGGCGAGGACTACTGTGCCGCCTTGGCCCCAGTTGCCTTTCTGGCACAGTGACGCCATGGTGTCGTAGCGGGTATTGCCCGAGACGCGGTTGATACCAGGTGCTGCCTTTTTCACAATCTGGAACGTTCCTAATGCCGTGCCGGTGTAGTTTCCGCATCCTTCTACAGTTGCGTATCCTTCACCCGTGTTTATGTTGTTGGCGTAGCTCACGGTAAAGTCGACGTCGGGACTAAGTTCCTTATCACCAATCTTAACGGATGGAACCGGAGTGAGCGGGCTTCCTGTGTATGCCTGCTCGGGAACGGTTACTTGTGCGGAGCTAATATCGGCAGGAGCAATGCTGTACGTAGCTGTGACTGTGCCGCTGTAGTTTCCCTTTCCTGTTACAGTTGCGGTTGCATTTCCAGCGTTAGTATTGTCAGCGTATGTGAGTTCGTATTCGGTTTCTGAATTTAATGACTTTCCGTTAAGCGTTACTGTCGCCTTGGGCTCATGGGCAGATCCGTCATAGGTGTAGCTCGAAGAATCAAGTTCTACCGTCGCATCTGAAATATTTGCAGGTGCGATCTTAAAGTTTCCAGAAAGCGTTCCGGTGTAGTCGCCCTTGCCATACAGTGTGTACGCCGCTTTACCAGCGTTGACATTGTCTGAATAAGAGACTTCGTAGTCAGTTCCTTGTTCGAGGGTCTTGTCTTTATAGCTTACCTTGAGGGCGGGCTCGATGGGTTCGCCGGTGAAGGTGACATCATCAATCTTGTTAACAGACGCCTTAGAAATGTCCAGGACCTCTTTGCGAATCTCAAACTTTCCCGTGACGGTTCCAGAATAATTGCCCTTGCCCTTGATGGTAATGGTTGCGGTTCCTATCTTTACGTTGTCAGAGTAGGAAGCCGTGTAGTCTTTCCCGGCTTTTAGAGCCTTGCCGTTCAGCGTCACGTTGGCATCGGGCTTGAGCTCGCTGCCGGTGTAGCTCTGGCTTGGTATGAGCACGGAAGCCTTTGAGATGTCCGCGGTGGCAATCTCGAACGTCGTTTCGATTGAGCCGCCGTACCGTCCTGCTCCCGTTACTACGGCAGTAGCCTTTCCTGCATCTATGTTGTTCTTATAGGAGACGGTGTAGTCCTTGTTCTCCTCAAGCTCTGCATTATCGATGGATACTTTGAGTTTCGGTTTTTGTTCAGAGCCGTTATAGGTCGAACCACTATCGACGGCGACCTTTGCTCCTTCAATCGAGAGGGGTGATATGGTGAACTGTTTAGTTGCCGTTCCTGTGCAGCCAGCATATAAACCGTTACCGGTGAACGTAATCGTTGCTTGGCCTGGTTCAACGTTGTTGTCGTAGGAGACCGAGTAGGCATCGCCGGGCAACAATGTGTAATCGTTTAGTTTGAGCTTGGGGAGAGGGCGCTTTTTAATGCCGTCGTATGGCTGTGGGTCGACATCTTCGATTGCTAGATTTGGGTCGCTCAGATCGGCACAGATATACATCATGTAGCCTCGGCTACCTGTATAGTTCCCCTTGCCCTCAATTTGCAGATAGGCTGAACCCGGGTTCTTTTGGTTGTTCATCTTGACGGTGTAGTCTTGGTTTTCTTTGAGCTCGGTGGAGCCGTTCTTGATTACAAGGCCGGTGTCAACGTTGGAACCTGTATATGGAATTCTATAGTACGTTTGGCCCCATTCGTCTACCTCTGATGTGACTTTGCTGTCGAAGGAGATATTCATTTGCCGTATATTATTTTGCCCCATGTAAACAATGGGGAAGACATTGACGGCCACTCCGCAGTAGGAGGAACCTTTCGGAGCTTTTAGGCGTGAATAGTAAGTGCCTTCGGTTTTCGGTAGTTCGGTCGACCAGTATTTGTCATTGTTTAGATAGTCATCCCACGTTAGTTTGCTATCTTCTTTGGCGTATTCAATCGCATAGTCTTTGCCCTCTATCAGTTCGTTGCCCTGTTTGTTGACGACTTTGATCTCGGGACGTTTTCCAATTGGAAGGTAGAGCGGTTCCATGTTGACATGAACTCCGGGATCAAGAAACTTCACACTACACAGTGCCAGATCATTTTTGGCATAGACGGCTACTTGCTCCGTGAGCGTTCCGTAGTGGTTTCCCTTGCCCTTAAACGTGAATGTATATTCACCAGGTTTGGATGGGATGGAGGTTCCAACATTTTTGCCGTTTTCATCGATGACTTTAACAATTTCGTATTCAGAGCTGGAACCTAAGCTCATTTGCTGTGGTGTGTCATTCGAGTCGATGTAGCTCACTCGGAGGTCGATGCTGTTCTCGTCGCCGATAATCGGGCAACTAAAGAAGTGGTAATTGGATATGTCGGCGGGATCAATGGCGTCGAAATTGCGGCTTTCCGATTTTCCATAAAGCCCCGATCCCTCCGTTGCGCTGGCGACGCATTGGTAGTTCCCAGGCTCTGATATGGAATCACATTCTCTGCCATTTTTATAGTAAGTGAGGGTATAGTCATCAGGGTTGTTGAACACCTCTCCGGTTATACCAGTTAATTTGAGGGGTGGTTTTGTTCCAGTGAGGATTACTCCCTGATAGGCATTGGAATAATCTGCATAAGTTCCCTCAAGGGAGAGGGGGTCTCTGAGGGTAAATGACAAGCTCTGGGTGCCATGCAGTTTGCTTCCCTTTGCTGGGGCTATAATTGCGTTGTAAAAACCCGCCTCATTTGGGCAATTTTTGCCGAGATTTACACCACTCTGGGATTCGTAATGATCAATTACGAAGTCTTGATTCTGCTCATAAAAAGTTTCGCCTCTGTAAGTTATCGTGAATGAAGGCTCATAACCAACAACCAGATTGTTCGATCTGCTTGAATAAAGGAACGAGAGGTCTAATGGATCGGCGATTTGGAAGCCGTATTCTGTTGTCTCTCCAATTTTTCTCGACCCTTCAACGGCAACTGCTTTTACGTTATACCATCCGGCCTCCGATGGAAATCCAGGGATCTCTTCCCCGTTTTGTGTAAAAACCAATCTGTATTCAGCGGGGTCCAGTCTGCTACCGTCAGAATTGTAGACTGGGAAATTGGCGCTGCTAAGCTTATCTCCGACTTTAAAACCGCCGGTAAAATTGAAATGGCACAATGCCATATCGTTGGCGGCCTTTACGCTAAAGCGAACCTTCTTAGTGCCTTTATATGATCCCACTCCTTGTAAAACTGCATAGTAATCGCCGGGTTCCGTTGGAGGTTCAGGCTGGTAGGTGGCTGACTCAGCATCCGCACAATAACCCAAAATGATATAGTCAGTTCCTTGTTTTAGGTCGACTGAAACGGATTCCCCGTTTTCATTGAGAAAATAGAGCGACGAGTTAAACGTTGGCTCTGTTCCCCCAATTACTGCGCTTTGGTTGATATAGAAATTGAAGAATGAAATGTCCGTCGTGTCGACAATATTGATGGTATAATACGTGTTCGTTTGACCGATATAGCCTGCGCCGGCAATTGCTCTAGCATTGACGTGATATTCACCGCATTCTACTGGAGCGCCATCCAGGTTATTCCAGTTTTTGTCACTATAGCAAAGTGTATAGCAGGATTTGTCAACTTCATTCCCGTCAGAATCGACTAGTGTCGCATTTAATGCAATAGGTTTTCCTGTATATGCGACACTGCTATTGGTGACGCGAAGGTCCATGCCTTTGAGATTATTGTTTTCCAGTATCCTAAAATTGTAATAACTGGTAATTCCGGTTGCGCCGGAGTCTTTATTAGCTTTTGCGTAAACATAGTATTCACCGGCAGCCGTGGGAACCTTGCTGGTTTCTTTTCTTTCGCCTTGGTCGGTATAGGTAAAGAACACAAGGGAATAGAGCTTCGAATCTACTTTTTCTCCAGAAACGCTCTTGTGCACTTCAAAGTCACTCGATTTTGGCCCTTTTCCTTCTATGTATTGATTTCCATAGTTCACGCTATTGCTAAAGGAAATCCAACAATTTGACAGGTTAGTTTGTTCGCTGTTGCTTTGGGCTGCTTCGGCTTTTGCGTCCTGGGTTTGGGCAGTTGATACAGCTGGAGTGCCCAAGATGGATGTAGCCAAGACGGTGCTAAGCACAATCGGTACGGTTTTTCGCATTGCTCCTCCTTACTCTAAGGTTGAGTTAACTTATACCGTAAAAATGATGTCTGATTGGCTAGATTTTTGTTACCGTTGCCTATCACACTGCGGGCGGTGCTATTTACAAATGGTCACAGTATTATTTTGTTGTTTGTAAGGGATGCTATGGGCGGCTTTCTGTTTCCTCATACACTCTCAGCTCCCACTGCTTACGTTCTACTTTCGCCACGGAATCCAAGATGAAGCCCGTAGCAAGTGAGAGTCCGCACAGGAACATGAACGCAGCGGCGAGCATGGCCGTGGGAAAGCGCGGTACGAGACCGGTGGCAAGGTATTCCGTAACGATCGGGATGCCCAGGGCGAGACCGATAACTGCAAAAACAAGCGCGACAAGCGAGAAGAACTTGAGCGGGCGGTAGTCCTTAAAGAGGGTTCCAATCATGGCAATCACTCGTATGCCGTCGCTTACGGTATTGAGCTTGGACTCCGAACCGGCTGGACGGTCGCGATACTCGATGGGGACATCTTTAATGTGCCAACGATGGTCGACGGCTTGGATGGATAGCTCTGTCTCAATCTGAAATCCTTCAGAAAGAACGGGGAACGTCTTGACGAAAGGCTTGCTCATGGCGCGATAGCCGGTCATGACATCATCAAAACTGTATCCGTATATCCACTTAATCATGCTGCGGACGAGGTTGTTGCCAAAGCCATGAAAGGCGCGCTTGTTCTCCTCGGCATATGTGCCGTTGGAAAGTCGGTCGCCTACGGTCATATCCGCTTCGCCGACAAGGATGGGCTCGCACAGTGCGCGCGCTGACTCCGCCGGATAGGTGTCGTCTCCATCAACCATAAGGTAGCAATCCGCTTCGATATCACGGAACATTTGTCGGCAAACGTTGCCCTTGCCCTGACGGGGCTCGAACTTAACGGCCGCCCCATGCTCGCGTGCAATTTTGGCGGTGCCGTCGCTAGAGTTGTTGTCATATACATAGACCGTTGCTTCGGGCAGCTCTCGGTGAAAATCATCTACTACCTTTGCAATGGTTAGCGCTTCGTTGTAGCAGGGGATGATAACGGCAATGTTGTTTGAGTTCACATTGATCTCCAAAGTCTGGTTGTTGCCGTTAGAAGTATAGCCGTTGCTTTTTTGTATTGGTTTTAAAGGTCTGAAATAGGATGGGATACATGTATATGCCGTGCTATTGTTTAAAAGTGGGCTGAGTATTTGCTCTCATGAGCACTGCCCATTATTCTCTGCGCAATTGAAGCCTTAAGCGGTTGGCTATAATGCTGATAACTAAGTATTGCCGCATGTATTTCGACTTGATTGGCTATTAGCAAAAACCACGGGAGGCTGTCGTGAGCTTCGCTAACGCTGCGTTGCAAATTAAGAAACTGAAGATAACCAACTTCCGTAAGTTCGAATCATATTCAATTGAATTCGATCGTCAGCTCACCGTATTGGTCGGTGACAACGGTACGGGTAAAAGCACGCTCATCGATGCTGCCAACATTTCGCTGGGGACGTTGTTCCAGAAAATTGATAACGCAAAAGCTCCGACTATCGCTCCTGATGATTCTCACGGCGCGGTTATCAAACAGGGAGACATGTTCGACGTTCAGTCCCAGTACCCGGTGTCGGTTGAAGCATCGGGTCTTGTACTGGGGGAAGAAGTTAGCTGGCTGCGCTCGTTGAAGAGTGCTAAGGGGCGCACCACGCAGTCCGATGCCACACCCATTATTGAAGCCGGCTCTCGTTTGCAGAAACTCGTTACCAACGGCAACGAAGTTGTGCTGCCCGTTCTTGCCCGCTACGGGACTGATCGTTTGTGGAAACAAGCGTTATCAAAAGATAATTCAGCGCCCAATAGAACGCGAGGTTACGAGGACGCTCTCCAGGCCTCTGCGAATGAAGCCCGCATGAATGCGTGGTTCAGATCTCAATCGATTTGGGAGTGGCAGAATAAGCGCGAGAGCGCGTTGTTCTCTGCGGTCAAGATGGCGCTCGCGACTTGCTTTGATGCCGCCGCGACAACCAAGGGTGCCATGGTCGACTACGATGCCGAGCTTAACCAGCTTGTGTTTACATACACCACCGCAGGCGGTGTTTATCACCGCGATAGAATGCACTCTATGAGCGATGGCTATCGTGGGACGCTGAGTCTTTTCGCGGACATCGCGTACCGCATGGCAACGCTTAATCCAGCTTTGGGTTCTAGTGTGCTCGAGACGCCCGGCGTTGTTTTGATTGATGAGATCGATCTTCATTTACATCCACGCTGGCAGGCTCGGATTCTTGAGGATCTTGTTCGCATATTTCCCAACGTTCAATTTATTGTTACAACGCATTCGCCTGTCGTGGTTGCTTCGGTACCCCGCGGTAACGTTCGCGTTCTTGGCGAGGATGCTGCAACGGTACCCGCTATTGAAACGCGTGGACGCGATGCTGGGGATATTCTCAACACCGTTCTGGGCGCATTCTCTCGACCTGAAGAGGCGGCTCGATTGTTCGATTTATTCAATTGCGCCGTTGATGAAGAACGCTTTGACGACGCCAGGCTTGCGCTCCAAAAGCTTGAGGAGTTTGTGGGCGTGGATGATCCTGATGTTGTTGCCGCTAAGACGACCCTTGAGCTTGAGGAGCTGCTGTCGTGATTCCGATCGTTAAGGGAAAAGAGCCTGCGGCGCTTACCAAGGCCAAGAGGGCCATACGTAACACCCCCGATACGACGTTTAATTACACAGCGTTGCGCGGAGAGAGCAAGCGAGAAGTTCTGGAGGCCTTGCTTGCGGAGCAGGGCCATCTCTGCGCTTATTGCACGTGCAGGATCGGCGTTGGTGATCGTCTGGCTACGATTGAGCATTTGGTTCCGCAAAATCCTGAGGATTCTGCTCCGGATGGCGAGTTAAGTCTGGATTATCACAACCTAGTTGCCGTTTGTGACGGACGTGGTGGGGCAACGTGTGACAAGCGACGTGGCAACGAGCCCCTTACGGTTGATCCGACCAAGCCTTATACGCTTGATAGCATTTTCTATCATCGCGACGGGCGTATTGATGCTGTTGATGGAAGCGTACGGCGAGACCTTGAGGTTACGCTCGGGCTTAACGCTTCGGGTACCAACTTGTGCGGCAATCGTTCCAAATCTATGGAAGCAATTGAGAAATCCATCGACCGTGCTATCAAGCGCAAGGGTGCCGAGGATAACAGGGCGGTAAAGAAGGCTATTTGCGCAAAGGTTCTCAGGCTGTTTGAACATCAAACGGATATGAAAGATGAGTATTTGGGTGCCAAGCTGTATAAGGCGCGCAAGCTCGTCTCAAAGTTTGCTTAGTGTCTTTTTGCTGCTGTAGAGTACCTTGGGTACGTGGCGCATGCGGGACTCCGGTCCCCACGATCTTTATTTGCATTGCATCGTGATAACCTGCAAAACTCTAACGAGTAGTTTAGTTACTCCATCTATGCGGTTCATCCTGTTGCTTTTATTTTGAATCCCTGTATTCGAATAATTGGGATTCGAGTTACTGAGGCAACGCTTGTTGTATAGATTTGGTTTAATTGTGTTTGGTTCGTTTACTTCTAGTCACTATTTTATTGATAGATATTTCTGCAAGACTAGAGGAAAGGTAATACGAATGTTGGAGTTTTTTACATCGTTCTTTAGCGGGGCCTTCGGTTCGTTGTTGACATACTTTGCTGGCAAAAAGATATCGATTTCTTCTGCCAGCGAGGAGCTTGAAGATTTAATTACGCTTGCAAATAAATCAGCTGACCTTGAAGTGAAGAATGCTCTTTATTCAAGAGCGGCGAAGGTTGCTTATCATTATGGGGAGCGTCGCTTGTTCGATCTTGTGCTGTCGATGGTACGGTGTGCGGCGGTTGTAATGCTGTGTATGACAGCATTTGCGTGCATTGTTTCCATCTGTGCTGCTGCTTATGCGTCTTACCATTCCGGCGTTGCGGATTCAATTAAAATCGCGGGTTCCTGCATTGAGTATTTTCTGTACTTTGGAGTTATTCTAATCATTTCGGGATTATTTAAGGTGATTGCCTGGATTTTAGCAGAGCACTCGCTGGATAAATAACTTCATTGCGATGAAATGTACGCCACCATCTTGTTTAACCTTTAGAATTCAGAGCTTTACTTGATTTGCCCGCTCGTCTGCCGAGCTGGCTTTGGTTCAACGCGAAAGACATATGGCTTTTTCCTCTGGTCAGGCTATTTCAACTAATTTTCGGGATTTGCGGGCCGTTTGCGCAAAAGGTTTCACCTTTTGAAATCCATATCGCCCTATCGTTGTCTTGGGTATGTTGTTCAATGCATTATTAGTCATTCGGTATTTTTTTACGCGTTACTTAGCGCTATTTATTTTTATCTTGCGGTCGGTTTTTAGGAGCTTGCAATGATTGATTATCGCAATCCGTATACGCCCGGTGCCGGCGCGATGCCCAAATATCTTGCCGGGCGCGATGATATCCTCGAATCGGCCTCTCTTCAGCTCAAGGCGCTCGCTGCAAACTACCAGAGCCGTTCGCTCGTTTTGTACGGCCTTAGGGGCGTTGGCAAGACGGTGCTGCTTAACTCGATCGAATCAATAGCCGAGGGCGAAGGTATTCTTGTTCGCCATATTGAGGTCGAAGAGAAGAAGGGCTTGATCGCTCCTTTGGCTTCGGCTTGCTGCACGCTAGCGACTTCGCTCAATAGAATTGAACTTGTTAAGAGTAAGTTAGATCAGATTAAGAACTTGTTTACATCGTTAACACTATCTGTTGATGCGGGCGATGGCTCATTGTCTTTGGGCTTTAATGAAGAGGCACTTGGGGCGTCCCTCGCCTCGTCTCATAATCTATCTGGCGATTTCACCGATGTGCTAGTCGTCCTGGGAAAATATGCTCAAGCTGCAGGATCTTCGATTTTTATTGGAATTGACGAGCTGCAGTATGCCAGTAAAGAAGAACTTGAGGCATTGTCGTGCGCGCTTCATCGCGCGACCCAGCTTGGCCTTCCTATTATGTTTGGCTGCGCCGGTCTGCCCAAGCTTCTAAAGATGCTGGGCGAAGCCAAGACCTATTCCGAGAGGCAGTTTAGCTTTGTGAAGGTCGATTCGCTTCCCCGTGACAAGGCGGTTGAGGCTATTGTTAGGCCAGCGTTAAAGCTTGACGTGCACTATTCCGACGAGGCGGTCAGTACTATTATTGACTATACGGAGGGATACCCGTATTTCATCCAGGAGCTTTGTTCGACCATTTGGACTTCATCTGATTGTAAGTTCGTTTCTCTGGAAACCGTGCTCAACTGCACTTCTATAACGGATGCACGTCTTGACGAAGGTTTCTTTAGTGTTCGATATGATCGATGCACGCCAAGGCAAAAGGAGTTTTTGATTGCCATGGTGCGCTGCGGCGAGCTTCCTTGCACGCTTGCGAATGTGGCTCATTATATGGGGAGAGACGTTTCGTCTATTGGACCCCTTCGAGCTCAATTAATTAGTAAGGGCATGATTTACTCCGCTGCAAGGGGAGAGGTTGATTTTACCGTTCCTCAATTTGATCGATATTTGAGACGTACGGAACGAATTGACTAGTTGGTTAAGAAGAAGGCCCGGTGTAGTAGCGAATGAACTGCGCCGGGCCTCCTGTTTGCTCGTGGCGGTTGGCTGAGCGCCCTCGCTCTTACGCTTCCGTGGGCTCCACGCCCAGCTCGTTGTGGACGAGCTCGAATGCCGCGGCGACGGCCTTGTCCATGTCGTAGTACTTGTATCCGCCCAGGCGACCGGCAAAGATCACGTCGCTCTCCTGGATGTATCCCCTAATTCGATGAATTCTCGATGAATTCTCTTTACATTATCGATTGTATAGCCGCTTATTAAGCTATATATACATATATACTAGTTTATAAATCTATATAAGCGACGTTTGCCTGAGGATTCTGGTTATGGACAAAGCCAAGTTCTACAATCCATTTCGTCCGACCGCCGGTGCGGAGCCTCCTCGAATCATCGGTCGTGATGATATCTCTCTCGAGTTCGTGGAGGGTCTCATGTCCGGCGTTGGCGCCCCCGCACGTCTTATGCGAATCACAGGCCCGCGCGGGTCGGGAAAAACGGTTCTTCTTTGCGATCTGCGCGACCGAGCGATTGAACTGGGTTGGAAGGCCGTTGTTGTTTCGGCTGGTCCGCGTTTGTCGCACGATCTTATGGAACAGATTCAAGACCAACTGACTTTTTCCTCCGCTTCGCTTGGCGTTAACGTTGGTATTGCTTCTGCCAAGTTGGACATTTCTTCAAGCGAAATGAGCCTTCGGGCAAAACTAAAGCAGATTGCACAGGGCTCAAAGGGCCTGTTTATCGCTGTTGATGAAGTCCAAGATGCCCCAGTTGAGGAAATGCGCATTATTGCCTCGACAGTTCAATTGCTTATCGGGGAGAAAGTCAACATCGCTCTTGCCTTTGCCGGATTGCCGTCTGGCGTTATGGATCTCATTAACGGCAAGGCCCTTACTTTTCTTCGCCGCGCGGTTCCCGAAGACCTGGCTCCTATCAACCAAATCGAGATCGCACTTTCTCTGAGTGATAGCTTTAGTGCAACCGGCCTTTCTCTCGACGGGGATTTGCTTTCAAAAGCGGCGAGAGCAACAAAAGGCTATGCGTATTTAGTTCAGCTTGTTGGGTATTCAATCTGGCAGCGCGCCAACCTTCATCGGGAGAAATCAACTCTCGTTACTGGGCGCGATGTTGATGAGGGTATCCTGCTCGCCGAAGCGCGTTTCCACGACGTGGTTCACGAGCCTGCAATTTCGGGTCTTTCCCGTAATGAAATCAACTACCTGTATGCCATGTGCGAGGATAGTAGGCAATCCAAGACATCGGATTTAGCCAAACGCCTTGGTAAAAAGACGAGTGAGCTGAGTTCTGTTAGGGCCAAGCTGCTTTCACGAGAAGTAATCCAGGCGCCTCAGAGGGGCTATGTTCAATTTGCTGTTCCAGATTTGGATGAGTATCTCAAAGATAATAGAGATGAGATTCTATCGAGGTATTAAAGCTCCAGATTAAATCCTCGAGATTAAATGTACAACGATTGAGGGCGACTCACGGTAAGGTGCCGTGAGTCGCCCTGTTCGGTTTGCTTCTGTTTGCGATGGCCCGCTATATGGTGTCTTGGTATTATGTTTCAAAATTGTCGGTCGGTCGTTATTCTTTAGGAGCTTGCAATGATTGATTATCGCAATCCGTATACGCCCGGTGCCGGCGCGATGCCCAAATATCTTGCCGGGCGCGATGATATCCTCGAATCGGCCTCTCTTCAGCTCAAGGCGCTCGCTGCAAACTACCAGAGCCGTTCGCTCGTTTTGTACGGCCTTAGGGGCGTTGGCAAGACGGTGCTGCTTAACTCGATCGAATCAATAGCCGAGGGCGAAGGTATTCTTGTTCGCCATATTGAGGTCGAAGAGAAGAAGGGCTTGATCGCTCCTTTGGCTTCGGCTTGCTGCACGCTAGCGACTTCGCTCAATAGAATTGAACTTGTTAAGAGTAAGTTAGATCAGATTAAGAACTTGTTTACATCGTTAACACTATCTGTTGATGCGGGCGATGGCTCATTGTCTTTGGGCTTTAATGAAGAGGCACTTGGGGCGTCCCTCGCCTCGTCTCATAATCTATCTGGCGATTTCACCGATGTGCTAGTCGTCCTGGGAAAATATGCTCAAGCTGCAGGATCTTCGATTTTTATTGGAATTGACGAGCTGCAGTATGCCAGTAAAGAAGAACTTGAGGCATTGTCGTGCGCGCTTCATCGCGCGACCCAGCTTGGCCTTCCTATTATGTTTGGCTGCGCCGGTCTGCCCAAGCTTCTAAAGATGCTGGGCGAAGCCAAGACCTATTCCGAGAGGCAGTTTAGCTTTGTGAAGGTCGATTCGCTTCCCCGTGACAAGGCGGTTGAGGCTATTGTTAGGCCAGCGTTAAAGCTTGACGTGCACTATTCCGACGAGGCGGTCAGTACTATTATTGACTATACGGAGGGATACCCGTATTTCATCCAGGAGCTTTGTTCGACCATTTGGACTTCATCTGATTGTAAGTTCGTTTCTCTGGAAACCGTGCTCAACTGCACTTCTATAACGGATGCACGTCTTGACGAAGGTTTCTTTAGTGTTCGATATGATCGATGCACGCCAAGGCAAAAGGAGTTTTTGATTGCCATGGTGCGCTGCGGCGAGCTTCCTTGCACGCTTGCGAATGTGGCTCATTATATGGGGAGAGACGTTTCGTCTATTGGACCCCTTCGAGCTCAATTAATTAGTAAGGGCATGATTTACTCCGCTGCAAGGGGAGAGGTTGATTTTACCGTTCCTCAATTTGATCGATATTTGAGACGTACGGAACGAATTGACTAGTTGGTTAAGAAGAAGGCCCGGTGTAGTAGCGAATGAACTGCGCCGGGCCTCCTGTTTGCTCGTGGCGGTTGGCTGAGTGCACTCGCTCAGGCAATGTCGAGAGACCGAAGCATCGAGTATCGCAAGAACTTGGACGGGCTGTTTGGGGCGGATTGCGCCGGGCTATTGCGAGTCTGGTGCGTGGGAGAAGTGCGGGGAAAAATCGGAACTAGCCGAGCACATCTCGAATTTTGCTAACAAAACCGCAGGTCGCTGATGCCCAAAACCGGGGTCTGCTCGACAGATCTCGGTTTTTCACCGCACTTCTGGAATCACCCGCCGGAAGTATGCGGCAAATTCTGGATCCCCCGAGCACAACGGCTTTTCCGCATAAAGGAACCGCAGGTAGAAGCGTTGCCTATATTCGGTGTGGTCGGCATGCCAGGAATTTTCCGCATACTTCCGAATTAAGTGCCCTTTCAGGCCCTTGGCACCCCCTCATCCTCTGAAGATGTTCTTAAAACAGCTTTGAAAGTTGCGCTTGGCTTGCGTTGACAGCGTACAATACGCATGTTTGACTATGGCAAAAGTGGAATTTTAGGGAGGGGCGCGCCATGGAGGTGCTGGTTGTTGGCAATACCGCGTATGTTGACGACGACTTTTGTGCCAAGGCGTTTCCCGGTGACCATGTTCAGGTTGTAGCTGCGGATGACGCGCATCGCGACGAGTCATCGCCCCATGGCTCGTGGAAAGAGCTGCTGCGCCACCTGGACCAGGCTTATGAGTTCGACCGTGTGGTCTACCTCTCCACGTATCTCACTCCGCATACCGAGACTTTTGGCGACATTGAGCTGCTGCGCTCGGTGTTTCGTGCCTGCATGGGCCGCCGTGTGCAGCTGCTGTTTGTGGCGGGGCCTGCGGGCGCGGAGGGTGCTGGCGGCGCGGCGAGCAATGCCGATGCGCTTGATGCCACAGATGCTGCCGCCCAAACGGGTAAGGGCATTATTGCCCGCGCGGCCAACGACCTCTGTCGCTACTACGCCTCGCAAGATGACATCCAGGCCAAAATCCTGTGCACTCCCTATCTCTATACAGCATCCGCGGCGCTCAACGACCCCTTCTTGGTGCCGCTGTTCGAGGCGTGCTCGACCGGGTCGGTCGCGCTCCAAGGTGCCGTGGACGCGCCGTTTCCTCTGTTGTGCGCGGAGGAACTAGCGGTGCTGGTGCATCGCGTCTTTGACAGTTGGGATGCGACCTTTGAGACGCTCGACGTTGCAGATGCTTTCCATCGCACAACGGGGGACTTGGGCGGCGCGCTCCAGGGCCTGTTCCCCGGGCTGTCCGTTGCCTATGGCGAGTCGACCGGCTATGCGTTGCCCGCAGGCGATGTCGCTCGCAAACGCTATGGCTGGTTTCAGCGTTACGACCTGCTGCGCGACCTTTCGACCATCCACGCCCGCTGGGCTAACACCCGCACCAAAAGGGCCAATCCCTTGCGCGCAGCGATCGATCGCATTCAGCTGCGCGCACTGCCCATTAAATGCCTGGAGACGGGCTTCGCATGGGTGCTGTTCGAGGTGCTGGAGCATCTGTTCTCCCAATCGGCCCAGCTCAACGTGCTCGACTATCGTCTGCTCTATGTGGTCCTTATTGGCACACTCTACGGTCTCGACTTTGGCCTGGTCGCCGCGCTGTTGGCGTCTGTTGGTCTGGCGGTGAGTTATTTTGTCCTGTACGGATACACCTTTCAGGGCTTGTTCTATGAGCCGTCCAACTGGCTGCCGTTTATCGCGTACTTTGTGGTGGGCGCCGTGTGCGGCTATGTGCAGCTGCGCAACAGCGAGGCCATTAAGGCGGAGCGTGACGAGAACGAGCTCGTGCGAAACCGCAACACTTTTCTAACGCGGCTCTATCACGACGCGATTGAGGACAAGCGCGCCTACAAGCGACAGATTGTGGGGCGCCACGACAGCTTTGGCAAAATCTTTGCCGTGACGCAGGAGCTCGACGTACTCAACCCGCGCGATATATACCGCAAGTGCTGTGAGCTGCTGGGCGAGATTCTCGAGAACGATTCGGTGACGATCTACCATGTTTCGGGCGGGGCATTTGCGCGCCTGGTAGCGGCGAGCCCGGCGATTTCCAACGATGTGCCGCGCTCGCTCTCGCTCGATGACCTTGCGCCCGTGCTCCAAGGTGCGATCTCGGGTTTGTGGGTGAACCGCGCACTGACGTCGGGGCTTCCGATGTTTGGCTATGCGATCGAGCGCGATGGAGCCCTCGCCGTGTTGATTTTTGTGCGTCACGTGGCCGAAAGCCAAATGACCCTGTACTACCAAAACCTGTTCCGCATCCTGTGTGGGCTGGTGGAAAGCGCGCTGGGACGCGCCTTCGATTACGAGGCCGTGGCGCAGGATAAGCGCTGCGTTGCCGGCACGTGCGTGCTCAACCACGACGCCTTTGGCCAGGAACTCGCCGCCGAGCAGGCGCTTGCGGACAATAAGATGGGGAGTTTCTTGCTCTTGCGCGTGGTGCCGGGCATGGAGCCTGTTGGCGAGCTGGTCGGCGCCATTGGGTCGGCGATTCGCGAGAGTGACGCTGCGGGCCTGGTCGATGGAGACGCACTTTACCTGCTCATGCGTCAGGCGACCGAGGCCGACCTGCCCGTTATTTGCAAACGCATGGCCGCCAAGCACATTACGGTGGAACCCGTCGGCAGCGAGGACGTTGTGGCCCTGTTGCAGCGCATCGCGCCCACCGGCAACGGTGAGGGGGAGACCGTTTGATCTCGCTTGTCGTTGCTACCGTACTGCTCTTTATACACGCGCTGGTTTGCCTGGTGCTGTGGACGCTTATGAAACTGGGCTTGCTGCCGGTTCGAGGGCACATGCTTGCCGTGATGGTGCTCGTACCGCTGTGGGGCCCGTTGCTCGTGGCACTACTCTCGGTGCGTAGCGCGGTGTTCGGCGACGACCATAAGGACGCCACGCTGGAGACGCTGCGCATTAACGACGACATGCATCGCAGTTTGCTCGTGCAGGGGCGCGAGGGCGATGATGGCGTGGTGCCGCTCGAGGAAGCGCTGATCGTCAACGACCCGGGCGACCGCCGCCGTCTGATGCTCTCCATGCTTACCGAGGATCCGGATGCGTATCTCGCACAGTTGCAGGCAGCAAAACTCAACGACGATGTTGAGGTCGCGCACTATGCCGCGACGGCGGTGGCGCAGATTTCCAAGGAGTCCGATCTTAAGCTGCAGCAGTTGGAGCGCGCGTTTAAGACCGATCCCAGCTCGCATAACCTGGATGCGTATTGCGACTTTTTGGGCGCCTATCTGGACTCGGGTTTGGCAGAGGGCTGCGTGGCACAGATTCAGCGTCAGCAGTATGCACGCTTGCTCGCGCGTCGTTGCGAACGCGAGGATGGGCCGGCACTGCGCATTCGCTATGCCACGGCGCTGGCCGATGCCGGCGAGATTGATAAGGCAGAGGACGTCGCCAGCCAGCTGGTGATCGATGCACCAGACGAGCAGGACGTGTGGATGCTCTGCCTGCGCTTGGCTGCGATTCGTCGCGATGGGCAGGCGGTACGGCGTGTAATCGACGCGATCGACAAGCAGCATGTGTATTTGAATGCCGAAAATCGCGAGAGGCTGGCATTTTGGCGCGAAGGAGAGGAGGCTCGATGAGCGTGGTGCAGCATATCCGCGACCGTGCGGGCCATTTTCGCTGGATGGGACTGCTCGTGGTGTGGGCGGTCTTTATTGCCATGGCCGCCGTGCTGCTGGTGGAGCGTGCCGGCGTTCAGTACAGTGCGGGCCAGCATAAGCTGGGGATGCTTGCCGCCAGCGATGCGGTGCCGGCAAGCTCGGCGATGTTTGGCCAAAAGCCCACGTGCTTGGTTATTACCGACCCGGAACAAGATGGCGTCGAGGATGTCAAAGAGCAGTTCGACCAGATCTTGCTTGACATGAAGATCGCCCACCGCGATGTGGATATTGCCACCGATGGTGTTGATGCGATTCCTTCCCTCACATCCTTCGACCGCGTGATTTTACTGATGCCGTCGCTCGACGGGCTCGGTACGCACCTCTCCGACATCATGAGCTGGGTGAGCGCCGGCGGTTCGCTGATGCTCGCCATGACGCCGGACAATTCGAGCTATCTGCAGGCAATCGGTCCCAAGCTGGGCATCGATTCTGCCGGCTATGAATATGCGACGGCAGAGAGCATCGTGCCGAGCGAGGACTTTATGCTGGGCGGGGGAGAGCGCTATGAGCTCTCGGACCCCTTTGATTCGTCGCTTTCGGTTTCGCTGCGTGAAACGGCCCGCGTGTGGGCTAAAACCGGTGACACGGGTACTCCGCTTATTTGGTCGAGCGATTGCGGCAGCGGTCGTACCGTGGTGTGCAATATCGGTATCTACGCCAAGGTCATGCGTGGTTTCTATGCCGCGGCCGTGAGCCTATTGGGCGATGCCACGGCCTATCCGGTCATCAACAGCGCCGTCTTCTATCTGGATGACTTTCCCAGCCCCGTGCCCTCGGGCGACGGCACTTACATTAAGCGCGACTACGGCCTTTCCATTGCCGATTTTTATGCCAAGGTCTGGTGGCCCGATCTGCAAAAGCTCGCGCAAAAATACGGCATTCGCTATACCGGCGTGATGATCGAAAACTACGAGGATGCGGTCAACCAGACCGAGCCCGCGCGCCAGGCCGATACCACGCAGTTCCGCTACTTTGGCGGCATGCTGCTGCAGATGGGCGGAGAGCTCGGCTTTCACGGCTACAACCATCAGCCGCTGGCACTCTGGGACACCGACTATGGCACGCTGTACGACTACAAGACGTGGAAGAATAAGGAGACGATCGTTGCATCGCTCAACGAGCTTATCGCCTTTCAGGACGAGGTGCTGCCCAACGCGCACGGCTCGGTCTACGTGCCGCCGTCGAATATCCTTTCGGCCCGCGCGCGCAAGCTTATCGGCACCGACATGCCGCGCATTAAGACCATTGCCAGTACGTATTTTGAGGACGGCACCGACCTGCCGTACGTGCAGGAGTTTGGCGTGGCGAGCGACGGCATCGTGGAGCAGCCGCGCATTGTGTCGGGCGGCATGGTCGACGATTCCTACATGCGTCTCGCTGCGGTGTCCGAGCTCAATATGCATTATGTAAGCACGCACTTTATGCATCCTGACGATCTGCTCGATCCCGACCGCGGCGCCAAGGAAGGCTGGGAGGTCTACAAGGGCGGCCTGACCGATTACCTGGACTGGCTGACCAAGTCCGCTCCCGATCTGCGCCACCAGACGGGTTCGGAATGCTCGGGTGCCATCCAGCGTTTTTCGTCCGTGACGGTGAGCGTGGATACGAGCGACGATGCCTGGACGCTCAACCTGGGCAACTTCCACGACGAGGCGTGGCTTATGTTCCGCGCCAATAACGGCGAGCCGGGTACGGTGTCCGGTGGCGAGATTACGCATCTGACGGGCGACCTGTACCTGGTCAAAGCCACGGACAAGACCGTGACGATTGCGCGCAAGGAGGGTGGCGACAAATGAGAATCTGCTTGGTACTCGAGGGCTGCTACCCCTATGTGCACGGCGGGGTGTCCACCTGGATGCATGGCTATATACAGGCCATGCCCGAGCACGAGTTTGTGCTGTGGGTGATTGGCGCGCATGCTGCCGACCGCGGTAAGTTTGTCTATGAGCTGCCCGGCAACGTTGCCGAGGTGCATGAGGTGTTCCTGGACGACGCCCTGCGTCTTTCGGGCGAGCAGCAAGAAGTCGACTTCGACGACCGCGAGCGCGAGGCGTTGCGCCGCCTGGTATCTCTCTCTAATCCAGATTGGGACGTGCTGTTCGATATCTTCCAGCACCGCCGCGTCCACCCGCTCTCATTTTTGCAGAGTCGCACGTTTATGGACATCTTCCGCGACGTGTGCCTGGCCGAGTACCCGTACACGCCCTTTGCCGATGCATTCCACACCATGCGTTCGATGTTGCTGCCCGTGCTTTATCTGCTGGGCAGCGAGGTTCCGGTGGCAGACGTGTATCACGCCATCTCGACCGGCTACGGCGGTCTGCTTGCGAGTCTTGGCTCGAGCGTTCATAACGCGCCGGCATTGCTAACCGAGCATGGCATCTATACCCGCGAGCGCGAGGAGGAGATCATTCGCGCCGACTGGGTGGTGCCGTCTTTTAAGGACCGCTGGATTCGTTTTTTCTACCTGCTTTCGGAGGAGATCTACCGTCGCGCCTTCCGCGTGACCAGTTTGTTCCATAACGCCCGTAAGACGCAGATCGACATGGGCTGCGATGCGGACAAATGCCTGGTCATCCCCAATGGCATCCAGTTCGACCGCTTTAAGGATATTCCCTTAAAGCCCGATGACGGCTGGGTGGATATTGGCGCGGTGGTGCGCCTGGCGCCCATCAAGGATGTCAAGACCATGATCTATGCCTTCTTTGAACTGCACGAGCGCCTGCCTAAGGTGCGCCTGCACATTATGGGCGGCGTGGACGACGAGGAGTATGGTGCCGAGTGCCATGCGCTGGTGGAGACATTGGGCGTGCGCGACCTGATCTTTACCGGTCGCGTCAACGTGGTCGAGTACATGGAGAAGCTCGACTTTACCATTTTGACGAGCATCTCCGAGGGCCAGCCGCTCAGCGTGCTGGAGTCGCTTGCAGCGCGCCGCCCCTGCGTGACGACCGAGGTGGGCTGCTGCCGCGAGCTGCTCGAAGGCGCCCCGGGCGACGACTTTGGCGTGGCGGGTTTTGTGACGCCGCCCATGTATCGCAAGGGCTTGGCCGATGCCATGGAACGCATGTGCGCGAGCCGCGCCCGCCGTATCGAGATGGGGGAGCGCGGCCAGCGTCGCGTGGCGACCTACTACCTACACGAGCAGATGCTCGCCAACTATCGCGCGCTGTACGACGAGACGGCGCATGCGTTTGACCTGCCCAGAGAGGGGGAGTAGCCGGTGGCCGGAATCGGTTTTGAGCTCAAGCGCCTGTTTAGGCGCAAAGGTCTGTTTGCCACGATGCGCGCCTATGGCTACGCCGGCATTGTGTGCACGGGCCCCATGCTGCTGGGCGTGCTGCTCCAGGTGGGTATCTTGGTGCTGTGCGGTCTGTGGGGTGTGGGACGTGCCAACCAGGATCTGCTGGTGTGCATGGTGACGTATACGCTGCTGGCGTCGCTTACGCTCACGAGCTTTTTCTCCATGCCGGTCACGCGCTTTTTGGCCGACATGCTGTTTGCCGAGCGCGAAGAAGAGGTCCTGCCCTCGTTTTGGGGTTCCAACGCCATCATGCTCGTTGCGGGCACCGTGCTCTACGGCGTCTTTTTGCTGTTCTCGGGCGCCACGCTGCTGCAGGGGCTGCTGTGCCTGTGGCTGTTCAACATTATGATCGTCAACTGGAACGGCATGAGCTATCTCACCGCCATCAAGGATTACCGTGGCATCCTGTGCAGCTTTGCGGCCGCCATTGGCGTGGCGTGTCTGTGCGCCTTGGCCGCGCTGGCACTGGGGCTGCCGCCGGTCGAGGGCCTGCTGGCCTCGATCGCCCTGGGCTACGGTGTGATGCTCGCCTGGGACGTGGTGCTGCTGTACCGGTATTTTCCTCAGAGCGATCGCAGCCCCTGGCTCTTTTTGCAGTGGCTCGATCAGTTTATGCCGCTGGCGCTCACGGGCCTGTTTACCAACCTGGGACTCTTTGCACACCTGGTGATTATCTGGGCAGGGCCCATTGGCGTCCAGGTCAAAGGCCTGTTTTACGGCGCGCCCTATCATGATGTGCCGGCGTTGCTTGCGTTTTTGACTATTCTGGTCACGACTGTCAACTTTGTGGTGTCGGTCGAGGTCAACTTCTACCCGCGCTACCGCGACTACTACAGCCTGTTTAACGACGGCGGCGTGGTGGGCGACATCGTGGTGGCCGAGGAGGAAATGCTCGCCACGCTCAACCGGGAGCTGCGGTTTTGTGCGCTCAAGCAGCTGTTTGTTACGGCGTCGGTCATTTCGCTCGAGACCACGGTGCTCTCGGCCCTGCCACTGGGCTTCAACAACCTGATGCACGGGTATTTCCGTACGTTATGCGTGGGCTATGGCCTGTATGCCGTGGGCAACACGATCCTGCTGATCTTACTGTACTTTACCGACTACAAGGGCGCCGTGCTTGCCTCCGGGCTGTTTGCGGGCGTGGCGGGGCTCGCGACCATCATCTCGCTGTTCTTTCCGCAACAGTTTTACGGCTTTGGCTTTTTGCTCGGCGCGGCGGTGTTTTTTGTTGTGGCGCTCATGCGGCTCGATACCTATACTGCCAACTTGCCGTATCGTATCCTGAGTCAGCAGCCCATTGTGGCGACCGACAAGACGGGTCGCTTTACGGAGCTGGGCCGCTTACTCGATCGTGCCGAGCAGCGCTACGAGGAGCTGCGTCTAGAGGGTGAGCCGCATGGTGCGTTTGAGCGCACGGTGGTTCGCGTGTATCGCAACCATTGGGGAGGTCCTGATGACCGATAGGATGATATCGCGCCGCCGCTTGATCGAGGCGGCTGCCGGCACGTTGCTGCTTTCGGGCTGCTCTTCGCAGGATGAATCCTCGACCAAAAAGACCAAGAAGCAGGGCAAGATTAAAAAGGCCGACGCGTCCAGCGAGACCAAGCACCTGCGCGACAAGGATGACCTCTACGAGGTCTACGACGACTCGGGCATTGTGACCATGTACCTGACGGTCTCGCGCGGCAACAGCTCCGAGAATACCGATCATAGCTGGGCCGAGATCAATACGTACTCGGTCTACGACTATGCCGACATGGGCGTGACGCGCTATCAGGTAATGGGCCTGCTGCAGGCGGGCGACGAAGACGGCCCGGTGGCTGGCGAGGTGGGCTATGGCGAAGAGGCGCCCAATGCCACGGTGCAGGTTCGCGGCCAGACGTCGAGCACCTATACGCAAAAGAACTACAAGGTAGAGCTCAAAAAGGGCAAGGGCACGTGGCGTCAGCAGCGCGCGATTGCGCTTAACAAGCACATGGGCGAGGGCATGCGCTTTCGTAACAAGATGGCCTACGATCTGATCCGTGGCATTCCCCAGATGATGGGCCTGCGCACGCAGTTTGTGCACTTATGGGTGTGCGACCAGACCGAAAAAAATAACGACACCTTTGAGGACTACGGGCTGTTTACGCAGGTCGAGCAGCTCAACAAGACGGCGCTCAAGGCCCACGGTCTGGATAAGAGCGGGCATCTGTATAAGGTGAACAGCTTCGATTTCCATCGCTTCGAAGACACCATCAAGCTGGAGGATGACCCCGACTATAACCAGGCGGCGTTTGAGGGCATGCTCGAGATTAAGGGCGACTCGGACCATACCAAGTTAATCGAGATGCTCGATGCGCTCAACGACGATACGCAAAAGATCGACGATGTGCTCGACACCTACTTTGATACCGAGAACCTGGTCTATTGGATGGCGTTTCAGATCTTGACGGGCAATTGCGATACGCAGAACCGTAACTGCTATCTGTACAGCCCGCTTAACTCCAAGGTCTGGTACATCCTGGATTGGGATAACGACGGCATGCTGCGCAAGCTTGAGCTGAGCCTGAAGGGGTTCTCGGATTATGCGAGCTGGGAGCGCGGCGTAAGTAATTATTGGGGCAACGTGCTGTTTAACCGCGCGTTGCGTAGCAAGTCGTTCCGCAGCGAGCTCGACGCTGCCGTCAAGGACCTGCGCTCGTATTTGACCGAGGAACGACTGAGCAAGATGATCGAGCATTATCGCGAGGTGACGGAGCCGCTCGTCTTTGCTTCGCCCGATATCGACAATCTGCCTGTCACCAAGGACCAATACGAGCAAATCGCCGCGGCGATCCCCTCCGAGATCGAAGAGAATTACAAGAGCTATCGCGAGAGCTATAAGAAGCCCATGCCGTTCTACATAGGCGTGCCGCAGATCGACAACGGTAAGCTGCGCGTTAACTGGGACGCCGCATACGACTTTGAGGCGCGCGACATTCGCTACACCGTGGAGCTGGCGCGCGATTACGCCATCAGCGACGTGGTCTTTAAGGCTGAGGACGTGCTGCTGCCCGAGGTGACCTGTGATGCGCCCGACACCGGCCAGTATTTTGTGCGTGTGCGCGCCACCAACTCCGACGGCTATATGCAGGATGCGTTTGATTACTACGTGACCGACGATGGCAAGCAGTACGGCATGAAGTGTTTCTACGTGCAAGACGGCGGCAAGGTCGTGGAGGACACGTATGAGGAGGGCTAGCGCGCTGTTGGAGCGCCTGGCCGCTCCGCCCGCGCGCACCACGCAGGAGCGCTATCGCCACGAGCTCAAGTACCTTATCAACGAGGGCGAGCATGCCGCGCTGGCCTGCCGCATGGCGCCGGTGTTTAAGTTGGATAAGCATGCGCAGGCGGGCGGCTATACCATTCGCAGCCTGTACTTTGACGACTACTGCAACTCGGCGTACGAGGAAAAGGACGCCGGCATTCTCATGCGCAAAAAGTATCGCGTGCGCATCTATAACGGCAGCGATAAGGTGATTAAGCTCGAGCGCAAAAAGAAGTACGGCAGCTGGATCTACAAGGAGGACGCGCCGCTCACCCGCGACGAGTTCGAGCGCATCCTGGCCGGCGACTACGACTTTTTGCTGAGGAGCCCCTATCCGCTCTGTCGCGAGTTCTACATCGAGTGCATCTGCAACGTGATGCGCCCGAGGACTATCGTGGACTACGAGCGCGAGCCGTGGGTGATGGACGAGGGCACGGTGCGCATCACGTTTGACATGAACGTGCGCGCCGCGGTGGGAAGCTTCGACATCTTTGACGCGACGCTGCCCGCGCTGCCGGTCCTGGAGCCTGGCAAGCTGGTGATGGAGGTCAAGTTTACGGAGTTTTGCCCGCAGCTGGTGCGCGATATGGTGCCGCCGGGCGCGGCCGAGCTTACGGCGGTCTCCAAGTACTGCCTGTGTTACGAAAAGACTGCCTACCTGCGCGGTTTTAACTACTGGGAATCGGATTTTGAGAACCGAGGGGATATTTAGACCATGAGCACCAGGGACTTTTTTAAGAACTCCGTCTTGGAGGCGTTTGGTCAGGTCGACCCTGCCAAGATCGGCCTGTCGCTGCTCGTGGCGCTCGCCATGGGCATCCTGATCTATTGTGTGTACAAGCGCTTTTTTACCGGCGTGGTGTATTCTCGCAGTTTTGCCGTGACGCTCGTGGGCATGTGCGTGCTCACCTGTATGGTCACGCTCGCGATCTCGACCAACGTGGTCATCTCGCTCGGTATGGTCGGTGCTTTGTCCATCGTCCGCTATCGTACTGCGGTCAAGGACCCGCTCGACCTGTTGTATCTGTTTTGGGCGATTACCACGGGCATTACGGCGGGTGCCGGCATGTATGCGCTCGTAGGGATCACGGCAGTGGTGATCGTGGTGATGATTGCCGGCTTTGCGAGCCACCAGGACAAGGCGCGCGTGTACATGATGGTGATCCACTACACGGGCCAGACCACCGGCGATGATATCGTGCGCGCGTTTGGGCGCACCAAGTTCACCGTCAAGTCCAAGACTATGCGCGGTGACAAGGTGGAGATGGCCGTGGAGGTGTTCTCGGACGGCGTTGATATGCCGTACGCAGATGCCATTCGCGCGCTCGATGGCGTCGAGGACCTAACGCTCATCCAGTACAACGGCGAGTACCACGGATAGTTGGGTATCATGGTGCTTGTGAATTCGTTGTCAGGGGTGCTTTTTGGTACGTATGAAGGATGTCGCTGAGCTGGCGGGCGTTTCGAACGCTGCGGTCTCGCGTTATCTCAACGGTGGATATATCTCGGCTGATAAGTCCGAGCGCATTAAGCAGGCGATTCAAGAGACCGGTTATGTGCGGTCCAACCAGGCTCGCGCCCTGCGTACCGGTTCCACCAAACTCATCGGCGTCATTGTGCCAAAGATTAACTCCGAATCGGTAAGCCGCATTACCGCCGGTATCGGCCAGGTGCTCGGCCGCCGCGGCTATCAGATGTTGCTTGCCAACACCGACAACGTTGCCGAGCGCGAGCTTGAGTACCTTGATTTGTTCCAGAACCAACCGGTTGACGGCATCGTGCTGGTTGCAACCATGATTACCGACGAACATCGTGCGGCTATTGCATCATGCCGCGTGCCCATTGTGCTGATCGGACAAAACGTCGAGGGCGCGGCCTGCGTCTACCATGACGATTACGAGGCAGCCTACGAGCTGGGTCATGCGCTTGCGGGGCGTGTCGACGGCAAGATTGCCTACATCGGCGTTACCGAAGAGGACCGCGCGGCTGGTTACGATCGTCGTCGCGGCCTTGAGGCGGGTTTGCTGGCCGCGGGGGTCGCGCTCGATCCCAACCTGATTCGACGTGGCTCGTTCACGCTCGATTCGGGCTATCACGCCGCGCGCGAGCTGCTGGGCGAAGTGCCGGATGTTTCGTTTATCGCCTGCGCGACCGATACCATGGCTGCCGGTGCCTTGCGTGCCCTTGATGAGGTGCGCGGCACAGGCGAGGGCGTGCGTCGCGTGAGTGGCTTTGGTGACAACGCCTTTTTGCGTGCCCTGACGGGCGGCATCCCCACCGTGCATTATGGTTACCTGACCAGTGGCGTGGAGGCTACCAACATGTTGCTCGACACGCTCGATGGCGTGGAAGGGGAGGGCGGCCTGCGAACGCTCAAACTTGGTCATCAGCTTATGAATGTCTAGGTTTTGGGCGTCCACTGCTGCCCCTAGACCACTGTTGTTTATCCAAAACAACCCTTCACCGGCTCAATGCTACCGTTCGCCGGTTTATGAAAACGATTACAGCTATATGAAACTGAAAACGATTACAGTGTAAGTGCAAAGATGACCGGGTGCGAAAACGCCCGCTGAAGGAAAGGGAAGTCATGGACTACCGCAAATCTGCCCAAGAGGTGCTCGACAATATCGGCGGTGCCGACAATGTCGTTTCGGCCGCGCACTGCGCCACGCGCCTGCGTCTGGTGATTGCCGATAACGCCAAGGTCGACAAGGGGGCCATCGAGAACATCGACGGCGCCAAAGGCGTCTTTGAGGCCCAGGGCCAGCTGCAGATCATCTTTGGCACCGGAACCGTCAACAAAGTCTATGACGAGTTCATCGCCCTCGGCGGCATCAGTGCTGCTTCCAAGGCAGAGGTCAAGGAGGCCGCGGCGCAGCAGCAGAACATCTTTATGCGCGCCATTAAGGTGCTCGGCGACATCTTTGTCCCCATCATTCCCGCCATCGTGGCCTCGGGCCTGCTGCTGGGTATTATGAGTGCCCTCAACTTTATGGCTTCCAACGGCTTTATCGCGCTCGATACCAATAACTGCATCTACAAGATTGCCGACCTGGTCTCGGGAACGTCCTTTGGCATCCTGCAGATCCTGATCGGCTACTCTGCGGCCAAGGCCTTCGGCGCCAACCCGTACCTGGGCGCCGTTGTCGGTGGCGCGTTCATCAACTCCTCGTTGCAGAGTGCCTACACGGTTGCCTCCGAGGGCGTGCAGACCATGGTCACCGTCATCCCCGGCGTGTACAGCTTTGAGTGGGTTGGTTATCAGGGCCATGTTATCCCCATCGTTATCGCGTGTGCGATCCTGGCCTTCCTGGAGAAGCGCCTGCACAAGATCGTTCCCGAGATGTTCGACCTCTTTGTCACCCCGCTCGTCTCCGTGTTCGTGACCGTGCTTGTGACGCTCATCGCCGTCGGCCCTGTCTTTGTGTGGGCGGAGAACGCCGTTCTCGGCCTGATTCAGGCCCTGCTCACCCTGCCGTTTGGTATCGGCTCCTTTATCGTCGGTCTGTTCTATGCCCCCACGGTCGTCACCGGCATCCACCAGATGTACACCGCCATCGACCTGGGCCAGCTTGCTCAGTACGGCGTGACCTATTGGCTGCCCATCGCCAGTGCCGCTAACATCGCCCAGGGTGGCGCCGCGCTCGCCGTTGCCTTTAAGACCCGCGATGCCAAGATCAAGGGTCTGGCGCTTCCTTCGGCCCTGTCCGCCTTCATGGGCATTACCGAGCCGGCTATCTTTGGTGTGAACCTGCGCTTCTTTAAGCCCTTCATCGCCGGCTGCATCGGCGGTGGCTGCGGTGCCCTGGTCTGCGCGCTCACCTCGCTTGCGGCTTCGGGTACCGGCGTTACCGGCATCTTCGGTATCCTGCTGTGCCTGGCCCAGCCTGTGCAGTATGCCATTATGTTCGCGGTTGCCGCGCTTGTGTCCTTTGCCATCTCGTTTGTTTTGTACAAGGATGAGCCCAAGACGGCTGAGCAGGCTTAAGTATTTCGTTGGGAGTGCCCGCGGGCTTGTGTGCCTGCGGGTTTTCCCGTTTGTATTTGGCGTCCCCGGTTGGTGCCGCCACATCTTAGATTTGAAAGGGACGTTCTATGTCTAATGCACTTGGTCGCGACCTGGCAAAGCTCGTTGCCGCCGTTGAGGCGGCTGCCACTGAATGTGGCCACGGCGCGTACGGCCAGCGCTTTCACCTTATGCCGCCGGCGGGCTGGCTCAACGATCCCAACGGTCTTTGCCAGGCAGGTGGCGTGTTCCATGCCTATTTTCAGTATGCGCCGTTTGATGTCGAGGGTGGTGTAAAAGCTTGGGGCCATGCCACGAGCCGCGATCTGATGACCTGGGATTACGTGGGCGCGCCGCTGCTGCCCGACGAGCCGTTCGATTGCCATGGTGTGTATTCCGGTTCTGCGCTTGCCGAGGATGGCCGCATTCGCGTGTTGTATACGGGCAACGTTAAGCTTTCCGATGCGGATGGGACGTACGATTACGTCAATACGGGCCGCCGTGCCGATACCATTTATGTTGAGAGCACCGACGGCCAGACGTTTGGTGCCAAGCGCGTGGTGCTGGCGTCCGAGGATTATCCCGAGGATTTGACCTGCCATGTGCGCGATCCTAAGGTGTGGCGCGATGCGGACGGCCGCTGCCACATGGTGCTGGGAGCGCGTCGTCGCGTTGACGGGCCGCATGTCGAGAGTCGTTTTTGCGCCATGCACGGCGAGGGCGCCGGGCGCGATGTGGGCGAGATCTTGGTGTATGGCTCGCGCGACATGTTGAGCTGGGAGCTCGAGAATCGCGTGTCGACGCCCGAGCGTTTTGGCTTTATGTGGGAGTGCCCGGGCTACCTTGAGCTCGAGGCGGATGGAGACGTACCTGCGAAGTTCCTGTCCTTCTCGCCGCAGGGTCTTGAGGGTGGTCGCTGGGATCGCGGCAATGTGTATGCCGCAGGCTATATGCCGTTTAGCGGTGACATTGCCGATGGCGCTGGCGAGTATGAGCTTGGCACGTTTCGCCTGTGGGATGCCGGCTTTGACTTCTACGCGCCGCAAGAGTTTGTCGCCGAGGACGGTCGTCACATTCTGATTGGCTGGATGGGCATGCCCGATGAGCCGACCTATGGCAATGCGCCTACGCTGGTGGCGGGCTGGCAGCACTGCATGACGGTGCCGCGCGAGCTTACGGTTGGTGCCGACGGCGTGGTGTTGCAGCAGCCGGCGCGCGAGATTGAGCATCATTATGTCTCGGTGAGCGTGGGGGAGGGCACGTTGGAGGTTGCCGGCGATACCTGCTTTGACGTTAGGGTCGATGGCGTTGACGGTGCGTTTGCCGCGACCGTTGATGGCGAGCTTTTGCTTTCGTTCCTGCCGGCCGAAGGCGAGCTGCCCGCGCGCTTTGAGATGCGCTTTGTGAATGAATCGCGCGCTTCTGCCGGCTGTGGGCGCACGGTGCGCTGGGAGCCCGTCGACGAGGTGCGCAACGTGCGCATTGTTGGCGATGTTTCGTCGGTCGAGGTGTTCGTCAATGACGGTGCGCTCGTGTTCTCGACGCGCATCTACCCCGAGGCCTATGGCGTGTCCGTTGACGCTGCTGGTGCGAACGTGAACTTTCACGCGCTCAGCATTTAGGCGAGCGCCTGCCCGTCGGGGCTATACTGCTGCCGTTGCCCATGATGCGGGGAACACTCGCATCATGGGTTTTTGTTTTTGAAGGGACGGTGCCGCATGGGCGTAAAGCAGCTAGAAGAGGCTTGGGTTACAAGGGCCGGCGCGCGCGAGGCGCGACTGGTTGCGGCCTCTCATGTGCCGGCGGCGCTGTCGCAGCTGGGGATTGTGCGACCCGGTGACCGCTTGGTTGTATTTGCCGATGACTTTGCCGATGCGTTTGCGTGCGGCCTCGACGGCTGCGGTGCTGTGATGGTGGAGGAGCCTTCGGTTGCGGCGTTTGCCGCTGCGTCCCAGGGCTTTGATGCTTCATTTGATGCCGAGGGACCGCACCTGTGGTGGCTTGTGAACTCGATCGGCGGCTTTGGCCTGCGTGTGCCCGATTTGCGCGCTCTGGGTCGCGCGGCCCGTGGGGCCCGCGCGCTGCTTGTTGTGGACAACACCGTGGCGTCGGCTTTTGGCTGCGATCCGCTGCGTTTGGGTGCCGTTCTGTCGATCGAGGCGCTCGACCGCGTGTGCGCCGGTAAGGCTCCGCGCAAGCTCGTTGCCGCTTCGGTGGCACGCTCACAGCTCAAGCGCCATCGCGTGGATGCCGCTGCCGAGTGCGCGCATGCCCTGCTCGAAGGGTGCGGATTGGCTGCGCTCGACTTGTCCTCCGATGAGGCCGAGATTCTAGAGCATGGGCTCGACACGATCGACACCCGCATGCAGGCGCACTTCGACCGCGCCCGTGCGCTGGCCGAGTATCTGGTCGCCAACGAGATGGTACGCAACGTGCGCTATCCCGGGCTGACCTCGCATCCCGATCACGTCGTCGCGACGGGCATCCTCGAGCACGGTTTTGGTCCAGCTGTGGAGTTCGACCTGATGGGACGTACCGCGGGCGAATTCTTCAGCATGCTTCCGGATGAGTTCCGCACATCGCCCGCCGGCGGCGCAACAACACGTCTCTCGGCCCCGCGAGGCAAGCAGGGGAGTACCATCCGTCTCTTCGCCGGCACCGACGACCCCCTTCAGGTGGCGGCCACTCTCGACAACGCCCTCCGAAGGTAGCTCATCGTGGCCTGTGCCACGAAAACGGCCTATCTACTACGTTTAACCCCTAGGGGTCGGCCATACCGGCTATTTTTAAAAACAAGCAAGCCGTCTACCAGCGGTTTTATTATCACGATTTTCGGTATGGTCGAGGGTATTCAGCTAAACGTAGTAGATGGGCCCATTTTGTGGCGCGCGCCTTAATTCGTGAGTGCGGCGGACTAAAAATCAGTCCCTAAAAGACCATTACGCGTTAATGCTGGCGATGAGGTCGTTGGCCTTCGCGGCGATGACTTCGTTGATTTCGGCCTGCAGCGTTTCATAGACCTCAATGGCGCGCTCACCGGCGGGGGTGAGCGTGGATCCGCGGGCGCCGTCGCGCTCGATGAGCTTGCAGCCCAGCTGGCCTTCGGCTTCGTTCACAATGCGCCAGGCCTTGGAATATGCCATGCCCATGCTCTTGGCGGCACGGTTGAGCGAGTGCTCGCGGGCAATACCCTGCAGCAGCAAGACGCAGCCGTGGCCGAAGACGCCCGGCAGATCCTTGTCGCACGCTTGAATGACCAGCTTTGCCGTCGTCTTGTACTCCATGTGCTCCACGTCTCCCCGCTAAAGTGTTTGCTGGGCAAACGCAAAGCCTGCGTCAAACCCTCGTGTGCTCTTCTTAAATCATGCATTGTAGCAGTCAAAGTGCGTTAAGATACTTCCCCAGTATTGGGCGCCCAAGGTTGGGCTGGGTCCTACGAGGCCTGCAGCCGACCGGTCGCATGGAAAAAGGAGAAACATGGCTACGTTCTTTCCCGGTGAGTCCCACACGTTTTCGGAGTATCTGCTGGTCCCTGGTTACTCGTCCTCGCAGTGCATCCCCAACAACGTCTCTCTTAAGACGCCGCTGACCCGCTTTAAGCGCGGTGAGAAGCCGGCAATCACCCTGAACATCCCCATGGTTTCCGCCATCATGCAGTCCGTCTCGGGCGTCGACATGGGTGTCGCGCTCGCTACCGAGGGTGGCCTGTCCTTCATTTACGGTTCCCAGAGCGCCGAGTCTGAGGCCGCTATGGTCAAGGCCGTCAAGGATCATAAGGCCGGCTTCGTTCAGTCCGATTCCACGCTGACCCCCGATATGACCATGGAGCAGGTCATCGAGCTCAAGGATAAGACCGGTCACTCCACCATGCCGGTCACCGACGACGGCACTCCCAAGGGTAAGCTTCTGGGCATCGTCACCAGCCGTGACTATCGTCCCAGCCGCGATGACCACCAGAAGAAGGTCGCCGAGTTCATGACCCCGCGTGAGCAGCTCATCGTGGGCGACAAGAACATTAGCCTCAAGGTTGCCAACGACGTCATTTGGGACAACAAGCTCAACGCCCTGCCCATCGTCGACGACAACGATCACCTGATGGGCATCGTCTTCCGCAAGGACTACGACAGCCACAAGACCAACCCCAACGAGCTTCTCGACGGCGATAAGCGCTACATGGTCGGCGCCGGCATCAACACCCGCGACTATGCCGAGCGCGTGCCGCTGCTCATCGAGGCCGGTGCCGATGTCCTGTGCATCGACTCTTCCGAGGGCTTCAGCGAGTGGCAGAAGCGCACCATCGAGTGGATCCGCGCCAACTACGGCGAGGACGTCAAGGTCGGTGCCGGTAACGTCGTCGACGCTGAGGGCTTCCGCTTCCTGGCCGACTGCGGTGCCGACTTCATCAAGGTCGGTATCGGCGGCGGTTCCATCTGCATTACCCGCGAGACCAAGGGCATCGGCCGTGGCCAGGCCACCGCGCTGATCGACGTCTGCCGCGCCCGTGACGAGTACTATGAGGAGACCGGCGTCTACGTGCCCGTGTGCTCCGACGGTGGCATCGTCTACGACTACCACATGACGCTCGCCCTTGCCATGGGTGCCGACTTTATGATGCTGGGCCGCTACTTCGCTCGCTTTGACGAGAGCCCGACCGAGCGCGTCAACGTCAACGGCCAGTACATGAAGGAGTACTGGGGCGAGGGTTCTGCACGTGCCCGCAACTGGCAGCGCTACGACCTAGGCGGTGCTGCGAAACTCAGCTTCGTCGAGGGCGTCGATTCCTACGTTCCCTACGCTGGCTCCCTCAAGGACGGCGTGGGCGGCACGCTCTACAAGGTCAAGTCCACGATGTGCAACTGCGGTGCCCTCTCGATCCCCGAGCTCCAGGAAAAGGCACGCCTGACCCTGGTCAGCTCGACCTCGATCGTCGAAGGCGGAGCTCACGACGTAGTCGTCAAGGATTCGCAGCAGTCTGTGTCTTACCGCTAAGATAAGAGCTGCACATAAAGGTTGAGCTTCAACCACGTTATTTAGATAAAGCGAGATGCCTGCAAGTCGCAGGCATCTCGCTTGTTGTATTTGCTATCATCATGCGAGTTAACCTTAGGGTCGGTCGGCTTGGCTTTGTTCGCTACAAGTTCCGCACGCAAAGAAGAGCACTTAATGTGCTCTTCGTCTTGCGCAGGACTGTCCGCAGTAGCGAACAAAGCCAAGCCGACCGACCCCAGCTAAGATTAAAGGAGCTGATATGTGCGATTGCACAGATCATAAGGAAGAGATTCCTGCCTACGACGCACAGGCCATTGAGTCCAAGTGGATGAAGGCCTGGGAGGACTCCAACCTCTTTGCCGTCGACACCGACGACAGCAAGCCCAAGAAGTACGTGCTCGAGATGTTCCCGTATCCGTCGGGCGACCTGCACATGGGCCACGCGCGCAACTATACCATCGGCGATGCCATGGCCCGTCAGGCCCGCATGCGCGGCTACGACGTGCTGCATCCCATCGGCTTTGACGCCTTTGGCCTGCCTGCCGAGAACGCCGCCATCAAGCACAACACGCAGGCTGCCGCCTGGACGTATAAGAACATGGACCAGGCGCTCGCCACGATGAAGCGCATGGGTTTCTCCTACGATCTGGATCGTATGGTCAAGACGTGCAGTCCCGACTACTACCGTTGGGGTCAGTGGATCTTTGAGAAGCTGTGGGAAAAGGGCCTGGTCTATCGTAAGAAGAACCCGGTCAACTGGTGTCCTAACTGCAAGACCGTTCTGGCCAACGAACAGGTCACCGAGGGCAAGTGCTGGCGCTGCGGCACCGAGCCTGAGAAGCGCGATCTTGAGCAGTGGTACTTCAAGATTACCGAGTACTCTCAGGAGCTGCTCGACGATCTGGAGAAGCTCCCCGGCTGGCCCGAGCGCGTTAAGCAGATGCAGGCCAACTGGATCGGCCGCTCCGAGGGCGCCGAGGTCGACTTTACCCTGTGCGACCAGGATGGCGAGCCCATCGAGGGCGACGAGGGCAAGATCACCGTCTTCACCACCCGCGCCGACACGCTCTTTGGTGTTTCCTTCTTTGTCCTGGCTCCCGAGTACGCTCGTCTGCACGAGCTTGTCGAGGGCACGGAGTACGAGGAGGCCGTCACCAAGATCGTCGAGGACTCCAAGCACATCTCTGCCGTCGAGCGTGCCCAGGGCACCCTCGAGAAGCACGGCGCCTTTACGGGCCGCTATGTTGTGAACCCCGTCAACGGCGAGAAGGTCCCCGTGTGGGTTGCCGACTACGTCGTGGCCGACTATGGCACCGGCGCTGTCATGGCCGTTCCTTGCGGCGACCAGCGCGACTTTGAGTTCGCCCGCAAGTACGACCTGCCCATTGTGCCGATTATCCTGGACGATGACGATCGCGCTGCCGTCGAGGCCAGCGGCGAGACCATCGATACCTTCCATGCCGAGACCGTTGACTGGGATTGCGCTCACGCTGCCGAGGGCACGCTCGTCCAGTCCGGCAAGTACACCGGCATGCGCGGTGGCAAGCACTCCGAGGGCGAGGCCGCGATCGTGGCCGACCTCGAGGCCATGGGCTGCGGCCGTCGCAAGGTCGAGTTCCGTCTGCGCGACTGGCTCATCAGCCGCCAGCGTTATTGGGGCAACCCCATCCCGGCTATCCACTGCGAGCACTGCGGCATCGTGCCCGTGCCCGAGGACCAACTGCCGGTGACGCTTCCCGAGAACCTGGATCTGGGCGCCGGCGAGACCCTCGCCGAGTGCAAGGAGTTCTACGAGACCACCTGCCCGGTCTGCGGTCGCCCTGCCAAGCGCGAGACCGATACCATGGACACCTTTACTTGCTCCAGCTGGTATTACCTGCGCTATACCGATCCGCACAACACCGAGCTGCCCTTCTCCCGCGAGGCGGCTGATCGTTGGATGCCCGTCGATAACTACATCGGCGGCATTGAGCACGCCATTCTGCACCTGCTCTACAGCCGCTTCTTTACCAAGGCGCTGCGCGACCTGGGCCTGCTGAGCGTGGACGAGCCCTTTACCAACCTGCTGTGCCAGGGCATGGTCAAGGACGAGAACGGCGACACCATGTCCAAGTCCAAGGGCAACGTCGTGCCCCCGAGCTCGGTTATCGAGCCCTACGGCGCCGACACTATGCGTCTGGCGATCCTGTTTATCGCCCCGCCCGAGAAGGACTTCGACTGGGATCCCAAGGCCGTCGAGGGCGCCAACCGCTTCATCAAGCGCGCATGGCGTATCGTGTGGCAGCTCGTCCAGTCCGGCGACGCCAACGTTGCCTTTGACAAGTCCGTGCTCGATGAGGCCGCGCTCAAGCTCTATCGCGAGCGTCACCGCACCATCGCCAAGTGCACCGAGGACTACGACCGCGGCCAGTTCAACACCGCGATCTCGGCCGTCATGGAGCTCGTCAACGCGGCGAGCGCCTACCTCAACGCCACCGAGAGCGCGGCCCGTGATAAGGCACTGTGCTACGGCGTTGCCAAGGACATCGTGAGCGTCCTTGCCCCCATCTGCCCGTTCTGGGCCGACGAGCTGTGGCACGAGGCGCTCGGTTGCGAGGGCAACGCCTACACCGCCGCCTGGCCCGAGTTCGACCTGGCCGAGTCCATCGAGGACACGGTGCAGATCGTCGTTCAGGTGCTCGGTAAGGTCCGCGGCCGTATCGACGTGGCTCGCGACGCCTCCAACGAGGAGATGCAGGCAGCCGCCGAGGCCGCCGTTGCCAAGTGGCTCGAGGGCAAGACGGTCGTCAAGGCCATCTGCGTGCCCGGCAAGCTGGTTAACCTGGTCGTCAAGTAAGCGCTGCGCGCATAGCTGACATCAAATAGCGAGGGACGATTCCGCAGGGAGTCGTCCCTCGCTTTGGTTATGGATACTTGTGACAACATCCAATTATCGATTTCTTGTGGAGAACCTGTGCTCACGCTGACCTGCGGGTTTGCGTTGTGGTTGCACGTTTGCGCAGGTATTGGTATAGTTTCCTTGCAAATGAAGTTGTAATTGAAAGAAGTGGGGTTTCGGCCCCGCTTCTTTTTTGTATGGATGGAGGTGCCGCAATGGTCAAGACCAAGACCGAGCAGGCGATCATCGACGCGCTCGAGGCCGTTGCTCCCCAGCACGATGTCGACATTGTCGACGTTGAGCTCGTGGGTGCCACCAAGGCCCCCTGCGTGCGTGTGCGTATCGAGGGTGCCGAGGGCCAGAGCCTGTCGCTCAATGACGTCACGGCCAACACCAAATGGGTCGGCGATGTGATTGAGGAGCTCGACCCCATCTCTTCGAGCTATACGCTCGAGGTGTCGAGCCCGGGTATGGCGCGCCCGCTGCGCCGTCCGCGTGACTTTGCCCGCTTTGTGGGCGAGAACTGCGAGCTCACCTCCACCGCCACCGAGGGCCGTCGCAAGTACGCCGGCAAGATTGCCGCCGCCACCGAGACGAACGTGACCCTCGAGCTCGAGGACGGCGAGTCCGTTACCCTCGATTTCTCTGATGTTAAAAAGTGCAAGTTGAAGCCCACCTATGACTTCAAGCCCGCGAAGGAAGGAAAGTAAGATGGCAGCATCCGACATGATGTCCGCCCTGATGGAGCTTTGCCAGGAGAAGCACATCGACCAGCTCTACCTGATCGACCGCCTGGAGCAGTCGCTCGCCAAGAGCTATGCCGAGATCTTGCATCTTGAGTGGGGCGCCAAGGTGACCATCGACCGCACCACCGGTAAAATCTACGTCTACCGTCTGGAGCCGATCGACGATTCCATGGACGAGGAGGGCAACTTCACCGAGTTCGAGGAGATCGACGTCACTCCCAAGAACACGAGCCGCATCGCCGCCCAGCATGCCAAGGCCGAGATCAACGCCATCGTGCGCAACTCCGCCCGCGAGCAGATCTACGAGGAGTTCTCCGGCCGCATCGGTGATCTCATCAGCGGTACCGTGCTGCAGTCCACTCCCGACTTCACGATTGTCAAGATTCGCGAGGGCGTCGAGGCCGAGCTTCCGCACTTCGACCAGCGCCGTTACGAGAACGAGCGCAACGAGCGTCCGATGGGCGAGCGCTACCTGCACAATCAGCACATCAAGGCCGTGATCATCGACGTTCGCGACCCCAACTCCAACCTGCAGCCGGTTCGTGGCGAGCACAGCCGTCCGCCGATTGTCATCTCCCGTACCCACCCCGAGCTCATGCGTCGTCTGTTTGAGCAGGAGGTGCCCGAGATCTATGAGGGCACCGTCCAGATCAAGTCGATCGCCCGCGAGCCCGGCCAGCGCTCCAAGGTCGCCGTCCACTCGCTCGACGATCGCCTGGATCCCGTTGGCGCCTGCGTCGGCCCCAAGGGCAGCCGTGTTCGCGCCGTCGTGGGCGAGCTCCGTGGCGAGCGCGTCGACGTCATCCTGTGGGATGCCGATCCGGCCGTCTACGTCGCCAACGCCCTGTCGCCTGCTAAGGTCACCCGCGTCCTTATCGACGAGGAGAAGGCCTACGCCGGCGTTATCGTGCCCGACGACCAGCTGTCCCTCGCCATCGGCAAGGAGGGCCAGAACGCCCGCCTCGCCGCGCGCCTGACCGGCTGGCACATCGACATCAAGTCCGAGACCCTTGCCGCCGACATCCTCAAGAACGTTCCCGTTCATGAGGAGCCCGCCGCCGACCTGATCGGTGACGAGGAGGACGAGGACGTCCGTCGCTGCGAGTTCGTATCCGAGGACGGCATCCAGTGCCGCAACCAGGCCCGTCCCGGCTCCCGTTTCTGCGGTGTCCACGACACCGACGCCTTCGATGATGCGGAGGACCTGATCTAGCGCGCGGTCGCGCCGGGCAGGTCCCAGCGCATACCCCACGCTCGTTCAGTCTCTAGGCACCCAAGGTGCCAGAAAGGGTAGGTGAAGTCATATGGCAAAAGTCCGTGTGTCCACCCTGGCCAAAGAGTTCGGCATGACCTCCAAGGAACTGATGGGTCATCTCGCCGAAATGAAGATTCCCGCTAAGTCCGCTTCCTCCGCCCTGGAGGACGCCTACGTCGCCATGGTCCGCAAGCAGCTCGCCTCGGTGATCGAGGCCCGCGCCAAGGAAGTCGAGGCCGCCAAGCAGGCCGAGGAGCAGGCAGCCGCCGCCGAGGAGGCAGCACGCGCTGCCGAGGCCGAGCGCGAGCGCATCGCCGCCGAGAAGGCACGCGAGGAGGAGCGCCGCCAGTTCGCCGCCGCCCAGGCTGCCGAGGAGGCCGCCCGCGCCGAGGCCGAGGCCAAGAAGAAGGCCGAGCAGGAGCGTCTTGCCCGAGAGAAGGAGGAGGCTGCCCGCGAGGCCCAGCGCCGCGCCGTTCCCGCTTCCGACTCCGGTTCGCGCTTCCGTTCGCTGCTCGACCAGATTGCCGCACAGGAGACCGTGCTCAAGGAGAAGAAGGACGCCGAGCAGAAGGCCAAGGCCGAGCGCGCTGCCGAGCGCGGCAACCGTCGTGGCGGCAACAACGACCGTCGCGGTGGCCGTCGTAACGATCGCAACGCCTCCGACAACAACTCCGAGCGCAACGCCTCCGAGAGCCGTTCCCACAGCCATCGCACCAATGCCAGCAACAACGTCGCTGCCGGCATGGGCTTCCCCAACCCCGACAAGCAGGGCAAGGGCAAGAAGCGCAAGGGCGGTCACAACAACGAAGAGGACCACTACAGCCGCATGGCTCGCGAGGCCGAGGAGTACAGCCGCGAGAAGGTGCTCGAGGAGGCTCGTGCCGCCGTCGAGGAGGCCTCTCGCGAGTCCACTGGTCGCCGCAAAAAGCGCAAGGAGAAGCGCGAGCGCGAGGCCGCAAAGGCTCAGGAAGAGCGCAAGATTGAGGAGGCGCTGGCCCAGGGCGTGAACCCCGAGGACCTCGACGCCATCAAGGTCTCCCAGGGCGTTACCGTCCAGGAGCTCGCCGAGGCGCTCGACGTTCCGGCCAACGACATCATCAAGCGCCTGTTCCTGCTGGGCACGCCGCTTACCATGACGCAGTCCATGTCCGACGACCTCGTCGAGCTCGTTGCCGACGACCTGGGCCGCCAGATCAAGATCATCACCCCCGAGGAGGAGAACACCTTCTCGTTCTACGACGATCCCGCCGACCTTAAGCCGCGTGCCCCGGTCGTCACCGTCATGGGCCACGTCGACCACGGCAAGACGAGCCTCCTCGACGCCATCCGTCACACCGGCGTCGCTGCCGGCGAGGCGGGCGGCATTACGCAGGCCATCGGCGCTTCGCAGGTCATGATCAACGACCGCAAGATCACTTTCATCGATACCCCCGGTCACGCCACCTTTACGGCCATGCGTGCCCGCGGCGCCAAGGTGACCGACATCGTCATTCTGATCGTGGCTGCCGACGACGGCGTCATGCCCCAGACCATCGAGTCGATCAACCACGCCAAGGCCGCCGGTGTCCCCATCGTCGTCGCCGTCAACAAGATCGATAAGCCGGGCGCCAACCCCGACCGCGTGCGCCAGGAGCTCACCGAGTACGGCATCATCCCCGAGGAGTGGGGCGGACAGAACATGTTCGTCAATATCTCGGCCAAGCAGAAGATCGGTATCGACGACCTGCTCGAGACCGTCCTGCTCCAGGCCGACGTGCTCGAGCTCAAGGCCAACCCCGATACGTTCGCTTCGGGTAACGTCCTCGAGGCTAAGCTCGACAAGGGCCGCGGCTCGGTTGCCACCGTGCTCGTGACCCGCGGTACCCTGCACGTGGGCGATACGCTGGTCGCCGGCCTTACCTACGGCCGCGTCCGCGCCATGCTCGACCCCAAGGGCAACGCCGTCACCGAGGCCGGTCCCTCCGACGCCGTCGAGATTCTGGGCTTGCAGTCCGTCCCCAACGCCGGCGATGAGTTCCGCGTGTTCGAGGACGAGCGCGAGGCACGCGCCCTGGCCGATGAGCGTTCGCTCAAGGCCCGTATCGAGGAGCAGAGCCGCGTGAAGCACGTGACGCTCGAGAACCTCTTCGAGACCATCGCCGACGCCGAGGTCAAGGAGCTCAACCTGATCATCAAGGCCGACGTCCAGGGTTCCATCGAGGCCCTTCAGGACTCCCTCGACAAGATGGACCAGTCCGAGGTTCGCATCAACACGATCCACTCCGCCGTTGGCGCCATCAACGAGACCGACGTCGTTCTGGCCGACGCCTCCAACGCCATCATCATTGGCTTTGGCGTCCGTCCCGACGGCAAGGCCCGCTCCGCCGCTGAGCGCGAGGGCGTCGAGATCCGTTGCTACGACGTCATCTACAAGTGCCTCGAGGACCTCGACGCAGCCCGTATCGGCATGCTCAAGCCCACCGAGGTCGAGGTTTCCACGGGTACCGCGACCGTTCTGGACACCTTCAAGGTGCCCAAGGTCGGTATCGCCGCCGGTGTCCGCGTCGAAGAGGGCGAGATCGCCGCGACCGATTCCGTGCGCCTGGTGCGCGACGGCATCGTGGTCTTCAACGGTAAAATCGCCTCGATGCGCCACTACAAGGACGAGGCCAAGAGCCTCAAGAGCGGCTCCGAGGGCGGTATTGGCCTGGAGAACTTCCAGGACATCAAGCCTGGCGACACCATTGAGGGCTACCGCATCGACCAGGTTGCCCGTACCGAGTAGGGGGTAGCGCTATGAAGCAAACGCAGGCAACCCGCCGTTTGGGCGAGCAGCTTCGCGAGAAGCTCGGTTATATCCTGCTCTTTGAGGTTTCCGATCCGCGTCTCGACCTGGTCACCCTGACCGCGGTCGAGGTCGCGGTGGACCGTTCGTTCGCGCGCGTGTACGTGTCGTGCGACGCGAGCCGCTACGACGAGGTCATGGAGGCGCTCGCCAGCGCCAAGGGCCGCATCCGTAGCCTGCTGGCCCGCTCGCTCGATTGGCGCGTCACGCCCGAGCTCGATTTTCGCATCGATCGCTCGACCGATGAGGCCGAGCGCATCACGCGCGCGCTGGAAAACGTTCCCGCCACGCTTGCGATCGAAAAGGACGAGGACGGCTATCCAATAGCGGATGCCGCCCAGGAGGCAGCTTTAGATGAGTAATTCCGCCGACCTCGCATCGTGCGAGTCTGCAGATATTCAGCGACGCATCCTCGAGCTCATCGAGGATGCGTCCTCCATTGCGATTTCGGGACATACTTCTCCCGATGGTGATGCCCTGGGCTCCGTGCTTGGTCTGGGCCTCTCGCTTATGAAGTTTTTCCCCAACAAGGACATTGCCCTGCTGCTGGCAGACGATGACCCGGTTCCGCGCATCTACCGCTTTATGGAGGGTGCCGACCGTCTGGTGCCGGCATCTGCGTATACTGGCAATCCGGACCTGTTCATCTCGGTGGACGTGCCGGTCGTTGAGCGTCTGAACAACTCCGCCGAGGTGCTCCGCCGCTCGTCGCATGTGGTGTGCTTCGATCACCATCCGGCGCGCGAGGAATTTGCCGAGCTGAGCCTGAGGTGCGTCGACGCCGCGGCCTGCGCCATGATCATCGACCGCTTTTTGGACAATTGCGGCATTGTGGCTCGCGATGGTGTCGCGACTTGCCTGCTGTGCGGCCTGGTGACCGATACCGGTCGTTTTCAGTACCAAAACGCCGATGCCGCTGCGTTTCACGCCGCCTCGCGCCTGGTCGCGCACGGTGCCGATCCGGCGCGCGTTGCGCTCGAGGTCTACCAGAGCATGCGCGTAGAGTTCTTGCATCTCAAGTCCATCGTTATGGGCCGCATCAAGACAGTGGCGCACGGTCGCGTGGCATATAGTTATGCGTACCAGAGTGACCTCGAGGCCTGCGGCGTCACTTCGGACGAGTGCGACGGCCTGGTCGATGTGGTGCGTTCGGTGATGGGTGTGGAGGTCTGCCTGTTCCTGAAGGGCATTGAGGGCGATACCAAGGTGCGCGGCAACCTGCGCTCCAAGGGCGACCTCAATGTTTCCGAGATCGCTGCTGCTTTTGGCGGTGGCGGGCATCCCGCGGCCGCCGGTTTCTCTAACAACGGAACGATTCTCGAGACGCTCACCGCGGCACTCCCCATGCTGGCCGAGCTGGTAGGGGAGGATCCCGCTTCGGTGACCGTCGAGCTCTAACATTTTGGATGGTACATGGCTCGTCGTACGCCTTCTCAATTGAATATGCTGCTCGCCGTCGATAAGCCGGTGGGCTGTACGTCCCACGACGTGGTATCGCAGTGCCGACACGCCCTCCATGAGCGACGCGTCGGCCATGCCGGTACGCTCGACCCCATGGCCTCGGGTGTCATGGTGGTGGGCGTGGGCCAGGCGACCCGTCTGCTGGGCATGCTAACCCTCGATACCAAAAGTTATGTCGCCGACATTTCGTTTGGCGTCGAGACCAATACCGATGACGCGGAGGGCGAGGCCGTCCGTACGGTGCCCGTTGCCCCCGAGCTGCGCGATCTCGCTTACGCCCGTGAGCAGCTGGCCGCTATGCTTGGCCCGCAGATGCAGGTGCCGCCAGCGTTTTCGGCCATCTCGGTCAATGGCGTCCGCGCCTACAAGTCTGCTCGCGAGGGCAATGCGGTGGACCTACCTCCGCGCCCTGTCGAGGTCTATGCCGCCGACCTGATCGCCGTGGGCGGCGAAGGTGATACGTGCGTCTGGACCGTGGCGTTTTCGGTAAGCAAGGGCACCTACATTCGCGCGCTCGCTCGCGACCTGGGCCGCGCTTGCGATAGTGCTGCGCATATTTCCGCGCTGCGCCGCACGGCCTCCGGTGTTGTTTCCATTGGCGCCTGTCATGCGGTCGAGGAGCTCTCTGCCGAGTCCGCTGCCGGCTTCGCTCTGGATCCCATCGCCGCCCTTGGCGCCACGCGTGTCGATTTGCCGGGTAATCTTGCAGACGACCTGCTTTATGGTCGCCGCATTCCCGTTGAACGCGCGCTTGCGAACTTTGATACGTCGAAGGCACCGTTCGCGCTTGTGCTCGATGGGGGACTCAAGGCGCTTGCTCGTATCGAGGGCGGCCGCTTTGTGATGGATCACGTCTTTCCGCAGGCGATTGGCGGTGTTCGATGATGCTGGCGCCCCACGAGCTCGCGCGTATCTTTTTCGCGGGCGAGTTGGATGAGGCCCGTATCGTTTCGCCCGATGTATTTGATGGGTGCGAGTTCTTGGGTGCCGCGTCGATCGCCATTGGCGTGTTTGATGGCGTGCATCGTGGGCATCAAGAGCTGATCGATGCGGTTATTCGCGATGCGCGTTCCCACGGCAGCAAAGCGGTCGTGGTCACCTTCGATCCTGATCCGGACGTCGTGGTGAGCCCTTCGCCTGCTCAAAAATTGATGACGACGGCCGACCGCCTGCATGCCCTGGCTCAAACCGGGGTCGATGCGGTTGTGGCCGTTCCCTTTACGCCCGCCGTGGCGGCACTCGACCATGTCGGTTTTCTGGCGCTGTTGTCGTGCGTTGTCGACATTCGCTCCATTCGTGTAGGCAGCGACTTTAGGCTCGGCCGTGGCGGCGCTTCGGGCGTTGCCGAGATGCGCGACTGGGGCGCTGAGCGTGGGGTTGACGTTTACGGTCACGACCTGCTCTGCGTTAACGGGCAGACTATCTGTGCCACGCGCATCCGCCATGAGCTGGCTCAGGGTCATGTGGAGCTGGCTGCCGAGCTTCTCGGCCGTCCCTATATGCTGCGCGGCGTTGTGGCGGCTGGCCGTCACGAGGGCTCCGACATGGGCTTTCCCACGGCAAATATCCAGGTACCCGACGGCATCCAGGTGCCTGCCGATGGCGTCTATGAGGGTCTGGTGCTAGTTGACGACACCGTGTGGCCTGCTGCCGTTAACGTCGGGCTGCCGCCGACCTATGCTGATGATGCCGCCTCGGCGCATCTCGAGGCCAACTTGATCGGCTATGCTGGCGACCTGTATGGCGCTTCTGTGTCGCTGGCGTTTACGCGCTGGCTGCGTCCGTCTCGCGTGTTCGATTCCCTTGACGACCTGATCGCGACCGTCGAGGGTAATATCGACGATATCCGTCATAACTTGGGTGAGCAGGGGGTGAGCATCCGTGATTAGCGATGAGGAAAAAGATCAGGTACGCGCGGCGTCGGACCTGGTTGCCATCGTGCAGGAAACGGTTGAGCTCAAGCCCCGCGGCCATGAGTTTTGGGGCTGCTGCCCGTTTCATGGCGAAAAGACCCCATCGTTTCACATTATCCCTGCCACGCAGGTGTGGCACTGCTTTGGCTGCGGCGAGGGCGGCGACGTCTTCACCTATATCATGAAGCGCGAGAACCTGAGTTTTCCCGAGTCGATCCGCTATTTGGCTGATCGTGCGGGCATTGAACTGCACGATACCGGTGCGCAGCGCGATCGTGGCACCAAGCGTGCCCGCATCTATGACCTGTGCTCCGAGACGGCTCAGTTCTACCACACCATGCTTATGCGCGGTAAGGACAGCCGTCCGCGCGAGTACTTTGCCAGCCGTGGCATGGGCGGAGATGTCTGCCGACGCTATTGCCTGGGCTTTGCACCGGGTCGCAACGCGCTGGTTTCGCATCTGTCTCAGGCGGGCTTTACCCCGCAGGAGATGATCGACGCCAACGTGGCCGTGAGCCGTGGGCGCGGACAGCTCGCGGACCGCTTTTACGACCGCGTGATGTTTCCCATCTTTGATGAGCAGGGTCACAATATCGCCTTTGGCGGGCGCATCATGGGCGATGGTCAGCCCAAGTACCTCAACACCGCCGAGACGAGCGTGTTCCATAAAAAGCGAAATCTCTACGGCTTTAACTGGGCCAAGGAGTTTATCGTCGCGCAGGATACCGCCATCGTGGTGGAGGGCTATACCGACTGCATCGCGTGCTGGGAGGCAGGGATCAAAAACGTCGTCGCCACGCTGGGCACGGCGCTGACGGAACATCACGTTAAGACACTCACCCGTTTTGCCAAGCGCATTGTATATATGTTCGATGGCGACGCCGCCGGTCAAAAGGCTGCCCGTCGCGCGATTCAGTTTATCGAGCAGGATTCGATGGACCTGCGCTGCGTGGTGCTGCCCGACGGCAACGACCCCATGGAGTTCATCACGGCGCATGGCGGCCAGGAGCTTCAGGCGCGCATCGACGCGGCCGAGCCCCTCATGGACTTTGTCTACCGTTCGCTGCAGGAGTCGAGCGACATTACCACGCCGGGCGGTCGTGCCAAGGCGCTCGAGGATGCGCTGACGCTCATCTATCCTCTTCGCGACAGCTATATGATCGACACGTACTTTATCCAGATTGCCGACCTGTTGGGTTTGGACCTGGAGACCGTGCGCGCGAGTTCGGGCCGTGTGTTTCGCGATGTCGCCAAGCGCGAGGATGCCGAGCGCCGGCGTGAGCAGAGCTATGAGCGTCAACGCGCGCAAGCTGAGCGCGCGGGCGGTTCGCAGGGACGAAGCTCGGGCGGCGGTGCGGCTGGTGCGCGCAGTGCCGGTCGCGGTGCCTGGGCCGCGGGTGCGACGCCGCCGGTGTCCGCACCGGTCGAGGAGGACCCGTACGACTACGTTCCGCTTGATGCCTATGGGGCCGCGCCGGTGGAGGTCGACGAGGACCTGCCGCCAATTGATGTGCCAACGGGGATGGAAAGCGCTGCGACCGTTGCCGATAGTTCAGGCGCGGCGGCAGCTCCGTCGATGCCGATTGTTTTGACCGATCTGGAGCGGAAATCCCTGGCGGGGGAGCGCGAGCTGCTGACGATGCTCACGAGCTACCCCGATCTGTTCCGCACGTATGCCGATCGCATTTGTTCTATCGAGTGGGTCGACCCGCGTCATGAGTCCATTGCGTGGGCCGTGCTGGCAACGCCGCCGGGAACCGATCCTGCGGCCTGCATGGATGCGGCGCGCGCGGTGTGTCCCGAGGCGGCGTCGCTTGTCAGCGCCGGGCGCATCTCGGCAACGAGCAAGCACCCGACCGAGACGAACATCGTCTTTATGCTCGATACGCTCGAGCTCTACACCATCAAACGTCGCATGCGAGCCGCGCAGGCCAAGTTGCGTCAGGACCGTTCACTCGACGATGAGGCCCGTCGCGTGCTGACGATGCAGGCAGTGCAAGATTCACAGCGCCAGCGCGAGCTCCAAAAGTCGATCGGCGGCGTGGCCGACCCGTTCCGTTTGATCGGTTTGGAGAGCGCAGGTGCCGATCAGGCCTAGATGTTGTGGTCAACCAGCGTATTCTCGCCTATATCCTGTCTTTATTTTGGGTATAGACGTCTACGTGTGTGCTAAAGTATTGAGTCCTGTGGACTACGAAGGGAGAATCTGTGCCAAAAAAGACTGAGAGCACGGGTACTGGGCTGGAATCCTACGTTGCAAAGCTCATGGGCAACGGCTCAAACAGGACTTCGGTAACCGAGGACGAGATTCAGGTCGCCCTGAAGGATATCGATGTCTCTGATGAGCAGCTCAACGCGGTGTATTCCGCGCTGCGCAACAGCGGCATCCAGATTATCTCCGCGAGCGGAAACGACGACGCCCCGATGGACGTCGACGATGACGATAACGATACCGACGATTTCGATGACGACGACGAGCACGATTCCGGCTCGCTTGACGATCACGAGCTTAAGATGGCCCGCCAGGCCGATGCCGAGATGGGCTCTTCCAAGAGTAAGAAGAAGCGCACCGTGCGCACGTCTCGTTCGCGTTCGCGCGTGCGCGGCATCGATGCCTCCACGGTGATGCTGACCGGCGACCCGGTTCGTATGTATCTCAAGGAGATCGGTAAGGTCGACCTGCTGACCGCATCTGAAGAGGTCGATCTGGCCATGAAGATCGAGGCCGGTCTCGAGGCTACCGAGAAGCTTGAGGCTGCCGAGGCAGGCGAGATCGAGCTCACCCGCGCCGAGATGCGTCGTCTTACGCGTATTGAGAACGTTGGTCTTGAGGCCAAGCAGGCGCTCATCAGCGCAAACCTGCGTCTGGTCGTCTCCATCGCCAAGCGCTATGTCGGCCGTGGCATGCTGTTCCTGGATCTGATCCAGGAGGGTAACCTCGGTCTGATTCGCGCCGTCGAGAAGTTCGACTACCAGAAGGGCTTCAAGTTCTCCACGTACGCCACGTGGTGGATCCGTCAGGCCATTACGCGCGCTATTGCCGACCAGGCCCGTACCATCCGTATCCCCGTGCACATGGTCGAGACCATCAACAAGCTCGTCCGCGTGCAGCGCCAGCTCCTCCAGGACCTGGGTCGCGACCCGACCCCCGAGGAGATCGGTGCCGAGATGGACATGAGCGCCGACCGCGTCCGCGAGATCCAGAAGATTTCGCAGGAGCCCGTGTCGCTCGAGACACCGATCGGCGAGGAAGAGGATTCCCAGCTGGGCGACTTCATCGAGGACTCCCAGGCTATCGTTCCGCCCGATGCCGCCAGCTTCTCCATGCTGCAGGAGCAGCTCACCCAGGTGCTCGATTCGCTTGCCGATCGTGAGCGCAAGGTTATCGAGCTGCGCTTTGGTCTCGTCGACGGACATCCCCGCACGCTCGAGGAAGTCGGTCGCGAGTTTGGCGTCACGCGCGAGCGTATCCGCCAGATCGAGTCCAAGACCCTGGCCAAGCTCCGCCACCCGAGCCGCAGCAGCAAGCTGAAAGACTATATCGAGTCATAACCTCGCAAGCAAGAAGCGCCCTCAAGCACATCCGCTTGGGGGCGCTTTCATGTGGTCATTGGGGACGTCCCCAATGACTAGGTCGGAAAAATTCTTAAAAAAGTTCTTGCCCTGAGCTGATTCGTCCGTATAATAAACTTCGTTGCTTGAGAGCACGCACCTATTCCTCGGTAGCTCAATGGTAGAGCACGCGGCTGTTAACCGCGCTGTTGTAGGTTCGAGTCCTACCCGGGGAGCCAGAATTTTCCAGCCCTTTCTGTTGGGCTTTTAAATTCCTCGGTAGCTCAATGGTAGAGCACGCGGCTGTTAACCGCGCTGTTGTAGGTTCGAGTCCTACCCGGGGAGCCAGGTTGTAAAACCCGTCGCATATGCGGCGGGTTTTTTCATGCCGCGATCGCCTGTGTCGAACGTTACCGTATCAACATTTCGTGTCGAGGATGTAATCGTGAACCCCGCCGCCTTAACATGGCGCGGTCGTTGTAAAATGTTGGAATGATTGCTCCCACGACATGGTGCCGCGAGCACCAGAAAAGGAGATTCTTGTGTCTGAGACCATTAACGGCAGCCTGAGCGTCTCGAACGACGTTATTGCCGATATTGCCGGTTATGCCGCGATGACGTGCTACGGCGTCGTCGGTATGGCCGAGCAGCTCCAGGGCGCCGAGAGCGTGCGCCTGCTTGCCGGCCAGCGCCTTCGCAAGGGCGTGCTTGTTTCCGCCGACGAGAACGGCCTTACGGTCGACCTTCACGTCGTGCTCGAGAACGGCGTCAACATGAAGTCCGTCTGCCACAATCTTTCGAGCTCCGTCGCCTTCACCCTGCAGGAGATCGCCCAGATCGATCCCGCCAGCCTTAAGATCGGCATTCACATCGACGCGCTCAAGAGCCGTCTGAACTAGCATCCGAATACGGAGATTTCACCACTCATGATTGCAAAGACCATTCGCACCTGTTTTCCGATCGCTGCGGCTGCCGTTTCCGAAAAGGCCGAGGAGATCAACAAGCTCAACGTCTTCCCCGTACCCGACGGCGACACCGGCACCAACATGTCGCTCACGCTCGCTTCGGTGACTAAGGAGCTTTCCGCCCTTCCCGCCGACGCCGACATGGAGGCCATTGCCGGAGCCATCACCCACGGCTCCCTGATGGGCGCCCGCGGCAACTCCGGTGTCATCACCTCGCAGATTCTGCGCGGCGTGGCCGAGGGCCTTGTCTCTGCCGATGAGCCCATTACGTCCGCCAATATCGCCTTCGCCTTCCGTCGTGCCGTCAAGGTTGCCTTCCAGGCTGTCCGTAAGCCCATCGAGGGCACGATCCTCACGGTCCTGCGTGATGTTTCGACCAAGGCAGACGAGTGCGAGAAGAAGAAGTTCTCTGCCGAGGACGCGCTCGACGCCATCGTCGTCGAGGCCTACCAGTCCGTCGCCCGCACGCCCGACCTGCTGCCCGTCCTCAAGGAGAACGGCGTGGTCGACTCCGGCGCCTTTGGCTTTGCCATCTTCCTGGAGAACTTTGTTGCCGCCGCTCTTGGCCGCAGCACCGTTGTCGAGGATTTCTCCGCCACGTTTGATTCCGCTGGCTCTGCACGCGACGCGGCCCTCGATCGCGTCGAAATTGAGGCCAACGACGACTGGGAGGGCTCGGAGTTTCGCTACTGCAACGAGTTCCTCTTTAAGGCCGACGCTCCCTTTGACGAGGACGAGTGCCTGAAGTTCCTGGGCTCCATGGGCGACTGCGAGCTGCTCGTGGGCGCCTATCCCGACTATAAGATCCACGTGCACTCCAACACCCCCAACCTGGTGCTCGAGCACATGCTGCAGTTTGGTCAGATCTATGAGGTCTTTATCCACAACATGGAGATGGAGGCCCACGACCGTACCGCTAAGATCCACGAGGACCAGGAGAAGGCCGCCGAGCCTGCGAAGGCCCTGGGCTTTGTCGCCGTTGCCGCCGGTTCCGGCGAGGCGGACATCCTCAAGTCCCTCGGCGTCGATGTGATCGTGTCGGGCGGTCAAACCATGAACCCCTCGACCGCCGACCTGCTGGGCGCCGTCGACCAGGTCAACGCGACCTCGGTCATCATCCTGCCCAACAACGGCAACATCCGCATGGCTGCCGAGGCCGCCGCCTCCGCCTGCACCGACAAGAAGGTCGCCGTCGTTCCTACCAAGACCGTCCCGCAGGCCTTCTCCGCGCTGTTCGCGGTCCTGCCCGATTCCGAGCTCGAGGACGCCGTTGCCGCCATGGTCGACGCCATCAGCGAGGTTCGCGATGGCGAGGTCACCCGTGCCGTGCGCGATTCCAGCGCCTCCGACGGCTCTCCGATTCACTCCGGTGACGTCATGGGTATCATTGCCGGCTCCATCGACGTGGTCGGCTCCGACGTGAAGCAGGTCACGCTCGACTGCATCAACCGCATGCAGGAGGAAGAGGAGGGTGACGCGCTGACGATTCTGGCCGGCGAGGAGCTGTCCGACGAGGCCTTCCAGGAGATCGTCGACGCTATCGAGGAGGCTCAGCCCGATCTGGAGGTCGACGCCCATCGTGGTGAGCAGCCGCTCTATCCCGTGATCTTCTCGATCGAGTAGGCTCTGCCTATGTCCGAGCTGTGCTCCGTGCCGCGCGTCTCGGAGCGTTTTGCCCAGAGCAATGCGCTCGACGAGGATATCGCGCGACTCAAATATGTTTCGGGTAAACGTGAGGAGGCCCTTCGCCGTCTGGGAATTCGGACGGTGGGGGACCTCCTTCTCCATATACCTCATCGCTACCTGGACTTCACTCGCTCGTGGTCCATCGAGATGGCGCCCATCGGTACCGTGTGCACCATCATCGCCACGGTCGATCGCATTGTCCAAAAGCAGCCCCGTCCGCGTATGCAGGTGACTGAGGTCTCGCTCGTGGACGAGACGGGCGTGCTGCAGGTTGCCTTTTTCCGTCAGCCTTGGATTGCCCAACAGCTTAAGCAGGGCGACCGCCTGGCCGTGATGGGCAAGGTCGAGTTTGCCTACGGTTTTAAGCAGATGGCCTCGCCCCACTTTGAAAAGCTCGAGGACGGGCGTGCCGCGGGTACCATTTTGCCGGTCCACTACGTGAGTGATGGCGTGAGTCAGGCATGGATGCGCCGTATCGTGAGCGGTGCGCTCGAAGTGGCTGCCAATCCGTTCGATCCCATTCCCGCGCCGCTGCGCGCAAAGCGGAAGCTCATGAGCAATGCCCGTGCGCTGCGCTCGATCCACTTTCCCTCGAGCATGGCCGAGCGCGACATCGCACGCCGGCGTCTTGCCTACGAGGAGTGTCTCTGCTTGCAGCTCGCGCTGCGTCTGCGCAACGATGGCGGTATGGTCGACGTAGTGCCTTATGCGCATGCCGCGGGAGAGCATTTTGCTGCGCTCAAGGAGGTCCTGCCGTTTTCGCTGAGCGATGAGCAGGAGGCGGCATTTCAAGACATCCTGCATGACATGTGCGATGGCGGTCGCGTGATGAATCGTCTGCTGCTGGGCGACGTCGGTACCGGTAAGACCGCCGTTGCCGCCTGCGCGTTGGCGGTTGCGGCCGATAGCGGCACTCAGGCCTGCGTCATGGCGCCCACGGGCGTGTTGGCGCGTCAATATGCCGATAAGACCGGCCCCTTGCTCTCGCAGGCTGGCATGACCTGGGCGCTCCTGACGGGCGCCACGCCGGCGGCCGAACGTGAACAGATTCATGCCCGGCTCCAGTCTGGCGAGCTCGATGTGCTCTTTGGTACCCATGCGGTGCTTTCGGAGAACGTCACGTTCAAGCATTTGTCGCTTGTGGTGATCGACGAGCAGCACCGCTTTGGCGTGGGCCAGCGTAACGCTCTGCGCGCAAAAGGCCCGGGTGCCGACTTGCTGGTCATGACTGCCACGCCGATCCCGCGCACGCTGGCGCTTTCGGTGTACGGCGACCTAGATACGAGCATCATCCGCCATCGTCCCGTTCCGGGTGCCGGCGTGACGACGCGCGTCCTCACCGAGTCGAGTCGTGACCTGGCCTATGGCGCTATTCGCGAGGCGCACGAAAAGGGGCAGCAAGCCTACGTGATCTGTCCGCTCGTGGAGCCGAGCGATTCGGCCGATGAGCTCGAAGACGTACCCGGCATCGCTCGCGACGACGAAGGCCGCGTGACCGTGCCCGTGCCGTTGCATGACACGGCGACCGAGCTCGACCGACTGCGCCTGGCGTTGCCGGGGCTTACCATCGAGCGTCTTCATGGCCGCATGCCGGCGGGGGAGAAGGACCGGGTCATCGATGCCTTTAAGCGTGGTGAGATCGATGTGCTCGTCTCGACCACGGTGGTCGAGGTGGGCGTTGACGTGCCCAACGCCACCGTTATGGTCATCGAGAATGGAGAGCGTTTTGGTTTGGCGGCCCTGCACCAGCTGCGCGGGCGCGTGGGCCGCGGCAGCGTGTCGGGTACGTGCCTGGTCATGACGCACTCCAAAGGCAACGGCAGCGCGTCGGCGGCACAAGACCGCCTCCAGTCGCTCGAGAAGACCTCGGACGGCTTTACGCTCGCCCAGATGGACCTGCGTCTGCGCCACGAGGGCGAGATTCTGGGCTACCGTCAGCATGGCGGCGTGACCCTGCGCTTTGTGGACCTGGACGCCGATGAGGAATTGATCGAGTGGGCCCATTTGGACGCGGTCGAGCTCTTGCGGTATGCTTGCAACCTTGACTCCGTGGCGACGCGTCCCTTGCGCGATGCGGTCGCCACGCGGTATCGACACATCTTTAAGGAGGTCAGCGGAGGATGAGAATCATCGGCGGCGAATGGCGCGGTCGTAAGATCGAGGAGCCCCGTGGTCGCGATGTCACCCGCCCCACGACCGATCGCGTGCGCGAGGCGTGCGCATCTATGGTCATGTCGGCATTCGACTTCGATCTGGACGAGGTCCGCGTGCTGGATGCCTTTGGCGGCTCCGGTGCCTTGGGCATTGAGATGCTCTCGCGTGGTGCCCGCTCGCTCACCACGTTCGAGATCGATCGCAACGCTGCTCGTCTGATTACCAAGAATATCGAGTCGCTGTGCCGCGACCGTGCGCGTTGGCGTGTGGTGGGCGGCGACGTGCTGGCGAGCGCTTCGCGCGGCCGCGTGCCGGGCGGTCCCTTTGACCTGGTCCTGCTCGACCCGCCCTATGCTTTTGGCGCCGAGCCGGTCGAGGAGCTGCTGCAAAACCTAGCTCAGCAAGGCTTGCTGGCGCAGGGTGCCTATGCGCTGTTCGAGCACGCTGCCGCCGATGCGCGTGCGCATCCGGCAGGCTTTGAGACCGTGCGTGAGAAGCGTTACGGCATTACCTCGGTCGACCTGCTTCGTTGGGTTGGCAACGGCGAGGATGATGGTAACGATAGCGACGCACCCACGGAGGATGCTCATGAGTGACACCATTAACCGCGTAATCGTCCCGGGTACCTTCGATCCCATCACGTTTGGCCACATCGACGTGATTCGCCGTGCCCGCCGCATCTTTCCCAGCGTGATCGTGGCCGTTGCCGAGTCGCAGGGAAAAAACGGCGTGGGCACCACCTTTATGCTCGACGAGCGCGTGGCGCTGGCCCGTGAGGCGCTCGGTGATATTGACGGCGTCGAGGTGCTGCCCTTCACCGGCCTCTTGGTCGATTTTGCCCGCGAACAGGGAGCAGGAGCCGTGGTCAAGGGTCTGCGTGCCATGACCGACTTTGAGTACGAGCTGCAGCAGGCCGACCTCAACTACCGCCTGGATAACGAGCTGGAGTCCATCTTCGTCATGAGTGCGCCGCAGTACGGCTATATCTCGAGCTCGGTGGTTCGCCAGATTGCCTCGCTCGGTAGCGACGTCTCTAATTTTGTCCCGCCCAATGTGGTCAAGGCGCTCAAACATCGCTTTTCGTGACGTTTTTTAATGCCTGGTGGCATGTGGTAAACTAACACGATGATATGTTACCTATGAAAGGAGACCGGATGCCGGGCGAGAATTTTCCTGGCGACAGGATCGTGAGTCTTGTCGACGAGCTCGAGGGGCTCATCGAAGAGGCTAAGACGCCGTTCGGCAAGAACGCCCAGATGAAGGTTATCGATGCCGACGTCTTCTTTAACATCCTCGACGAGATCCGCATGAGCTATCCCGAGGAATGGCAGAAGTCCCGCCGTATCCTCAAGGAGCGCGAGGAGCTTATGGCTTCCGCCGCCGCTCAGGCCGATTCCATCATCGCCGATGCTCAGCAGCAGGCGCTCACCATTGCCGGTGAGCAGGAGATCGTCCGCTTAGCGCAGCAGCAGGCCGACGACATCCGCGACCGTGCCCAGCAGTATGAGCGCGAGACGCGCTATGCCGCCGAGGACTACGCCGAGCAGGTCTTTACGCACCTCGAGGAGAACCTCAAGAGCCTGACCGGCACCGTCACCCGTTGCCGTCAGCAGCTCAACGAGGGTGCCGCCCAGCAGAATGGTCAGTGGTAATGGCTGAGTTCCCGAGCGTTACCGTCGATCTTTCCGAGCAGCTCGAGTTTCCCGGAGACTCGTATCCGCTGACCGGCAAGGTCGATGTCGCCACCTATACGGTGGGCGAGAAGGAGTACCAGCTGCAGGACGGCATTGATTATGATGTGGTCTTTACCAATGCCGGCACCGGTGTTCTGCTTACGGGCATGGTCCGCGCGCACGCAACCGGTGAGTGCGACCGTTGCCTGGAGCCCGCTTCGTTTGATATTGCCGGTGAGATCGAGGAATTCTATCTCTTTAACGAGCCCGAGGACCCCGAGGCCTACGAAGATGGCTACGAGTTACTGGGCGAGGATCGCATCGTCGATCTGGGTGAGCCCATCAACGACGCGGTCGTCATGGACACGCCGTTCGTTGTCCTGTGCAAGCCCGATTGTCGCGGCCTATGCCCCACTTGCGGCATCAATCTCAACGTCGAGCATTGCGATTGCGCCGCTCAAGCAGAGGCCGAATGGGCCGCTGCCACGGAAAATCCATTTGCAGCATTGAAGAATCTCAAGCTTGACGAGTAAAACTGTGGTAGTATCGCTACTTGCGCGTAATCGCCACACTGGATAGTTCATAAGGAAGGTCACTATGCCCGTACCTAAACAAAAGCAGGGTCGTATCCGCACTCACACCCGCCGTTCCGCCAACATGAAGATCTCGGCTGCGGCTCAGTCCACGTGCCCCCGTTGCGGTGCTGTCAAGCTCCCGCACCACGTGTGCCCCAGCTGCGGTTTCTACAAGGACCGCGAGGTTATCGTTACCGAGTAACTGTATACTCTGGATGCGATGCCGTTCCGACTGGAACCACAATGGCCGGCTCAATGAGTCGGCCATTTTTGTATAAGGAGCATATGAAATGAGTAACGTTCGCGTTTGTGTAGACGTTGTGGGTGGAGACGAGAAGCCTCAGGTTGTCCTCGACGGTATCGAGGCGGCGCTTGCGGCGGATCCCGATATCGAGGTCCTGGCCGTCGGTCCCGCAGAGATCGTGAACCCCTTTGCCGCGGCTCACGCTCGCGTTGAGGCCTTGGAGGCGCCCGATGTCATCGCCATGGATGACGATCCCATTCGAGCCGTGATGACCAAGCGCAAGTCCTCGATCGTGCTTGCCTGCCGCGCTATCAAGAAGGGTAACGCGGACGCCTTCTTCTCTGCCGGCTCCACCGGCGCCATGACTGCTGCCGCTACCGCCTACGTCACGCCGTTTCGCTATCAGGCCGAGGGCAAGAAACAGCCGGTGCGTCCGTGTCTCACCAATGCACTGCCCAACCGCGCCGGCGGCCTGACGGTCCTGTGCGACATGGGTGCCAATCCCGATGTCACGGTGGACGATATGGTGCGCTTCGCCCAGATGGGGACTGCCTATGCGCGCGTCGTCTTGGGCATTGAGCATCCCCGCGTGGGCCTGCTTGCCAACGGCACCGAGGATGAGAAGGGCTCCAACTTTACCAAGTCGTGCTTCCCTGCCATGAAGGCTGCCGTTCCCGGCTTTGTGGGCAACTGCGAGGGCACCGATCTTACATCGGGCAATTTTGACGTCGTGGTCGCCGATGGCATGTCGGGCAACATCGCGCTCAAGGCCACCGAGGGCGCTGCCAAGTTTTTGCTGCAGGAGCTCAAGGGTGCCTTTATGTCTTCGCTCGGCACCAAGATTGCCGCGCTGCTCATCAAAAAGCAGATGCGCGAGATCAAGGCAAAGCTCTCGGGCGATGCTAAGGGCGGCGCCATTCTGCTGGGCCTGCGTGGCGTGGTCCTGATCGGCCACGGTGCCACCTCGGTCGAGGCCGTCAAAAACGGTACGCTCGCCGCGGCGGAGGCCGTGCGCGCCGGGCTGGTCGAGAACGTCGCCAACTCTATGGACGGCATCGTTTTGTAGGAGCGAGTTAGAGCGCCGTTATGTGCCTCGCGGCCTGCGTCGTGGGGTAGAATCAAAACCGTGTCTTGGCGCTGTGCTTGCGGCGCCAGCGCGTTGATGTTCACGCAATACGAGAGGAAGCGCTATGGACCGCTCCGAAATCTTCGATAAGATCGCCGAAGTCGCCGCCGATGTGCTGGGTGTCGATGTCGCCGACATTAGCGACGAGACCACCTTTGACGACCTCGATGCCGATTCGCTCGAGCGTCTGCAGCTGGTGACGGCCATCGAGGACGAGTTCGACCTCGAGATCGATGACGAGACCCTGCTGTCGCTCAACTCTGTCGCCGACGCTGTCGACGCTATTGAAAACGCCAGGGAGGCCTAAGTCTTGGCTTTATCTCAACGACTCGCGCGCGCCCAGGAAATCCTGGGCCACGAGTTCAATAATAAGGTGCTGCTGCGCGCGGCGCTCACGCACCCCTCTGCCGTGGAAGGTCAGCCCGTCTCGGCGAGCTATGAGCGTCTTGAGTTTTTGGGCGATTCCATTTTGGGCGCCGTGGTTGCCCGCTCGCTCTTTGAATCCTATCCCGAGTTTGACGAGGGCAAGCTTACGCGCCTAAAGGTGTCGCTCGTCTCGGGTGCCACGCTGTCCGAGGTATCCCATGAGCTGGGCATCGACGACATCATCATCTTTGGTGCCTCCGAGACCGGTACCGGCGCGCGCGGCCTTCACTCGGCGCTCGAGAACGTCTATGAGTCGCTCGTGGGCGCGCTGTATCTGGATGCTGGCTGGGATGCGGCTGCGGAGTTCATCCACCGTACGCTTAAGCCTCATCTGGCCTCCGAGCGTGCCGAGCATCCTGCGAACCCCAAGTCGTTTTTGCAGGAGTGCGTGCAAGCCGATGGCCACGAGCCTCCGGCGTACAAGCTCGTTGGCTCTGAAGGTCCGGCGCATGCACCGACCTTTACCGCCGTGGTGCTCATCGACGGTATTCGCCAGGGCCGCGGCACCGGTTCCTCCAAGAAGGAGGCCGAGGGAGCCGCTGCGCTCGAGGCGCTCGACCGCATGGGTTACACCACTAACGGCGTGATTCTCAACAAGAAGCCTGTTTAAGCGAGGAACCGTGTATCTCAAGTCCCTCACGCTCAAAGGGTTCAAGTCGTTTGCCGACCGCGCCCATATGACGTTTGAGCCGGGCCTAACCGTCATCGTCGGTCCCAACGGCTCGGGAAAATCGAACATCTCCGACTCGATTCTGTGGGTCCTGGGCGAGCAGAGCGCTAAGCAGCTGCGCGGCCAGGCCATGGAGGACGTCATCTTCTCGGGCTCGTCGGCGCGCAAGCCGGTGGGTGTGGCCGAGGTCACGCTGGTGCTCGATAATTCGGACCATATGCTGCCTGTCGACTTTGACGAGGTGGCTATCACCCGCCGCATGTATCGCTCGGGCGAAAGCGAGTACCTCATCAACTCGAGCCCGTGCCGCCTGATGGACATCCAGGACATCCTGCACGATTCGGGACTGGGCAAGGATACGCATTCCATCATCAGCCAGGGCAAGCTCGATGCCATTTTGCAGAGCCGCCCTGAGGAGCGCCGTGCCCTCATTGAGGAGGCCGCCGGCATCTCCAAGCACAAGCGTCGCAAGGAGCGTGCGCTTAAAAAGATCAAGTCGATGGACGAGCACCTAACACGTGCCCGCGATATCAACAAGGAAATCGCCCGTCAGTTGCGACCGCTGGAGCGTCAGGTCGATCGCGCGCGCAAGTACAAAGAGCTGTCCTTGCGCGCGAACGAGCTTACGCAGATGCTGGCCGTCGACGAGCTTCGTTCGCTGCAGTCGCAGTGGAACGACCTGGAAAGCCGCTCCAAAGAGGGCGCTGCCGAGCTTGAGCTTGCGCAATACCGCTTGGGCGAAAAGGAGCGCGAGCTCGAGAAGCTCCAAGTTATGCTCGAGGAAAAGGGCCTGTTTGTGGGCGACTTGGGCGAGCAGCGCCGCCATATGCAAGATGTGGTCGGTCGCATTAACTCCGACATGCGTCTGCTCGAGGAAAAGGGCCATAACATGGTGTCGCGCCTGTCCGACATGCGCGGCCAGATTTCGAGCTCCGAGCATCAGCGCCGTCGCGTGGTCGAGGAGCTCGAGGATGCGCGTGCCCGGCTTGAGGAAGTGACCGGTGCGCATATGCAGGCCCAGGAGGACGTTGACGCCGCCGGTCCTGCCGCCGCCGAGCTCCACGAGCGTCGCGTTGCGCTCGACAATCAGATTTCGCAGCTTACGCGCGAGCAGCGCGATGTGCAGCGCGTTGCCGATGATGCTGCGCTCGAGCTCGCCAAGGTAAAGGATTCGCTTTCCAATGCCGAGGTCGGGGACAACATGTACGCCTCGCGCCTGGAGCAGATCGATGAGCAGCTCGAGGAGGTCACGGCATCGCTTGATAGCTGTCGCGACCGTGCTGAGGAGCTTGAGAGCGCCCTTGAGGCGGCTCGTCAGGCCCAGATTGATGCGCGCGAGGCCACCGAGACGGCGCGCGCTGCCCTCAAGGACCTGCGTGCCCGCGAGAGCGAGGCGCGCAACAAGCTGTCTGAGGTTCGCTCGGAGCTTGCCAGCCAAAAGAAACTCGATGCCCGCATGGCTGATAGCTCGCCGCTCGTAAGCCGTCTGGTGGGCGCGCTGGGCGACGATGTTTCGGGCCGTCTGGGCGATGTGCTCGAGGCACCGCGTGAGCTCGAGGGCTTGGTCGAGCAGCTGCTTGCCGGCGATATTGATGCTCTTTTGTTTGATGACGCCGCTACGCTTGAGCGCGCCGGTCGCGCTGCCCTGGATCAGAAGAAGGCCTCGGGCGAGGCGCTGCTGGTGGCGCGCGGCGTGAGTGGCTCTGCGGCCGCCGAGGGTGCCGCCGGTACCCGTCTTGTTGACCGCCTGTCCGTGCGTGAGGGCTACGGTCCGGTTGTCGAGGCACTGCTCGGCGGCTATTTTGTGGTCGATGATCTTTCTGCCGCACTGACCGCGCCCGTCGTTGACGGTGTAACCTACGTGACGCCCGATGGTGCCCGCGTTGCCTGTGGCGGCCTGGTTCGCGTGGGGCTTGATGCCGGCGAGGCTTCGGGTGCCTTGGAGCGTAAACGTCGTATCCGCGAGCTGGAGGGCTTGGAGCCCGATCTGGCTGCCGTGTTTGAGCATGTGTCGGATCAGGTCGTCGAGGCCAACACTGCCGTTGAGGAGGCCCGTGCTGCCGAGGGCGATGCCGCCGGCGAGATCGCCCGCCTTGAGGGCGAGCGTCGCTCCCTGCTGTCCGAGATCGGCCGCCTGGAGCAGAGTGCCAACAATGCCGAGGTCGAGCGCGTGCGCATCTCCAAGCGCCGCGAGCAGGCCGCCGAGGCCGTTCGCGCTGCGCGTCCGCGCGTGGACGAGCTCACTCGTTCGCGCGACGACGCTCGTGCGCAAGCGAGCGACTTAGGTCTTCAGATTGCCGAAGCCAACGACGAGCTCGATCGCGTTCGTCGTGACGATTCCGAGGCCGCCGGTAAGCTCGCCGACGCTAAGGTGCGTCTGGCTCAGACGAGCGAGCGCCTGCGTTCGCTGAAGGGCCGCGTGCCCGATCTTGAGCATCGCCTTGAGGGTATCGACCGTCGTATCCGCGGGACGCGTCAGGCCTCGCGCTCGCTCGAGCTGCTGCGCCTTCGTGTCGATCCCATGCACGAGCGCTATTCAGCCCTGTTGGAGCGCGCCTCGGACTGGGCTGCGCGCCTGCGCGATCAGGCAACGCTTGAGGAGGCGGACTCGGCTTCACTTAAGAAGACCATCGAGGACGCCAAGACCGAGGTCGCCCGCGCCAAAGAGAGGGTCGATGTTGCCGCCACGACGCAAAATGAGTTCAAGGTGGCGCGCGGCAAGCTCGAGGTGCAGGTCGAGGCTGCCATCAAGGCCATCACCGCCGACGGTACCACGGTGCTCGAGGAAGCGCTCATGCTGCCGGCGCCCACCGATCGCGATGCCGCCGAGCGCGAGCTTAACCAGCTCGTGCGCCAGATCAACAACCTGGGTCCTGTGAACCAGGTCGCCATGGAGGAGTACGAGCAGCTCAAGCGCCGTGCCGATTACATCGAGGAGCAGCTGGCCGATCTGGAGAGCGCGCGCAAGGCGCTCACCAAGATCACCGTTGCCATTGACCGTAAGATGCGCAAGGCGTTCCTGGTGACCTTTGAGAAGGTCGACGCGAACTTCCGCGAGATTTTCGCCATGCTCTTCCCAGGCGGTCAGGCCCACCTTGAGATGACCGACCCCGAGCATCCGGCCGAGACGGGCATCGAGGTCGTGGCGCAGCCGCGCGGCAAGCGCATCACCAAGATGATGCTCATGTCGGGCGGCGAGAAGAGCCTGACGGCGCTCGCCCTGCTCTTTGCCGTGTACCGTACGCGCACGGTTCCGTTCTATGTGCTGGATGAGGTCGAGGCGGCGCTCGACGACGCCAACCTGTCCAAGCTCATCGGCGCCCTCGATGTCCTGCGTTCCGATACGCAGCTCTTGGTAATCTCGCATCAGCGCCGTACTATGGAGGACGCTGACGTCCTCTACGGCGTCTCGATGCAAGCCGACGGCGTCAGTCGCGTCGTCTCGCAAAAACTCGATCGCGAAACCGGAAAGGTCGTGAATGCATAATGGGATTCTTTGACGCTCTCTCGCGCGGACTTGAGCGCAGTCGTGAGGCCCTCAACGAGGTCTTCTACTTTGGCGGCGAGGTCGACGAGGATTTTTGGGAGGACCTTGAGGACACCCTCGTTATGGGTGATATGGGTGCCGAGGTTGCCATTCAGGTCTCCGATGACCTGCGCGATGCCGCAGCCAAGAAGAACCTCAAGACCGCCCCGCAGCTTCGCCGCGCCCTGGCCGAGCAGCTCGAGGGGCATTTTGTGCCCGTTGAGCGCGATCCGTTTTCCGATACGCCGAGCTGCGTGTTGTTTGTCGGCATCAACGGCGCCGGCAAGACCACCACGGTCGGCAAGATTGCGAGCGCCATGGCCGCCCGCGGCAAGAACGTTGTGATCGGTTCGGCCGATACCTTCCGTGCCGCCGCCATCGAGCAGCTCGATGTGTGGGGCCAGCGCGCCGGCGTGCCGGTCATCAAGCGCGACCGCGGCTCCGATCCGGCGAGCGTGTGCTACGACGTGCTCGACGAGGCCGATAAGCGCGGCAGCGACCTGGTGCTCATCGATACCGCCGGCCGTCTGCACACGAGCCCCGAGCTCATGCGCGAGCTCGCCAAGGTGGTCAACGTGACCCGCAAGCGTGCCGCCAATATGGCCGCCGGCCCCATGCCGGTCTCGGTCGTGCTCGTGATCGATGCCGCCACCGGCCAGAACGGCCTGAACCAGGCGCTCGAGTTTAACGAGGCGCTGGGCCTGGACGGTATTATCATGACTAAGCTCGACGGCACGGCTAAGGGCGGTATCGCCATGGCCGTGGCCGAGAAGCTCAAGCTCCCGATCCTGCGCATCGGCGTGGGCGAGCAGGTCGATGACCTGCAGGAGTTTAACGCCAAAGATTTCTGCCGCGCCCTGGTGGGCGAGTCCAACTAAGGAGTGACTAGTGTTTGATTCTCTGAGCGATCGCCTCAACGACACATTTGACCGCCTGCGCGGCAAGGGTAAGCTGACCGAGGCCGATATTACTTCGGCTATGCGCGATATTCGCATGGCGCTGCTCGAGGCCGACGTTAACTTTAAGGTCGTCAAGGAGTTCGTTGCCAAGACCAAGGAGCGCTGCATGACCGCCGAGGTCATGGAGTCGCTGTCGCCGGCGCAAAACGTCGTCAAGATCGTGCTCGACGAGCTCACCGAGATGCTTGGCTCAACCGAGAGCAAGCTCGTCTTTAGCAACCGCATTCCCAATGTCATCATGCTCGTGGGCCTGCAGGGCTCCGGTAAGACCACGGCTGCCGTAAAGCTGGCCTACCTGCTCAAGAAGCAGGGCCGCTCGCCGTTGCTCGCCGCGTGCGACGTCTACCGTCCCGCCGCTGCCGACCAGCTGGCCACGCTCGGTGGTGAGATCGGCGTACCGGTCTTCCGCGGCGACGGTGCGCACCCGATCGATATTGCAAAGGGCGCCATCCAGGAGGCCGTCGACCACCTGCGCGACGTGGTGATTGTCGATACCGCCGGTCGTCTTCAGATCGACGAGCAGATGATGCAGGAGGCCGTCGATATCAAGAAGGCCGTCAAGCCCGACCAGGTGCTGATGGTCGTCGACGCCATGACCGGCCAGGACATCGTCAACGTGGTCTCGACGTTTGCCGAGCGCACCGACTTTGATGGCGTGATTATCTCCAAGCTCGACGGCGATGCCCGTGGTGGTGGCGCACTTTCGGTGCGTCAGGTGACCGGCAAGCCCATCAAGTTTGTGAGCATGGGCGAGAAGCCCGACTCGCTGGAGCCGTTTTACCCGGACCGCATGGCCAAGCGCATCTTGGGCATGGGCGATGTCGTCGGCATCATCGAGAAGGCTCAGGAGGCCGCCGACGCCGAGCAGCTCGAGGCTGCCGAGCGTATGCTGCGCGAGGGCTTCACCATGAACGACATGCTCGACCAGATGAAGGCCGTCAAAAAGATGGGCGGCATGAAGGGTATCCTGGGCATGCTCCCCGGTGGCCAGCGCGCGCTCAACCAGATGGGCGGCAACTTGGACGAGGGCATCTTCGATAAGAACGAGGCCATTATCATGTCGATGACCAAGGAGGAGCGCCTGCGTCCCTCCATCATCAACGGCCAGCGCCGCGCCCGCATTGCCAAGGGAGCCGGCGTAACCCCCACCGAGGTCAACAGCCTTATGAAGCAGTGGGGCGAGATGAATAAGATGATGGGGCGCATGCGCACGATGGCCAATCAGGCACAGGCCGGCGGCAAAAAGGGCAAAAAGGGAAAGAAGGGCAAGAAGATGCGCATGCCCAATATCCCTGGCCTGGACGCTATGGGTCTGGGCGGCATGGGCGGCCTGGGTACGGGCGGTCCCAAGTCCGATATGGAACTGCTACGCCAGATGGAAGCGCAGATGCGTAATAAGAAATAGAGCTGTAATTCCAGCTTGATATGGCAAAGGCCGCCCGGATTATGTCCCAGGCGGCCTTCGCTGCTTTTATTTGATTGAGCGGCCTGAGGTCGCAGTGCCGTGTCGTTAGTGGCAGCCGCAACCCTCGTGGCCCTTGTGCTCGTGATGGCCGTGGCAGCCGCAGGGCTCGCCATGTTCGTGGGCGTGGTCGTGGTCATGACCGTGGCAGCCGCACGTGGCTTCGCCGTTCTGTGCGAGCGTGCCGGCGATAAGGGCCTCGACGCAAGCGTCGCAGCTGCCCTGGGCACCTGCGTATACCGTGATGCCGGCTTGGGCAAGCGCGTTGATAGCGCCTCCGCCGATGCCGCCGCAGATGAGCGTGTCGACGCCGCCGTTGGCAAGCAGACCCGCCAATGCACCGTGACCAGTGCCGCCGGTGCCCACGACCTGCTCGTTGAGTACCTTGCCATCCTGAATGTCGTAGATCTTGAACTGTTCGCTGCGGCCAAAGTGCATAAAGATGTTGCCGTTGTCGTACGTGGTTGCCACCCTCATGGTGTCGACCTCCTTTGCTGGCCATGCGGCCGTTGTTGTGGTGATGGGGGAGTACGCGATACTGCCGCCTTCGATGATGAGCGCCCGACCATTGACCAACGCGTTTGCCACCTTGCGATGCGCTCGGCTGCAAATAGCCGCCACCGTGGCACGGGCAATGCCCATGTGCTGGGCGACGGCCTCCTGATTGAGGCCTTCCAGGTCGCACAGGCGTAGGACTTCGAGCTCGTCGATTGTCATGTCGATGGCGTCTCCGCTGGCAAGGCCGTCGGGGGTAAAGCCGCGGTATTCGGGGATGATCCCGACGCGGCGCAGTTTCTCGCGTCTTCCTGCCATGTGCACTCCTTATCTGACATATGTCAACAATAGAATAGCGAACGCGCAGATTTGCGCAAGGAATTTCTGGCATATGTCAGAAAATGAGGGCTTATGTTTGGGCTGTGGGGCCGCGTGCGCCTGGGCTACAATGAATCTCGCTTATAGGCGACTGACAGGAGGGTCAATGAGCAAGGCTGATCAACAGTTTGTAACCATGTGCCGCGATATTCTGGACCATGGCACCACCACCGAGGGCCAAAAGGTCCGCCCGGTGTGGGAGGACGGCACCCCTGCCTATACCATTAAAAACTTTGGCGTCACGGCACGCTACGACCTGCGTGAGGAGTTTCCGGCGCTTACATTGCGTCGTACGGCCCTTAAATCTGCCATGGATGAGATCCTATGGATCTATCAAAAGAAGTCCAATAACGTGCATGATCTCAACAGCCACATTTGGGATGAGTGGGCCGACGAGACCGGCTCCATCGGCAAGGCCTACGGGTATCAGATTGGGCAAAAGAGCCATTATGCCGAGGGTGACTTCGATCAGATGGACCGTGTGCTGTACGACCTTAAGAACACGCCGTACAGCCGCCGCATTATGACGAATACCTACGTGTTTAGCGACCTGTCCGAGATGCACCTGTATCCGTGCGCCTACAGCGTGACGTATAACGTGACGCAGCGCCCGCAGGATGACAAACCGACGCTCAACATGATTCTCAACCAGCGCAGCCAGGATATTTTGGCTGCGAACAACTGGAATGTGTGCCAGTACGCCATTTTGCTGATGATGGTTGCGCAGTCGGTCGATATGATCGCTGGCGAGCTGCTGCATGTGATTGCCGATGCCCACATTTACGACCGTCATGTCGATATCGTCCGCGAGCTTATCGAGCGTCCGCAGTTTGCGGCTCCCAAGGTAACGCTCAACCCCGATGTGCATGATTTCTACGCGTTTACGACCGATGATCTGATCGTCGAGGGCTATGAGCACGGCCCGCAGGTCAAGAACATCCCCATCGCGGTGTAGGTGGTGGGCATGACGTGTAAGCTTTCTGCCATCGTCGCCGTGTGTGAAGACTGGGGCATTGGCTGCGAGGGCGATATGGTCGTGTCCAATCGCGCCGACATGCGCCATTTTGTGGCGTGCACCAAGGGCTGTCCGGTCATCATGGGACGCAAGACGCTGCTGAGTTTTCCCGGTGGACGTCCGCTCAAGAATCGTCGCAATATCTTGCTCACGCGCGACGAGGATTTTACGCCCGAGGGCGTCGACGTGGTGCATAGCATCGATGAGGCGCTCGCCGCGGTTGCCGACGAGCCCGTTGCGTGGGTTATCGGTGGCGGCGATGTCTATCGGCAGTTTTTGCCGTATTGCGTCGAGGCCAAGGTCACGCATAACCACTGCGTCCATCCCGTGGACACGTACTTTCCCGACTTGGACGCCGATCCCGCGTGGGAAGTTGCGCAGCGCGAAGGGGTTGCCACGATTGCCGCGGGCGAGGGTGACGAAGGCCTCGATTATGAGTTCGTGACGTATCGTCGCGTTGAGGTGTAAATCTCCTATTTGCCCACGGTATTATCGGGTTGGAATGATTGAGGGGCGGCGCCTAGCGTCGCCTCGTTTGATATTGATGCTGCTGTAAGAAGGGTGCGGGCTGGCTGCTATGACTGATGCCGTTGAGGTTCTGCGAATTGATTCGCTCGAGGACGAGCGGCTCGATGCCTACGTGCGACTGACCGAGCGCGAGCTGCGCTGCGTGCTGGAGCCGCAAAAGGGCATCTTTATCGCCGAGAGTGCCAAGGTCATAGAGCGTGCGGTGCGCGCCGGATACGAGCCGGTGAGCTTTCTGTTGGGTGAGCGCTGGCTCGATCAGATGATGCCGCTGTTTGAGTGCCTGGCGGTACGCGAGGGCGCGGGTCCGGTCCCTGTGTTCGTGGCCTCCATGGAGCTCATGGAGCAGCTGACGGGCTTTAACGTGACGCGCGGTGCGCTCGCGGCGTTCCGTCGCCCGCGTCAGATTCCGGTCGATGAGTTCTTGGGCGGCGTCGTCGAGGCGGCGGGGGAGCGTCCGGTGCGCGTATGCGTGCTTGAGGGTATTGTCGACCACACAAACGTGGGCGCGATTTTCCGCTCGGCCGCCGCGCTGAACATCGATGGCATTTTGGTGAGCCCCACTTGCTGCGATCCGCTGTACCGTCGCTCGGCCCGCGTGAGCATGGGCACGGTGTTCCAGGTGCCCTGGACGCGCATTGGCAGCGAGGCGCGCGTATGGCCGCATGATGGGCTGGCGGCGCTGCACGATGCCGGCTTTTCGTGTGCCGCCATGGCGTTGAAGGATGATTCGGTGTCGCTGGACGATTCCGTGCTGCAGGAGATTGACCGCCTGGCAATCTTTATGGGCACCGAGGGTGCTGGCTTGGGCGCCAAGACCATTGCAGGCTGCGACCGCGCCGTGCGTATTCCGATGGCGCACGGGGTTGATTCGCTCAACGTGGCCGCGGCAAGTGCTGTCGCCTTTTGGCAGCTGTGCCCTCATGTGAGCAACGAGTACCACTACCAGCCGGGGCTGTATCACTAGGCAGATATTTCGCACCGGGCTCTGGTTCGGGGCGTTTCGGCCGACGTCGGTCGGTGCTAAGCTGATATTGGCTTTGCCGTTCAATTGATGTTTTGTTGTTTGACGTACGCTTGTGGGGAGGGCGTGTGGCTAAGAAATCTACGGCTATCGATGTAACGCAGGGTGTCATTTGGCAGCAGCTGCTGTCGCTGTGCGTCCCCATCTTCTTTAGTTCGTTTTTTCAGCAGGCTTACACGCTTATCGGTACATATATCGTCGGTCAGTTTGGCGGCAAGCTCGCGCTGGGTGGCATTCAGGCCACGATGGTGCTCACGGAGCTCTGCATTGGTTTTTGCGTTGGAGTCGGTGCCGGCTGCGCGGTCATTACCGGTCAGTATTTTGGCCAGCACGATGATGAGCGACTGAGCCGATCGGTCCATACGGCCATGACGCTCGCGCTGGCGGGCGGCGTTGTCATTTCCATTCTGGGCATGGTGTTTGTCGAGCCGATGCTTGTGTTGATGAATACGCCGCATGAGCTGCTGGCTGAGGGTGTGGCGTATGCCCGTTGCTACTTTGCCGCCATGTTTGCGGCGCTGCTGCTCAATATGGGGACGGCGTTGTTGCGCGCCGTGGGCGACACGCGCGGTCCGGCGGTCATTATTGCCTCCGGCTGCTTCGTCAACGTGGCGCTCGACATTCTCTTTGTCGCCGTGCTGCACATGGAAGCGCTGGGCTGCGGCATCGCGGTGGCGCTGACCATTTGCTCCAACGCCACGATGATCGTGATTCGTATGATGCACGCACCGGGTGCGTGGCGGCTTTCACTGTCCAAACTCGGCATTGATTCTGGCATTTGTAAGAGCATGATCTCGTGTGGTCTGCCGCTTGGCTTTCAGTCTGCTGCGTATTCGATTTCCAACGTTTTGATTCAGGTGTCGGTTAATTCGTTTGGTGCCGATGTCACCACGGCGTGGGGTCTTTCGGGCCGTTTGGATGGCATTGTCTGGATGGTTACCGAGGCACTTGGCGTGTCGATCACCACGTTCTCTGCACAGAACTTTGGCGCGCGCAACTACGAGCGCATGCGCAAGGGCTACCATACGTCGCTCGTGTTGTCGTTCATGCTCATTGGTGGCCTGTCTGCCGTGCTGCTGGTGTTCTCGGGTCCGTTGTCGCGTCTGTTTGTCGACGATGCTTCGATTTCGGCGTACACCACGACGATTCTTCATTTTATCGCGCCGTTCTACGCGATCTTCTCGATTATCGAAAACGCGTCGGGCTCCATTCGCGGTGCCGGCGTGAGCTTGCAGCCCATGCTGCTCACGATTTTTGGCACCGTCGTGCTCAGGGTGATCTGGGTGTTTGCGATTATGCCGTTCGATCCGTCGCTTGAGCACCTGCTGCTGGTTTACCCTGTAACCTGGTTCATCACGGCCACGATGTTCACCATCTACCACCACAGCGGCAACTGGCTCGGCCGCGCCACCGCCTAGCCATTGGAGACGTCCCCAATGGCTAGTATTCGATGCCTTGGCGGGCTAGGAGGCCTTCGTCGAAGTAGTGTTTGACGGGGCGCATTTCGGTGACCAGGTCGGCAAGATCGGCCAGTGGCAGCAAGCCGCGGCCGGTGAGCACGAGCTCTGTGGTGGTCGGTTTCATTGCGATTAACGCTTCGACATCTTCGCGCGTCGCAAAGCCTCGGCGCATGGCTTCCCCCAGCTCATCCAAGATCAGCACGTCGACCTGGCTAATCTGCTCGCGCGCCAGCTCCATGATCTGCGCGGCACAGGCTTCGGGTGTGTCGCGGTCGGCCTGTACGATGCGTAGCCCCAATCGAGGTGCTGCGTCATGTTCGGCGCAGTGCAGCTTCTTGGCAAACTGAAGCATGAGCACGTTAAGTCCATAGCCCGTGGCGCGCAGCGCGAGCCCCAGCGCAGCCGTCGTCTTGCCCTTGCCGTCGCCCGTGTAGATCTGAACCTTGCCGACTTCCAGTGATGCCATCTCTATCCTTTCGTGCTCGGCGTCGGTTTATCGCCGGCCGGGTTGGGTATTCTAGTTACCATTATCAACCCCAGTAGATGGAGTTCAAGCAGATGGAGATGGATGACAACAAACGTAGACGGAATATGATCCTCTACGTGCTCATCGCCTTCGTCGTCTACCTCGTGCTCTCGACCGTTCTGTTCCCCAACATCGGTCACACGCAGCAGATTACGAAGACCGATTATTCGACGTTTGTCAAAGCGCTCGATAAGAAGAGCGTCGACAAGGTCGAGTACAACACGGACGATTACACGATTTATTACACCAAGAAGGGCGAGGACGAGAACATCGCCTACAAGACGACCGGCGTGCCGAATGACGCGGGCTTTACCGATCGCGTGCTTGAATCTGGCGCCTCGCTTGAGTCAGTCGTTCCCGATAAGAACTCGGGTCTGATGACCTACTACCTGCTCACCCTCATTCTTCCCATGGCGATTTTCTTCCTGATCGGCTGGTGGCTCAACCGCCGCATGAAGAAGGCCATGGGTGATGACGGTCCGTCGATGAACTTTGGCGGCGGTGGTTTTGGCGGCGGTGGACTGGGCAAGTCCGGCGCGCGCGTGATCGCCTCCAAGGATGTGGGCGTGACCTTTAAGGACGTCGCTGGCCAGGAAGAGGCTAAGGAGTCCCTCAAGGAGGTCGTCGACTTTCTGGAGAAGCCGCAGCGCTACGAGGAGATCGGCGCTAAGCTGCCGCGCGGTGCTCTTCTTGTCGGCCCCCCGGGTACGGGTAAGACCCTGCTTGCCAAGGCCGTTGCCGGCGAGGCGGGTGTGCCGTTCTTTAGCATTTCGGGTTCCGAGTTCGTCGAGATGTTCGTCGGTCGTGGCGCCGCTAAGGTACGCGACCTGTTTAAGCAGGCCAAGGAAAAGGCTCCCTGCATCGTCTTTATCGATGAGATCGATACCATCGGCAAGAAGCGCGATGGTGGCGGCTTTAGTGGCAACGACGAGCGCGAGCAGACGCTCAACCAGCTGCTGACCGAGATGGACGGCTTCGATAACCACAAGGGTATTGTCGTTCTCGCTGCTACCAACCGACCCGATAGCCTTGACCCGGCCTTGTTGCGCCCCGGTCGTTTTGACCGCCGCATCCCCGTTGAGCTGCCCGACCTGACCGGTCGCAAGAACATCCTTGAGCTGCATGCCAAGAGCGTGAAGACGCAGCCGCCGATCGACCTTACTGCGATTGCCCGTGCCACGCCCGGTGCCTCGGGCGCCGACCTGGCCAATATCATCAACGAGGGCGCCTTGCGTGCCGTCCGCGAGGGTCGCAAGCGCGCCACGCAGGACGATTTTGAGGAGTCGGTGGAGGTTGTCATCGCCGGTCAGCAGCGCAAGTCCACGGTGCTGTCCGACCACGAGAAGCAGGTCGTTTCTTACCACGAGATCGGCCATGCCATCGTTGCCGCCCGTCAGAAGGGCTCTGCGCCGGTCACGAAGATCACCATCGTGCCGCGCACGAGCGGTGCTCTGGGCTACACCATGCAGGTCGAGGAGGACGAGCGCTTCCTGACCACGCGCCAGGAGGTTCTGGACAAGCTCGCCGTCTACTGCGGCGGACGTGCTGCCGAGGAGCTCATCTTTGGCGAGATGACGACCGGTGCGGCCAACGACATCGAGCAGGCCACTAAGCTCGCCCGTAATATGGTGACACGCTTTGGTATGTCCGATGAGTTTGGCATGATGGCGCTCGGTACCGTCCAGAACGCGTACCTTAACCAGGACACGTCGCTTACCTGCGCTCCCGGTACGGCCGAGCGCGTGGACGCGATTGTCGCCAAGCTGATTGAGGATGCGCACGATCGTGCCCTGCAGATCCTCAAGGAGAACAAGTTTAAGCTCCACGAGCTGGCTCGTTATCTGTACAAGAAGGAGACGATCACGGGCGAGGAGTTTATGAATCTTCTCACGCGCGAGAATCCGCTGATGCCAAAGCAGCAGTAATACTAGTTGCGCTGTGTCAATCGCCCCATTTGAGTGTCCATCTCAAATGGGGCGTTTTTGCGTGAGGAGAGTTGTTATATGAAGATCGTGGTAAGTGCCTGTTTGATGGGTGAAAGCTGTAAGTATAACGGGCTCGACAATTACCATCGCGAGCTGGTCGAGGCTTGCGAGCGCACGGGGACCGAGGTCTTACTGGTGTGCCCCGAGGTCTTCGGTGGCCTGCCCACGCCGCGCAAGCCATCCGAGATTGCGAACGGCGAGGTCCGCACCTGCAAGGGCGTCTCGGTCGATCGCGAGTTTCGTCTGGGCGCCCAACGTGCGCTCGAAATGTGCGAGCAGGCGGGCGGCCCGTCCGAGATCGCTGCGTGCGTCTTGCAGGATCGTAGCCCCTCGTGCGGTGCGAGTCACGTCTACGATGGCACCTTTAGCGGTACGCTCACCGCGGGCAACGGTGTTTTTGTCGATCTGCTGCTGCGTCACGGGTACCGTGTGATTCCGGCTAGCGAGTTCGATCCCAGCATGCTGGAACATTGTCCATAGCACTCGAACCCAACACTTCCTCACGGGCGACCGTTTTGGCATCATCCGTGAAGTTGATATTGAGTACGACCCGGTCATCAAAGACGTGGACCGAGTTGACAGGCGCCGTACCCAGGCAGCCCCTCCCCGCGGCCCTCACGCAGGAACGCGCACACGGCCTTCCCGTCTCTTGCGCCCCTCCCGGAACTGTCCACATCAGTGTAGCCGATCCAGTCCGCCAAGGGCTGCAGCTCGGACAACGCGGCGATGGAGGGCTTCTTCGGCCTGCTCAAGAAGGAGTTCTGGCACGGCAGGGACTGGTCGGACTGGACCCCCGCCCGCTTCATCGAGGAGCTCGGGGGCTGGATCGGTCGATACAATACGGAGAGGCGCAGCGATGCGCTCGGTGGCCGCACGCCGGCTGAGTTCCGCTCCGCGCTGGGAAGGGCCGCGTGACGGTCCAAGAAATCGTCCGCAGTCCCCATTCTTGCCCCTTTGGGACAGCTTCTTGTTGGGGCGTGCCTGCCCCAAACCCTGCTAGGAACGAGTACAGCAAACTGGAATTTTCAAATTAGTCTTTGCAAATTACCTTTGAACCTTCACCGTCAATTACAATTCCCTGACGGTTGTTAATTGGGCATA
>ERZ1034976.73-NODE-73-length-87351-cov-23.745567_pt1 | contig 87351 bp, 70 predicted proteins | sample MGYA00520623_ERZ1034976 | MGnify/ENA primary metagenome ERZ1034976 (study PRJEB33766, sample SAMN09781774) | gut metagenome | biome: gut microbiome | host: Homo sapiens | place: Madagascar | study: EMG produced TPA metagenomics assembly of the PRJNA485056 data set... | reverse complement strand
ACTTTCGTAAGATTGTCATTGTTGGTGATGACATTCATCGCAAGGAGGACGAACTTGGTGTGTTGACTGTCGGACTGTTGGATTTCTTGACAGACAAGAAAATACTTGAACAAGGTTAAACGCAATCGGGTAAAAACAGATTCTTTTAACTCAAAGCGGTTATTAGGAATTCTCTTTTCCGTACGACACGGAGAATTCCTAATGACCGAGGGTTTTTATTATAAAAAGTGTCATATCTGTCAGCATTGCCCGTACACCGCTCATTATCAGCGACATAAAGGCTGACAGATGCTGCCCAGAACAGCAGTATCTATCAGCCTATCTACCAGTTCATCTACCAGCCTATCTGCCTGTCATAAAGCATGCAGCCTACGCATCTCGACGCACAACGAGGTAGCGCGCGCCGGTTTCGCACTTGCGGCGGCGCATACCCTGCAGGTTGGCCAGCTTTCGCCCGAACGAAATCAGACTGTTCACCTTCAGCGAGGCACCCACCTTACGCTTTATTACGTCGAATATTTCCGCCGCCGACATCCACTCGGCATTCTCGTCGAGCGGATCCTGCGCTATCGCGAAACAGAGGTCGAAATACTGGTCGGCAGGTTCCTGCACCTCGTAGCGGCGGTTCCAGAGCATTATCTGCTCGGTCTCCGCCTTGTCGAACCAGCAGCGGTGTCCGTTGCGCAAGAGCTGCAGTGCCTGCGCAAAGAGCTGGCGATGGTTGGGCACACGGGTGGTGTCGATGGGTGCCGTCAGCTCGATGCCGATGAAGCGACGGTTACCCGACGGGTCGGCGAGGATGTCGGTCATGTTGCTCGTGGCGATGAACGACGCCTTGCGCGGCAGTTCCTCGATGCGTGTGCCATAAGGCCGTTTCGCCTTTATCGAGGGCAGTTGTATGATGTTCTTCAGAAAGCCCTGCTGCACGCGCGGCGAAATCTGGTTGAACTCGTCGAGGTTGATGAGCAGCTGCTGCGACATGGCGAGCATCACCTGTCGGCGGTCGGAGATGGTAAGACTGTCGGTGTAGCCCCACCTTAGTGCGTCGGGCAGCAGTTGGCGGCAGAACGTGCTCTTGTTGTAGCCCTGCGGCGAGATGAGCAGCGGCGCGACGCTGTTGCCATAGAGTCTGCCCTGCGCGTTCTGCCACTGGGCAACCATGGCGAGCAGCCATGTGGTGAACCACTCGCGCCACAGCGGAGCGTCGGTGGGCACGGTGCCGGCGAGGTCGCCTATGTGGTCGTGTCCGTCCCATGCGCCTTCGCACGAGGCGAGGTAGTCGCCTACGGGGTCGAACGCACGCACATAGTCCGACTCGATGTAGTTGTTCACGTCGTTCTGGCTCACCTCTATCCCCTCGCGCTGCACCTCAAGTATGATGCGGCGGCGCGTGCGTGGGTCGAGTGGCTCGAAGCAGTCGGCGAGGCTGCCCGTGTGGCGATACTCTGTGCAGTTCATTACGGTGTTGTAGCGGAAGGCGTAGCGCATGGTGAGGAAGCCGATCATGCGGTCGACGGCGTTCATTGTGTCTTTGTGTGTTGTGTCTTTCATGTGTGTATTGTGTGTTGATATAGTTAGTAATATTCCGGCAGTGATGGAGCGTTACTCCGGCGCTACCGGAATGATTCTCCAGTGCTACCGGAATGATTTTCCGGTGCTACCGGAATGGCATTTTAGTCATGCAGGAATATCTGCGTTTGTGTAAAAAAATTACTGGAAGTCGAGGGTTTCTTCTGAGCAATCGAATTCTATGTCCTCATAACCATACTGTGAAAAAAGTTGTTTTATCCACTCCTGCTGCTCAGGCAAGAGTTTATGTTCGCCGTGGTGATAGCGGTAGTACGTGCTGCACCCACCGAGATACTCCCTCATGAGCGAACGCAAAGTAGGTGCGTCACACAGCTTCACGTCCTTGAACAGGCGGCTGAAGCCCCATGCCATACGCACGATGCGCAGCCGTTTGAACTGGGCGCATTCCCCGTCCGGGCGCAAAGCGTGTGGATAGACGGCATTGCCCCATATGCGCGACTCGCCGAGAGCCACGGTGGCACGATAGCGCAGGCACTCCTCGCGTCGTTTGCAGTCGGTGTTGAAACAGTAGATCCAGTTGTGCGGAATGTTGCTGCTCTTGATGGTAGCGTTGATGATGTTTGTGTTTTCCATAATACTAAGTTTTTTAAATGCTCATGTATGTTTTCTAAAATTGCCGCAAAGGTACAATTCTGCGCAAGCGTTGTCAAGAGTTCGGCACATTTTTTTTCAAACTCACAGGCGGGCGGTTGAGGTGCTGGCGGCAAACCTGTCGGTTCGGGCTGGTAGATGGACTGACAGATAACCTGATAGATACAGCTTTTGAGCGCATCATCTGTCAGCCTTTATACCACTGATTATTAGCGCAATACGAGAACGCTGACAGATATGGCAGCATTTTTCGCAACACAAACTTTTCATACCATAATTGCTTAACGTTTGCATCGGACCATGAGCGATGTGGCAATGCTGCTCATGTCCGATGCAAACGTTAATGATTTTTAATGTAAAACCGTTTAGGTTTCCTTATTATGCTTTTTGAGAGTTTTTATTTCATCATATATCCTTTGCCCATCTTCGCGCGTATGGGGTGCAGTGCCTGTGCATCGACATAGCAGCGTGAGCCGGTGAAAGGCTCTGTTGTAGGCAGACTGTTGTACATACCGTTCTTTACGCGCGACGCCCAGATGCGGTCGCAGTTGCCGAATGTCGATACGAAGGTGTAGTGGTTGCGTTCGCCTATGGCTGAGAGGAAATCCTCCAATTCGCCGGTAGACACCGCTTGATACCAGCCTGTGCGGTGTGCCATGGTGGCGCGTTCTGCGGTGGTGAGTGCGAACTCAATGGTGCATACTTCGTTGGGTGCGAGTGTCGTTCCTGTCTTGGGGTCGATAATTTCCAGGGCGTTGCAGAACGCCATAGGCTCCTTTGCCCATGCCTTTATCTGTGCGTGGTCGGTGTATTTCGGAAGTCTCGACTCGTATTCGCTGTAAGCCAGTTCGGAGTTCTGTTCCAGGTAGAGCAGTGTGCGGTGTATGTATGCCGCCAGTTCCTGCCGTGTCACGCTGCCGCTCTGTGGCAGTGTGGCGTCGTCGAGTCCGATGGCACTGGCTGATGCGTCCTTTCCAGACATTTCCTTCACGAGCAGTGTCATGATGGAGCGCAGCTGTTCGCGGGTGACGGGCTTGGTGTAGTCGTTGCCGAGCACGGTGTCGTCGACGAGGTTGTCACACAGGGCGCGGTTCACGCCGTCCTGCGCCCACACGCTCATCTTGGCTTCCGACTTGCGTGGCAGTATGAACATCTCGTCGCTCGGCAGTTCTGTCTCCAGCAGGCACATGTCTTCGATGCTCTTCAGGTTTTCGAGCATTGAGACTTTGAAATCTTCGAAGGAGCCTTCCATACCCATCATTTTCTGGTCTCTGGGTGTGAGGTGTCTCATGTGATAGCTGTGTGAGATGCCGCAATGGATGCAGCTCTTCCAGTATATGTGTTCTCCGGCTGCGTTCACGCCGATGTATGCCTGGTCGTTGGCTATGTTCTCGTTCATGTCATGCCATTCCAGTACTTCGGCTCCCGGTCTGGCGCTGAAGGTGTGCGCTTTGTTGCGTTCGCACTTGCCGCAAACCCTACATGAGTAGTACCATTTGAACGGTTGCTTGCATGTGTTGTACTGGCACACGCGGTCGGCAGCCTCTATCTTGGCTGTGAACACATGCTTGGTGCAGGTGAGAAGCTTGGTGGCTGCCACGCCGGCTTTCTGTGCCTCAAACACGTCGCCGCGGTATGTGCGTATGGTGTATGTTGGCTCGGTGGCATCGAGATCCAGATAGTCGAGCACAGCCTTGCCTGCGTTCTCGGGGATGAACAATGTGCCCTTGGCGGTGTAGAGCTTGGTGCTCTGTTCCATGTAATGGCGTCCCCATTTTGACAGCCGCTCGACGGTGGCTTTGTTGAGGTCTCTGACGTATTTCACGGCATCCACCTTGGGGCTCAGCCACACTTCTTTCAGATTGAATATGGTGGAGTATGGGGCACCAAGTGTTTCTGCAAATTCTGAGATGTTGTAGTTTTCCGACCCGTTGCTTACGTCGATTATCATCTTGGTCATCAGCAGGGTGTTGTGATTTTTGTATGCATGTCCGCTCGACGAGATGTATTTCTCATGCATGAATTCGTAGAGCATATCTATCTTGTCTATTACGAGCACATCCAGCGGGTGGTAGTGTGGATAGACTTCGTCGGCCTCTTTGCGCGATATGTATGGCAGTGTGGAGCGGTATTCCTTCTTCAGCACGTCGTAGTCGGAAGAATGGTCATCTTTCTCCAGTGGTCCGCCCTTGCCACCAGGTATGGTGAATTTCACCTGCATAGTGGGGAAGTAAGGGGCACTTCTGAGCACGCGTGCCGGAATCCCGTTCACCGTGGCCTTGAAGTTTTCGGTCGACAGCATGTCGGAGCCGTCTATCTTTACCCATTCGGTCTGATAATCTCCGTCCGGGTCTATCATTATCTCTATCGTGGCTATGTAGGGGTATCCGGCCTTCAGTGTGGGGTATCCTTCCTCGTTCTCGCCGAACTCGCCATCCCATGAGATGTCGCGCATTGTGATGACTCCGCTCTTGAACAGGTCACCGTATGCGGTGTTCACCGCTTTTAGGGCGAGTTTTTCGGCGTTCTCTAAGTCCATTCCTGGAGTAGGAGCGTCTATCGTTATCTCCACCGACTTTATCTTCTTCTTGGCGGTGTCGGCCCACAGCGTGGCGGGCAGCAGAAGCAGAGCCACTGCGAATGTTAAAAACAGTTGTTTCATATTGTGATTAATTTGATTGTGTTATGTTAAATTGTTATTAATGGTGTTCTTAGTGTTGCAAAAATAAACAAGAGAATCCGACGATATACATGGCAAAGATACAAATTAAATATGATTATCAAATAGTTTTTCGTATTTTTGCACCATCATAAAACAAAAGACACATGAAATACATACTTGCTACAGATTCGTTCAAGGGCTGCATGTCCTCACAGGAAGTGGAGAACATAATCGCCGGGGTGTTGGAGGCGAAGGGCATCGACACGTTGTGCCTGCCTATGTCGGACGGCGGCGACGGAATGCTGGCGGCGTTCACGACAGCCACGGGCGGAACATTGGAGCCGGTGTACATACACGACCTGATGATGCGTCGCACGGATGCCCATTACGGCGTGACGCCCGACGGCACGGCAATAGTGGAAGTGGCTCAGGCGTGCGGACTCAGCCTTATCAAGGAGGAGGAGCGCAACCCGATGCGCGCCACAACATACGGCGTGGGCGAACTGCTCTCGAGAGCCATCAAGCGCGGATGCCGCAAATTCGTCATCGGACTCGGCGGCACCGCCACGAGCGATGCCGGCATCGGAATGATAAAGGCGCTTGTTGACATCTTCGCACGCGGCAAGAACTTCGACGAGGCGCTGAAGACGGAGCTTGGCGAATGTAGGTTTACCCTCGCCTGCGATGTGGACAATCCGCTGTGCGGCGAGAACGGCGCGGCACATGTATATGGTCCGCAGAAGGGTGCCACGCCAGAGATGGTAGCTCAGCTCGACCGCCGTGCGCAGCTGTTCGCCGAGAAATCAGCTCTGCATTTCGGCTTCGACCGAAGCGCAGAGCCTGGAGCGGGAGCAGCCGGCGGACTGGGTTATGCCTTCATGCAGTATCTCGGAGCCGAGATGAAGTCGGGCGCCGACTTGCTACTCGACATCATCGGCTTCGACGAGAAGATAAAGGGTGCCGACCTTATAATAACGGGCGAAGGCGGTGCCGACCGACAGACGCTTATGGGCAAGTTGCCGCAGCGCATACTGATGCGTGGGCAGCAGACGGGCGTGCCCGTAGGGCTTGTGGCTGGCAGCGTAAGCGACATGGAACTGCTGCTGAAAGCCGGCTTCGCTTTTGTGGAAAGCATCACGCCCGACGGAATGCCGCTGGAGGAGGCTATAAAAAAGGATGTGGCAAGCAGCAACCTCCGCCGCTTTGCCGATTCGCTCGGCTGAAACAGCGGTTTAGGCTGCTAAAAAACTCTTTCTATCAAACTACAATGACATACGAAACCGCACAAAGGGAAAATGTGAACAACTTGTGATATTTTATGAATATACCTAAACGGCTATAAATGCGTAACTTTGCAGCCGAAATATTAATATAGGTATGAAGAAAACATTGTTCACATTTGCCTCAATGCTCTTAGCAAGCCAGGCGATGGCGCAGGAAACGCTGTCGCTGGCGCAGTGTCTGCAGATGGGTATTGAGCGAAATCTTAATTTGAAAACTTACGAAGGTAATGTGCTCAAAGGCAAGCACAACATCAGCGAGAACCGTTCGCGCCTGTTGCCGCAGATTAACATCGGCGCAGCGCTGAACGACAACTTCACTCCGCCCGTGTCCGTAACGGACGGCAGGGCCTACGGCAAGCCGTACAACGTGACGAAGACGCTGCAGTACAACTCGTCGGCGAGTCTGCAGCTGCAGATGCCGCTCTACAGTCAGACGGCTCTCACGGCGCTCGAGATCTCGAAGACGCTCGACCAGCTCAATTCGCTCTCTTACGAGAAGGCGCGCGAGGACCTCATCGTGCAGATAAGCAAGATGTACTACTTAGCGCAAAACACTGAGGAGCAGATCGGCATCATCAAGGACAACATAAAGCGTCTGGAAGAGCTGCGCGACATCACGCAGGCGTTCCACGACAACGACATGGCACTGAGCGTGGACGTGAAGCGTGTAAACGTAAACCTGGAGAACCTCAGTGTGCAGTACGACAACGCGAGGGCGATGCTCACGCAGCAGTACAACATGATGAAGTACGTGATAGACTACCCTGCCGAGAAGGACATCATGGTAGAGAAGGCTGACATTGAGGAGGTGAACCTCGCGGCGCTCAGCGGACTGAACGAGAACCTGTATGAGCTGCTGCTGCTCAGAACGCAGCAGACGCTTGCCGAACAGCAGAAGAAGCTCGCCAAGAGCGGATACCTGCCCACGCTGGCACTCACCGGTAACTGGACATACATGGCGTACACCGACAAGTTCAAGAACTGGTTCCACTCGGGCGAGTCGAACCACTGGTATAGGTCGAACGGCATCGGAATCTCGCTGCGTATCCCTATCTTCGACGGTCTGGAGAAGCGTTCGAAGATAAGAAAGGCGCAGGTGGACATAGACAACGCGAAGCTCTCTTACGAGAATGCGCTGAAGGGTATGCAGACGCAGTATGCCAACGCCGTGAACGATCTCGCCAACAACCAGCGCAACTTCAGCAAGCAGCGCGACAACTATCTGCTTGCGGAGGATATATATAAGGTGACGAGCGACCGCTATCGCGAGGGTATCGCCTCGATGACCGAGGTGCTGCAGGACGAGATGAGCATGAGCGACGCGCAGAACAACTATCTCACGGCGCACTTCAACTATCAGGTGGCGAACCTCACGCTGCTGAAGCTCACAGGACAGTTGGAGAGGCTTACGAAGTAGAATGTTGAGTTTACAAATCGTAGGAGGCTACGGCATTCCTGCCGTAGCCATCAGGAAACAGTATCACTTGCTATACCTACGGCAAGAATGCCGTAGGCCCCTAAATAGTATCACTTGCTATGCCTACGGCAAGAATGCCGTAGGCTCCTACTATCTACAACAAATACAAACTTTATAAAAACAAATAACAAGCAAAAAAATGGAAACAAACAATAATAATACAAACAATAACAACAACAGCGAGACTGCTACACAGTCGTCGCACGAAGTGACAGCAAAGCAGCTCAAACGCCAGCGTATTCGCCAGATTGTGGTGAGCCTCATCGGCGTTGCCATCCTCGTATGGGGAATCGTTAAGATTGGCTGTATGTTCATGGACTACAAGAGCAATGAGAAGAGCGACGACGCACAGGTGGAGCAGTACATCTCGCCGGTGAATCTGCGCGCTTCGGGCTACATCAAGAAGATTTACTTCAAGGAACACCAGAACGTGAAGAAGGGCGACACGCTGCTCGTGCTCGACGACCGCGAATATCGCATCCGCGTGATGGAGGCGGAGGCTGCGCTGAAGGACGCTATGGCTGGTGCGAACGTGATAGATGCTTCGGTGCAGACAACGCAGACTTCGGCTACGGTGTACGAGTCGGCTATCGCTGAGATTGAGATTCGCCTCGCTAAACTCGAAAAAGACCGCCAGCGCTATCAGAACCTCGTGGCTCGCAACGCTGCCACTCCTATACAGCTTGAGCAGATCGAGACCGAATACAACGCTACGAAGAAGAAGCTCGACGCCACACGCCGCCAGCAGAAGGCAGCCTACTCGGGCGTGAACGAGGTGCAGACGCGCAAGAAGAACACAGCGGCTGCCATAGAGCGTGCGCAGGCAGCACTGGAAATGGCTAAACTCAACCTCTCCTACTGCGTGGTTACGGCTCCGTGCGACGGCAAGCTGGGCAGACGCGCGCTTGAGGAGGGTCAGGCGGTGAACGCCGGACAGACCATCACCTACATCATGCCGAACACGCAGAAGTGGGTCATCGCCAACTATAAGGAGACACAGGTGGAGAAGCTGCACGTCGGTCAGAAGGTCGTAATGACCGTAGATGCCTTCGAAGGCAAGGAGTTCGAGGGCAGAATATCTGCCATATCGGGCGCAACAGGCTCTAAGTATTCGCTCGTGCCTACAGACAACTCTGCCGGCAACTTCGTGAAGATTCAGCAGCGCGTGCCGGTGCGCATCGAGTTTGTGGGAATTTCAAAGGAAGACAACGACAAGTTGGCTGCCGGAATGATGGTTATTGTGAAGGCTCAACTCAAGTAAATGACACAAGCAGAGATATACCAGGCAGTTTCGCCGAAGCTGCCTAAGAATTTTCCGTTCTACGACTGGGTGCCCAAGCCTCTCGGCATCGCCTTCCTCGTCATACTTTTCATACCTATCATGACGGTGAGCGGTGCGTACACCGTGAACAGCAGTGAAATGGTGGGAGGACTTGGCATCCAATCGGAACACATAGCGTTCATCAGCTTCGTGACGTCGATAGGTATGGCGGCGTTCTCTCCGTTCTTCTACACATTAGTGAGTGTGCGCAGGCAGAAGATGATGAGCCTTGTGGGCTTCTCCATCTTAGCGGTGCAGAGCTATATCTGTGCCAACACCGACAGCCTGTTCATCCTCGCACTGAACAGCCTGATAATGGGTTTCGTGAGACAGACGCTGCTCATGTGCAACCTCTTCACGCTTATCAAGTACGGCTTCGGCATCGAGGCTACGCGCAATGTCACGCCGGGCAACGAGCCGAAGGATGAGGCAGGATGGGACGCTCTCGACACGGAGAAGAAGGCGAGTCAGCCTATCATCTACTTCTTCTTCATGCTGCTCGGACAGATAGGCACGTGGATAACGGCGTGGTTCGCTTACAACTACCACTGGCAGATGGTCTACTACGCCATGCTCGGCTCCATTCTCGTGGCACTGCTCATCACCCTGCTCTGTATGCCCTACAACCCCTACCCTACGAAGCACAGTCCGCTCTCGTTCTCGAAGTTCGGCAACGTGGTGGTGTTCTGCCTCATGTGCTGTTCGTTCGTCTACGTCACGGTCTACGGTAAGGTGTACGACTGGTACGATAGCAGCCGTATTTGCTGGGCTACGGCTATATGCGTCGCCTCTACATTATTATTTATATACTTGGAGAAGACGCGACGCTCGCCCTACTTCATGCTCAAGGCGTTCAAGTCGCGCAGCATACAGGGCGGCATACTGCTCTTCATCGGTCTGATGATATGCAACTCAAGCTCGATGCTCGTGAACATCTTCGTGGGCGTGGGTATGAAGACCGACCAGATTCAGGTGGCTGCGCTCGGCAACTGGGTGCTGCTGGGCTACTTCATCGGTCTCGTAACGATACTCATACTGAACAGCAAGGGTGTCCACTTCAAGTGGTTCTTCGCTATGGGCTTCCTGCTCATCGGTGCCGCCTCGCTGTTCATGTACTTCGAGGTGCAGACCGACGGTATGCTGGAGCGCATGAAGTGGCCCGTCGTGATACGTGCTACGGGCATGATGCTGCTCTACTCGCTCATCGCCGTGTATGCCAACCAGCGTATGCCCTACAAGCTGCTCTCTACGTGGGTGTGCATCATGCTCACCGTGCGTATGGTGATAGCACCGGGCATCGGTTCGGCCCTCTACCAGGTGGTGTTCCAGTACCGCCAGCAGTACTACATCACGCGCTACGCTCACGACTACGACCGCACCAACGCCGAAACCGCCAAGACCTACGATATGACAGCGCGCGGAATGCAGTATCAGGGCAAGAGCGAGACCGAGGCGCAGCACATGGCAGCAATGTCTACGAAGGGCAAAGTGCAGGTGCAGGCTACGCTGTCGGCTATTAAGGAGATGGCGGGATGGACTATCTACGCCTGCATCATTCTCGCCGGTGTGATGCTTGTGGTGCCGTGGCCGAAGCGCGATATATCGAAAGATACACGCGAGTGGTACATTAACTATTAGGAGGCTGCGGCATTCCTGCCGTAGCCACGCACCCATTTACATGTAAAATATTTTGCAGTGCAGTTTTTTTTCGCTAACTTCGCCATGTCTATACAATTAAAACCAATGACGAACAGCAGCGAAAACATAAACATAAACATAAATATTCTGGAGCAACAGATGTCCAACAACGAGGACATCTGTTGCTCTTGTGGTAATATACGGTCGTTCCCTGAGGCATTGCGCCACGACTTCCGCGTGGCGGATGTTGGCATTATAGTGTGCCGTTCGGGCAGTTTCTCTTTCACATGCGAATGTGCGGAATACGTTGTAAACAAGGACGAAACGCTCTTTCTCTCCCACGGCGTGCGCTTCTCCGTTACAGCTCAGAGCGACGACTGCTCCGTTGTCATTATCTTCTATCGTGCCGACTCCATACGCGACATCCTTGGCAGCACGGTGGTCGGCATGAAGTTTGTGGAGTATATCAATCCACGCTCGTGCTGGGTGATGCATACGGGTCACGAGAACGAGCTGACGAAGTATTCCGAACTGCTCGCCGTACACAAATGCGGCGAGAACGTGTTTGCCGCCAACGAACGCCAGCTGCTACTGCTCTCGCTCACCTACCGCGTGTGCAGCATCTTCCGCGAGCTATCAAGTGACGGCACCAACGAGTCGAACCGCAAACTGGAGACCTACATGCAGCTGATGCAGCTCATTGACGAGCACTATATGCACGAGCGCGGCGTACGCTTCTACGCCGACCGCCTGTGTCTCTCGCCAAAGTACCTCACGCAGCTCGTGAAGTCGGTGTCGGGCAGCACAGTGCAGCAACTCGTGTTCAAGGCTATAACGAAGAAAGCCGTCTATCTCATCACGAGCACCGACAAGAGCATAAAGGCAATCTCCGACCTGCTCAATTTCCCCAACGCCTCCGCCTTCGGCACATTCTTCAAGAAGCAAGTAGGCGTGTCGCCCGTCAACTATCGTCATAAAAAAAACAAAGCCGTTTCTAATATTTAAGAATATATTTTGTACATTTGTCGGCAAAATAACATCAATAACAACAATAAAAAACCAACAAAGCCTTATGAACACAAGACGACTACTGTTCTTGTCTGCCCTCTGTCTGACGATGGGCACCACCCAGGTATCAGCACAGAGTTTCCTTAAAAAGATTAAGAACAAAGGAACACAAATCATTAAAGAGGCAGCACCCAAGCCCGTAAAGGAGGTGATGGATGCTGTAGAAAACGCTAACGAAGCACCGAAAAACAACACCAGTGCTAACAGATCGGCCAACAGAACCACCCAGAGCCGCAGCACACAGCGAGCACGTACCAACGCCAACCGCCGCCCGTCAACACGAAACCAAGCCGATTTCGAGCCGGCACACAAGACGATCACCATCAAGCTCTACAAAGGACTCGGCATAAAGACATGGTTAGGACGCAAAGCCTTCAACACACCGCAGCCTCCAATGCAATGCCCTAAACAGCCAGCATGGATCGATGCCCTACCCCAGGTCATAGAGCTCGACAACGCCAGTCTCATAGCTGAATCGAAGATGATAAACAAATGGGTCACATCCGGCAAACCCTCGTGCGAACCTGTGCTTGTACGACGCGAACTACTCGACAGTGAAGTAGGCGCACGCTGCAGAGCACTCAACAATGCCGTTTCTTACCTCAACAACGCCGATAACCTAAACGAAGACTACTACACACCAGCAGAACCATTGGAGGAGGACGCATTCAAGCGAACCATGCAGTCAGACTATTCGCCCCTCTACCCTTTGCTCAATAGCGAAACCGTGGCATACCTCAAAAGCATCAACCGCACCACGAAAGAGGTTTCGGTGAGAGTGTACGAGGGCAACTCGTCATGGGAAAACAGAATGCAGATAGGCGAGATGTGGTTCGAGCTGAACTCTCAACGCAATAATGCACGGCTAATCGGCGTAGACAACGACGAGTCGATAGGCAAAGACTACACCGTACCTTCCACCGTGCGCTATGCCGGCCGCACATTCAAGGTGACCGAAATAGGAGCTGCTGCCTTTGCCGATATGAAAATAAAATCGGTGACGCTCTCACCCGGACTGAAAACTATCGACTCACACGCATTCTCTCGCACACACATCACTTCCATCAACATACCATCGACGGTGACCATGATAGATAGCTACGCCTTCCACAGTATGCCTGCGATTACAAGCATCACCGTACCCAACAGTGTCACGAAGATTGGGAATAGTGCCTTCTCCATGTGCACAGCACTGAGAGAAGCAGCACTGCCCGTGCGCCTGGAGAAGTTGCCTAACGCTCTGTTCTTCGGATGCAAAGCGCTCACAAAAGTTACGCTGCCACAGAACATCACAAAGATAGATATGAGCACGTTTGAAGACTGCAAGGCACTCACAAGCATCAGTCTGCCACAATCGGTGGCGGTAATCGATCAGAATGCCTTTAAGAACACAGCCCTCACAAGCGTGCCTGTAACCACGAGTCTGAAGAGCATTGAGAGCAGTGCCTTCGAGGGATGCAACCGCATCACCTCCGTATCGCTGCCCTCATGCGTAGAGGTAGAAATGTTTGCTTTCAAAAATTGTAAAGCACTGAAGAAGGTAGTAATCGGTTCACAATACAAGACTCGTACTGATGAACTGCAGATGATTTTCTACGGCTGTCCGTTCATGCCACAGCGCATGACGACAATACCAGCGTGCATAACGTTCAATTAACATATTATAGGAGGGTATGGCATCCCTGCCATACCCACGCTGCCTCCTATCAATCACCTTGTGGGTGCGTGGCTATGGCAGGGATGCCATAGCCTCCTATGCCTTGTGGGTGCGTGGGTATGGCAGGGATGCCATACCCTCCTACTTATACTTCTTGATATATCCCTCGGCGCGGTCGTCGCCTAATTCCTTTGCCTTATTAAAGCACTCCATAGCCTCGTTCTTGCGCTTCAACTGCACAAGTGCGAGGCCTTTTATTATGTAGGCATCGGTATTGTCGGGCGTGAGCTGCAAGCAGAGGTCGGAGGTCTTGACAGCCTCTTCGTTCATGTTCACACGCAGCTGCAACGAAGCAAGCTCGGCGATATAGAGCGGAGCATCTGCACCACCTATATATGCAGCGTGCGCAAGGTCGTCAAGAGCCTGCTTGTACTGGCGCACTGCCACTTCGCACTTATGACGAGCATAGTAAAAAGCAGCGTTCGCTCTGCCATACACCAGTGTGTCGTAGGTGTTGTAGTCGACGATCGCCTTGCGGTATTCCTCCATCTGCTCGTACAGCTGACCACGTGCCAACACGTAGGGCGCAGACAGATTGGTGAGTGGGCGCGGAGCAACTGCCACACAACTGTCGAGCAGCTCCAGCACCTCCGCCTTCGGAGCACCAAGCTGTGTCTTGCACTGCGCTGCCTCGAAATATACCTCGCTCGTTGGCATGTCCTTCTTCGCCAAACTCAGGAACTTCTCACACGCGTCGCCATAGTCGCCCATCGAGAACTTTATCTGCGCCATGCGGTGCAAGTACTGTGGCTGCGGATTGAGGCTGTACGCCTTCTCAGCTTCCGCCAGTGCACGCTCGAAGGTCCAAGCCGTGAAGGTGGTGTCGGCACTGTAGATGAGCTTCTGATACATCACACGAGCATACTCCGAGTGAGCCTCCGCCTTGTCGGCAGCAAGCTTGAGGGCGGTCTGCATATCAGCATCAGCACCTTGCCAGTCGCCATAAGTAGACTTCTGCAGCGCACTCGTAGCATAGCCGTCAACCTCCTTCGGAAACTGTCGGATATAGTCGCTGAGATAGCCAGCATACTTTGCTGTGTCCTGACACTCAGCAGCCAACATCACCATGAGCAGAGCGTTCTGCTTGTCGGCAGGCAAGGTGAGGCGCAGCGAGGTCTTGGCATAGAGCGAGTTGTTAATATCGAGGTGGCTCGCAGCGAGTGTCGAGATGAAGCGCACGTCGACGGCGTTGGCGTAGAGCGAACGCACCGACTGCTGCATGAGTCCCACCACCTGTCCCTTCTCGTTGACGAAGGCAGCACCCTGTGTGGGTTTGTGGTTGTTGTAGCCGAACACGTAGTAGGCGTACTTCTCCATGAAGGTCTCCGCCTTGTCAACCTCGTACTGCGTGGTCTGTGTACGGCGGTCGGCGGTCTCCACGAGCCACAGCTTGCTGTCCTTTGCAGCAGCAGCGGTGGCGATGGTGGCAGCCACAGTCTTCGGCATATCTACACGCACACGACACACATCATAAAGCTCGTTAGCACCGAGGATATGCGTCACGGGATAGGTCTTTCCGTTGAAATCGACGACTTCCACACGCGAGGCTTCGCGCACTGCCGACCACGGACAGGCTGCTATGCCGTCGGCTGAGAGGAACACTCCGTTGCTTGTAGCTATCTGCTTGCCCTCTGCATCGTATGCCTTAAGCGCAAACACCGACTTTGCCACATTCTTCACAGCCGCCGGCTGCGCCATCGCTCCGCAGAGGCAGAGCAGCGAAATTAGGATTGTTGATAATATTCTGTTCATTGTTTTATTTATTAACAAATTTGTAACTCTTAGGAGGGTATGGCATCTTGCCATACCCACGCAGCCTTCCGTTAACTGCTTGATGCGTGGCTATGGCAAGGATGCCATAGCCTCCTATAATGCTAAAAGCGACTTGGCGTTGTCGATAGCAGCCTGCGACACATCGCTACCAGAGAGCATCTGCGCAATCTCCGTGATGCGCTGTTCGTTGGTGAGCTGCGTCATCGTAGACACCGTGCCCTGCTCCGTCTCATGCTTCGCCACCTTATAGTGGGTGGAGCCGGCGGCAGCAATCTGCGGCAAGTGGGTTATGCAGAGCACCTGTCGGTTGGCAGCACCCATATCGTGCATGATATGTGCCATCTGCTCTGCCACCCTACCGCTCACGCCAGTGTCAATCTCGTCGAAGATGATTGTCGGCAGACCGATAGCCTTGCTTATCATCGCCTTCAGCGAGAGCATGACACGCGCTATCTCGCCGCCCGATGCCACCTGCGACACGGGCTGCATGTCGGTGCTGGTGTTGGCACTGAAGAGGAACATCACCTTGTCGGCACCCGTGGCGGAGAGGTCGGCAGTCGACACATCCACCTTGAAGCGCACGTTTGGTATGCCAAGCGGAACGAGCAGTTTCGACAGTTCCTGCTCAACGAGCGTAGCCGACTTGCGTCGCATATCGGTGAGCACGGCTGCTTTCTCCACGCATACGGCGTGCAGACGTGCCACCTCCTGCTCCTGCTCCTGCAGTTGCTCGTCGGAGTTGTCGATGTTCGAGAGCTGCGCATTGATAGCATTGAGGCGGTCGAGCAGCTCGTCGACGGTCTGCACGTGGAACTTCTGCTGAAGCGTGTAGATGAGGTCGAGGCGCTCGGTGATGAGGTTGAAGCGCTGCGGGTCGTACTCCACGTCGTCCATTTTCGAGGCTATCTCCTGCGAGATATCCTTCAACTCTATGAAGCAGCCGTCGAGACGCTCTGCAAGCTCCTGCGCTTCAGGGTAGACATCGGCTACGCTACGCAGCTGTGTGACGATGGAGCGCGTGAGGTTCACGATGCCCGTGTCGTCGCCCGAGAGTCCGTAGTCTGCATCGTGAAGCGCACGCTTTATGTCTTCGGCGTGGCTCATCAACTCCGACTCCTGCTCCAACTGTTCCTGCTCGCCCAAAGTGAGCTTTGCCTCGCTAAGTTCCTTCTGCTGAAAGCGCAGAAAGTCCTCGTTGTCGCGACTCGTGGCTATCTGCTCGCGCAACTCATCAAGGCGGTGCTGCGCCGAACGCAACTCGGCAAACGCCGCACGATAGTCGGCAAGCTGCTGACGGTCGCGCGCAATGATGTCCACAACGTTCAGCTGAAAGTCTTCCTTGCTGAGCAGCAGGTTCTGATGCTGGCTGTGCACGTCGATGAGCTGCTCGCCGAGCTCGCGCATAAGGGCGAGTGTCACCGGCGTATCGTTGATGAAGGCGCGACTCTTGCCATTAGCGTTCACCTCGCGACGCAGCAGACACTCCTCCGGCTCGTAGTCGAGGTCGTTCTCTTCGAAGAAGCCTTTCAGCACGTCGGAGTGGTAGATACTAAGGTCGAACGTTGCCTCAATGATGCACTTGTCGCAACCACGCTTCACCTGCTTCGCATCGGCGCGGTTGCCAAGCAGCAACCCTATGGCACCGATGACGATACTCTTTCCGGCACCGGTTTCGCCCGTAATGACGGAGAAGCCAGGGTAGAGCATCATCTCAAGATGGTCGATGAGCGTGAAGTTGCGTATATCGAGTTTCTTTAACATAAACAATAGTTATGGGTTATGTATGTGTGTGTCTACTCCTTTATCTTCTCCCAAGCCGAATTCTGACTTGCATTGATAGAGAAGAGAATGTCGTAGACGGTTTCTTTTTCCTTCTGCGTTCCCTTACCTTTATATATATTGGTAAGCTCGTCGCGCTTATAGTCGGTCCATATCTGTGGCAGCATACTGAGCGGACGGTCTTCGTGACACTTCTTCAGACCGGTTTCGAGCGCAGTGGTCACGTTGCCACGTCCGCGCTCCACGTTGGTCGCCATCTCGTCGAGACCCGTGCGATAGTAGTCGTACTGCAACTGGCGGAACGGCTTCATAGCACCCTCAAGATAGTCGTTGATGATGGCAAAGCGGTTGCGTCCGTTGTCAAACGCCTTCCAGCCCGGGAAGTTGAGGTTCTGCGCATTGTTGGCAAGGTTCATGCACCGCTGCAGAATGTCCTCGCCACCCATCGGCGAGAACGTATCGAGATCAATGCCGATGATGAGGTAGGCGTAATAGGCGATGAGCGCCGTGAGCTGATTGTCCACCTGCTCCTCGTTGAACTGCAACTGGTCGAACTGTACGTACTCGAAGTTGAAGTCGTTGTCGGTGTTGTTGTAGATGGTGGTGGTGTACGTAGAGTTATACACGGGGCGGTTTGCCTGTATCACTGCCTTGCACGTGAAGACGTTCGTACTGTTGTCGTACGCCGTCACGGTGATGTTGAAGTTGCACGCGATGCGCTCGTTCTTCTGAAACTGCAGACTGGTCCACTGGCGTTCGTTGATAAACTGCGTGAGGGTCTGCTCCAGCTCCTCGAACACCGAGTTATCGGTGCCTTGAATCTGGTTATGGTTGATCTTTACACGTGCGTTCAGCTCCTGCGCCTGTGTTCCTGCGACAAAAGCGAGCAACAGCAACGCAGCGCAAACCATTCTAACTATATAGCGCTTTTTCATATTCTTTAAAATGAGAAGTTTTACTCTTTAGGAGGGTATGGCATCTTGCCATACCCACGCTGCCTCCCTATTAACAAGTTCTCATGGATGCGTGGCTATGGCAAGATGCCATAGCCTCCTATCAATCACTTTTTGGGTGCGTGGCTATGGCAAGATGCCATAGCCTCCTACCAATCACTTTTTGGATGCGTGGCTATGGCAGAATGCCATAGCCTCCTATCACTCGCTCCAGCTCGTTGACGATGTCGACAGCGGTGTCCGCCTTCGACTTCTTGGGATAGGCATGGCGGAAGTCGCGACCGATAATCTCTATCTGGTTGTCGTCGGTGCGGAAGCATGTGCCCTCGTTGCGCAGACTGTTGAGCACAATGAAGTCGGCATTTTTCTTCTGCAACTTACGCTCGGCGTTAGCCTGCTCGTCGTTGGTCTCGAGCGCGAACGCCACGATGGTCTGCTGTGCGGTCTTCATCTGTCCGAGTGTGGCTGCGATGTCAGGGTTGGGCGAGAGAGATATCTGCATGTCGCCATTGCTGCGCTTTATCTTCTGTTCAGCCTGTACTGCCGGACGATAGTCGGCTACTGCCGCAGCAAGTATGGCTACGTCAGCCGTTCGGAACGCCTCGGTAGCTGCGTCGTACATCTCGCGGCACGACTCCACATCCACACGATTGATTGCGTCGGAGCACTTCAGACTGACCGGACCGGCTACGAGCGTAACATCAGCACCACGGCGGCGACACTCCTCGGCGATAGCGAAGCCCATCTTACCGCTTGAGTAGTTGCCGATGAAGCGCACCGGGTCAATCTTCTCGTATGTAGGGCCGGCTGTAATTACGACGCTCTTGCCCTTCAGCGGGCTGTTGCTGTCGTTCTGGTCGAAGAACTCAGACACGCGGCGTGCTATCACTTCCGGCTCCTCCATGCGTCCCTTGCCTTCGAGTCCGCTCGCGAGAAATCCGCTTGCAGGCTCGATGAAGCGATTGCCGTATGAGACTAATGTGCGCATATTCTGCTGCGTAGACGGGTGGGCATACATGTCGAGGTCCATAGCCGGAGCGATGAACACGGGTGCCTTCATAGAGAGGTATGTGGTGATGAGCATGTTGTCTGCCACGCCGTGCGCCATCTTGCCTAGCGTGCTCGCCGTGCAAGGTGCTACGACCATTGCGTCAGCCCACAATCCGAGGTCGACGTGCGAGTTCCATGTGCCGTCGCGCTGCGAGAAGAACTCGCTGACAACGGGCTTGTGCGTGAGTGCGGAGAGCGTGATCGGAGTGATGAACTCCTTGCCTGCAGGCGTAATCACTACTTGTACTTCTGCGCCCTGCTTCACAAACTCGCGTATGAGCAGACACGACTTGTAGGCGGCGATGGAGCCGGTTATGCCTAATACTATTTTCTTGCCTTTTAGCATGGTTTTATAGTTGTTATGGTGAGATGGTGAGGTGGTGAGGTGGTGAGGTGGTGAGATGGTGATTATTTATGTTGAAGTGGTGAGGTGTTGAGATGGTGACATTACTACAACATATCTCACCACCTCAACACAACAACATCTCAACATCATCTCTCAACACCTCAACACCTCAACACCTCAACATTACTTATTGAACCCTCTGAGGCGGATGCGTGTGAGCACCTGCTTTGTGTTGAAGGTGAAGTCGCCGCCCATCATCCAGCTATAGTAGCCGATGTCGGTGCGTAGCACATCGGCAACGGGACGTCCCTTGTACTTACCGAAATTGAACACCTCCACCTTCTGCTCCTTACCGTCGGCGTCGAGCACGGGCTTGCCGTCGGCACCAACCAGCGGCTTCCACACGATGCGACCGGCGAAGTCGACATTGTCGTTCTGCTTAGAGAACTCGGCAAGGCAGTCCATGTCGTTCTCCAACACACGGTCGGGCTCCTCCTGCACGCCAGGCGCATACTTGTCGAGCTCGCCCATCAGCACGCGATATGTAGCCTCGGTGTCCTCGTCAGCACGATGCGCCGTAAAGTCTTCCTCCATCTTTCTGCCGCAATAGAATTTATAAGCAGCAGCAAGGTTGCGACGCTCCATCTTGTGGAAAATGGTCTGTGCGTCGATGAGTCGAACCTTAGAGAAGTCGAAGTCGATGCCTGCACGCAGGAACTCCTCTGCGAGCATCGGAATGTCGAAATGGTTGGAGTTGTAGCCTGCGAAGTCACAGCCCTTGAACTTCTCGCTGAGCTGCGGAGCCAACGCCTTAAAAGTAGGCGCATCCTTCACGTCGTCGTTGGTGATGCCCGTCAGTTCCACCACCTCATGCGGTATAGGCTTCTCTGGATTGACAAAGAGGTTTTCGCGCTCTTCTGTGCCGTCGGGCGACACTTTAATGTATGATATCTGTATTATACGATCGCGTATAAAGTCGAGACCTGTTGTTTCAAGGTCGAAGACGATAAGTGGACGTGTGAGATTGAGTTTCATTGTTGTTGTTTTTAAGAATTTAGCCGCACCAATATGGCGCGGCTATAAACTAAAGAGTAATATCTTTTGCTGTTTCTTCAAACCATTAATCAGCCGCCAAAGCACTGGTCAACCCGATTAATCGTTCAGCAGCATCGGCATGATAAGCATGAGGATTTCCTGTCCCTCAGGCTGCACGGTAGGCACAACAACGCCTGCACGACTTGGGTCGGCAAGCTGTATTGTCACCTCGTCGCTTGCGATGTTGTTGAGTATCTCGTAGATGGCACCGCCCTTGAAGCCGATGTCCATCTTCGCACCGTTGTACTCGCAAGCTACGCTCTCCTTAGCACTTGTAGCGAAGTCGATATCCTCGGCTGTGAGACACAGACGCTGAGCCTCTACGTGGAAGCGGATGAGCTGACTGCTCTCACTTGCGAACGGCAGCACACGCTTCAGTGCACCCATGAGCGACTTGCGGTCGACGTTGATGCTGTTGGTGTTAGCTGTAGGGATTACTGAGTTGTAGTTGGGATAACGTCCCTCAATCAAGCGACAGTTGAGGCATCCGTCTGCATAGCGCACCTCGGCACCCTTGCTGTTGAACTTCACGACAACGTCGCCATCGCACTTCGGCAGCACGCCCTTCAGCAGCTGTGCCGGCTTCTGCGGCAGGATGAATGATGCGGGTACGTCGCTCTTAATGGTGAGGATGCGGTTGCGCACGAGCTTATGACCGTCGGTAGCCACAACTGCGAGGTTGTCGGCATTGAGGTCGAAGTAGACACCACCCATCACCGGACGGATTTCGTCCTGCGCTGTAGCGAAGAGCGAGCGCGAGAGGTTCTCTGCAAAAAGATTAGAATCCATAACGAGCGAAGTGACATCGCCGTCAACCTCCTGCATCATTGGGAAATCGTCGGCTGGCTGTGCGGTCAGCTTGAACGAACCATTGAGATAGTCAATTTCTACAGTGAAGTCGTTCTCGTTGACGTTGAAGCCAAGCGGCTGCTCCGGCAGTTCCTTTACGGCGTTGAGTATAGTGCGATTAGACAATGCAAACTTGCCATCGCCAGAGCACTCAGTAAGCTCTATCGTAGACTGCATCACGTTTTCAGAATCGCTGGCAGTTACAGTCAGAACGTTGTTTGCTACTTCAAAAAGGAAACAATCAAGAATGCTCAGAGTGTTCTTGCTGTTAATTACTCTTGCGAGCGTTTGGAGACGGGCGTTAAGTGCGCCACTTGATAATGTGAATTGCATTGATATTTAGCTTTTTTGATTATACTTTTTTTGTTTTCTTGTCAGTACATTATTTTCAGGCAAATTTACTAAAAAATATCCGACTACGACAAAAACTCATTCAAAAGTTTCTTGTTTCGCTACATTTTTATTAATTTCGCAAACCAAAGGACAAACCTCTTAGCTTTTATCACACAAATTAAAATAAAATATAGACAATGGAATTACAAGGTAAAGTAATCGCTGTGCTGCCCGAAAAAACAGGTACTAACGCACGTGGCGAATGGAAAGTTCAAGAATACGTGGTAGAGACACACGATCAGTATCCACGCAAGATGGTGTTCAGCGTGTTCGGTGCTGACCGCATCAGCCGCTTCAACATACAGTTAGGTCAGGAGGTGACCGTATCGTTCGACGTAGATGCCCACGAGTATCAGGGCCGTTGGTTCAATAGCATCCGCGCTTTCGACGTGCGCCAGGTAGACCCTGCAACAGTTGGCGCAGCACAGGCTGGCATCGTTCCGGGTGCTGTGTTCGGTGCGGCTCCGGCTCCACAACCTGCTGCTCCCCAGCCCACAGCTCCGGCTCCAGAGGCTGACCCCGTTAACGACCTGCCGTTCTAAGACGTTGCAGCATAAGGATTAACCTACATACGGAACTCACGAAACACACAAGTCGCTAATACGCATGTGCGTTTCGTGAGTTCCGTTTTTTGTATGTTGTACTACTAAAGCAAACAAGCGAATGAACATAACGAAGAAACTGAAAGATATATACACGTTCCTCATGGTAGACATCTGGAGCATAGGCAAAGGCGATGTGTCGAAGATGCGATTTCTGTTCTACAGCATCTTGAAGAAACTGCTGCTCGCCATAGAGTTCACTACCACAAAGCGCATAACCAGTGCGGCAGCTGCCCTCACCTACTCCACTCTGCTCGCCATTGTACCCATCTTCGCCGTGGTGTTCGGCATAGCGCGTGGCTTCGGCTACAACAAATACATCGAAGAGTGGTTCAGAGAGTCGTTCTCAAGTCAGCCGCAGGTGTCGGAGATAATCATCGGCTTCGTCAACTCGTACCTCGTACACACCAAGAGCGGACTATTCCTCGGCATCGGCTTGCTCTTCATGCTCTTCACCGTGATGATGCTTATCAGCAACATCGAACGCACGTTCAACGATATCTGGCAGGCGAAGAAGCCACGCAGCATGTTCCGCACCATCACCGACTACACGTCAATGCTGCTGCTCATGCCCGTAGTGATTGTAATAACCTCGGGTATAAGCATCTTCTTCGCCACCATCTTCAAGCAGATAGAAGACACGATGGTAATAGGCTCGCTGGCGCAGTTCTTCTTGCAGCTCTTGCCTTATGTCCTCATGTCGGGCGTGTTCATCGCTCTCTATCTCTTCATGCCCAACACAAAGGTGAAGCTGAGCTGCGCGCTCGTGCCCGGAATACTCGCCGGCGTAGCCATGCAGGGACTGCAGCTCTTCTACATCCACTCGCAGATTTGGGTGAGCAGCTACAACGCCATCTACGGCTCGTTTGCAGCTCTGCCGTTGTTCATGCTCTGGATACAGATTTCGTGGTTGATATGCCTGTTCGGCGCAGAACTATGCTACGCCAATCAGAACATGGACGACTATGCGTTTAAGGCTAAGACCGAAGACCTTAGCCATCGCTACAAGATGCTGCTCTGCCTCGTGCTCGCAAGTCGTATCTGCCGCAACTTCAGCGAAGGAGGCAAACCGCTATCGGCTCTGAAGTTGAAGCTCGCCACCGGAATACCAATCCGCATCGTCAATGACCTGCTCTATCAGCTCGTGCAGATAAATATTCTCACCGAAATACCTGGTGGCGACAAGGATGGCGAATCACTCTATCAACCTGCCGAGTGCATCACACGTCTCAGCGTGGGCACACTTATCGACCGCATGGAGGCACAGGGCAAGTGGTCGCTCACCATCGACGTGAAGCAACTATCGTCTACAGCTTGGAAGAAGATCATTGCCGAACGCAACACTTATCTGAACAGTCAGCGCGAAGTGCTGCTAAAAGACTTGTAAAACATTACGAAGTAGCATCTGCGCCGACCGATGCGGATGTCTGCGTCGACCGATGCGCATGTCTGCGTCGACCGATGCGGATGGCAATAGTTCACGAATTGGTACGGAGGGTGTGTAGAAACTACATAACAGCAAACAACAAAAAAGGAGGTCTATTTGACCTCCTTCTTTATAAAATCATAAAATGTTTACTTCACCATAATCTTCAACGTCTTGCCGTTGCTGAGTTTCACGATGTTCAAGCCCTTCTGCTTGCCGCTGATACGCTGACCTGCTGCGTTATAACGTGCCACTTCAACGACGTTGTAGGCTGAGCCTACGCTCTCGATAGAGGTAGAATTCTGAACAAGATTCTTTCCTGCTACATTCTCAATGCGGTTATCGATACGACTCTTGGTGCTGTGCTTGTTGAGGAAAGCCACAACCTTGAGGTCGTCCTTCTTCCATTCACTATCAACGTCAAACTCGTAAGTTGCGCTGAACTTATTGCCTTCCCATGTCACCTTGTCGCCCCATGCGCTATTGAAGTCACGTATCACATGCTGGTGATAGAAAGTGCCTTTAGCACCAGATTGATCCTTTGCCTCTACATTATCCTCCGTCAGGTAGAGTGTGAGCAGAGCACTTTCCTTGTCGTAAGCATCGTTCGATTCGCCTGTAACAACAATCACCGCCTTGCTTTCGCTTTCGTTATATGCGACAGACACGTCGAGCTTGGCATCAGCCATTGTTTTATTGAGATACTTGCTTGCATATTTGCTTATTTCGGTTGTGCTGCCCGGTAGCACCACATTATCTTTCTGTCCCGTCGCATAAGTAGATTTGAAATCGGGCTCGCGGTTGAACATCATGGCTGGTGCGAATGTACGTCCTCCATCGTTAAAAAGATAGAGCAACTTATTGTCACATGCTTTTGTGAGCCAGTCGGTATAGTAGCCTGCATGGTGACATACAGCAAACACACGATTGGGGTCAGCTGTCTCTAAGTATCCGTGCAGGTATCCTGCCACTCGCGGACAGTTGCCACACTGCTCTGTAGTAAACTCCTCAATGCACAGGTTGCGCTTATACACATTGGCAGCAACGCTGAGCTTGCCCTCAGCCACAATGGTTGCACCACCATTCTTATGACCATTCACCTTGGTCACTTCAACCTTCACATTCTTCAGACCTTCTGTGCTGCCACATGGTATGCTCACCTTGAATGTACCGATTTTGTTATATCCAACCGATGGAGATATTGCGACATGTTGCTCGCTGCCTGCTACACCGTCAACACTGACAATATAGTCGAGACTGCTCACTGCCTCTACGGCGTTGTTTGTGAACTCTACGGATGTCTCAACATTACTATTGATAGCACCCTTTACGGTTCCGAAATCGCTTGGCATCACATCATATTCAGCAAAATCGCCCTCAACAAGCACCTGAATACTTATGTTATAACCACCCATACTGAAGTTGTACCAACCTGTATCATTGCCCAATTTGCAATAGACCCAAAGAGGCTGTTCAGCCAAGCCGGCTTTTACGGCAGAGAACGGATACGACTTTGTATCGGTATTACTATCAAACTGAGTATAAGTGTAACCTGCATACAGTTCTTCGCCCGCCTTGATTGGATAAGGCTCGCTGAACTTCACCTCGTTCCAACCAATCACACATTTCTCTACATTTGCACTTCTGCATACATCACCCGGCTTAGATGACGCACTTTTATAAAGACTAATCGAAGAGCTACCTATTTCCTCACAAAGTCCAAAACGCAGACCAACTATATTCTTGCCTACATATGGTTTCAGAATAGCTTCAGACAAACAGATTGCAACCTTGTTGTCTCCAGGATAATTGTAGATGCCCATGCCCTTGTGTGCAGCAGCTAAAGCATCCGAACTGTAGTAGCCCACCCAACGCTGGTTGGCTGCTATTCTCTTTGCCGCTTTATGTACAACTGCACTTTGCTGTGCGAAGTACGGACTTTGTTCCACTACACCAACTCTTTGGTGCTGCACATCCACTTGTGCACTGGCTGCAAATGACATAGCCAAGGCAGCAACTGAAAGTAAGAATTTCTTCATAGATCTGTATTTTTAATTATTATTCGCGCCAAAGGTAATGCAAAACGAAGAGAATACAAAACAAGAAACAGTTTTTTTATTATTAAAACGCCATATTTTTAATCAATCTGTTACACAAACTATTATTTTATCTCCACCACTTCAAGCCTATCGCCATCCACACGGAAGCGCACGTCGCGGTTGGCGAACTCCATGCCGTACACCTTCGTGGGGTTGTCGTGATACTGCGGACGGGGGTCGAGCGCGAGCACTTTCTCGAGCGAGGCAAGCTCTTCGGTTGTAAACTCTTTAGCTAAATGGTCGGGAAAGACGACGTGCAGACGGCGCGTGGCAGTGGTATCGACAAAACCGCTGCGAGCATCGGGATGCGAGTCGGCATAAGTGACGTAAGGCTTTATGTCATAGATAGGTGTGCCGTTCATGATGTCGGCACCAAGAACATGAATGAGCGGTCCGTCGGCAGCATCGTAGTCAATGCGGTCGATGCGCACGGAAGAAAGACCCAAGCGGTTGGGACGGAAAGGCGAACGAGTAGCAAAGACCCCCATCTTAGTGTTGCCGCCAAGACGGGGCGGACGCACAACGGGGCTTGTCGCCTCATGCCGATTGGCAGAGAATTCCCATACAAGCCACAGATAGTCGAAGTCTTCCATGCCGCGCAGAGCATCGGCGTTGCGGTACTTCGGTACGAACTCTATCGTTCCGCGTAGCGTGTCGGCAAGTCCGCTCTGCTTCGGTATACCAAACTTAGTGGCAAAGGGCGAACGGAAAAAAGCTACCGGTTCTATTTCCATTGTTTCAATTTTTTATAAAATAGCATGTGAGGAAAGGGCAATGCACATTGTGGACTGCGATATCATTACACCTTGTGGCTGCGTGATACCTTGAGGCTGCGTGATACCTTGAGGCTGCGTGGGTATGGCAGGATGCCATACCCTCCTACACAAATGTCAACACATCAACACCACACCATCTCAACACCTCAACATCTCACCACATCACCACCTCAATTCACCGTGATGTGGAAGCATCCCTGCTTAACCTCGTACTTAACGAGACAACGCTTCTGCTCGCGCATATCGCGGAGCACCTCAGAGAGCACCCACTTCAGCGTGTCGTTGCGCACCTGTCGGCGACGCGGTCCGTCGGGGTCCTCCACGGTGTGGTAGCGATTGTAGCAGATGTCGAACGTGGTACCGTAGAGGTGGCACGAGTTCTCAGTGGCGTTAGAGTTGCGTCGACGCAATTTCTGCACATCAGCCTTGCTGCGCAACACCGATGTCACAATAACCTTGTGTAGCGGTATCTGCTTAGTCTGCAAACTGTCGAAGAAACTCTTGCCAATGTCCTGCAACAATATCGCAGCACGTGGCACAAGATAAGGTATGCTGCTACGCATACGGTCGTCAATGTGATAGAACGGATTGCTGCCCACATACACTAACTCCGACTTACGTCGCTCGGCATCGGCACGGTCTACAACCGCCTTCACACCATGACGAGCCGCAGCAGCAAGCTGTACATCATTCTGATCGGGAAAGGTATTGCCAAAATGAGGCACACTATATATGCGGTTCTTCACTGGAGTGCCGTCGGCAGCGAAGAAGCGCGAGGGACGACCCAACGGCTTGGGAGATAACGTCGGCACACTCGCCACATCTTTCTTTGAGATTGCGGTTGTCGACGAAGCCAAGACTGCTTTTGCGCTATCAGCTACCGTCATGCTATCAGCAACGACAGAACTGTCTGCTACTGCGACATTGCCTGCTGGCGAAGATGCCACTTCGGGGTAGGCGCAACGCAACATGGCAAGCAAAACAACCGTCACGCCAAAACCCTGTAAGTATCTTTTAGAAGAAATATTCATCATAATGACTGCAAATTTAGACAAAATCGAGGAAAATACAAAACATGTGCTCTTGTTTTTATTGTTGATTATTTTGTATTATCTCCTATTTTCATTAACTTTGCATCCAAAATCGTACACTGAACATTTTGATAGAAAGACATATCATATTAGAGGATATCGACCCCGTAGTGTTCTACGGTGTTGGCAATGGGCATCTGCAGATAATAAAATCGCTCTATCCCAAGCTGCGCATAGTGGCACGCGACAACGTGATACGCGTGCTCGGTGACGAGGAGGAGATGGCAGCCTTCGAAGAAAACGTGGAGAAAATACGCCGTCATGTGCTGAAGTTCAACAACATCAACGATGAGGACATTCTCGACATCGTCAAGGGTAAGCAGACAAAAGCCGACAGCGTGAAGGGCGTTATCGTCTACAACATATCGGGCAAACCGATTAAGTGCAAAAGCGAGAACCAGCAACAGCTCGTGGATGCTTACGAGAAGAACGACATGATATTCGCTACAGGTCCTGCCGGAACTGGTAAGACCTACCTAAGCATAGCCCTCGCTGTGCGTGCACTGAAGGAGAAAACTATACGCAAGATTATACTCTCGCGTCCAGCTGTGGAGGCTGGCGAGAAACTCGGCTTCCTGCCTGGCGACATGAAGGACAAAATCGACCCGTATCTGCAACCGCTATACGACGCATTGGAAGACATGCTCCCTGCAGTGAAGCTGCAGGATATGATGGAGAAGAACATCATACAAATAGCTCCGCTCGCCTTCATGCGAGGCCGCACGCTTAGCGATGCCGTAGTGATTCTCGACGAGGCGCAGAACACTACACCGGCACAGATAAGAATGTTTCTCACCCGTATGGGATGGAACACAAAGATGATTATCACTGGCGATATGACGCAGATAGACCTGCCACGCGGACAGAAGAGCGGACTCACCGAAGCACTCGACATACTGAAGGACGTGGAAGGCATCGGCTTCGTAAAACTCGGACAGAAAGACATCGTAAGACATAAGCTTGTGACACGCATCGTGAATGCATACGACGCTCACGACAAAACTCAAAATGAGGCTCACGACAAAACTCAAAATTTAAAATAGTTATGAAAGCACTTACAAAGACCGATTTTCATTTCGAAGGTCAGAAAAACGTGTATCACGGAAAAGTTCGCGACGTGTATGACATCAACGACGACGTGATCGTAATGGTAGCAACCGACAGAATCTCTGCGTTTGACGTAATCCTACCAAAGGGTATTCCGTTCAAAGGACAGGTTCTGAACCAGATTGCAGCCAAGTTCCTTGATGCCACAACAGACATCTGCCCCAACTGGAAACTCGCTACACCAGACCCAATGGTTACTGTTGGTTTGAAATGCGAGGGTTTCCGAGTTGAAATGATCATCCGCTCTATCCTTACAGGCTCAGCTTGGCGCGCATACAAAGAGGGATGCCGCGAGCTTTGCGGCGTTAAGCTGCCAGAGGGTATGAAGGAAAACCAGCGATTCCCAGAACCTATCATCACTCCGACGACAAAAGCTGATGAGGGTCACGACCTCAATATATCTAAAGAGGAAATCATCGCTCAGGGCATCGTAAGTGCTGAGGACTACGCTGTGATGGAAGACTACACACGTCGTATCTTCCAGCGCGGACAGGAGATGGCTGCACAGCGCGGTCTTATCCTCGTTGACACTAAGTACGAGTTCGGCAAGCGCGATGGTAAGGTATATCTCATTGACGAGATTCACACTCCCGACTCTTCACGCTACTTCTATGCTGACGGCTACGAGGAGAAGTTTGAGAAGGGCTTACCACAGAAGCAGCTCTCGAAGGAGTTTGTACGCCAGTGGCTCATCGAGCATGACTTTATGAACGAACCTGGACAGACAATGCCCGAAATCACAGACGAATATGCAGAGAGCGTGAGCGAACGTTATATCGAACTCTACGAGCACATCACTGGCGAGAAGTTCGACAAGACCGTTGAAGAGGGTGACATCGCAGCGCGCATCGAAAAGAACGTAGCCGACTACCTCGCTACACGTAAGTAGCAATACATAATGGGTGCAGAATATTGGATGTTGGAGACTTGGTTCACCGACATCTGATATTCTACACCCTACATTATTATATATATATACATACATATTATAATACGCACCAAGACATCGCTTCGCAAAACGTAGCGATAGGTGAAATATAACGAACAACAACAATGGTTTACGGACAGGAAAAGATAAAGCCCTACAACGACAAAGAAGAAAAGGGGGCGCAGGTGGAACAGATGTTCGACAACATCGCACACTCGTATGACAAGCTCAACCACCGCCTGTCGTGGAACATTGACAAGCTGTGGCGCAAGAAAGCTCTCAACCGACTGAAAGCTTACAAACCACAAAGCATTCTTGATATAGCTACGGGCACGGGCGACTTCGCCATACAGGCGGCACAGATACTGAAGCCGACGAAGGTGACGGGCACAGATATCAGCGAGGGAATGATGAACGTGGGTAGGCAGAAGGTGAATACACTAAAGCTCGACAACGTGATATCGTTCGCCAAGGAAGACTGCATGGCGCTCTCGTTCGAAGGCAACACATTCGACGCTGTGACTGCGGCTTTCGGCATACGCAACTTCCAGAACCTCGATCAAGGACTGCGCGAGATGTGCCGAGTACTGAAGCCAGGCGGACACCTCTGCATCGTGGAGCTGACATCACCCGTTAGCTTTCCAATGAAGCAGTTATTCAAGATCTACTCGCACACAGTGCTACCAGTATACGGACGACTCATCTCTGGCGACAGTATGGCTTACTCTTACCTCACGGCTACTATCGAGGCGTTCCCACAAGGCGAGCGAATGGTGGAGATACTGAAAGCGGCAGGCTTCGCCGAAGCTTCGTTCAAGCGAATGACACTCGGCATCTGCACGCTCTATCTCGCAACAAAGTAAAGTGTCAACACCCCATCATCCCGTCAACACCTCACCCCATCAACACCTCACCCCATCAACACCTCACCCCATCAACATCTCACCCCATCAACACCTCACCCCATCAACATCTCACCCCATCAACATCTCACCCCATCAACATCTCAACATTCACACTATGGACAAGTACGGTTTAATCGGTTTCCCACTGGGACATTCCTTCTCCATCAGCTACTTCAACGAGAAGTTTACCAACGAGGGTATCAACGCTCGTTACATCAACTATGAGATTCCGCAGATAGAGGACTTGAAAGAGATACTCGCATCAAACCCAGAACTGTGCGGACTCAACGTCACTATCCCCTACAAGCAGCAGGTAATACCCTACCTCGACGACCTTAGCCCCGAAGCACGCGCTATCGGTGCGGTCAACGTCATACGTGTGACACACAAGAATAAAAACGTTATACTGAAGGGATTTAACAGTGACGTAATCGGCTTCACACGTAGCATCGAGACAATGCTCGAACCTTACCATAAGAAGGCACTCATACTCGGCACTGGCGGTGCTTCGCTCGCCATCAACTACGGTCTCAAATCGCTCGGACTTGAGACACTATTTGTGAGTCGTACGAAGAAGCCTGGCTGCATCACATACGAGGAAGTGACACCAGAACTGATTAAGGAGTACAACGTCATCGTCAACTGCACCCCATTAGGCATGTACCCGAAGGCAGATACCTGTCCCAACTTGCCTTACGAGGCAATGGACTGCCACACCATACTTTACGACCTCATCTACAATCCGGACGAAACGCTTTTTATGAAGAAAGGCGCACGCTACGGGGCCAATACCAAGAACGGACTGGAGATGCTGTTGCTGCAGGCATTCGCAAGCTGGGACTTCTGGCATTGCAATGAATAGCCCTAAAAATAGGGTTGTCATAAGCAATAAATCACCGTAGACAATAAATCAAAACTCAGAAATAAAAATTCAAAACTCACAATATGGACACATCTAACAGATACATGATGCGCGGCGTAAGCGCAGCTAAAGAAGACGTACACAACGCCATCAAGAACATCGACAAGGGTCTCTATCCGCAGGCATTCTGCAAAATCATCCCCGACATCCTCGGTGGCGACCCCGAATACTGCAACATCATGCACGCCGACGGTGCTGGCACAAAGTCGTCGCTCGCCTACATGTACTGGAAAGAGACTGGCGACCTCAGCGTATGGAAGGGCGTGGCTCAGGACGCTATCGTTATGAACACCGACGACCTGCTCTGCGTGGGCGCAGTGGACAACATTCTCGTTTCGAGCACTATCGGACGCAACAAGATGGTTATCCCGGGTGAGGTTATCTCGGCTGTAATAAACGGCACTGACGAACTCCTCGAGGACTTGCGCAAAATGGGTGTAGGCGTTTACGCTACAGGCGGTGAGACAGCCGACGTTGGCGACCTCGTGCGCACCATCATCGTCGACTCTACCGTTACTTGCCGCATGAAACGCAGCGATGTCATTGACAACGCAAACATCCGCCCTGGCGACGTAATCGTAGGTTTGGCTTCATTTGGTCAGGCTACATACGAGAAGCAATACAACGGCGGTATGGGTTCTAACGGACTCACCAGCGCTCGCCACGACGTGTTCTCGAAGTATCTCGCCGAGAAGTATCCGGAAAGCTACGACCACGCTGTACCAGAGGAACTCGTATATAGCGGCGGCTGCCGTCTTGACGACAAAGTAGAGGGTGCACCGGTCACAGCCGGACAACTCGTTCTCTCGCCGACACGTACATACGCTCCTGTCATCAAGCGTCTGCTCGACGAGCTGCGTCCAGAAATACATGGCATGGTTCACTGCACTGGCGGTGCACAAACCAAGGTGCTGCACTTCGTTGGCGAGAATTGTCGCGTAATCAAGGACAACATGTTCCCTATTCCACCGCTGTTCCGCCTCATTCAGGAGCAGAGCCACACCGACTGGAAGGAGATGTACAAGGTGTTCAACATGGGTCACCGCATGGAGATTTACGTACGTCCAGAGGTTGCTGAGCAGGTTATTGCAATAAGCAAGAGCTTCAACATCGACGCACAGATCGTAGGACGCATCGAAGAGGGCGAACGCTCACTCCTCATCAAGTCTGAATACGGAGAGTTCGAATATTAATAAGAAGTTGTTATGTTGAGATGGTGAGATGGTGAGATAAGATGGTGATGTGGTGAGATGTTGAGGTGTTGACATATCTCACCATAACAACACCACAACATCTCAACACCTCAACACCTCAACATCTCACCATCTCAACATCTCACCATAACAACACCACAACACCTCACCATAACAACATAACACCATCTCAACATTAAATTTGACAAATGGCAGAAAACAACAATATATTAGAAAAACTCGACGGACTGGAGGCACGTTATGAGGAAGTATCAACCCTCATTACCGACCCTTCTGTAATCGCCGACCAGCAGCGTTACGTGAAACTGACAAAGGAGTATAAAGACCTTGAGGACATTATGAAACTCCGTCAGCAGTATATCAATTGTCTTAACGGCATTGCCGAGGCTAAGGATATCATCATGAACGAGCAGGATGCGGAGATGAAGGAGATGGCACGTGAGGAGCTCGCCACAAACGAAGAACTCCAGCCAAAACTCGAGGAAGAAATAAAGATAGCTCTTGTACCGAAAGATCCAGAGGACGCAAAGAACGTACAGATGGAGATTCGTGCCGGTACGGGTGGCGACGAGGCTTGTCTCTTTGCTGGCGAAATATTCATGATGTACAAGAAGTACTGCGAGTCGAAGGGCTGGACAGTGTCTGTCACAAGCGAGAGCGAAGGTGCTGTAGGCGGTTTCAAGGAAATCTGCTTCGCAGTAAGTGGCGACAACGTGTACGGCACACTGAAGTATGAGTCGGGCGTTCACCGCGTACAGCGTGTGCCGGTTACCGAGTCGAACGGACGTATGCAGACCTCTGCAGCAACCGTAGCCGTACTTCCTGAGGCAGACCCATTCGAGGTAAATATCAACGAGGGCGAAATCAAGTGGGACACCTTCCGCTCTTCAGGCGCAGGTGGACAGAACGTGAACAAGGTAGAATCTGGTGTACGTGCCCGCTACATGTGGAAGAACCCTAACACTGGCGAGGTTGAGGAAATTCTCATCGAGTGTACCGAGACCCGCGACCAGCCTAAGAACAAGGAGAGAGCACTTGCACGTCTGCGTACATACATCTATGACAAGGAGCACCAGAAATACGTTGACGACATTGCCAACCGCCGTAAGACTCTTGTCTCTACCGGCGACCGCTCTGCAAAGATACGTACATACAACTTCCCACAGGGCCGTGTCACCGACCATCGCATCGGCATGACCGTGTACGACCTCCCGGGCTTCATGGGCGGAAACATCCAGCAGATGATTGACGCACTCACCGTGGCAGAGAATGCGGAGAAGATGAAAGAGAATGAATTGTAAGAATCAATTTATAAAAAACAATTACTATGAACAGATCAGAATTAGTGAACCAGATAAAGACAAAGCGCTCATTCCTCTGCGTAGGTCTTGACACCGACTTGAAGAAGGTGCCGCAGCACATCCTCAACGACGAGGATCCAATCTTCGCTTTCAACAAGGCCATCATCGACGCAACCGCCGACTACTGCGTGTCGTACAAGCCTAACCTCGCATTCTACGAGGCGTTCGGCGTGAAGGGACTCATCTCTTTTGAGAAGACCATCAAGTACTTGAAGGAAAACTATCCCAACCACTTCATCGTGGCTGACGCAAAGCGTGGCGATATCGGCAACACAAGTGCTATGTATGCTCGCACATTCTTCGACGAGTACGATGTCGACTCGCTCACCGTGGCTCCGTACATGGGCGAAGACAGCGTAACACCATTTCTCGGCTACAAGGACAAGTGGGTTATCCTGCTCGCTCTGACCAGCAACAAGGGTAGCCACGACTTCCAGCTCACAGAAGACAAGGACGGCGAGCGCCTGTTTGAGAAGGTACTACGCACATCTCAGCAGTGGGGTGACAAGGAGAACATGATGTATGTTGTAGGTGCTACTCAAGGCCGTATGTTCGAGGATATCCGCAAGATTGTCCCCGACCACTTCCTGCTCGTTCCTGGTGTTGGTGCTCAGGGTGGTTCGCTTGAGGAAGTATGCAAGTATGGTATGAACGCTGACTGCGGACTACTCGTCAACAGTTCACGTGGCATCATCTACGCTTCTAACGGCGAAGACTTCGCCACCGTCGCAGCAGAGAAGGCAAAGGAACTGCAGATACAGATGGATGCAGAACTGAAAAAACACGGCATTTAAAGCCTTGCACATGGCTTTTTTCGCCAAAACTGATGTATTTTCAGACAAAATTAATAAATAAGTATTGTTAAAAAGCATAATGTAAATTTATTTTCTTACATTTGCAACATCTATAGAAAACTATCATCTATATATTTGCAAGAATAACATAGAAAAGACAGAAATGGAATTTACAGCAGAACAGATAGCGAGCGTTATTGGCGGTCGTATAGAAGGCAATAAAGAAGCAAAAATCAACACCTTCGCAAAGATTGAAGAAGGTGTTGAGGGTGCTATTTCTTTCCTCTCTAATCCGAAATACACACATTATATCTACGACACGAAGTCGTCTGTAGTGATTGTCAACAACGATGTGGAACTTGAACATCCCGTTCAGGCTACACTGATACGCGTTGACAACGCATACGAGTGTATTGCCAAACTGCTCCAAATCTACGAAGCAAGCAAGCCTAAAAAGACAGGCATAGCTACACAAGCATACGTCTCACCGACTGCAAAGCTCGGCAAGGACTGCTATGTAGGACCGTTCGCATGTATCGGCGACAACGCAGTTATCGGCGACAACTGCCAGATTTATCCTCACGCTGTCATCGGCGACAACGTAAAGATGGGCAGCGATTGTCTCATCTATCCCAACACCACCATCTATCAGGGCTGTAAGCTCGGTAACAATGTGACACTTCACGCTGGTAGCGTAATCGGTTCAGACGGATTCGGCTTCGCTCCTAACGCCGATGGTTACGACAAGATACCGCAAATAGGCATCGTAACAATTGAGGACAATGTAGAAATTGGTGCAAACACTTGCGTCGATCGCTCTACTATGGGCTCTACCTTCATCCGTAAGGGTGTGAAACTTGACAACCTTGTGCAGGTTGCTCACAACGTAGAGATTGGCGAAAACACCGTGATGTCTGCACAAGTAGGCATTGCGGGTAGCACAAAGGTTGGTTCATGGTGTATGTTCGGCGGTCAGGTAGGCTTGGCTGGACACATCACAATCGGCGACCGCACACTCCTCGGCGCACAGTCGGGCGTACCGGGCAGCTTGAAAGGCAACGAAGAGCTCATCGGCACACCACCAATGCCACAGCGACAGTACTTCAAGTCGCAGGCAGTATTCCGCCGTCTACCCGATATGTACAAAGACTTGAACGACCTGAAGAAGGAGATGGAGTTGCTCAAGAACAACGAAAAATAAACAACAAACAATATAATAATGTCAAAACAAAAGACACTCAAAGGCAGTTTCTCTTTGTGTGGCAAAGGTCTGCACACCGGATTGAGCCTCACCGTCACGTTCAATCCCGCACCCGAGAACACTGGCTATAAGATACAGCGCATCGATCTCGATGGTATGCCTATCATACAGGCTATCGCCGAGAACGTAATAGACACACAACGTGGCACAGTCTTAGGTAAAGGTGACATACGCATCTCTACAATCGAGCATGGTATGGCAGCCCTTTATGCTATGGGCATCGACAACTGTCTTATTCAGGTGAATGGTCCTGAGTTCCCTATCCTTGATGGTAGTGCAGCACTATATGTTGACAAAATCAACGAGGTGGGCATTGAAGAGCAGAACGCTCCTAAGGATTGGTACATCATTCGCCACAAGATTGAGGTGAAGGACGAAGAGACGGGTTCGTGCATCACCATCCTTCCCGACGAGGAGTTCTCGCTCACAGCTATGTGCTCGTTCAACTCAAAGTTTGTCAGCTCACAGTTTGCCACACTCGACTGCATTGATAAGTTCGCTACAGACATAGCTCCTGCGCGCACCTTCGTATTCGTACGCGACATTGAGCCGTTATTGAAGGCTAACCTCATTAAGGGTGGCGACCTCGACAACGCTATCGTTATCTACGAGATGCAGACCACACAGGAGCGTCTCGATTCCTTGGCAGACATGATTCACGTGGAGCGTCGCGACGCTACAGAGTTAGGTTACATACAGCACAAGCCACTCGTATGGGACAACGAGTGCACACGTCACAAGTTGCTCGATGTAATCGGCGACATGGCACTCATCGGCAAGCCTATCAAGGGACGCATCATCGCTACACGCCCTGGTCATACCATCAACAATAAGTTTGCACGTCTCATGCGTCGCGAAATTCGTAAACACGAGATTCAGGCTCCTATTTACGACCCGAACGAGGCACCGCTGATGGACAACATCCGCATTCGCGAACTTCTTCCACACCGCTATCCGATGCAGCTGGTAGACAAAGTGATTAGTCTCGGTGCTACAAGCATCGTAGGCGTGAAGAACATCACCGCCAACGAGCCGTTCTTCGTAGGCCACTTTCCACAGGAGCCTGTGATGCCAGGTGTGCTTCAGATTGAGGCAATGGCACAGTGTGGCGGTCTGTTGGTACTCAACACGCTCGAAGAGCCAGAGCGTTGGTCTACCTACTTTATGAAGATTGACGACGTGAAGTTCCGCCAGAAAGTAGTTCCGGGCGACACGCTCCTCTTCAAAGTTGACCTGTTGGCACCGCTACGTCATGGTATCTCATCGATGAAGGGATACGTATTCGTTGGCGACCACGTAGTGTCGGAGGCTACATTCACAGCACAGATTGTTAAGAACAAGTAATTAATAAGTTGACGAGTTGACATGACAAAGAGTCAACTCGTCAACTTAAAACATATATCAAGATGAATCAAATCAGTCCTTTAGCATACGTACATCCCGAAGCAAAGCTTGGCGATAACAATATCATCGGCCCGTTCTGCTACATCGATCGTGATGTAGAAATCGGCGATAATAATGTGATGCAGAATAGTGTTACAATACATGTAGGAGCACGCATCGGCAGCAACAACGAGTTCTTCCCCGGAGCGAGTATCTCTACAAAGCCACAAGACTTGAAGTTCCGTGGCGAGAAGACAACCTGTATCGTCGGTGACAACAACTCTATCCGCGAGAACGTAACAATCTCGCGTGGCACAGCATCAAAGGGCAAAACTGTTGTAGGCTCCAACAACTTGCTTATGGAGAATATGCACGTAGGACACGACTGCAAACTCGGAAGCGGACTGATCATCGGCAACTCTACGAAGCTCGCTGGCGAAGTAGTAGTTGACGACAATGCAATCCTCTCTGGTAGCGTGCTCGTTCATCAGTTCTGCCACATCGGTGGCTACGTGATGGTGCAGGGCGGTTCGCGCTCACCGATGGACATTCCGCCGTACATCATCGCAGGTCGCGACCCTCTGAAGTACTGCGGTCTGAACCTCGTTGGTCTGCGTCGCCGCGGATTTAGCAACGAGCAGATTGACCTCATCCACAACACCTACCGCCTCCTCTACAACACCGGCACACTCAAGGAGGGCATCGAGGAAGTGCGCAAGACACTGCCTATGACAAAGGAAGTGGAGTACATACTCAACTTCGTAGAGAATTCACAGCGCGGAATTATACGATAAAACATAGGAGGGTATGGCATCCCTGCCATACCCACGCAACCTCAAACATAGGAGGGTAGGCATCACTGCCATATCCACGCACCCCTTAATACATGAGGGTATGACAAAAAGGAATTTAACAAGAGTAACACAGAAGTTAATACACTGCATATCAAATGAATAGAAGTTAACTTCGGGCAAAGTCCCCTACTCCCGTTAAATTCCTTTTTTGCATTTCAATACATTCTAAAACAACGATAAGACATGGCGAAAACACTGATAGTAATACTCGGTCCTACCGGCGTAGGCAAGACAGAGTCATGCCTGCAAGTAGCCGAACACCTCAACATACCAATCATTAACGCCGACTCCCGACAGATATTCGAAGAGATACCGATAGGCACCGCAGCCCCCACCCCCGAGCAGCGTGCCCGTGTGAAGCATCACTTCGTTGGCACACACCATATCGGTGACTACTACAGTGCATCGATGTACGAGAGCGACGTGATGCAACTGCTCACCTCCGACCTCTTCAAACGCTACGACACGGCACTCCTCACCGGTGGTTCGATGATGTATATCGACGCCGTATGCAACGGCATCGACGACATACCCACCGTCGACGACGAGACGCGCGATTGGATGAAACAACGCTTAGCTGACGAAGGACTGGAGCGATTAGTAGCCGAACTGAAGCTGCTCGACCCAGAGCATTGGGCCATCGTCGACCGCAACAACCCACGCCGCGTTGTCCATGCCCTTGAGATATGCCACTGCACTGGCCAGACCTACACATCGTTCCGAAAGAGCGAGCGCAAGGAACGCCCATTCAACATCATGAAGATTGGTCTGACACGCCCACGTGACGTGCTTTACGAGCGCATCAATGCCCGCGTTCTCAACATGATTGACAGCGGACTTGAGCAGGAAGCACTCGCCGTATACCCACAGCGCACGGAGAACGCCCTTAACACCGTGGGCTACAAAGAAATGTTTGAATACCTCGACGGACTGACCACGCTCGACGAGTGTATCTTCAAGATACAAAGCAACAGCCGTCGCTACTGTCGTAAGCAACAGACGTGGTTCAAACGCGATGCCTCCATACATTGGTTCTGCCCCGACAACATTAAAGAAATCATAAATTTCATAGATACAACCCTTGTAGGTTAAGCAAAATATGTACTTTTGCATAACAAAATAATAATCAATAACACACAGCATGTCGCAGACATGCGCAACTTGAAACAACCACAACAAAGATGAAAAAAGTAAAGCCCATTCTCATCTGGTGTCAGAAGAAGGTGCGCGCCTTCTTCACATGGTATCGAAACCTCTACAGAGGTCGCAAATGGTACACCAAGACACTCATAGGCATTGCATCATGCATCGTTGCCTTCTTTCTCTACCTTGGAGCCGTAGACATCAACTTCCTTTGGCTCTTCGGTAAGTCGCCAGGCTTCAGTGCTATTAAGGAAGCTGTAACCAGTGAGGCTTCCGAAATATACAGCGACGACGGTGTGCTCATCGGCAAATACTTCAACGAAAACCGCACACCAGTAGAGTACGAAGACGTGAACCCTGCTTTCTGGAAGGCACTCATCGACACCGAGGACGAGCGTTTCTACAAGCACCACGGCATAGACTACACCGGACTTGTAGGTGCCGTAAAGGACGCTGTGCTACATCACGACGCACGTGGTGCATCCACCATCACACAGCAGCTCGCCAAGAACATGTTCCGTATGCGTACCAACTACTCCACCGGACTGCTCGGCAAGTTGCCCGGTGTGCGTATGCTCATCGTGAAGTCGAAGGAGTGGATTATAGCCACAAAACTCGAGATGACGCATAGCAAGAAGGAGATACTCACCATGTACGCCAACACCGTCGACTTCGGCAGCAACGCCTTCGGCATAAAGACCGCAGCCAAGACCTACTTCAACTGCTCACCGAAAGAGCTCACCGCCGAACAGGCAGCAGTACTCGTCGGAATGCTCAAGGCTACCACCTACTACAACCCCATCGCCAACCCGAAGAACTCGCTGCGCCGACGCAACATCGTGCTCAGCAACATGGTACGCCATGGCGATTTGACACGCGCCGAGTACGACTCGATTTCGCAAATCGATATCGAACTCAAATATAGCGTTGAGAGCAACTACGACGGCACAGCACTCTACTTCCGCGAGGCGGTTGCCGATGAGCTACGCAAATGGTGCAACGACAACGACTACGACCTCTATACGTCTGGTTTGAAGATATACACCACCATCGACTCGCGTATGCAGAAATACGCCGAAGAGGCTGCCATAAAGCAGATGAAGCAGGTGCAGCGCAACTTCAATAACCACTGGGGCAATCAAGAACCATGGCAGGACGAACGCCACAACGTCATCCCGGGCTTCATCGAGGGCATTGCCAAACGACAGCCAGTGTACAAGAATCTGCTTGCACGCTTCCCGAACAACCCCGACTCTATAGAGTACTACCTCAACCGACCGCACAAAGTGAAGCTCTTCGACTACGAGCAGGGCACTATAGAGCGCGAGATGTCCACAATGGACTCCATACGCTACATGGTTCACTTCATGCACTGCTCGTTCGTAGCAATGGAACCACAGACAGGTGCCGTGAAAGCATGGGTGGGCGACATCGACTTCAAGTCGTGGAAGTACGACAAGGTCACTGCAATGCGCCAGCCAGGCTCTACCTTCAAGCTCTTCGTCTACACCGAAGCTATGAACCAGGGACTCACGCCGTGCGACAAGCGCCGCGACGAGTACTTCTCGATGAAAGTGTTCGACAAAGCGCAGAACAAAGAGGTAACATGGGCACCGACCAACGCCAACGGCTACTTCACCGGCGACTCTATACCTCTTAAGGCTGCCTTCGCACGAAGCATCAACTCTGTAGCCGTGCGCCTCGGACAAGAGATGGGCATCACGCGCATCGCCGAAACTGCACACAAGATGGGCATCGAGAGTCCGCTCGACGAGACCCCAGCCCTCGCACTCGGCTCAAGCGATATCAACCTCCTCGAGCTTGCCAACGCCTACAGCACCGTCGCCAACGACGGCAAGTACGTGAAGCGCGTGCTCGTAACACGTATCGTCGACCGCAACGGCAAAGAGGTGTACAAGGCTCCGCTCAACGAAGAGCAGGTTATCCCGTACAAGAGCGCGTTCCTCATGCAGCAAATGCTCATGGGCGGCACACGCGAGCCAGGCGGCACATCAATGAGCCTCAACGGATACGTAGGCAACTTCCGCGACACCGACTGGGGCGGCAAGACCGGTACGTCAAACAACCACTCCGACGCATGGTTTATGGGTGTCAGCCCGAAACTCGTCGTAGGCGCATGGGTGGGTGGCGAATACCGCTGCATCCACTTCCGCACCGGCGCACTCGGACAGGGCTCACGCACCGCACTCCCCATCTGCGGCTACTTCCTGCAGTCGGTGCTGGGTGACCCGGCATTCGCAAAGTATCGCACAAAGTTCGGCAAACCGAAGGACGACGACATCACCTCCGCAATGTACAACTGCCAGAGCTACTACATGCGCGAGAAGAACGACTCTACCAATACCGACAGCATACACGTCGAAGAAGAGATCGTGCTCGACGAGAATGGCGCACCAATAGAACGCCACTCCGCTACCGAACCAACAAAGGAAGGCTCGCCCGAGCAGCAACCTAATGCGCACAAGCATCCCAAGGAAGAAGTCGTGAACTTCGACGACCTGTAACTCTCTACTCTGAGCATCTGTATTGATATACAATGTATCTATACTGATATATAATAAATGTGGGCATGGCGAAAGCCATGCCCACATTGCTTTTTATCGTCAACGCTTCGGCATTCTTCTATTATTTTTCAGTCACTCATGGTTATTGAACCGTTTTTTAATATTTACCTGTACCATTACAATATTTGCACTTACCAGTGCCACTACATGTGCGGCAGTATCCATTATTACAATAAATGCATTTTCTACCCATAGTTCCGATACCTGTTCCTGCGCATCGTGCACATTTACCCCTTAAGCAATTTGTAGCTGTACACTTGCCGGTTCCATAACATCCAGTACATTTTCTACTTCCACCATCAGAACCTCCAGAACCACCAGAACCTCCAGAACCACCAGACCCACCTCCACTATAGGTTGGCTCTTGCCTCAGAGTGTATTGCAACAATGACCCGTCATTCTTGCTAAATGTGTATGTGAACGTTTTGACATAACCAGATGTATTAGCGTTAGCCGTAACATTTAGTTTCCAATCTTTACCCCCAGAGTATTTATTTGTATAGAGCATTGTCCAATTAACGCTCTGCTCTGATGGATATCTTACATTAATATTATTATTATCTTTATTATATACCAAAAAAGCTACAGTTCCCCCATTGGCTGGAATTTCTGAAGGTGGTACAATTTCAAATGTCATTCCCTTAGATTCTTGATATATCTTCACATCTATGCTCGACACTCCATTCCCTTTGCTATCGAGAGCGGTTAATCGAATTATCGCACTGCGTGATTCTGACATATCATTCCTATTGAGTTCAAATGTAAGTGAGGCTTTGTTTCCATATTGATTTACCGCATAATTCAACATCATGTTGCTATAATCAACGACATCACTTATCTTGATTTGCATTTCCTCAAAATAGTCTTTATGCCATAAGAATCTACTCGTTATATCAATTGAATGTCCAGCAGTTTCACTTCCATACCGATATACATCACCATTATATGTATCATCATTGCCGGCATCCAATGTTAGTATTCCTATGGGATTCTCCTGTCTATTAAGTAAAAATCTATCGTTATTGTCGGAATCAATGCCAACAAGCATCTTGCCATTTATTTCAACGTTTGTGAGCACATCTGTTTTTCCATCATACATCATTTTGATTGTTTTGTCCTTTTCCGAATACTCATACCGAAATGTCCACAAATCTTGCTCTACATCTTCGGTGTGCTCACAACCAATACCTGTTCCATCACTTTTGAAGACATAGACGTCATCATCGTCAACTGTCTTCCATGTTCCTACGATACCACTATTATTTTCACCATTGCCACTTTCTTCATCATCATTATCACTACATGATGCAAGCGGAATTAATCCTATAATAAATGAGAATAGGACTAATAAATTTAAATACTTCTTTTTCATAAGTTTTGTGTTTTTAGTTAATACGCAACGTTATTATATGAATTATAATAATGCAAAGATAGTGTTTACATTTTGTTCGTGCAATACAAGTATTTAACGATTGTGCCTAAACATACTTATAGGTGGAATAAGTGGTTGAAATTTGCATCTAAGTGGTTAGTATTACCCCAGTTCGGGATAACCGAGTGTCTTTGACCATATTATTAATTTTACCGGACAGCAATAATTAAAAATAATTAATCAACAACGTGAGTTTGACTAATTCTCATTCCAAACCTCACGCCTTAATATACACGGGCGCATTCCGTGCGCCCTCTCTCCTTATCACGCCCTGCTCCACGAAACGCTTCAGCCACTTGCGTGCAGCCGTTTCGCGTAGCCTAAACTGGCGTTGCATCGTGCGACAGGTGATGAAATGGTTCGCGGCGAGGTAATCCATCAGAAGCGAGAGTAGCTGCTTCTCCTCGTACACCACCGACTTCGACGTGAGGCGCGCACGACGAAAACGCACCTTGCTGCCCACTTCCTGCAAGAGCGAAGCCTCTGGTCGGAAGTTGATATTGTGCAGGTGCAGGTCGCCACCACTCACCTTCTCCACCGCCTTGCCGTCGGCATCGAGCTTCACGGAGAGAGAAATAGCCCACATTAGGAATGTAGAAGCGGTGTCCTTGCGAGAGCTCGCGCACCATCTGTTCGCGCAACTCCGACAGTGTTGCCTCTATATCGCCTTTCTTCAGCGTACTGTTGTCCTGTATCAGATGCTCCAACTGCTGCGCCGACATCGGTGAGCCTTCAACAATACGTGCGAAGTGGCGTGCTGTTCCGCTGCCTTGCGAATTGCTAATTGTGTGAATTTCGTAATTGATACTCATGGTTTTCTTTTTATTAAGGTTAATATTATCTGTCTATTGTGCTTGCAAAATTACAATTCTGCGCAAGTGAATGCAAGTAAAAGAGCAAGTTTTTTCATCCGCGTCGGTCGATGCGGACATCTGCGCCGGTCGATGCGGACGTCTGCGCCGGTCGATACGGACATCTGCGTCGGTCGATACGGACATCTGCGTCGGTCGATGCGTATCACGATAGCGATACAAAAAATCCCTCAACAAGGAACGTTTACAACTTGAAACATTGCTTGGTGAGGGATTAATCTATAGTTTTTCCTCTTTTAATGGAAAACTCTCATCGAGCTACCTTTGCGTTATAGCGATTTGATAATTGCGTCCATCTCCACAAACTCCTTACCCATATTGAGGTTGAGGTAGATAGTGTAGAGCGGCATTGCCCACAAATCCTTGCGTGTTGGGGCAAGCTTGCGGTATGTCTGCATGTACTTCAACGAATTGCGATAGAATTCGAGCATTTTGGCGCGCTCGGCGCGTGTGTGCTTCGGCGCGTTGTCTATCTTCACAGCCTGATTGAAGTAAGCCAAACCAGCGTTGAGATAAGCATCTGCAAGGCTGTCGTCGAGGGCGATGATAGCATCGCAGAGCTGTACGCACTTGTCGTAGCGTTGCATGGTGAGCAGCACTGCGCTCTTGGCAAGCATTGCTACTTTACTCTTTGCGTTGATGGCAAGCGAACGGTCGCAAAGCGTGAGTGCTTGTGTGGTGTCACCACGCTGAAAACGATAGTCGAACAGGTGGGTGAAGAAGTACTCAGATACCGGATTTTTGTCGAAGCCCTTCTCAAGCGTAGACACATAACCGATGGTGTCGCCTTGCGCACGATAGGTGTCGGCTACGTACTGTAGGGTGAGCTGCAGGCGTGCGGTGTCAGCCTCTGCCAAGTCTTTATAGCGCAGAGTGGCGACAGGATCATTGGTGCGATAGCCACTATAGAGGGCGTAGAATGCTGCTGAAGGCAGACGCTTGTCCTTTGTGGTGTAGTCGTAACTCTGAAAGAGTGGTTGCTCGGCGCAGTCGATATAAGCCGAAAAGAGCGTGAACGCACGTTGATAGTTCTGCTTATTGAGAAAGAAGGAGCCTCCGGTGTAGAGGTTCTTGCGATAGGCGTCGAGGTATTCGGCGTTCTTGCGACGATACTTCAGCTGCACGCGTCCGTTCTCGTTGGGCTGGGCATCAACAGAGTCGAGGCCTTCGAGCACACCGAACATGCGGTAGGCTGTCTCGAAGAGCTTTGCGGTGTCGGTCGACTGCTTGAGATACATCTGTTCGTTCACATCCTCATACTGCTTTTTTACCGCATCGAACAAGACAAGCCAAATCTTCTCGTTGCCCCTGTTGTCAGGATTGGCGAGCAGCGTGCGCATCGAAGCCTCAGCTTCAACCGCCTTTCCAGCCTTTATTGCCGCTTTGGCTTGTGCCATCTCCTTCTTTTGCGCTGTTGCGGAAGCGAATGTGGCGAACACAAGCAATGTGACTAAGAATAGTTTTCTGAACATTTTATCCCGATTACAATCCACGGCATGTCCCACCTTATAATATATAGACAGTGGGACATGCCGCATGAGTTAATTAGTTTGCGCCGTTAAGACGTTCCAAGTTGTAGTTGGTATTGTCGAGCATGTACGACCAGTTGGCACGCTGCTGACCTGGGTCGAGGTCGCGTGCCTTCTCGAAGCACTGCTTTGCTTGCTCGAAGAGGCTCTTCATCTGTGCAGCATCCTGCAGCTGAGCAGCCTTGTTGTTGTAGCAGAAGCCGAGGAAAGTGAGGGCGAGAGCGTCGTCCTTAGCAGCAACAGCCTTCTGCAGAGTAGCGATTGCCTCATCCCACTTGCTTGCGTCCATCTGTGCCTTACCCTTCACGAGGTTAGCCATGAAGTCGTTAGGATTAACAGCGAGGCGCTCAGCGAGGATAGCGTCCTGCTTGTCCTGCATACCGAGTTCACCGTAGAGCGGAGCAAGCACTGAGAAGATGCTCTCGTTTTCTTTGTCCTTGAGATAGAGAGCCTCTACGTTCTTCAGACAACGCAGCGAATCTTCCTTAGTCTTCATCTCCTGCTGCATGAAGGCAACCTTAACACCGAGTGCTTCCTTGTAAGAAGCTGTATCGTTGAGGGCGATGTCGCAATACTGATTTGCCTTGTCCATATCCTTCAGCTGATAAGCCAGACGAGCTGCGGTGAGGGCTACTTTGCCGAGGTACTCGTCGCGTGTAGACTTGTCCATGTCTGCGAAGAGAGGTGCTGTGTAGCTGTCTACGTATGCTGCGAAGTACTTGTAAGCTACGGTCTGGTCGTCGCCCTGGAGGCAGTCCTGACCTGCTATTACGAACTGGATGCGGTTAGGCCAGATGCGGTTAGCGTTCTTCTTGCGGAACTTAGGAGCCACCTTGCCCTTAGCGTTAGGGAGCTGGTCGTACTTGTCGCACTCGATGGCGTTGTTAAGACCGTTGAGGAGAGCGTCAAACATGCCCTGCTTGTCGTAGGTCTTATCGCTCTTCTGCCCCATCTGCTCGAGAGTCTGAATCTCTACTGATGCAGCGTTCTCCTTGTTGAACTTGTCGAACGAGATGTCGACGAGCTTGTTGTAACCCTTAGCCTTGTCTTCGTTGCTGAGCGAAGAGAGACAAGCGTTGAGACCGCTCTGTGCCTCAGCGTAGTCCTTTGCCTTGAGAACAGTCTTGATGTCCTGTGCAAATGCAGATGTGGCAGTTACTGCCAGCAATGCTGCTACAAATAATTTCTTCATAATTTTGAGTTTTGAGTTTTGAGTTTTTGAATTATATAAGCCGAACTAAGCCTCTCTAAGCTTTTCTAAGCCTTTCGCCATTCTAAGCTTTTCTAAGCCGTAGGAGGATTGAGAGGTTGAGAGGTTTCGTCGTCCTTGTCGCCCTCTACATCTGCCTCCTTCTCCGAACTCATCACCTTGCATACGCTTGCGATTACGTCGTTCTTCTTCGAGAGGTTGATGAGGCGCACGCCCTGTGTGGCACGTCCCATGACACGACACTCTGATACGGCGAGACGTATAGCGATGCCGCTCTTGTTGATAATCATGAGGTCGTTGTCGTCGGTGACATTCTTAATGGCTACAAGGCGACCGGTCTTCTCGGTGATAGAGAATGTCTTCACACCCTTACCGCCGCGGTTTGTCTTGCGGTAGTCTTCTACCTGCGAGCGCTTGCCGTAGCCGTTCTCAGACACGACCATTACGGTCTCTGTCTCGGCGTTGTTCACAACAATCATACCTACCACCTCGTCGTCGCCCTCGTCGAGCTTCATACCGCGCACACCAGTAGACACACGACCCATTGTGCGTATAGAGTCTTCGTCGAAGCGCACGGCACGTCCGTTGCGGTTGGCGAGGATAATCTCGTTCTTGCCGTTGGTGAGGCGCACGTCTACCACCTCGTCGCCCTCAACGATATTGATGGCGTTGACACCGTTGGTGCGCGGACGCGAGTAAGCCTCAAGGCTTGTCTTCTTCACCGTACCATTCTTCGTGGCGAATACTACGTAGTGCGACTTCACGAACTCCTCGTCGTTCAGTCCACGCAGACGCAGCAGAGCATTGACAGAGTCATCGGGATCGATGTTGAGCATGTTCTGAATGGCGCGACCCTTGAAGTTCTTGTCGCCCTCCGGTATCTCGTAGCACTTGAGCCAGTAGCAGCGGCCCTTGCGTGTGAAGAACAGCATGGTTTGGTGCATTGTAGCCGGGTAGATATACTCGGTGAAGTCCTGCTCGCGTGTGCGTGCTCCCTTCGAGCCTACGCCGCCGCGCGACTGCTCGCGGAACTCGCTGAGCGGTGTGCGCTTGATGTATCCCATGTGCGACACGGTGATTACGACGGGGTCGTTCGGATAGAAGTCCTCGGCGTTGAACTCGTGCTCGAAAGGCTTGATCTCCGTGCGGCGCTCGTCGCCGTACTTCTCCTTCACCTCCTGCAGGTCGTCCTTCATCACCTTCTTGCAAAGCTCAGGGTCGCTGAGAATCTGCTCGAAGTAGGCAATCTGACGCTCCAGCTCCTCGAACTCGGCGTGCAACTGGTCGATGCGCAGGCCGGTGAGCTGAGAGAGACGCATGTCGACGATGGCTTTCGATTGCAGTTCGTCGAGTTCGAAACGCTTCTCAAGGTTGCGCTGAGCGTCAGACGGAGTCTCCGATGCGCGGATGATGCGCACCACCTCGTCGATGTTGTCGCAGGCGATGATCAAGCCTTTGAGGATATGGGCACGCTCCTGAGCCTTCTTGAGGTCGTACTTTGTGCGGCGTATGGTGACGTCGTGACGGTGCTCCACGAAGTACTTCACACACTCCTTCAGTGTGAGCAGGCGCGGGCGTCCGTTTACAAGAGCGATACTGTTGACTGAGAACGACGACTGCATAGCGGTCATCTTGTAGAGCTTGTTGAGGATTACATTGGCGTTAGCGTCGCGCTTCACGTCGACAACGATACGCATACCCTGACGGCCCGACTCGTCGTTGACGTTAGAGATGCCCGTAATCTTGCCCTCCTTAACGAGGTCGGCAATGCCGGCAACGAGGTCGGCTTTGTTCACACCGTAAGGTATCTCGGTCACAACAATCTTGTCGTGAGTGTCGCCACTCTCTATCTCCGACTTTGCACGCATCACGATACGTCCGCGACCAGTTTCGTAAGCCTGGCGCACGCCCTGCAAGCCATAGATATATGCGCCTGTAGGGAAGTCGGGTGCCTGAATGTACTGCATCAGTCCGTCGGTGTCGATATCCGGATTGTCGATATATGCGCAGCAGCCGTCGATAACCTCGCAGAGGTTGTGTGTAGGCATGTTGGTAGCCATACCCACGGCGATACCGTTGCCGCCATTCACAAGAAGGTTCGGTATCTTCGTAGGCATAACCGACGGCTCGGTAAGCGTGTCGTCAAAGTTGGGATCCATGTCCACGGTGTCCTTCTCCAGGTCGTCCATGATGTGCTCGCCCATCTTCGAGAGGCGACACTCGGTGTAACGCATGGCAGCTGGAGAGTCGCCATCAACCGAACCGAAGTTACCCTGTCCGTCCACAAGCATGTAGCGCATATTCCAACTCTGTCCCATACGCACCAAAGCGCCATAGACAGACGAGTCGCCGTGTGGGTGATACTTACCGAGCACCTCACCAACGACGCGTGCACACTTCTTATAAGGGTTGCTGCTTGTGTTGCCGATACCGAGCATACCGTAGAGGATGCGGCGGTGTACCGGCTTAAATCCATCGCGAACATCAGGGAGGGCACGAGCCACAATCACCGACATACTATAGTCGATGTACGACTTCTTCATCTCCTCCTCAATGTTGATTTTCTGGACTCTGTCCAGATCAATTGTTTGATTTTCGTCCATTGATTTTTATAATAATTATTTCTTACTTCATTTTAGAGAGCGGTTTTCAAACAGAAAATCGCCTCAAATGCCTTTTATTTTCGCTATACGCGATTTTAAGGCTGTCTTCAAGGGTGTAAAATTACAAAAAATATTTGGATTAACATTGCTTAGAGGGCTTAAAAAACGCGTTTTAAGAGATTTTATACCAACACTTCACCAGCTCGCCACCTCACCACTACAACATCAAACCTCACCACCACAACATCAAACCTCACCATCTCACCACAACACCACCACAACATCTATGTTACAATTCCGTTAAAACCACATTTAAATGTTGTACGTTCGGATTATTAGGTATAACTTTGCACCCAAAACAAACAAAAGTAACACATGTTTCATCTTTCAGAATTTATTTTCTTAGGCGGCTTTATTGTGTTCATAGCCGCAATCCTCGTGCTCGACATGCTCGTTATCGACAAGAAAGCGCATGAGGTATCGATACGTGAGGCAGGCACATGGACTGCCGTTTGGATAACACTCGCACTCGCCTTCTCGGCTTTCCTTTGGTTCAAGGGCGACATGGTACACGGCATAAGTAGCTTTGCCGACCTTAAAGCCGTGGCATCGGCGTATGCTCCGCACCTGAAGCTCGATCCGTCGGACTTCGAGGCGAGCCTGCAGCAGTATCGCCACTACATGACTATCAGCTACATATCGGGCTATCTTATCGAAAAGACGCTGTCTGTAGATAACCTCTTCGTAATGATGATGATATTCACGGCGTTCGGCGTAGGCAAGAACGAGTATCAGCATGTGCTCAACTGGGGCATACTGGGTGCAATCGTGCTGCGCTTCGTGTTCATCTTCCTCGGTGCGGCAATCATCAGTCGCTTCGACTGGGTGCTGCTGGTTTTCGGAGGCGTACTTATATATAGTGGTGTGAAGATGTTCCTCGACCGCAACAAGAAGGAGGAAATGGACGTTCAGAAGAATCCTATCGTGCGACTGCTCTCTAAGACCGGCCGCATACACACACAGTTTGAGGGCGACCGCTTCTTTGTGCGCAAGGCAGGCAGACTGCTCTTCACACCGCTCTTCGTGACGGTGCTCGTGATAGAATTCAGCGACTTGATATTCGCTTTCGACAGTATTCCGGCGGTATTCTCGGTGTCGCTCGACCCTTACGTGGTGTTCTTCTCCAACATCTTCGCCATCCTCGGCTTGCGTGCCATGTTCTTCCTCTTAGCAGCTATAGCCGACCGCTTCCGCTATCTGAAAACGGGCGTGTGCGTGCTGCTGCTCTTCATAGGTGCGAAAATGCTCATACATGAATGGGTGGAGATTGACGCTGTGACTTCGCTCTGCATCATCCTCGCCGTGCTCGTCGCAAGCATCGGTGCGTCGCTGCTGCCGCAGCGTAAGAAGGCATAGTATACATGCTTGCAAAAATATAAAACATGCTTACGAAAATATAAAAAAAAGCGGGAAACAGTGTCTCTATAAGCCGGGTTCTGTTTCTCGCACCGCATTGCTGCGATGCGAGCCTTCTGTCATTTATCTACTACGCAGGTCGCCCTGCGTCTCCAGCATTCTACCCTCCACCGTCACTATGGTCGGACGGGACGCCCTCAAACGATGGTTTACATGAACTTGCAGCCCCCAGATGGTACAGCCCGATGATCGCCCACCGGCTGGTGGTCTCTTACACCACCTTCTCACCCTTACCACACACGAGGCGTGGCGGTTATTTTCTTCTACCGACACCTGCCGTCGCCGACAGCTTCTACTTTCGGAAGTGGGGTTCCCTGTGCTGCCCGGACTTTCCTCTCCTGCGCCTATGCGCAGCAGCGACAGAACCGAGACACTGTTTCCAACAAGATGCAAAGTTACGGAAAATTGCGCACATAGGGCAATTTTCCGTAATTTATTTGAATAAAAGTAGACGATAAGAGTGGTCTACTCCATTAGAAATTAACACCCAAACTGAGCGAGAGACTGCGATTGTGCGATGTGTCGAACTCGTCGTGACAGATATTGGCGAGGCCGAGGTCGTAGGTGAGGTCGGCATAGAACAGGTCGTAGGTTACGCCGCAACCGAAGCGCAAACCGCCATCAAAATGCTTGAACATGTGCTTCGAGAAAGAATGAACAACCTCACGATCGGCAAAATTCTTCGACTTTCCGCCAATGCCCAACGCGAAATAACCACCGGCAAGTGGCTGCACCGAGAAGTGCTCGTTTACCTGTATGCCGTATTTCACAACGATCGGGAGTTCTAAATAGCGCAGACTATAGGTTATCTTCTTGCCTTCATATAGATTCTTACCACCTTTTTCTACGTACATCAGTCCACCCTCAAGAAATACGGGGGCTTTCGGAGAGAGTTGCATACCGGTAAACACGCCAAAGTTTAGTCCGGTTTTTGTGCTGCCTCCATCAAGTGCCTTGTCATCAGAGTCGACAGTGGTGAACGACGGACCAAGACGCAGACCCATGTAAACGCCCTCTCTACCAAAGCGGTCGTAACGATTGGCATACATCGAGAAATCGCGTCCGCCACGATAGTTGTTGCCTTGATATCCCTGTGCCTCCATGGTAAGAACCGAGGTCAATAACGCTATTGCTACAATTAAAAACTTCTTCATTTATAAAAACGTGTTTTGGTTAATGTTGCGAATTTACAACAATTTTGACTAATAACAAGAGTTTTATCCCTATTAATTGTTATGGATTTCCCTATTATGCCACAATTAAAGAATAAAAGAAAAACTTTTAGCATATTGTTCTACGCTTCGGGGTTACGCCGTGTGCTTGATTTAAGTCATATTATGCGAGGTTTCTGTTTTACGACTGCACCGTTAGCTGATTATTTACGTAACTTTGCAGTATAAAACAAATAAAGGATAACCCGTTATATTTTATTTTCAGGATGCAAAAGAAAGAATCTTTCAGCAGATGGTTGCCCCTTGTAGGGCTTACCTTTGCCGTGTTCGTGTTCAACACCTCAGAGTTTATGCCTATCGGTCTGCTCACCGACATTGCCACCGACCTTAATATCAGCGAGGCTCGCGCCGGACTGCTCATATCGGTGTACGCCTGGGTGGTTGCGATAATGTCGCTGCCTCTGATGATAAAGGCATCGAAGATGGAGCTGAAGCGGTTGTTGCTGTCCATAATAGCGTTGTTCGTGGTGAGCCATGTAGGGTCGGCATTAGCCGAAGGCTATTACACGCTGATGCTCTCGCGCATCGGTGTGGCTTGCGCCCACTCTATATTCTGGTCGATAGCCTCGCCGCTCGCTGTGCGCACCGTGCCCGACGGAAAGCGTGCCTTAGCACTGAGTGCTATTGCCACAGGTTCGTCGGTAGCCATGGTTGTCGGTCTGCCGCTGGGTCGCGTGATAGGTCTCTACGTAGGTTGGCGAATGGCGTTCATGAGCATCGCCATCATCTCTGCCCTCATATTCGTGTTCATACTCGTGGTGTTTCCCAAACTGCAGAGCCGCGGCAAGTTCGCCTTCAAGCAGCTGCCCGAGTTGCTACACAACCGCGTGCTGGTAGGCGTATTCATTATGTCGGTGCTCTTCGCTACAGCCCATTACACCTGCTACAGCTACATTGAGCCGTTCTTGGGCAAGGTGGCAGCCATGTCGCCCGAAACGGTGACGCTGGTACTCATCGTGTTCGGCGGTTCGGGTATGCTCGGCAGTATAGCCTTCTCAAAATACTATATGGCTAACCCACGCCGCTTCATACTGGCGGTGACGTTAGGCCCCGCCTTGTGCATGATGATGCTGCAGGCTGCTACTGCGGGCATGGCGTACACCCTCGCGGTCTGCATCTTGTGGGGAGCCATGGCTACGGCGTTCAACATAGCCTTTCAGGACAACACCATACGCTTTGCGCCGGAGAACGCCACGTCGATAGGCATGTCTATCTTTTCGGGCATATTCAACCTCGGCATAGGCAGTGGTGCCTACGTGGGCGGACTGGTGGTGAGCCGACTGTCGATAGAATACATAGGCTATGCTGGCGGAGCTATCGGTGTCATTGCTACGCTTTACTTGGTGCTGCGCTACTTCCCCAACATGAGGCGCAGGGAGGCGGCGGAAATAAAACAAAAGTAAAAAAGGAGGGTTGGTTTTCTAATAGCCGTTAATATGTTAAATTGTAGTGTTAAAATGGGATAAAGATGCGTGTCAATTTGTCAGATTAACATTTTTTGCGTCTAAATTTGCAACCACGAAAACAGAAACGCTGTTGTTTTAACACAACATTGCACGCATAGAACGGCAATATGTCAGAACAAGCAGGCAGCGTTAAGTAGGTCGTAAACGATTAGAAAACAATAACAAAACAAGAAAATAAACAGAACTATGAAAAAGTATTCTAAGTATTTTGTTGTGGCAATGAGCACCCTTGCCTTTGCCTTTTCCACCGGAACATTAATCAAGGTGAACGCAACACCAGCCGCAGCGGCAGCCGTACCAGCACAGCCGGTCGATCTGACATACGCTGCGGAGAAGTCGCTGCCGTCGGTTGTACATATCCTCAGCACAAAGAACTCGAAGGTGCAGACCGTGGAGGTGGAGAACGACCCGTTCTCCGACTTTTTCTCTGACCCGTTCGGTTTCTTCGGCAATCCACAAGGCAACGGTGGCAAGCAGCGTCGCAGCGTACGCACACCGAAGCAGCAGGGCTCGGGCTCGGGCGTTATCATCTCTGCCGACGGCTACATCGTGACGAACAACCACGTGGTGGCAGACGCTGACGAGCTGACCGTGACACTCAACGACAACAAGGAATACTCGGCACGCATCATCGGCACGGACAAGGCTTCCGACCTGGCACTCATCAAGATTGACGGCAAGAACCTGCCAGCCATAACTATCGCCAACAGCGACGACATCAAGGTGGGCGAATGGGTGCTCGCCGTAGGCAACCCGTTCAACCTTACGAACACCGTGACGGCGGGCATCGTGAGCGCTAAGGCACGCTCGCTCTATCAGAATGGTGTGGAGTCGTTCATACAGACCGACGCCGCCATCAACCCGGGCAACTCGGGCGGTGCTCTCGTCAACACACGCGGCGAGCTCATCGGCATCAACGCCATGCTCTACTCGCAGACAGGCTCGTTCAGCGGCTACGGCTTCGCAATACCAACGTCGATTATGAACAAGGTGGTGGCAGACTTGAAGCAGTACGGCACTGTGCAGCGTGCACTCATCGGCATACAGGGTCAGGACGTGAAGAACTATGTAGATGCCAAGAAAGACAAGGGCGAGGACATTGACCTCGGCACAATGGAGGGCATCTACGTGGCTAAGGTGACCGAAGAGAGCGCGGCTGAAGAGGCTGGCATGAAGGAAGGCGATGTCATCACTGCTATCGACGGCAAACCTGTAAACAAGATGGCTGAGCTGCAGGAAGTGCTCGCCAAGAAGCGCCCGGGCGACAAGGTGACTGTAACTTATCTGCGCGACAAGAAGAAGGCAACAAAGACCATAACGCTGAAGAACGAGAAGGGCAACACACAGGTTGTGAAGAAGGCAGACCTCGACGTGCTCGGCGGTAACTTCCGCGCTATCACGAACGCACAGAAGGAACAGCTGAACATCGGCTACGGCTTGGAGGTACTGAAAGTGAACTCTGGCAGACTGAAGACCGCAGGCATCACAAAGGGATTCATCATCCAGCGCGTGAACGACAACGCAGTGAAGACCATAGACGACCTGCAGAACGCTGTAAAGGAGGCATCTACAAGCAAGGATCCGGTGCTCTATATCCAGGGCGTTTATCCTACGGGCAAGAAGGCTTACTTCGCTGTGCCTTTGGAAGACTAAACAAATAGGAGCCTACGACATTCCTGTCGTAGGCACTACAAGGAAACAACAACATGCCTACGGCATTCCTGCCGCAGGCTCTACAAGGAAAAAACATGCCTACGGCAGGAATGCCGTAGGCTCCTAAGGTACATAGCGGAGGACTCAGAAAAAGCCCTCCGCTATTTTTTTTGTTGTCAATTTAGCATCCGCATCGGTCGATGCAGACATCCGCGTCGGTCGATGCAGACATCCGCGTCGGTCGGTGCAGACATCCGCGTCGGTCGGTGCAGACATCCGCGTCGGTCGATGCAGACATCCGCGTCGGTCGATGCAGAACAAAAAAAAGCAACTACTACATTATTAGTTTTACCAAACAGCAATAAAAATAAGTAGATTAAAATTTGCTGCAACCAATAGAAATAACTAAATTTGCAGAATGATGCGCGTAAAGCGCACCCACCCTTTTAACAATAAAATAATATCAAAAAAAGCAACACTTAATGAGACAACTGAAAATCATCAAATCGATTACCAATCGAGAGAACGCCTCACTCGATAAGTATCTTCAGGAGATTGGCCACGAAGAGCTGATTTCTGCAGAAGAGGAAGTAGAGCTTGCACACCGCATAAAGAACGGCGACCGCAAGGCTCTTGAGAAGTTGACAAAGGCAAATCTGCGTTTCGTAGTCTCTGTTGCTAAGCAATATCAAAACCAAGGCCTCTCGCTGCCCGACCTCATCAACGAGGGCAACATCGGACTGTTGAAGGCAGCTGAGAAGTTCGACGAGACGCGTGGCTTCAAGTTCATATCCTACGCCGTGTGGTGGATCAGACAGAGCATCCTGCAGGCAATAGCCGAGCAGAGTCGCGTGGTACGATTGCCACTCAATCAGGTGGGCAGCGTGAACAAGATAAAGCGCATACTCAACCAGTTCGAGCAGGAGAACGAACGCCGACCGAGCATCGACGAGATTGCAGAGCAAACCGACATGCCGCACGAGAAGATTGAGGACGTGCTAAAGGTAGATACACACCAGGTAAGCGTAGACGCACCGATGACCGAAGGCGACGGAGCAAGTATGCTCGACTTTATGCCGAACGACTCCGAACCATCGACCGATAACGAACTCGTGATGGAATCGATGCGCGAAGAGATTGCACTCGCCCTGTCGGTTCTCAACGAACGCGAACGCAATGTGGTGGAAGCCTTCTACGGCATCAATCAGCCCGAATGCACAATGGAAGAGATTGGCAATAAATACGGACTCACACGCGAACGTGTACGCCAAATCAGAGAGAAGGCGATACGCAAACTGAAACAGAATACAAAGAACAAGCTGCTCAAGGCTTATCTTGGCAGATAACGATAACACAACGAAAGAAATGAAAATACGCACAATCCTGGCATTGGCAATGCTGCTCATGCCGTCGCTTATCTTCGCACTGCAGAAGCAAGAGCGACTCTACGTCTACGGAATAGCCACATCGTTCAACGATTCAACGGTGTACATCACGGATATACAGCAGCTCGACTCGGCTTGGGTAGATGCAAAAACCGACTTTCTGTATAGTCGCAACAACTACTCTTATCAGTTGCGCGAGTACCTAAAAGCTAACGGATGCGCCACACCTACCTGCGTCACCGTCTTCGCCAAGAAACGTAAGCAGATAGAGAAGAAATACATGGCTACAAAGAAGCGCTACACAACCAAGGGACGCTACAACGTGAAATCAATAACAAAACACGACTTTACGTACTCATGTATCGTACCGGATGACAGCGAGCGCATAGATTTGCAGAAAAAGAAGTCGAAGAAGAAATAAATGAACAACATATCTGAATACTGCATCGCAGAACATAACATAAGGGTTGTTTTCACAGCAAACGACAGAAACAGCCCAGAATTGATAGCGTCGTTTGAGCCTTTCAGAACGAAAGGTTCAAACGACGATTTTCTTTTTACACTACACGTGGATGACACGCTAAAACCCATAACGAAAGAACATCGCGAACGCATAGACACCTTCGACACGGGCAACGGCGACACCATCGTCGACCAACTCGACAACGGAGGCTATCAGTACATACTAAAGGACATAGAAGGACGCAGCTGCTGTCTGCTACAGACCAACAAGGATTTCAGCGAAGGCGTGTGCGCACTGAACGGCAACGAACAGATGCGACACTTCGGACTGAACAACGCACTGATGATGCTCTACGCCTTCCGCAGCAGCTTCTTCCACACACTGCTCATACACGCCTCACTCGTGAGAAACAACGGCTACGGCTATGCGTTCATCGCAAAAAGCGGCACCGGCAAGAGCACACACACACAACTATGGCTGAAGCACATCCCCGGGTCGGACCTGATGAACGACGACAACCCTATCGTGCGCGTCATCGACGGACGCACATTTATCTACGGTAGTCCGTGGAGCGGAAAGACCCCTTGCTACCGCGACGTGAAGGCACCACTCGGAGCCATCACACAGATTACACGCGCCAAGAGCAACAGCGTAGAACGCTTGTCGCCAACAATAGCCTTCACATACATACTGCCCGCCTGCTCCACAATGAAGTGGGACAAGACGGTATTCCGCAATACCTACGACACGGTTATCAAGGTTATCGAAACCTCACAATACGTCTATGTACTACACTGCCTGCCCGACAAAGAGGCTGCAGAAGTGAGTTTTAATACACTATCCGCACCGCATCAACAAAACATCACCTCACCATGCAAATCCCAAGCAAACAGTTCAGCAACGCGCAACTGATACCCCATTTCGTGGAGCTACTCAACCAAGGACACACCGTCACGTTCAAGCTGCGCGGCTTCAGTATGCGACCCTTTCTTGAGGACGGACGCGACTGCGCGATACTCAGCAAGCACACCACAGTGCATCGTGGCGACGCAGTGCTGGCAGAGATTAGTCCAGGCACATATGTGCTACACCGCATCGTGAACATCGACGGCGACAAGGTGACGTTGCGTGGCGACGGCAATCTAAACACCGAACAATGCTCACTCGCCGACATTCGCGGCATAGCAACAGCGTTCTACCGCAAGGGACGAAGCACTCCCGACTACACATCGGGACGAAAATGGCGCATCTATTCGGCTATCTGGACACGTCTGCTACCCATCCGCCGCTACCTACTGTTCATCTATAGAAAAGTAAAAAAGTAAACAGTAGGAGGTATGGGCATCTTGCCCATACCACGCACCCACAAAGCATTTAAAAGAAAAAAAGTAAAAGAACCCCTCCCAACCCTCCCCATCGGGGAGGACTTAGAAGGCATAAAGAGGCTTAGTTCGGCTTAAACGCCACCAACCTCAGGCTTAGTTCGGCTTAATAACAATAAAAGAAAACCAAGAAATATGAAGATAAAGAAAGGATTCGTCCTTAGGGACATTTGCGGCGAAAACATAATCGTTGCAGAAGGCAAAGAGAACATCGACTTCACAAAAATCATCAGCATGAACGAGAGTGCTGCTCTTCTTTGGGAAGGCGTAAAGAACAAAGAGTTCGACGCAGAAACGCTCAAAGAGCTACTATGCGAGGAATACGACATCGACAACGCTACGGCGGAAAACGACGCAAAAGCACTACTCGACAGCTGGATAAAGGCAGGAATAGTTGAGTAATACCAAAAACGGCATATCCCTTGTTTGAGATATGCCGTTTTTTATGACTTCAATATATACAAAAACTTAGTACTTCAGAACCTTGGCAGCCACATTCTTAAACTGAGGCATCGCCTTTCCGATAGAAGCACCGATGTAAGTAGGATCGCAAACCACATACTTCTTTCCACCAACAGTGACGAAGTCGCCCGATACATTCTCGTTGAAGCATACTGCAGTAGCAATATGATTAGGATAATCGAGCAATACGACATCGAGCTTCAGCAGATTGCGCACCAGATACGAATAGAGTACAGAACGGTCTTCGCAGTCGCAATACGGATAGTAGAAGAGTTCCTCAACGAAGAACGGCTTCTCATAACCGAACTGCTCTTGGTCGGTAGCGTACTGGAAGCCGGTCTGCACAAAGTTGATGAGCAGATTGGCTGCCTCTGCCTCACTCTTTCCATTTACTAATGGTGCGAGTGTTGAGAGCACCTTGCTGGCAACAGACGGGTTCACTTCAGCGTTCACATACACGCTATAGTCGCACTGCGGCATACTGCCATAGAACTCCATCAGCGATTTTGGAACGTCTACAGACACAGCAACCGAACCCGAACGATTCTTATGTACAGAGTTCACCATACCAGCATTAAGTGCTGGAGCATGATTAACCTGCATGTTCAGTTTGCTCTTAGCCTTCGGCGAATCCTCTTGACACATATAGAACTGGCACGACTCATTACTTGTGAGGTTGTAATAGTTGAGTCCGTCCTTTGTAAAGTATGGATGACCATAGACCTGACAATCAGCTGCAACGAACAGAAGCATCTGATTGCGATCGGCACGGCGCGCCATCTTCGACTTGTAGCCAAGCTCGTTGAGCAGGAATTGCTGCATCACAACAGCGGCGTTCTCATCAGTGCAGAGTGTCTTAGAGGCTTCACGAACGAAGAGGAATATACCCCAATCGTTGAGGTTGAGCTCCTTCTTCACCTTACGACAATCGTCTACCAACGCCTTATAATCGGCCTTACACATAGCCTCGTAAGCATCAGCAATGGCGTTCTCACGCATATTGCCTATCGAACAAACACCTTTCAACGACTTATCAACATACACCTTCTGTCCACAGAAGTTCACCATCTGCTTGTCTGAAGAAGCCGTAAAGAGCTCACCCGTAGGTGCTGACGGTTTAACTGCCGGAGGTGTTACGGGAACAACAACAGGCTTGGTTGTTGGAGCTGCCGGTTGAGCATTCGGGCAAGTCGGCTTAGCGTTCGGGCAAGCAGGCTTAGCGTTTGGACAAGTCGGCTTAGCGCTCGGGCAAGTCGGCTTAGCGCTCGGGCAAGTCGGCTTAGCGTTCGGGCAAGTCGGCTTAGCGTTCGGACAAGTCGGCTTAGCGTTCGGACAGGTCGGCTTAGCGTTCGGACAAGCAGGCTTAGCGTTCGGACAGGTCGGCTTAGCATTCGGGCAAGTCGGCTTGGTTGCTGGAGCAGCAGGCTTAGCGTTTGGACAGGTCGGCTTAGCATTCGGGCAAGTCGGCTTGGTTGCTGGAGCAGCAGGCTTAGCGTTCGGACAAGTCGGCTTAGCGTTCGGGCAAGACGGCTTAGTTGCTGGAGCGGCAGGCTGAGAAGTTGGAACTGGAGCTGGAACTGGAGCTGGGGTTTCAGGCTTTACCACGGGCTGAGGCTTTTCACTCTCGGTGTCCACTGGCTGGCGTCGCTTGTTAGTATTGTCAACCTTCTTGTGCGGCTTGTCAAACGTCACCTTTTCACCTCCATCGATCACTCTTCCCTGAGGACGCTGTTTACTCTCTTTAGTCGATTGTCCGAGAATTTCTTCAATAGTAAGCTCTACGGGAGTAGTATCAGGATCCTTCTTCTCGTCGTACACAACGGGCTTAACAGGCTCAGGCTTAACACGCTTCTCCACGGGCTTTTTAGAGTCGAACTCTTTCCACGGATTGCGTAAGAAACTAATGAATTGCTTGTTTGCATCATCGATAAACTTATCAAACGATGCTATTTCACTATTCACAAAGTCATCGAAATCGTCTACAACTTGTGCCTGAGTCCCCATACAACATGTTGCGCAGAAAGCTAATAATATAAATCTTTTCATTTGTACGGGTTTTATTTTAATGGTTATTATCTAAAAAATCCGAAGAAGAGCAGACAAATCTACCCTTCTCCGGATTGATTACAATATCTTCAAGATATTACTCGTCCATTTCAACAGGGTCGCCGATGAAGTCCTCAACCTGCTGTGAGAGATCGTTAAGAGCTGCCTTCTTCTTTGCCTCCTTTGCAGCAAGCTCACGAGCCTTCTTAGCAGCTGTCTCATCGATAGTCATATATACCTGGAACTCCTTAGAGCCACCCTTCTCGCGAACGAGAGTGAAGTGCATCTTAACGAGACCTGCAATCTTTGTATTCACGCCCATCTCATAAGCAGCACCGAACTTATCGATTTCTTCCTCCGACATACCTTCTGCGTCTGAAGACATAATGCTCTTCATCTTACCAACTACCTGAGCCTTAGCACGGCTTGCGTAGCTTGTGATACCATTCATCATAGCGTTCTCACGACCAATCTTAGGGTTCTTGCCTACAGCAATACCTGTAAGAACGAGGTGATTCTCCTCATCACCCTCTACGTATGTGCGATACTTTGTAAGCGCATACTCCATTGTAGAAGCTGTAGCAAGCAATGACCAACCTGCCTTCTTCCACTCCTTACAAGTCTTCTTAATATCCTTCTTCAACAATTTCGACTGAGCGAAAGCTGCAGATGAACCACAGAAGATAAGTGCGATAGCCAATAATACGTTAAAAATTCTCTGTTTCATAATAGTCAAGTTTTAATTGTTATAAATTTAATTGTTACCTATTTCTATTTCATTACTCCCAATTGGTTTTCTATTGCATTACTCCCAGTTGGTTGAGTATGGCAATGCTACCTTTATTGGTTCGATTGCTCCTGTGTCTGGGTTTACTACATTGAGCGTGCCCTTCACAAATCCGAAGTCGTTCTTCTTTACTTGACGAAGCGAATACTCGCCCTGTGCCAGCATCTTTATCTGGATGAGCCCCTTTGTAGAGTAGATTGCGTCAACGTTATCGAAGACGAGTGGCACTGCGATATCAGGCACATTGAGCTCAAAACTCTTCACTGCGAACTTATTGCCGTTGCGGTTGTTCACAGTAAGACGCACTGTTACGTCCGTGACTTCACGTTCTGCAGCATCTACCATAGCTGCTGTAAGCAGCACCTTACCCTCCGGTGCGATAGAGAACTTCTGACTGCCAAAGCCACTACCGGCTTCTGCGAGCGAAATCTTATAAGTGAGACGTTTGCCCTCAAGACGAAGCATTACGTCAATAGTATTCTCTTCGTCCTCAATACACTCGCTATCATCGTATGTAACGAGGAATGTGCCGTCGGTTGTTGGACGCACGTTGAGCTGAGTCACGCTGCTCGACTTCACTGTCGGCAATGTAGACACCTTAACAGGTCTGCCTTTCAGGAGCACCTGACAGCTATATTGTCCACGTTTAACAAACTTACCTGTGAGTGTGAGCGCATCGTAGAGCTGAAGATAGCGCTTCTTCAAGCCTTCCACCTGTTCAAGGCGTACATCGTCGAAGAAGTAGACCTTCAGAGCGTTGAGCTCAGTAGTAGCAGCTTTGATATCTTCTACCGACTCAATGTTGTCAATCTTCTGTGCCAAAGCCTCGTACTTAGCGGTCATCTCCTGGTCGAGAGCTTCAAACTCTGCCTGCAGTGTGCGCTGCTCGCGACGAGAGTAAGGATAGAGCACCGAATACTCGTAGTAGCTCTTGCCCGTCTTCTTGTCCTGAACACGCTGCCAGTATATTCCAGCTATCTTGTTCGACGAGATACCTTTAAGGAAAGGTAAGTTAGCCGACTTTATCTTCGAGAGACGTGTAAACTCATCGCGCGACTGTACGTTGTCGTCCTCCACTATCTCGCTCGACTCATTGCGCTGCGACACGCTTACGTTGCTTGCTACAGAGAGGATGATGCGCTCTGTAACCTCAGCCATTGCCTTCACCTGCGCATCTGCTATAGTATTGGCGGTAACGGTGACAACAAGTGCACTTGGGTTAGCCGTATTGACCCACTCAGGAGCTTTTTTTGCGCTACGCTCCACAACTTTTGTCTGTGCTAATGACATACAGCATGTGGCTACGAGCAGACACAAAGTCAATGATATTCTCTTCATAATAAGTTGTTTAAATTTTATCGTTAGTATCAGTAAATGTATTGGGTAGTTTTTATCACCAATCCACCTTCAAGTTGCGTATCTCTACATAACCATTGCGCACTTTGAGTTTCATGTATGAAATGGTCTCAATCGGGTGATCATAATTGACGATGTAGAAGTCGTGCTTCAAATTGACACGAGCTGGCATACTAATCCATTCGTACGATGAACCATTTGCTATAACAGCTTTGTTCTCGCGTGGAAGTTCTTTACCATTGTCGTCAATAACTACATCCAATGATATATCGCCATTCGCAATGTTCACATTCTGGTTGACATACTCGGCTTTGATAGTGATGCGGCGTTGTGTTGGCTCACCCTTACAACTGAGAATACGGAACTCGAGGTCATTCATAGAGATTGTTATCTCGCACTTAGGAGCAGCGGGAGCTTCAGCAGGCACTGGTTTCTCCACAATTTTCTCCACAACAACGGGTTTCTCTACCACCTTTTCTACTACGACCGGCTTCTCTACCACCTTTTCAACAATCACAGTGTCTGGCTTTGTGCCCAACTTTGCAAGAATTTGCTCCTGTAGAGCGTAAGCCTGATCATAGCATGGGATATTGGCAGTGGCAGCAGAGAGATAGCTAATAGCTTCTTTGTAACGCTGCTGATTGTAAAGTGCTTTTGCTTTCTGCAATATGAAAGCGCAATTGGTAGAATAGTACTCTTCAATCTTCTTGCGTGCAGTATTGATGAATTGCTTATAGGCAGGGTCAGTCACCTTGATGCCCTTTATCATCGACTTCATAGCCTTATCCTTGCTACCAAGCGATTCGCCCTCCAATTCAATTGATGTGCTGTAATATTCGGCACCATCGATAATGTTCTTGGCAATGAGCACTAACTCGCCTTGTGCGATAGGCACGTCAAGCACGACACCATCCTTAGTAGAGATAATCTTCTCTACAGATATTGTTGGCTCTATGGCAAACACATTATAAAGATCAGCAGCACCAGCTCCATTGCGATCGAACACCTGACGAAGCTTCAAGTCGAGGGCGTTGGTCACAGATGCTGACATACCATCTGCCTCTGCCTTCAATATAGAGAACTGAATATCGGTTTGTGCCATTGCTATCGTTGCAGATAGAAAGAATACAATTTGTAATAGTATTTTCTTCATAAAGTCGGTTATTTAGTTATTTTGAGTACAAAAGTATTAAATAATATAATAAAGTCCAAATTTTTTTTGAACAATATACAAAAATAAGGTGGAACTTTAACAATTCCACCTTATTCTATTATATATAGTATTTTTACTCAATCACTACGAGCGGAGAGTCCTCAAGTACGCTCTCGCCAGTCTTCACGCAGATAGCCGTCACCTTTCCGTCCTTCTCAGCTTCGAGGTTGTTAGCCATCTTCATAGCTTCGAGCACAACGACTACGTCGCCTACCTTCACCTCGTCGCCTACAGCAACCTTTATTTCGGTTACTACGCCCGGCAGCGGAGCCTTGAGCGCGTTGGCTGTGTTCACGTTGGCAGCACTTGCTGTCTCGCCTTCCTCTGCTTCGGCAGCCGGCTGACCAAGCACTACCTTCTTCTTCTCGGGCTCAGCCTCCTGCTCCATCTCTACCTTGAAGGCCTCACCATTTACGGTTACGTCGGCGATATTGCCCTCAACGTCTTCTATCTGTACCTTGTACTCCTTGCCGTCGATTGTATATTTAAACTCTTTCATTTCTTTTTTATGGTTTTGCTGTTAAACTTAAGAACTTGGCGTTCCACATAGTCTGACGTGGCTGTATGGTGATGAAGCCCGGTTCTTTATCGTGTACGTTGTTGCCCTGATACTCATATAGAGCCATGGCAATGGCAGCATATATATTCTTGTCCATACCTGTATATTTGTTTACTTGTAACCTTGTCTACTTGTTTACTCGTCTACTTGTAAAACAAATTACATCGGCATACAACCATGCTTCTTAGCTGGCAACTGCTGACGCTTTGTAGCGAGCTGTGCCAGACCGCGACAGATGCGGAAACGTGTGTTGCGCGGCTCGATTACGTCGTCGATATAGCCGTAAGAAGCTGCCTCGTACGGGTTTGCGAACTTCTCTGTGTACTCGTCTTCCTTTTCTGCGAGGAACGCCTGAACGTCTTCGCCAGCTTCCTTCTTAGCTTTAGCTTCCTTGCCGCAGAGGATTGCAACAGCACCGCTTGCACCCATAACCGCAATCTCTGAAGACGGCCATGCGAAGTTGAGGTCTGAACGCAACTGCTTGCAGCCCATAACGATGTGCGAACCGCCGTAACTCTTGCGCAGAGTGATTGTAATCTTTGGAACGGTAGCCTCGCCATAAGCGTAGAGCAACTGTGCACCGTGCTGAATGACGGCGTTGTACTCCTGACCTGTACCTGGCAGGAAGCCTGGCACGTCGACAAGCGACACGATAGGAATGTTGAACGCATCGCAGAAGCGCACGAAGCGTGCTGCCTTGCGGCTTGCGTTAACGTCGAGAACGCCTGCGTAAGCAGCCGGCTGGTTGGCTACGATACCAACGCTCTGACCGTTGAAGCGTGCGAAACCGATGATGATGTTCTTAGCGAACTTAGGCTGTATCTCGAAGAACTCGCCGTTGTCGGTGATGGCACCGATAACCTTGTACATATCGTAAGCCTTGTTCGGGTCGTCGGGGATAATCTCGTTGAGAGAGTCCTCCATACGGTTGATCGGGTCATTGCACTCTACGCGCGGAGCCTCTTCTGTGTTGTTGCTCGGGATGAACGAGAGCAGGCTCTTTATCATCTCGATAGCCTCTTCCTCTGTCTTTGCAGCGAAGTGTGTCACACCGCTCTTCGTAGCGTGTACCGATGCACCGCCGAGGTGCTCAGCGTCGATGTCCTCGCCCGTAACGGTCTTTACAACCTTCGGACCTGTGAGGAACATGTATGAAGTCTGCTCCTTCATTATGATGAAGTCGGTGAGAGCCGGCGAGTAAACTGCACCGCCTGCGCACGGACCCATGATAGCCGAAATCTGTGGGATTACGCCCGAAGCGAGGATGTTGCGCTCGAAGATTTCGCCGTAGCCAGCGAGGGCGCAGATGCCTTCCTGAATACGTGCACCGCCCGAGTCGTTCATGCAAATAACCGGTGCGCCCATGGTCATAGCCATGTCCATCACCTTGCAAATCTTCTGTGCCATTGTCTCAGAGAGCGAACCGCCGTTGACGGTGAAGTCCTGAGCATATACGTAAACCAAACGGCCGCCTACTGTAGCGCTACCTGCTACGACACCGTCGCCATAGTAGTGCTTCTTTTCCATACCGAAGTTAGTACAACGATGCTTCTTAAACATGTCGTACTCCTCGAACGAACCTTCGTCGACGAGCATCTCGATGCGCTCGCGTGCTGTGTATTTGCCGCGTGCGTGCTGCTTCTCAATAGCTTTTTCGCCGCCACCGAGACGAGCCTGTTCGCGCTTAGCGACCAGCTCCTTGATTTTTTCTACTTGTTTGCTCATAATTTTATTTTGCTATTTCTTTGTTCTTTCTTTAGCGTATGAAATCGCATATATACTATTTAGAGTGCAAAATTACTAAAAAAAGAACAAAGAAGGCTATATCATTGATATAAATTTTGTTACTGCATTATTTCGTTTGTGCCGACACTGGCTTCTGCCTGCCTTACTTCATGCTGTCGTCGACGAACGAGAAGGGCAGCAGATCTTTGGCCGACTGCAGGCTGTAGACTCCTTTTTTGCCGTAGAGCAGCACGCGGATGGGTTTCTTGTAGCGGTCTTCCACACCGAGTATCACCTGGCGACAGGCTCCGCATGGACTCACTGGCTCGTCGAGCAGTCCGCCTGTGTTGCGTGCCGCGATAGCGAGTGTCGAAACGGGCTGGTCGGGATAGTTTGCCTGTGCTGCGAAGATGGCTGTGCGCTCGGCGCACGTGCCTGATGGGAATGCTGCGTTCTCTTGGTTTGCGCCTGTTACGATGGTGCCGTCGGCGAGGCGCAATGCTGCTCCTACGTAAAAATTGCTGTACGGAGCGTATGCACCGTTGGTGGCTTCCAACGCACGCTCTACGAGTTCGCGGTCAGCAGTGTTCAGTTCGTCGAGCTGATAGTGCTCAACGCGAATGTTGATGTTTATTTCTTTCATAGTTTAAAGGTGGTGGTGAGATGTTGTTGTGGTGAGGTGGTGATGATGGGGTGATGATGGGGTGAGATGGTGAAGATACTTATTCCTGCGGATTCGGTTCTTCCGTCTTTTCCTCCTTGAATTCGTATGCTCCCACGTCTGGTCGCTCGTCGCGCGGCATAGCGTTGCGGTCGGTTTTGGTAGCCGTAGCTGGGTCGGCGCGGTCGATAGCCACTGATGTCTTTGCAAGTCGGAAGTCGTAGTCCTGCTTGTCGCCGTCCACCTTTCGGAAGTGGTTGGTGCAGACAGAGTCGGCATTCTCCTTCTCCTCGAACACTACGTTTACGAAGTGCGGCAGTTCTTCCTCGTCCGTCACCTCGGGGGTGCGTATCACGCAGTTCTCAAACTTATAGTTGAAAGCGTTCGGTTCTGCGGCATCCTCGCCCGTAGCATCCTTCACTGGCTTTCCGCCCATCATCTCGTCTGCGCTGTAGCCCGTGATGAGTGTGTTGCGACAGACGAACTGCTGCAGCGGATGCTTCAGAGCCGAGAAGTTGAGCGCACTGGCACGATTGGAGTCGAACGGATAGAACTGTGCCAGCGTGCAGTTGTTCACCTGCACGTCGCCTCCGTCCACGCCCAAGCAGTTGTTGAGTGCATTCGTCAGCTGCGAGTTCTCTACCGTCACCTTCGAATTCTCTACATACAGCGCGTGTCCCTGACAGTTGTGTATGGTAGAGTTGGTTATGGTGAGTGTCTGCCGAGCCACATCCGACGAGTCGACACGCACACCATGGAACGCGCTGTGCAAGTCGGTGAACTCCATCCGGTTGTCGTACGACTTCTCCAGAAAGTGTATGCCGTTCCATAATCCGCTCATGCGGTCGTAAGGCAGATAGTCGAACATATGGTCGAGTCGGTCGCCACGCAGCGTGACGGGCTGGTCGGCGGTGCCTTTGCATACGAGTCGTCCCTTCACATCAATGCCCGCTCCGTCGTGAAAATAGAGCGTTGCGCCAGGTGCGACGGTGAGCGTTGCGCCCTCCTCCACGGTCAGCGGACCGTAGACTACAAGCGGCTTGCCGGCAGTTATAGTGTAGTCGGTCGTGATAGTCTTGCTGCGAACAAAGTCGGCATCCCACGACCATGCGTTGAGCACCACTTTCTGCTCTACCCCACTCTCGAGCGCGAACACGAGACGATCGTTAAGCTCCTTCGGTCCGTCCCCGTGATTCACGGCTGTGGTCACCTCCACGAACACGCGTATGCTGTCCTTGTTGCGCACCTCTATGCCGTTTGCCTTATAGCCCTGTTCCGGACTCAGATATACGCCGTCTACATTCACACGAAATCCGTTCTGGTTGCCTCCTTCGAGGCGCACCGACGTGCAGCGCAGTCCTTTTCCCGAGCGGTTGCTCACCCAGAAGTCGTGCATAGAGGAAGGCACAGTTGAGAACACGGTGTCAATGCACACCGTGTCGGTAGAGAACGTGAGCAGGTTGTTCGGCGATGTTGTGAAATCGTCGATATCGTCGCATGCGCTTAAGCCGAACACGCCCAGCACACACATTATTATATATATATGAATATGTTTCATCGTAATAGATATAACGCAGAAACGGCGGTTTTATTGTATCTCCAGATACAAAAAGCGGTTGCACGTGCCCGAAGGCTCATGCAACCGCTTCTTATATTTCGTTTTATTACTATTGTCTGAGCAAGCTCACTTTTATTTAGTGAGGTTGATCTTGTTGTTTACATTTACAGCCTCTGCAATGGCTGCACAACAAATTGCGAAGATAAATCCGAAAATCATCATAATCTTATTCCTTTCTTTTTTTAATTGTTATCCTACTTGTGTTTTTCTGTGTTTCCCATTTGTTTGCTCCTCAGCGCAACAGTGCTTTCAGCACTTGTTACTTCTTGAGGCTAATCTTGTTGTTTACCTTTACAGCCTCTGCAAGAGCTGCACAACAAATCGCAAAAATAAAACTAAAAATAACCATAATGTTACCCTTTCTTTCTTTAATTCTTACTTTGTTATCCCTAATTACGCTTCTCTTTCTTGCCTTTCGGCAACCGTCAGCCGCGCTTCCAGCGCAGCCTCGTCGTTTATTTCTGATGCAAAGGTAGTGCTATTTGTGCTCGCACACAAGTGTTAGTTCGTTTATTTTTCAAGTTGTCGTATATTTTTGATGTTAGTCAAGTAGTTGTCGTAAATTTGCATTTTTGTCATATCGCTGCAATACATTTGTAGCCAAAATGGCAGAACTTTACTTTTAAAAGCCCATCTTACTCTTTTGCTTCACCCCTTTTTACTCTTTTGTTTTAGCCCTTTTTGCTCTTTTACTCTTTTACTTTTTTACCTTTAAAAGCCCATTTAAGTCATCGGACAGCGAACGCCGCCCAATCGGGCGGCGGACGCAATCCAATCGGGTGGCGTTCGAAATCCAATCGGGCGGCGTTCGCAATCCAATCGGGCGGCGTTCGAAATCTGATCGGGCGGCGTTCGAAGAACAACGACAAAAGTTAATAAGGCAGTGTCACTTTGAACAACTCGTTATCGACATGCTCCTTACGTATAACATCTACAAGCTCGGCTACTATGTCCGGATGCGCAGCACTCACGTCATTATCCTCGTGCAAGTCGGTGGCGAGGTTGTACAGGCGTGGCTTGCCCTTCACCACTATCAGCTTCCAGTCGCCACGACGCACGGCTATCTGGTCGGTCTCGTGGAACTCCCAGTAAAGGTGTTCGTGCTGCAGCTGCTTGGAATTGTCACCGAGAAGTGTCGGAGCAATGGAAAGTCCGTCGAAGCCATCGCCCGCGAGCTTGCGGTTGGTGTAGCGTTTACGGAAGTTCTTCACGCCGGCGAGGTCGCAGAACGTAGGCATGAGGTCGTAGAAGGCGAACTGCAGGTCGCTCACCTCGCCTGCCTTCACGTGTCCGGGCCACCACGCTATGAACGGAATGCGTATGCCGCCCTCGTAGCACTGGCGCTTGAGTCCGCGCAGTTTGCCGTCGCGCCCGAAGAATTCTGGGTCGGCACCGCCCTCCTCATGAGGTCCGTTGTCTGAGGTGAAGATGACGAGCGTGTTCTTGTCGAGTCCCTTCTCGCGCAGCTTCGCCATCACCTCGCCAACGTACTGGTCGAGACGGGTTATCATTCCGGCAAACTGTGCGTGGGTATGCTCCACGGCGTTGTAGCGTGAGCCCTCTTGTCCGCCCCACGTCTTGTCGACAAAGAACTTCTTCTCGTAGCCCTCAACGATGCTGTCGTAGGGCTGAGCCAGTTCGGCGTGTGGCAGGGTGTATGTAAGGAAGCCCACGAAGGGCTGCTTGCCGTCCTGGCGGTCAATCCATTCGAGTGCCTTCTCATGAATGATGCGTGCCGAATACTGCTGGCGCTTATGGTAGTCGCGTCCGAACATGGGGTACTGTATGTTATGCTCCATCACCTCGCGCACCACAGCCGTGTCGCCCATAGAGCGCGAGTAGCGGTTGAGGAAGTTGGGGTAATACAGATGCGCCTGGAACTGGCAGATGTAGCCGTAGAACTCGTCCACGCCGCGCTTGTCAGGCGTAGAGGGCGATCCCTCGTAGCCGCCAGCCCACTTGCCGAACACGCCTGTGGTATAACCGTGGTCTTTCAGCATCTCGGGCAGTATCTTGTGCTGCGGGTCGTAAGGTTCCTGACCCACCACGGCGAAGTCTACGTTGTTGCCATACATCACAGTGCGGTCGTTCGACCAGTATTCGCGGTTGCCGCGCACGTGTCCGTGACCCGAATGCTGACCCGTCATTATCGAAGCACGCGAGGGCGCAGACACCGGCGAGCCGGCGTAAGCCTGCGTGAAGCGCATACCCTCCTCAGCCATGCGGTCGATGTTGGGCGTACTGATATAGGGCTGTCCGTAGCAAGCGAGGTCGCCGTAGCCCATGTCGTCGCACAATATAAATATAATGTTGGGCTGCTTCGGCTGCACACGTTTCTGCGGTGCCTTTGCTGCCACGAGCGAGGGCACTACAGAGAGTGCGGCGCCCGCTAAAAGAATGTTCTTGTTCATCGCGAAATTTGTTGTTTTAGAGTAATCGATTTGTTTTCAATGTATAAAATTACTGCAAATAATCCGAACACCAAAATCATTTCGCAACAAACATATAAATTCAGCCTGATTTACTCCGTTTTTCAAAAAATAAACATTACTTTTGCATATAGATTTTGTACAAATGTACGTATCTTTATTAACCTGAAACACTATAAACAACAAATGAGAGAAAAAATTGACTGCTTTCTGCCCTGCAACGATGTAGCCGAGATTGCCGACTCGATACAGACGCTGAGCCAAAGCAAGACGACACAGCATATTAACCTGCTCGTGAGCGACACAAGCGACATCTGCGCGTGCAGCGACACGGACAGCATCAGCAACTGCACCGTGATAACCATCGACGGGCTCACTTCGACAAAGACACTACTCACCATCGAGGAGCATACGGATGCCGAATACGTGCTACTGAGCCTAAAGCACACACCAGTGAATCTCGGACTGCACGCTCTCGAACGACTGCTGCGCGTGGCTACCGACAGCAACGCCGGAATGGTGTACGCTGACAGCTACATACAGAAGGACGGCGTGCAGGAGAAACACCCCACTATCGACTATCAGACGGGTAGCATACGCGACGACTTCGACTTCGGACAGCTCGTGCTAATACGCGCGTCGCTGCTGCACGAGTACGCAGCAAAGCAACAGCTGACCGACTACAAATGGGCTGGCTTCTACGACCTGCGCCTGTACATCAGTCGCAAGGCGCAGATTTTCCATCTGAACGAATATCTGTACACACAGGTGGAGACCGACTCACGCAAGAGCGGCGAGCGACAGTTCGACTACGTCAATCCGCGCAACCGCGAGGTGCAGATAGAGATGGAACAGGCTGCCACAAAGCACCTGGACAAAATTGGTGCTACGGTAGACACATCGAAGTACACCAAGCCCGACTACAGCGAGCAAGACTTCACGTTCGAGGCATCGGTCATCATACCTGTGTTCAACCGCGCGAAAACCATTGCCGACGCAGTCAGTTCAGCTCTCGCGCAGAAGACCACATTCAAATATAACGTCATCGTGGTGGACAACCACTCCACCGACGGCACTTCCGCAATACTCGAAGCTGCGGCTGCTGAGGACAAGCGACTCATACACATCGTTCCGGAACGCACCGACCTCGGTATCGGCGGCTGCTGGAACGTGGCTATCGACGACGCACGCTGCGGACGTTTCGCCGTGCAGCTCGACAGCGACGACCTCTACTCGTCGTCGCAGACCTTACAGCGCATCGTCGACGAGTTTCACAAGCAGGGGGCTGCAATGATTGTGGGCTCTTATCGCATGTGCAACTTCCAGCTCGAAACGCTTCCTCCCGGACTTATCGACCACAAGGAGTGGACCGACCAAAACGGACCGAACAACGCGCTGCGCATCAACGGACTCGGCGCGCCACGCGCCTTCTTCACGCCTATCCTGCGACAGATACAGTTCCCGAACACGTCGTACGGCGAGGACTATGCCCTCGGACTTGCCTTCAGCCGCAAGTATCGCATCGGCAGAATCTTCGACGAACTGTACCTGTGCCGCCGCTGGGACGGAAACAGCGATGCCGCACTGAGCATTGAGCGACAAAATGCCAACAACCTGTACAAGGATCGTCTGCGCACACTCGAGATTGCGGCTCGTCAGCAGCTCTCCGAAGGTACTGCGGATGCTTCGGCAGACAGTTCGCTGCAGCGTTTCTTCAACCGTCAGTTGGAGGTGTGGGAGGATGCACGCCAGCACTTCCACGACCTGCGCAACGTGAAGACGCGCGAGTTGGCGTGCGGAGAGATTACGCTGAAACTGCAGTTCAACCCTGCACGCATCGTGTCTACGGGCGCGAACATCGACCGCAAGACAATCGCTGAGCGTCCGTGCTTTCTCTGCGAGCAGAACCGACCGAAGGAGCAGATGCAGAAACAGGTGGACAAGAACTTCACGCTGCTCATCAACCCCTTCCCTATCATGCCGCAACACTATACTATACCGCTGCGCACACACCGTCCGCAGAGCATCGGCATGAACTATGGCGAGATTTACCGCCTACTCAACGCCTACCCCACGCTCACCGTGTTCTACAACGGACCGAAGTGCGGTGCATCGGCTCCCGACCACATGCACTTCCAGGCAATCTGCTCGGGTATGCTGCCGCTGCAGACCAACTGGCCCCGACTGAGCCGGGGCAGCGAGGTGCTGCTGAGCAAGGACGAGCGTGGTGCGGTGGCTGCCGTGCGTGACTTCGCCGTGCCCGTATTCTCTATACGCACCACCGACCAACACACGGGCGAACAGCTCTTCCGCAAGCTCTATTCGGCGCTGCCGATGCACGGCGGCGAGACCGAACCGATGATGAACATTATAGCATGGCGCGACGGCGACGACTATCAGGTGGTGGTGATACCACGCACGAAGCATCGCCCCGACTGCTACTTTGCCGACGGCGAGGAGAAGCGCCTCGTCAGTCCGGGCTCGCTCGACATGGCGGGCTTCATCGTCACACCACGCCCCGAAGACTTCGAGACGCTGACCGCAGAAGAGGCTATAGCAATACTGCAGGAGTGTGGCATGAGCGAAGCTGCCTTCAACGAGGCGGTGGAGAAATTGCACACACTGGCAGCCGAAGCCCCGTCCGCTAACACCCACTTCGCTGGCAAGCAGCCGATGGTGTCGGTGGGCATCGTGAGCGGTGCGAAGATTTCGTTCTCGCTCAATAAGCCGTACATGGCTAAGGGTAACCTGATTGAGGGCGAGCAGGTGGTGGAGTTCCATGAGGGTGGCATCCTGTGGAACGGCAACCAGTATCGTGAACTGACCTTCCATCCGCAGCAGAACGATGCCTCGTTCTCACTGCACGACGTAACAATCGGCGTGAATTTCCACTGGGAACGTCAGGAGACGCAGACCTTCCTGGGCACGCTGCGCCTCGTGGTAGACTCCGACTGCGTATGTGCTATCAACGAATTGCCCGTGGAGTCGTATCTGGAGAGCGTCATATCGAGCGAGATGAGTGCCACATCGAGCCTCGAACTGCTCAAGGCACACGCCGTCATCTCGCGCAGTTGGCTGCTGGCACAGATTGAGCAACGCCACAAGCAGCAGACGGGTGCCGGTGGCAGTGGCTTCTTCTCGTTCATACGCAAGGACGACGAGCTGATAAAATGGTACGACCGCGAGGATCATACCATCTTCGACGTTTGCGCCGACGACCATTGCCAGCGCTATCAAGGCATTACGAAGGCTACGAGCAAGCATGTGGCGGAGGCTATTCGTGCCACACGCGGACAGATACTGATGGACAACGACGAGATATGCGACGCACGCTTCAGCAAGTGCTGCGGTGGTGCTACGGAGGAATTCCAGTACTGTTGGGAGAACGTGAAGAAGCCATACCTCATGGCTGTACGCGACACGGCTGACGCAAGCTCTTGCGGATGCAATAATACTGCAGCAGCCGAACTGCCCGACCTTACCATTGAGGAGAACGCTGAACACTGGATACGCACCGCACCGGAGTCGTTCTGCAACACCGACGACAAGAAGATTCTCTCGGAGGTGCTCAACGACTACGACCAAGAGACTACCGACTTCTATCGCTGGCACGTGACATACACACAGGAGGAACTGAAGAGCCTCATCACAGAGAAACTGAAGATGGAGTTCGGCGATATCCTCGACCTCGTACCGATGGAGCGCGGACGCAGCGGACGCATCTGCCGACTGAAGATTGTGGGTTCGGAGCGCACATTCACCATCGGCAAGGAGCTGGAGATACGTCGCACACTGAGCGACACCCATCTCTACAGCAGTGCGTTCGTCGTAGACAAGGAGGATGTCAAGAACGGCGTGCCACAGACTTTCCGCCTCACAGGTGCCGGCTGGGGACACGGCGTAGGACTCTGCCAGATTGGTGCCGCAGTAATGGGTGCCAAGGGCTATAACTACGACCAAATCCTGCTGCACTACTACCGCGGAGCGGAGATAAAGAGGATATATAAGTAATGGTGAGGTGGTGAAAGAATGTTGTGGTGTTGTTATGTTGAGATATGTATTTACTAATCTCACCATCTCAACACCTCAACAAAACAACATTTTCAGAATGAAAAAGACTAATCCGTGGGCATGGATCCCCACATTATATTTCGCAGAAGGTCTGCCCAACGTTGTCGTTACAGCCCTGTCGGTAGTCATGCTGATGCAGATGGGACTAAGCGATGCCGAGGTAGGACTCTACACGGGCTGGCTGGCTCTGCCTTGGGTGGTGAAGCCATTATGGAGCCCGTTCATCGACCTGCTGAAGACAAAGCATTGGTGGGTGCTCACGATGCAGCTGCTCATGGGCAGTGCGCTGGCAGGCATCGCCTTCACGCTGCCCACGTCGTTCTGGTTCCAGGGTACGATGTTCTTCCTCTTCGCAATGGCGTTCGCCAGTGCTACGCACGACATCTCTGCCGACGGCTTCTACATGATAGAGCTCGACGAGCACAATCAGGCGAAGTACGTCGGACTGCGCAATACGTTCTACCGACTCGCCATCATCTTCGTGAACGGCGCACTCGTATCGCTCGCCGGCATATTAGAACATCAACTGAATATGTCGGTGGTCTACACCTGGACACTCATCTTCTACGCGCTCGCGGCGCTCTTCATCGGCATCTGGCTCTACCACTGCCGTATGATGCCGCGTCCTGCCGACGATGTTAGTTCGGAGAAGAGCGTGAAGGAAGTGGCACACGAACTGAAGACGATGCTCGCCACTTTCTTCTGCAAGTTCGGTGCGAAGGAGACCGTGTTCGTTATGCTCTTCCTGCTGTTCTACCGCTTCCCGGAGGCACTGCTGAACACGATGACTAAGACGTTCCTCATGCGCCCGACAGCCGAAGGCGGAATGGCACTGACACCCGAGGAGTACGGCTTGGCGCAGGGCACGGTGGGACTCATCGGTCTGCTCTTAGGCGGAATCATCGGTGGCGTGCTCGTCAGTCGCGACGGCATGAAACGCTGGCTGTGGCCGCTCGTTTGCGCCATTACGCTGCCCGACGTAGTGTACATATACCTCAGCTACACGCTCGACTCCAATCTGTGGGTCATATCGTCGTGCCTCTTCGTGGAGCAGTTCGGCTATGGCTTGGGCTTCACCGTATTGACGCTCTACATGCTGTTCTACAGTCAGGGTAAGTTCCGCACCTCACATTATTCTATATGCACCGGCATCTCATATCTCGGACTGATGCTGCCGGGCATGGTGTCGGGCTACGTTAAGGACATCATGGGCTACAAGATGTTCTTCATCTTCGTGATGGCGTGCTGCCTGATCACGTTCCTCGTGACAGCATTCCTGAAGATTGACCCCGAGTTCGGAAAGAAGAAAATTGACCTCGAGTTCGGAAAGAAGAAATAATGACAGACAAGCAACCAAAAACAACCTACCGCCCACACCGCAGAGGTACAAAGACTCGCTGGTTGTGGCTTCCGTCGCTGATGTTCGGCGACGGAGTGGCTGTGTCTGTGCTTGTACTGACCATGGTAATGCTGCGCCGTATGGGGCTCGACACCGCTGACACCGCACTCGCTATCGCCCTACTCTCACTACCGATGTTGCTACGTCCATTGTTCGAGATGGTAGTAACCCACTTTTGGGGCACCACAAAGGTGTGGATACTATCTACACAGTTCATCTCCGCTCTCTCGCTCGCTGCCGTAGCCTTTACGCTGCATACGAGCAGTTGGCTGTTAGGCACGGTGTGCTTCATGCCGTTCTTCGTGTGCTCATCAGTGTTCTACAACATCGCCCTGCACCGCTTCTATATCGATACCTCTCAGAGGGTGCACTTGTCTCAAGTACGCCAACAAATCTCTCAGGGGGTGCACTTGTCTCAAGTGCACCAACAAAACCCAACACCTCAACAAGATACGATGGTGAGATGGTGTGATGGTGAGATGGTGACATTACATTCATCAACACCTCAACACCACAACACCACAACATCAATTATGGCCCTCCTCTTCGGCTGCGGAGTGATGATGATGATAGCTGGCAACATGGAAGTTGTGACGCGCAACATACGCTATTCGTGGAGCCTTGTGTTCTACGTTATGGCAGGCGTGGAGCTGTTCCTGTGGCTTTGGCACACCATATTTCTACCCGGTGGCACGCATGGTTACGCCAAGCCGAAGCCGACAATGGGACTGCATCGCGGTGAGTTCAGAATATCCTTGCGTCGTATGCTGAAGCGCAAGGACGACATCACCGCCTTGACATTCTTCATCCTCTTCCTCCTGCCCGAGACGTTGCTCGCTCTCACCGCCCCACTCTTCCTCATCGCAAAGCCACATAATGGCGGACTGGGGTTATCGCCACAGGAGTTCGCCTTCACACAGGGCACCATCGCCGTCATTGCTATCGCATTAGGCTACACACTCGGCGGTAAGGCGATAAAGAAACACGGACTATGTCGTTGGCTGCTGCCCTCAGCCCTGCTGCTCGCCGTTCCGGGTGCCGCACTGCTATTCCTCAGCTACAACACGGCAGCGCCACTCAGCATCGTAGCCGCCTCGCTGGCTGCGGGTCACGCTGCTTTGGGCTTCGCTCTTAGCATGGTGAAGCAGGTGGTGGTGCGCTTCACGCGCAATATGCCCGACAACACTTTGCGCCACGCCATAGCGCGCACGCTCATCGCCACCCCATTTGTCCTCATAGGCATGTTCGCAGGAGCCATGCTCACCCTGATCGACTATCAGCACATCTTCCTCCTTGCCACAGAACTCTCCATCGCATCGCTGACAGTCGCAGCATTATACCTCTATCGCACACGCAAAAAATAGCAGGCTACAAAGGCATCACATCGGACGAAATGGTGCGCCATATCACACGCTTTGTTTCAGGACCATGGCAAATACATCCTTTTGGTGAGGATAACACCCGAACAACAGCAGTTTTTACCATATTGTACCTCCGTTCCGTAGGCTTCAAAGTAAACAACGACCTTTTTGCTCAACACTCTTGGTATTTCAGAAACGCATTGGTTCGTGCAAACTATAAAAACGCTCGTACAGGTATAGAATATACAACTATATATCTTGAACATTTCTTCCGTAATTTGATATTAGGAGACAAATAAACAACCAGTATATAATGAAGCTGATTCTTGCAATCGGAGATGTTGAGATGTCTGTAAAAGAAATGCTTAATGTCTTAGAACTTAAAGAGAGAAAAAGTTTCATAAGCCTCTATTTGGATTCTGCAATCAATGAAGGCTATGTTAATATGTTATATCCCGACTCCCCACGCCATCCGCATCAGAAATACCTTCTGACAATAAAAGGTCTGGCTGTGTATAACGAGTTTAAAGAAATGGGAAAATAAAGTCTCGGGCTGGTAGATACCAAGAAAAAGATGGAAGATGGCTGGAAGATACGCCCGTTTTGCGGACTATCTTCCAGCCATCTTTATATCCGTTTATGTTTGGTCTTCAACACATTACGATTGCACGACGTCCATAGTTGGAAGATATGGAAGATAAAAACGGCAATCGAGAATTATTAGTCGATGAATCGCTTTGTTATCTCGCCGTACATGTCAATGCGGCGGTCGCGCAGGAAGGGCCACCAGCGGCGCACGTCCTCACTGTGCGCAAGGTCAACCTCCACGATCACGCTGTCCTCAGCATCGGGAGCCGAGCGATAGAGCATCTCGCCCTGCGGACCGACAACCATTGACGAACCCCAGAACTCTATGCCCGGAGTCTGCTTGCTCGGGTCGGGCTCGAAGCCAACACGGTTGACCGACACAACGGGGAGTCCGTTGGCTACGGCATGACCGCGCTGCACAGTTGTCCACGCCTCGCGCTGACGCTGCTGCTCGTCCTCGGTGTCAGACGCAGCATAGCCTATCGCTGTAGGATAGATGAGCAGTTCGGCACCCTGCAGAGCCATCAGTCGGGCTGCCTCCGGGTACCACTGATCCCAGCATACGAGCACGCCGAGCTTGCCCACGCTGGTCTGAATCGGGCGGAAGCCGAGGTCGCCAGGTGTAAAGTAGAACTTCTCGTAGTAGGCAGGGTCGTCGGGTATGTGCATCTTGCGATACTTGCCGGCGATAGAACCGTCGCGCTCCATGACGACAGCCGTGTTGTGATACAGACCCGGAGCACGGCGCTCGAAAAGCGATGTGACGATAACCACGTTGCACTCGCGTGCCAATGCGCCGTAGAAGTCGGTAGACGGACCGGGGATAGGCTCCGCAAGGTCGAAGTTGTCTACATCCTCCACCTGACAGAAGTAGAGCGAGTTGTGCAGTTCCTGAAGCACAACAAGTTCGGCGCCACGCTTTGCGAGGTCGCGCACGCCGTCGGCAAGGCGCTGCATGTTTGTCTTCACGTCAGCCACGTTGTGCTGCTGAAGATATCCTATTTTCAAGTGTTTCATAATCTTACTACGTATTTATTTTGTTGCAAAGTTAGCCATTTTCGGTTAAAAAGCCTCATCTCAACTGCCAGAAAGCCACGGCAGCAGCTGCGGCAACATTGAGCGAGTCGATGCCGCGTGCCATCGGTATGCGCACCACATAGTCGGTGGCGGCGATGGTAGCGGCAGGCAGTCCGTCGCCCTCGTTGCCCATGACGATGGCAAGACGAGGCTCGGCGAGCAATGCAGCATCGTCGATAGACACAGACTTGTCGGTGAGAGCCATCGCAGCTGTGCGGAAACCATACCGGTTCAGGTCGCTGACAGGACCGTCTATCCACGTCCAAGGAATGGAGAACACCGCACCCATCGACACTCTCACCGCACGGCGGTTGAGCGGATCGCAGGAAGTACGCGTCATCAGCACAGCATCGATACCGAGAGCGGCAGCCGAGCGGAACATGGCACCCACGTTGGTGGCGTCGACAACGCCGTCGATAACCACCACACGACGCGCATCGCGACACACCTCATCGATGCTTCGCTCCGCAGGGCGGTGCATAGCACAGAGCACGCCGCGCGTAAGCACGTAGCCGGTGAGCGAGGCAAGCAGTTCGCGACTGCCAGTGTAGACAGGTATGTCGCCACACCGACTGATGATATCTGCCGCATCTCCATCTACATGGCGCTGCTCGCAAAGCAAAGCCAAGGGCTCGTAACCCTCAATAAGCGCACGGTCGATGACCTTCGGACTCTCCACGATGAACACACCACTACCCTTTTCGTAGCTGTGGCGCAGCTGCTTCTCCGTGAGACTCGAGAAAAGCTCGACACCGGGGAATTCAAGCGAATCGATTTCTACTATAGCCATTGCGCAAATCGTTTACTTCGCCAACTGGCACTCGGCAGGATACTGCATCGTGAGACAATGGATAGATCCGTGCTGACGCACGATGGTACGCGAGTCAATGCCGATGATGTCGTAGCCGGGGAAAGCCTCAGCCACAAGAGCCAGAGCACGGGCATCGTTCTCCTCCTGTGCATAAGTAGGTACGATGACAGCACCGTTGATGATGAGGAAGTTGGCGTAGGTAGCCGGCAGACGGTCGCCGTCGTCGTAGAGCGCGTCGGGCATAGGCAGACGCAGCAGGCGATAGGGCTTGCCGTCGGCATCGGTTGCCACCTTCAGTTGCTGCTCAAGAGCGTGCAGGTCGGCATACTGCGGATCGTTCTCGTCGTCGCAGCCCACATAGAGCAGCGTGTTGTCGGGACAGAGGCGCACGATGGTGTCGATATGTCCGTCGGTGTCATCGCCGATGAGTTGTCCGTGGTCGAACCATACTATCTTGCGGGCGCAGAGTCGCTCCTTCAACACCTGCTCTACCTCTGCCTGCGACAGGGGTTGGTTGCGGTTGGGCGCCATCAGACACACGCTCGTAGTGAGCACAGTGCCGCGTCCGTCGCTCTCGATAGAACCGCCTTCGAGCACAAAGTCGTCGTAGTCGACACGCTCGCCAGCGAACACTCCGCGAGCATGGAGCGTACGGTTGATGAGATTGTCCTTGTCGGCAGCGAACTTCTCGCCCCATCCGTTGAAACGGAAGTCGAGCAGACGACAGGAGGCTACGGCATTCTTGCCGTAGTCACGCACCGTTTGCTCGGTTGGTGCAGCAGAGACTGCTGCACCCCCTACGTGAATGTCGTTGCCTTCTACTGTCGGAATGAGCGTGATGAAGGCGTGGTCGCGTGCCCAAGTGTCGTTGTTGTCACACTCGTAGATGCGCACGTTCGACATCTCCTCGGCAGAAAGGTTCTCCTCAAGCTCTGCACGCACTGCGTCGGGATACTTAGCAGCGATGACAAGCGGCTCGTAATGAGCCACAGCCTTGGCAATCTGCACGAAGGTTTCGGTGATGTCATCAAGGTACGGAAACCAGTCGGTATTCTCGTGAGGCCATGTGAGTTGCACGCACGCTTGGCGGTGCCACTCGGCAGGAAGTATATAGTTTTCGTTCTGCATAAAATCTAACAATGTGTCATTTTTGTTTAAAACTACTGCAAAGTTAGTGTTTTTCCGTCAAACAGGCTTACAATTCAAGTTTTTTGACTAAATTTGCAAATAATACTTTATACTCTAAATAATGAACTTATGAAAGACTTCATCAAAAGCGTGCTTGCCACAACGGTCGGCATATTCGGCTTCTTTATCGTGATGGGCGTACTCACCATGATGAGCATCATCGGTATGGTGGCATCAAGCAGTGCTGCACAGAACGTAGAGGAGAACTCGGTGTTTGTGCTCAACCTCTCGGGAACTATCAGCGACCAGGGTACAGACAATCCGTTCAGCCTTTTCACAGGCGACGACTCGCAGAGCACAGGACTCAACAACATCCTCTCTGCAATCAAGAAAGCCAAGACTAACGACGACATAAAAGGCATATACATAGAAGCGGGCGCACTTATTACCAACTACGCTACGCTGCAGGAGATACGCAACGCCCTCGCCGACTTCCGCAAGAGCGGCAAGTGGATTGTGGCTTACGGCGACTACTACACACAGGGTGCCTACTACGTAGCATCGGTGGCAAACAAGGTGTACATCAATCCGAAGGGCATCGTCGACTGGCACGGCATCGGAGCGCAGACCATGTTCTACAAGGATTTCATGGCTAAGTTCGGCGTGAAGTGCGAGGTGGTGAAGGTTGGCACGTTCAAGAGTGCTACGGAGACCTTCACCGAGGAGAAGATGAGCGACGCCAACCGCCTGCAGACACAGACCTTCATCGACGGCACATGGCAGAACATCTGCACCGCCGTATCGAAGAGCCGTGGCATCAGCATCGACTCGCTTAACAGCTACGCCGACTCGTACCTCGCACTGCAGTCGACAGAGATGCTCATGAAGGCGAAGATGGTGGACGGCATGATGTACAGCGACAAGGTGAAGGATGCCGTGAAGAAGATGATGAAGCTCGAGAAGGACGACGACATTGCGCAGCTCACTCTCAGCGACATGCTCAACGTGAAGGACGAGAAGGTGGAGGGCGACAAGATTGCCATCTACTATGCGTCGGGCGACATCGTGCAGGATCCTAAGGCTGCTACGATGTTCGGCAACAACAACTATATAGCAAGTCGCAAGGTGTGCAAAGACCTTGAGGACCTTATGAACGACGACGACGTGAAAGCCGTTGTGGTGCGTATCAACTCGGGCGGCGGCGACGCGTACGCTTCGGAGCAGATGTGGCATCAGATGAGCGAACTGCGCAAGGTGAAACCGGTTGTGGTGTCGATGGGCGACTACGCTGCGTCGGGTGCTTACTATATGTCGGCTCCTGCTTCGTGGATCGTAGCTCAGCCGAACACGCTGACGGGCAGCATCGGCATCTTCGCCGTGATACCCGACTTTAGTGGACTCGTCACGACCAAGCTCGGGGTGCGCTTCGACGAGGTGAAGACCAACCGCCACTCTACTTTCGGCAACCTCATGGCGCGCCCGTTCAACGCCGAAGAGACGGCTATGCTGCAGGCAAGCGTGAACCGTGGTTACAGCCTGTTCCGCCAGCGTGTGGCTGAGGGCAGACGTCTGCCGGTGGAAAGCGTGGAAAAGATTGCACAGGGACGCGTGTGGCTCGCTACCGACGCGCTCAACATCAAACTCGTAGACCAGCTTGGTGGCATCGACGACGCGGTGAAGAAAGCTGCCGAACTCGCAAAACTGAAGGAATACTACACAAGCGACTACCCTGCGGCTGCTTCGTGGATAGATAACTTGCTCAACTCTATGTCGTCATCGGGCACATATCTCGACGCACAACTCCGACAGACACTCGGCGAACTATATCAGCCGTTCACCGTGCTGCGCTCTATCGATAAGCGCGAGGCTATCCAGGCACGCATACCATACGCTATAAGCATCAAGTAATAAATATAATAAATGTGAGAACAGAAGGCGACTTTATAAAAATCAACGAGTGGCTGCTACCGCTTAGCTGGCTCTACGGATTGGGAGTGCGACTACGCAATTGGATGTTCAATATCGGACTGAAGAAGAGTCGTAGTTTCGACATACCCGTAATATCTGTGGGAAATATCACCGTAGGCGGTTCGGGCAAGACTCCACACGTGGAATATCTCATCAATCTGCTGCATGAGAAGTTCCGCGTAGCTGTGCTCTCGCGCGGATACAAGCGCAAGAGCCACGGCTATCTGCTCGCCGGAAAGGACACCACGATGCCCGAGATTGGCGACGAGCCGTTCCAGATGAAGAGCAAATACAGCAACATCTACGTGGCTGTAGACAAAGACCGCTGCCACGGCATCGACCGACTAACCACCGATGATGCCACGAAGGATGTGGATGCCATTCTGCTCGACGATGCCTACCAGCACCGCTATGTGAAGCCGGGCATAAACATACTGCTCATCGACTACCACCGCCTAATCATCTACGACAAGCTGCTGCCAGCAGGACGTATGCGCGAACCGAAGGAGGGCACATCAAGAGCCGACATCGTAATCATCACAAAATGTCCGAAAGACCTGAAGCCGATGGAGTTCCGCGTACTGAAACGTGCGCTTAACCTCTACCCCTATCAGGACCTCTACTTCACCACGCTGCGCTACAACGCACTAAAGGCACTGTTCTCCGACGAACGCCTATCGCTAAACGCCCTGCCGAAGAACGTGAACATAATGCTGCTCACGGGTATCGCCTCGCCAGAGCAGATGATGGTAGACCTGCAGGCGGTGTCGAAACGCATCACACCACTCACCTTCGGCGACCACCATCAGTTTACAGCCGAGGACGTAGAGCAGATAAACAGCACGTTCGCTGCCATGCCCAAGCCGAAAGTGATAATAACAACGGAGAAGGACGCAACGCGACTTGAACACCTGGACGGATTGTCCGACGAAACGAAATCTAACATTTACGCTCTCCCGATACGCATACAATTCATGCTCGGAGGAGAGGAAGAATTTAATAATAAAATAATAAGCTATGTACGAAAAAATTCAAGAAACAGCATCTTGGTTAAAAGAAAGAATGACCACAAAGCCTGAAACTGCCATCATCCTCGGCACAGGTCTCGGACAGCTCGCTACTGAAATCACAGACAGCTACGAGTTCTCATATTCAGACATCCCTAACTTCCCCGTATCTACCGTTGAGGGCCACTCCGGCAAACTCATCTTCGGCAAGCTCGGCGGCAAGGACATCATGGCTATGCAGGGACGCTTCCACTACTACGAGGGCTACTCGATGAAGGACGTTACGTTCCCTATACGCGTGATGTACGAACTGGGCATCAAGACACTCTTCGTAAGCAACGCTTCGGGCGGCATGAACCCTGAGTTCAAAATCGGCGACTTGATGATCATCACCGACCACATCAACTTCTTCCCGGAGCACCCGCTGCGCGGCAAGAACTTCCCGACCGGTCCGCGCTTCCCGGATATGCACGAGACTTACGACCACGCTCTCATCAAGGAGGCAGACCAGATTGCCGAGGAGAAGGGCATCCGCGTGATGCACGGCGTATATGTAGGCGTGCAGGGTCCGACATTCGAGACTCCGGCTGAGTACAAGATGTACCACCGTCTCGGCGGCGACGCCGTAGGCATGAGCACCGTGCCTGAGGTAATCGTGGCTCACCACTGCGGCATCCGCACATTCGGCATCTCTATCATCACCGACCTCGGACTGGAGGACACCCCTGTTGAGGTATCGCACGAGGAGGTGCAGGTGGCTGCCAACAACGCTCAGCCGCTTATGACAGAAATTATGCGCGAGATGATCCGCCGAGCATAACAGCTCGACTGACGTGTCAACTCGTTAACTTGTCAACTCGTTAACTATTAAAAATGACCGACATTTCAAAACTCGGTGAGTTTGGTCTTATCCACCATCTCACCGACAACATAAAAATAAAGAACGAATCGACCCTCAAGGGCGTGGGCGACGACTGCGCCGTGCTCCACTACCCCGACTCTGAAGTGCTCGTAACTACAGATATGCTCATGGAGGGCGTACACTTCGACCTCACATACATCGACCTGCAGCATCTCGGATACAAGTCGGCAATGGTGAACATCAGCGACATCTTCGCCATGAACGGCACACCGCGACAGCTCACCGTGAGCATCGCGCTGAGCAAGCGCTTCAAGGTAGGGGACATGGAGGAGTTCTACAGCGGACTGCGCATGGCTTGCGACAAGTGGGGCGTCGACATCGTTGGCGGCGACACCACATCGTCGTACACCGGACTCGCCATCAGCATCACCTGCATCGGTGAGGCTCGCAAGGAGGACATCGTCTACCGCAACGGAGCAAAGGATACCGACCTCATCTGCGTGACGGGCGACCTCGGTGCGGCTTACATGGGTCTACAACTGCTCGAACGCGAGAAGAGCGTCTACTACCAGCAGGTGGACGAGGCGCGCAAGAAGAACGACAAGCGTGCGCTCGAAGAGCTGAAGGGCTTCCAGCCCGACTTCGCCGGCAAGGAGTATCTGCTGCAGCGCCAGTTGCAGACCGAAGCTCGCGGCGACATCATAGCTCGCTTCCGCGAACTCAATATCCGACCGACAGCGATGATGGACATCAGCGACGGACTCTCAAGCGAACTGATGCACATCTGCAAGCAGTCGAACTGCGGATGCCGCATCTACGAGAAGAATATTCCGATCGACTATCAGACGGCGATGATGGCGGAGGAGCTGAACATGAACGTAACGACGTGCGCCCTCAACGGCGGCGAGGATTACGAACTGCTCTTCACCGTGCCAATCGGCGACCACGAGAAGATTCAGCAGATGGACAACGTGAAGCTGATAGGACATATCACACGTCCTGAACTCGGACAGATGCTCGTAACACGCGACAACCAGGAGTTCGAACTGAAGGCGCAGGGATGGAATCCGCTGAGCGAAAAATAACATAGGAGGGTATGGCATCCTGCCGTACCCTCTTTTTTATACAATCATCAACGCTGATTCAGCATAAAATCGCAACAATTACGATATAAATCACAAATTTTACGATATAATGCATCATTTTACGCAAAAAGTAAGCGAATAATTTGGCTGATTCAAAAATAATGCATATCTTTGCACTCGCAAAATTAACGCAGTTGGTGCCATAGCTCAGATGGTAGAGCAAAGGACTGAAAATCCTTGTGTCCCCGGTTCGATTCCTGGTGGCACCACAATGTAAAAGAGTCATTCTTCGGAGTGACTCTTTTTTTATATACGTACCATAGCTCAGTTGGTAGAGCAAAGGACGGCTCATATAATATTGTTGTGTTTTTAACAATCTGTATTTCTTATGCAAACAAC